>ERZ1740068.361-NODE-361-length-24517-cov-7.924332_pt1 | contig 24517 bp, 22 predicted proteins | sample MGYA00581735_ERZ1740068 | MGnify/ENA primary metagenome ERZ1740068 (study PRJEB43018, sample SAMN04849740) | marine metagenome | isolation source: floating plastic debris | place: Pacific Ocean | collected 2008-08-30 | study: EMG produced TPA metagenomics assembly...
GCAAAATCAACCGTTGGGTAAACCAACTGTCAAACTATCGAATACAACCATGAGTAAAACAGTCAATCAACAAAACATCCAATATGCACTCTATGCCGGTGGCTTTGTTCTCATAGCTGGTTTAGGCTATTGGCTGTATAAAACAGTCAAAAAGAAAAACCAATCATTTGCTCCGCCTTCATCGGCAAAAGCATCAGCCTATACTGGTTTTTCATGTCGCAGCACCAGCTATCCGCTTGAATACGGCACCTGCCATGCAGATGTGAAAAAACTTCAAAACTACCTGAAGAAGAAAGGTCACAAGCTGGGAAGCTCGGGGCCGAAGAAAGATGGCGTGGATGGTCAGTTTGGAAGGCTTACTCAAAAGGCTGCACAAACGCAATTTGGCAAGGTGCGCTTCAACTCATCAGAAATCTTAAAACTGTCATAATATGAATAACAACGAAAAATTAATCATCGGAGGTCTGCTCGGACTTGGAATAGCTGGGCTGGCCTATCTGGGCTATCAATGGCTTAAAGAGCAGGAAGAAGAAGACCAGCAAGAAGCGGAAGCTCAGCAGCCAACAGCGTCCAAACCTGAAAAGAATCTGACTCGAAGCAAAACCACGTCAGCGAAAGCCGTCACTAAAAAGTCTGACGTGCCTTCCTCAGTTGCACCTACCAGGAAGAAAGGTAATACTGAGTCTGATTATATCAATGTAGCACAGCAGCCAGTAGTTGAAAAGCGACCACCACTCATTTTTACGGACGATAAGTTCCCCTTGAAGCTGGGTAGCAAAGGTAAGAACGTAGAAAGGTTGAAAATCTGGCTACAGCGCAACTACGGCACCTTTGGTATCATCAATGATGAGTTTAATTATGAGCTGGAGAAGATTGTCAAACAGCGATTGAAAAAGTCTGAGGTCAGCGAGATAGATTTCAAAGCATTCAGAATGGGCAAACCACTGCACAAACAACCGATTATTAGATGAAAAGCATCTCGCAAGTACTCAACGATGTGGTCGATGAAGAGGGGCTGAAAGCGCGAGTTACAGTGAATCTGACGCTGGAAACCGCAGCAGTAGCTGTAGCTACTGTGGCTGCTTGCTCAGGAGTCTTTTTTCTGGTGCGAAGTTTCTTTATCAAAAACGGTTAGACCACCATGAATCAACAAATCTGTCTATTGGACCTGTTCTCAGGGATAGGTGGCTTTGCACTCGGCCTCCAAATGGCTGGATTCAAACTCACCCATCATCTGTATTCGGAGGTCGATCCACACGCCAATGCAGTGTATCGCTACCATTATCCCGAAGCCACTGCACTAGGTTCTGTGACGGAAGTACAAAGCAACAAAATTGAAAAACCAGATATTATCACCTTCGGTTCTCCTTGCCAGGATTTCTCTTATGAGGGAAGTCGTAAAGGAATTGAAAGGAAAAGAAGTAAACTACTTCGGTGTGCCATTGAACTCGTCGATGCCCTGCGACCAGGTGTATTTATCTGGGAAAACGTTAAGGGAGCCTTTAGCTCCAACGAAGGCAGGGATTTTCAAGCGATCCTGCAAGCGTTTACCAACCTCGGGGGTTATCGACTTGAATGGCAACTGTGCAATACTAGATGGGTACTACCCCAAAATCGAGAGAGAATCTACCTTATCGGACATCTTGATGGAAAAAGTAGACCCTGCGTATTTCCTTTCCAGCAAGGCGATCAAATCCCTGACACGGCGGGCAACAAGGAACGCAAGGAAAGGCAATGGAAACAAAGCGAAAGTGTTATTTCTACCATAACCAGGAGTTACGCCAAAATGCCGAATGCTGGTGAAACCTATCTGTATGTTAACTCTGGCCTGGTGCAGGGATATGAAGTGGCTTATGAGGGGAACATCATCGACCTGTCTTTCCCTACATCCAACACCAGAAAGGGAAGGGTACAAACCGAAGTAGCTAAGACCATTCAAACTGGAGGTCATCAAGGTGTTTTGACTCCTGTTGGTTTGAGAAGATTGACAGAGGTAGAATGCGAACGGCTCCAGGGTTTTCCTGATGACTGGACAAAGTGGGGAATGTATGAAAATGAACTAACGCAAGTTCCCCGATACCAACGCTACCAGCTTGTAGGCAATGCAGTGACAGTAGACATTGTAAAAGCAATTGGACAACGATTAATGAGATCAAAATAAACCATTAAAACAATCAACTATGTGTGGCTATCAAATTAGAAACATTTTACCAACAGGGCTTTGGATAGACAGAGGTCCGCTGGATGCATCCACAAACCCTCCCTTCCCGGCAGCGAAGGTTGGCGATGTCTATACGATCACAGCAGCCGGTGTTATTGGTGACAGTGATGCCAGTCCGGGACTGGAAGTCGAAGCGGGTGACATCATCCATTGCACAGCAGACAATCCGGGTGGATTGTACATCACAGCACAAAGTAGCTGGAACAGTTTACAAGCCAATCTGGACCCTGACGATTTATCAGGTTCTGGCGGATCAGGCAGTCCACTTTTTCCACTATCTCCTTAAATAACTAAAACAACCATCGAAATGACAAAAATTGAACTGATCAGCATTTTGCTTGGGGCTAATGGCCTCTGGAAACTGGCTGAACTCTACTTTAAAAACAGATCGGATAAGAAGAAACGATTTGCAGAAATGACCAACCTCAATGCTCAGACCAACAATCTGATGCTGGAGAACTGGATCGAATGGTCTGCCCGGCTCGAAAATCGGGTTAAAGAACTGGAAAGTAAGCTGGAGCAAATGACCATCGAGGGCGTGAAGAAGGATGAGCTGCTGTTAAAAAAAGATAGGCAGATCACTTCTCTCAAACAGGAAAACGTACTGCTCAAAACTGAAAATGAAACTTTAAAACTCAAAGTCGATGAATACAGAAAAAACCATTAAGACACTGCTGATCGTCTCCCTTACCCTGGGAATTATCAATGGAGCAATCAACCTGATTCAAAGCTCCAAAATGGCCAAAAAGAAAAAATGTTCCTGCACGCAATGCAAGAAGAATGAAAAGTCAACATAAGTTCCTCATTGTTGTGGGTGTTATCTGCACTGGATTAGGTGTATTAATCTACATCAATCGGAATGCTATCAATGACAAATTTGACTATCGCACAGAGTTACAGCTACTCGGTCTCGATCCGGTTTTCAGAAAGAAAATGAGAAAGTTTTTGCGGGCCTGCAGAAATGAAGGAATGGATGTGAGACTGATTGAAGGCTGGAGATCCTGCGAACGTCAAAACAAGCTCTACGCCCAAGGTAGAACTACTCCCGGAAAGGTAGTCACCAATGCCAGGTGCGGCCAAAGCGCTCACAACTACAAATCAAAAGGAGTCGGTGCCGGCGATGTATATGAGTTCAAGGATGGCAAAATACTCTTTGAAAATCCAAACTGGGATCGTATCGGCCAACTAGCCGTGGCATCAGGGCTGGAATGGGGAGGCAACTGGAAAAGTTTCAAAGACCGCCCGCACGTCCAGGACTTAAACGGCTATACAGTAAGACAATTATATGCCAAATACCAGCAAACTGGGAAACTGGCAGCGTAACCATAAAAAACACATGCAATGGAATTTATAGGTCATGGAATCAACATATCAGATGATAGCCTTTTGTGCCAACCATGTGATGAGCAAGGCGGAAACAATTCCGCCTTGCAATGCTTCGAAGACACAATTGAGTTGTCAACTGCTGTTCCCATTGGGATTCTGACCACTAACTTCATCTTGACTCCTAATCTGAGTATCGTTATCGAGCCAGGGCAGCTATTTGCAATTGATGAGCCTGGGAACCCTAACAATGGTATCTATCAAGTAGAGGATGCAGTACCAAACAGCGAAATCTTCACTAACATTACCTTTATGCCTGGTGTGCCTGACCAAATATTTCGTACAGCCTCGATGCTGTTTCCAAAAACGGTGGCCATTGAACATAACCTGAATAGCTCCAACATTATCTATCAGTTATCATCAGTCGAGCAAAATAATATCATCAAAGTTGACAGCGATTCCTCAAACCCTAATCAGCTAATCATTAAACCATTGCTTCCTCTGAAAGGAAGTTTCAGAATTCTTATTTTAACAAAACCTGATAGCAACAATGCAAATCAACCTTAGTCCCATTTCCATCCCAGTTTCCTCGACTCCAGAAAAACCACCTCCTGTTGGTTTATATTATCTCTATTTTGAACCAAACGGCACACTGGTCAGAATGGACTGGAATAATGCAGTTGAGAGAATGACTTCCAAAGTATCAATTCATGAAGTTGAATTGGCCCAGCGTCTCGATATTCTACAAATAACCAACGTTCAAACCGTGCAGGTCGAGAAAGAGCAAGCTGAAACCCTAAACACCGGAGATAAGGTGCAGATCGCTGGGGCCATACCTCAAAGTAATAACGGAATATATACAATATCCAGCATCGAGGATGTACAGGTAATTGTTAACCCTTTTGACTTCTTTGCAAATGAAAACCCACAACCAGAAAAAGTGAACATTACATTCAGTGATGCCAACTTTAATCCTTTTGTTTTCCAGTTCGGAGAACTCATTATACCAAAATGGGCTGTGATTAATCACACAATAAGTGATCCTTTGGCAGTTAATTTCAAAAGTTTAGAAACAAATGAAGCTGGATTAAATATTAAGCACTTTCTCAATAACCAATCAATCACTATTCAACCAGAAACTCCAATTTCTGGAGTGGTTAGAGTTTCGGTTTTGGGCTAAAAACAGTCAGTCATAGCACCAATAGGTAAGGTGCAGGTCTATAAGGCTTGCACCTTTTTCATTAATTCAGTGACACCTTCTTCGTTCTGGTCGTAGACAACTTCGGCACCTTCATCAGTCACACCTGAGTCCTTAGTAAGCTCCCCGGCGTACAGTATCCCTACTTCCCAGAGTCCTCGCTGATAAGCAAGTGTTCCCTCAGTCATCACGACACTGACACCATAACCGTTGTCAAAATGCATTTTTGCTTCTATTGCCGCAAGTAAGGGATATTGGATTTTTTTAAAGTCTAGGTCTTTGAAGGTTTTCATAAAGGTCTTTAAGATTCTAACTAACAAATTAGAACTCTTTTTGGTAGATTGAAATAAAATAACAGAATAAAACTACTCATTTTTCATGGATAGATGTAACTCCAATACTTCATCGAAATCCATCTTCTTATTTACGTAACTCTATCTGCATCAAAGGTCTAAATTGTCTTCTGATCTCATCCATAAACTTCTCATTATTGTGAATAAACTTATTTAGTTCACTCCGGATGAATCTCAAATCCTGATCTGAAAGATTTTGATACACAAACTCTTCGGAAGGTCGCGGTAATTTATTAATCACAGCTGTTGCAATTCGACTTGTCTCCGCAATAATGTATTCATCCCACATCCTCTTCACAAAATCGAATTGCTCTTCTGCCAAATGGATCGTTTGTTTTCTATACTCATTGTAGAATACAAACAAACGAGGAAAATTAGCATCAAAACCATCGGTAGCTATATTCTTTTTTAAATCAGCATTCAGGTAAAGTTGTAGATCACTTAAAATCTTCCATATCTCAACATAAGAACAGTAAATACTTGACAGCTCCGAGGAACGATACTCTTTCAAAACACTTAACTCATTGTTAATGGACACCAGCTCTTTCCTACTTCTTATCTGTAGAATAGTAATGACAACACTTACCAGCAGGGTTAATGAGGTCATAAAAATTTGAATTGTCATATAAAAAACTAATTGGTTAAACTAAACTTACACAACTCTACCTGTCGTCTCTTGACTTAATTGCATTTAGCCAATCAATATATACCTGTGTCTGATCACGATGATGCTTTTTTCTAATGCGATATAGTTTGTTGCCAGATTCAGAAACAAGTCTATTCTTTAAGTTATCCTTCTTTATTTGATTTGGTTTATCATGAAATTCACTATCAAGTTCAAAGAAGTAAATCGGCTTAAATGAGAGAGTATTGACTATTACCAAATCTATAGACGATGTAAAGAAGAACCACTTTTCATCATTTTCTAAATTACTCAACAAACCCGGTGAAAGAATCATTGCAAGAGATACGTTCGGCAAAACAATCTGGTCAGGGAATACAGCTCTGGCAGCAAGATAAAACTCCTTTTCTTGAGGCGATTTGAATATCGAACCATTCTCATATCTGGCAGTAGATTCGATTTCTTCAATCAATAAATTTTCAGATATAGTAATTTGTCTATTCTTCTCCTTCTGTCGCTTATTATATCTGACAATCGCTTCCTTGAACTCTGGAAGATCGGGTTTCTCTTTAGCATACTCTATATGTCCTGTTATCTGATAGAGACGGACGAGAATATTCTGTAGGTCCTGATCATTAAGTTCAAACCTGTAACTTTTCACCTTATGAAAATTAAAAATCGCAGCAAGATAAAGATGCTGATCTTCTAAAGGATAATCCTGCTCAGATAACAGTTCTTTAATAAAATGATTCTGAAACAGCGAAACAAAAATTGGATCGGAAATCAGATGTTCAAACACCCTATTATCTTTTAGTGCCTCCATGAGCCGATCCCATTCCTTTCTTTGTATTAAAGATAATGCCTCCTCTCGTTCCATTTATTAGTCTATTTTCTATGAGATAGGTGTATAAATTAAATCATGTACTTTCTCAGCCTTTATCAATCTCAAAATGTTGAATAATAATAACTATTATAACCTCAAATAACGTCTGAAAGGTTTATCAAATTTTTCATCTGGGAAAAAAGGTTGTGAAGCTCGCTTCCCTTCCATAGAAAGAATATGTTGTTCTATATCTTTCCCAAATAGAAACAATCCTTTTTGCGATAGAGGAAGCAAAGTGGTTATATCAGTCAATCCTGGATCACCATTCTTGCATGTTGACACCCATAATTCTGCAACCTGCTGATAAAACTTAAATCGGACTTCAAACAACGCATCTCTTCGTCTTTGCCGAGCTAGAATGTAGTTAAGTACTGTAAATATGAAAGCAATTGAACTGAGGAATATACTAACGATTGATAATAGCTCAGAATAACTCATTAGGGCAAGACTTTTATTTGGAGAAACATTCTATTAGGTCAATTTTAAAATTACTGCATGTTTATTATAACTTGAATTGAAGTTAGTGCATACAATATTTTGTCATCGGAAATTGTAGATAATTCAACTTCTTACAAATACCTACATCTAGGTATTTTTCAATTTTCCACCATTGCACGTATTCGTAAATATGACTGAAAGAATTAACTAATTTATGGTTGAACCTACTTTCTAAAAGAAACCTCTTGTCTAAAATTTAGAGCCAGTAAACATGGAAAATAGTATATTTCTCATAAACTCCACTGAAAAAGCAGTATGAAATAACGGTGGATTGGTGTAGTGAAATTATGAAGTTTTTTTCCATAATTTTCACTGATTTTCTATCAATCAAGAGATCAAACTGATCACTGTGAGGGATTCTCTGTATGTTTGTATTGACAAAAGATACAGACTATCGTATTCTACAGTTCTGGATGATCGTAATTAAATTTAGTCTACAGTTGAAAATTTACTCATGATTTTTGTCAATTTCCAAGTCTAATTCAAAACACTCGGTGTAGTGGAATGGTGCTGCGATTTTCCATGATTTTCGTAAAAATTCACTACACCCAGAGTAGTTACCAAATCCTTTTTCAACCTCTATTTTCTTTGAATACAGCCAATAAACGAGGATTTTAAGACACAACACCTGCCGTTCCAAGACAGGGGGCTTACACATTCGAATCCTGCCTCCCCGACACATAAAAGCCTGTAAATCAATGATTTACAGGCTTTTCTTTTATAAATATTCCACTATTTTTTATTGCTGAACTAATTCTAAAAATATCTATTCATTGATAAGTCTTTATTTTAATTATTTAATAATCAATTAGTTAGCTTAATATATTCCATATTAAACTGCTTCACATTTTCTATACCCGTGAGCATTTCTTCCTGCATTTCGTAGGTGAATTTCAGTAGTGAAATAGCTTATTTCTTACATTAATTCATATTCTCAAAATTGTACTAATCAAACAATGTTATTTTAAATACTTGAATATCAATAATTTACAAAATGATAAATTGCTAATTTTTGTGAATTTTCGGGGCGTGCAATGCCTTATCCTGCCGCCCCTAAAAATGAAATTTCACTAAGAACATACCCCAAACCGTGAATCATGTTCACATAACCACATTATTGACAGATAATTGAATGATCGAATTCCTCTACATTGGAATTCAGATAGAATGGGAGATTAGATAGTGTAGGACTGGTTTGTAGGTTGACTTAAATAAGAAATTCAACTTTTATATTTTCTGAGAAAATTACTGGAGATTAGTTTGTCAATCAAATGATTACAGAACTATTAGAAATACATTACCCGGAATTGAAATCGCTCTTCAGATGATAAACAAAACTTTAATCCAAGGAACAATGCTTTCACATTCCCTAAAACATTTAATTATTAAAGATTGGCTGTTTATCTTTCAATTTCACGAAATACCTAATTCCTCTTGCATCATTAAGGAATCATAATCTACAGTAATCACCTTATCAATTCAAGGTGTTCTCCAATCTTTCTTTCCATTTTTTCCAGTCTGGCATAATGCTTTCCTTTAGTTCATAAAATGCTTTTGTGTGGTTGTGATGGATCAAATGACAGAGTTCATGTATGATCACATATTCTATGCTTCCTTTCGGGGCTTTAATCAATTCTGGATTGAGTATTATCTTGCCTTTATTAGTGCAGCTTCCCCAACGGGTATGCATATGTCTTATTTGAAGCTCAGGTTCTTGAATATCATACCTTCTAAATAAAGGCAGCACTTTATGCAATGTTTCACTAAAATGAATTTCTGCCTTTTCCCTGTACCAATCTGTGATTAATTTCTTGGCCGATGTATTCTCCTTTTTCAATGCCAATAACCGACCTCTGAATAGTTTTACCTCATTGATTGCGGCTTTTTCTATTCTTAACTTGTATTGCCTTCCTAAATAAAGATGTGTTTCTCCATTCACATACTTACGAGGTGGTGTTAAGGGATAATAGGAAAGAAAATCAAGCTGTTGCTTGATGATCCAAGGGGCTTTCTCCCTTAGCTTACTGTAGAGCTTTTCATCAGGTGTATCAAAAGGAGCAATCACTTTTACCTTACAATCAGGATATACCCGAATGCCCAATGTTTTCCTATCCTGAAAAGAGAGTTCGTAGCTGATCTCCTTAGAGCCAAAGGCGAAAGACTTTATAGTGCTAGTTTCAGACATATTTTAGCTTGGCTACTTTTAATCCTTCTTCTACTAATTCATCTATCAGGTCGAATGGCAATTCAATGTCCTGTTGCGTTTTCAAGTCATAGAGGTAGTCATCTATGGCAATCTTTATCTTTCCTTCTATGTCTGATTTGTTCACCCAATCAATGATGGGTTTGCCGTTTTCAAAGACAATGGATTTGATTACATCATCAATACCTTCTGCCATTGTAGCACCAATATTTTCGCTTCCTTCTGTTCGTTTTAGATGCCCCTTGAATATCTCATTTACCAAGTTGTATATGGCTATACCTGTATCATTGCCCACTAAATTTTCAGGAACATTTTCCTGTCTGCCACTATGGAATTGGTCTTCAAATGCTGTTGCTTTATTGAGGTAATCCACTTCCGAAATTCGGTGTTGGTGGTAGTCGTCAATCGTGTCTTTGATCAGTCTCGATAGTTTTTTGAAGTAGACGGGGTCTTCGTTCATCTTGACATTAATTGCCTTGATGGTTCTACTCGCAATATGATCTGCCTTGGCTGCTTTACTGGTGATTTTCTCTACTTCACGGTCTCTTTCTGCCTTATCAAAAATGTTGACCATCTCGGTAATGCGTAGTATTTCACCTTCTGTGGTGATGTGTTTGTCTATCAGCTTTTGTACCTGTGGCTCATATTCCTTGTATTCCAGATCATCAAAATACCTTCTCTTTACTGAAATCCTTAATCCCAAAAAGAACTTAGCATCCTGTTTGTACTTGCTGATTTGTTGCTCTGGAGTGTTACTGATAAACTCAAAACTCGATAGTGCCAGTTTTAGCAATCGAGCAAAGGCAGATACTTTTTCGTAGAAAATATGCCTTATTGCCTCATCCTGAAGAAGTAGTTCATAAGCAGGTTCGTCATACTTGTTCCTGATCTCTTTGAATATATCCCAAACCTCAGAATGAGCTTGTGGCAGTTTTTTAATCTCTTCACCAATATTGGTTAGTGTGCCTTCCAAGTCAACAGCATCATAATTATTTGAACCACTGTATGTCTCTAAAGCTGAGTCTAGGTTTTCAAGATTCCCATAATAGTCAATGATTAATCCATGCTCTTTACCTGGAGCTAATCGGTTGACTCGTGCTATGGCTTGTAACAAAGTATGTTCTTTCAACTGACGAGTGAGGTACAACACATAGTTGTTGGGAGCATCAAAACCTGTCAATAGTTTATCCACCACAATGATGATTTCAGGATGGTCTTGTTTCTTAAATGAATTGATCAATGATTTCTCATAGTTTTCAGAACTGCCGTATTTGTCCATCATGGCTTTCCAAAACTTCAATATCAAATCATCACTTTCCTCAAAGGCATCATCATAATTCTCCCTTACATCAGGAGGGGAGATCAATACTTCACAACTTACTTTGGTAATCTGCTTGATAAACTCACGGTAGCGAATTGCAGTTGTTTTGTTTGGTGCTACCAATTGACCTTTTGCTTTTAATCCACCAAATAGGACGTCTTGTACATTCTGCTCATAGTGATCTGAAATATCCCATGCTCTGGCATAAATGACTTCTTCCGCTTTGTTGAGCTGATTGGTGGAACTGAATTTTCTTTTTAATGCTGCTTTTCCATAAGGGGTAAGTGGTTCGGATACTCTATCAAAATAATTATCTAATGGCTTTTCGTTGACCTCAATCAAATTGTGTCTTCCTTCATAGAGTAACGGAACTACCGCACCATCTTCCACTGCATCTGTGATAGAGTACACATCAATTAAACCTCCAAAGCGGTTGGCAGTACTCTTTTCTTTTTTCATTAAAGGTGTACCTGTGAATGCGATAAAACATCCTTTAGGAAATACCTTTTGCATTTTGATATTGAATGTACCATATTGACTTCTGTGTCCCTCATCTACCAACACAAAGATTTCTGGTGAATCAAAGCCTTTTTTAGCTCGGTTCACCGCAGCTTCAAACTTGTGAATAATGGTAGTGATGACGGTATCTCCCGTACCAGAAAGCAGTTCTACTAAGTGTTTACCTGTCTGAGCGTTTTCTACGGGTATCTGACATTTCTTAAATGTTTCTGTAATTTGATCGTCCAAATCAATGCGATCCGTAACCAATATGATTTTGGGGTTCTTAATGTCAGGATGTGTAGCAATGAGTTGTGCTAACATCACCATAGTCAGAGATTTTCCACTTCCTTGTGTATGCCAAATCACACCACCTTTTCGTAATCCCTGAGTGTCTGGTTTAGCTACTTTGTTGAGTGTATTATGCACAGCGTAGTACTGCTGATATCGAGTGACTTTTTTCACTCCTGCATCATATACAATGAAATTGAAGAAGAGGTCTAAGAGTCGCTTGGGCTGACAAAAACTGTACAAGAGTTTGTCTTGTTCAGTGATGATCTGCTCTTCCTTCTCTAAGTTCTTAAAGTATGTCCTCACATTTTTATACCTGTCTTGGAATAGTGTGGTTTGCTCATTGGCTGGCAGGGATTGGTTTTTTAAGGTTTGCAAACCTTCTTGCCAAGTGGTTTCCTCCACTTTGGTTTTAAAGAGTTCTTTCCAAAAACTCCAAAACTCTTTAGGTGTGCCTGTGGTTGCATATTTGGCTTCATGGGTAGCTAATCCCATCACCAAATTAGAGTATTGATACAATGAACGAATCCCGTCTTCTTGTTGGTTTCTTAAATGCTGCTCAATGGATTTGTCTATCGGGTCTTTGATTTTAGGGCTTTTACACTCAATCACTACCACAGGAATACCATTGATAAATAAAACAATATCGGGTCTGTAATGCTCACCACTTCCTGTTCTTAATACGCTAAATTCTTCGGTGACATGATAAACATTATTCTTTGGATATTGCCAATCTATGTATTGGAATGAGAAGCTCTTTTTATCTCCCAAAACCGATTGTTCAAAGCTTCTACCCAAAGTAATGAGTTCATAAAAGGCTTTATTGGAGGCGATAAAACCATCTTGCACAGGAAGATCACGAATCGCTAGGATAGCATTGTTTACATTGATTTCTGAGAATGGAAAGGCCTTGCCTTTGTACTCTATGGTATTGATGGTTTGGAGTTGCTTTTTTAAGATCGTTTCTAATAACACATTAGAGGTTCTGCCCCCACGAGCTTCCAGTGCTTGCTCAGGAGTGAGGTATTCCCAACCCATATTCATGAGCAACTTCAATGCTGGAAGCTGTGATATATGGTCTTCTTTGAATGATGGTACTGCCATTTCTTTTAATTATGAGTTATGAATAATTAGTTATGAATTGTCTCATAGACCTTCATTATTACTTAATAATTCACCATTTCTATTTTTTTCTTTTGTGCTATCTACTTTAGTATCTTGTGCATTATCTCTTATTCATGTACATCCACTTTTTATTTCTACAGCTTCAATTAATTTCTTTCTATTAACTCTATCAGTATCTTCTGTATTATCTACTTTGTCATCTTGTACATCACCTGCTATTCTTGTACATCTATTCTTTGTTTCTACAACTTCAATTAATCTCTTTCTACTAATTCTATCAGTATCTATTGTACTATCTACTTTATCATCTTGTACATCATCTCTTATTCTTGTACATCTACTACTTTATGTTTATCGGTGTTCCTTTATCGAATAAACAGTAGCAGAACCTTTACCTTCTTTTTCAATCATACCTCCTTCGACTAAATTGAATACGAGATTATTAACCTGTCTTCTTGTCAATCGATGATTAAACAGTTGAAGGATGTCTCCCATCTTAACGGGGGCGTTCTTTGATACAAAAGCAATTATTTTATCCACATCACTCCCTTCCAGCATTTCCACCAATCGAGTATATTCTCCCGATAACAGAATTTCACCTTTACCTTCCTTTATAGCTCCAACTGACGATAGTTTTGGTATAGCTTCCAAGTCACTTTCTGTCAATTCTTTTCCTCCTCTTATTTTCACCAATACAATCAGGTGATGAACCCCTAATTTATTTTCAGCCAATAGTTCTTTCTGTATGTTCCTTATGAAAAGGGCAAAAACCGGGTATTTAACTAAAGCAGGAATATTAATAGTTACTTGAAACAAGTCAGAATTGTCATAAGAGGGAAATGCTTTTCCTTCACTAAGTGTCTGATAGAATATTTTATCCACTCCCTGACCGGATCTTTCTACTAAACCGGTTTTTGTTAATACCTCTGCTAACAATCGATTTCTGGGAGTGCTATTGACCGTAAGAATATTATCTTTATTTACCCCAAGTGGAAAACCTCCGTGACTGGACACAGAAAAAGCAACAGGTGATTGCTTAATAACAATCTCACTTGATTTGGTATAATCTCGATGTGCCACCGCATTATTAATGGACTCTCTTATTACTTCATTATTTAATTCCGGAATGTCTGCTATATAAGAATCAATTTGGATGTGCTTCATTTTATTTCTGGCATCAATGATCTTCCAGAGGTCTTCAATCAATAGAAAATAGGGATCAGCAAATAAATTCCTTTTGTCAAATTGAATGCTTGAAGGATTGCTTCTGTATTCAAGATTAATAGCACATTGTGGTAAAAGTTCTTTGATTTTATCCTTTTTGCCTAACAAAATAAGAGCGGCATAAGTAAGCCTTCCATTTTTAAGCAATTCCAAGTCAATAAGTACCTGTTCATTTGCTTGGGTCAGGAAACTTTCATTATGCTGCTTTTCAGCATATTTTGATTTTAGTATCCCGATCGCATTTTCATCCAGGTCTTCCAGTCTTAGACCAGGGCAAATGGTACCGGAAAAATCTGCTTCTTGTTCAGAGAGAATGGCAAATACCTCATCATCACTCATGTTTCTCAGGCTTTCGCCCGTACGCATCAATGGAACTCCTTCAAATTTCAAGGTTCTTCCTTTTGGACGAGGAGGGATTTTGGTGACTACTACACGATTTCCATTATCAAAGAGCTCTTGAATATGGACGCGAATGCCTAATTTATCATAAACGGCATCTTCGAGATTTCCAATTTCACCTTCTGCAAAATTGGAACCTATCACTTCATGGGGGTGATTATCCCCCATGCCAAGCACAAGGTATCCACCTCCTTCATTGCAAAGTGCCACGACATAACCTAAAAAACATTTGCGTCTTTCCTTTTGATCAGTATGGCTTCCTCCATTCCAAGGGAAGTTATTTTCAGCTGCTTTAAATTCAACTTTGTCTTCTGACTCTCGGAGTTGTTTTAAATCATTTATTGTCATTTTAGTAATTTTACATTCTAACTAATTCAAGAACTGACTCAAAGCTCCCGTCATGCTTATTCTGCTTCCTCCATGCACTTGCATTTATTCTTTTTTCCACAACAATTTCTTCTTTATCGTCCCAACTCAATTTGAATTCAACTCCATTCGTGTGTGTGACCAGAAGATGATCTTCGTAGTTTGAATAATTTGGATGATTCCTTAAAAGATTATGTATTTCAATTAAGAATTCAGACGGATTTTGAAACCTTTTCCGATAGTCTTTATGTAGTGCCTTATTTATAACTCTTTTAAATGATCCGTCTAAAAAAGGGGGGAGCGAATTAGTATCTGCAATTTTGCCTTTGACAATTTTTGTATCGATTAAATCATCGAATGCTGGTGTCCATTCCGGTTTTCCAATAAGTTTGTTGAGCTTATTCTTTTCTCTCTGTGTTAGAAAATTTAATGGTGTATCAAGTGGAAAGTAGCCACCTAATAACTGAAACATAATCAAACCAATTTGATACAAGTCAGATTGAAAGTAATACTCTTCATCTATAATAGATTCAGGCGGTAAGTAAAGTCTTGTCGCTTTTGATGTAGTAGTGTAATTATTAGTCTCAGACATTTTTTTAACTGAACCTAGATCTGCAATGATCGCATTGTTGACTGATGTATCCAGGAGTATATTCCCTGGTTTTAAATCTCTATGAACTAATTGATGCTTAGTGTGCAGCTCAGTAATTCCCTTTAAAATTCCTGTAAGCAGCTCTAAAGCTATTTTTGTAGGAATCACATTACTTTCTATGTAAGCCTGTAAATCACCTCCATCGATCTTGGGAGAGAGGAAAAATGCTGAATAAGGAGGAACAAACCTTAGATCATAAATTTTTAGAATATTATCATGGTCAATACTTCTTAGAATGACCGCTTCTTCAGAAGAATCATAGTCTTTACTGGCGACATAGAATTTAAGTACTACCTCATCACCCATCTTCTTGCGAACACCAAAATACACCTCACCATTATATCCCCGGTCCACGTATTCGTTGACTTCAATATCTCCATTAGTTCGAACAAATGTTCGAATTGCTTTAGGGCAGTCTATATCATTTAATTCAATAGGCATTAATGCTGAATTAAATAGTATGCTACATTAAAGGCATCTTCTTCTAACTTTTTGTTAGGCGATAGCTCAGGCTTATTCTTTTTATAGAAGGCAGCTATTGATTGAGGCCAGACAAATGAAATAGGATAATTTTCATTTAATTGTATAATCCCTTCAAGCTTGAAGGACATAGGAGAAGGGGCTCTGGTTCCTTTGGCTTTATAATTCCTAGCCATCACTCCAATTTTATCCGGAGATATTGAGTCAAAAGCGGTATTTACCTGATCCCTAAACTGCCTGACCTGGCTACTGTCCGTGGGATCAGCAATTTTAAACTTAGTAGATTCTGGTAACTGTGTGACATTACCGTCTGCATCTTGGTATAAGACTACCAGAATAGCCTCATTCGATTTTAATTGTATTCCTAGTATTTTCATTTCCTGTTTGTATTTACTCTAATTTCTCCCGTTAACAGCTTTTGCATTAAGCCTTTCTTTTGCTCTTTCAGGATGACTAATTTTTGTTCGAATAGTTTAAGCTCTTGATCGGCTTCTACTAAAATTTTAGCTATCTCGATTTGTTCTTTTTTTTCAGGAGCCTTAATCTCAAGCTTTATAAAGTCTTTCTTACTCATTACTCTGTTTCGCCCAGCTCCACCAGGCGAAATCAACTCAAGCAGATACTTAAAGTAGGGTTGTAGCACAAAGAATTTAAAGTAGTTAGAGTCTGAGTTTTCTTCAATAAAAGTATAGGTTGGAAATCTATGAGAAACTAAGCCTCCTTCATCTATTTTGTTGGCTACAGCAATTGCATGTTCCCATGCAAAAGTTATGTTAACTACTAAATCATTCTCTTTTACTACATACAATGTTTCCATCGCTATGGTATCAGGGTCGAAATCTGGCTTATGAAAAATCCCTTTTCCGTGACTTCTTAGACCCAAAGCGAGGTAATTATCATCAGGCTTTTCAGTTGGTCTTGGTGAATAGTCTATGAAATAACTTAAATGTTTCTTTTTCCATTCTCCGTTAAACTCTTTCAATCGCTTCTTTCCTGTTAGTAATTGTTGAGCCAGTCCTTTGTTACGCAGTTTTAATTCATCTACGATGGATTGAGTGGTTGAAATGGATTTATCCCAAGTGGTGAGGATGGCAGCTATTTTTTGTTGTTCTGGTAATTGAGGATATGGAAGTTTTAGATGACCTAAAATTTGTTGGCTTAAATTGGATATGTTAGTACCTGCTCCAAGTCTTTTGAATTGATTTTTAACAATAGCAGACTTAAAAACGTAAGCATAATAAATTGGGTCGGCTGTGCTTTTATTGATTCTTGCACGAATTGTAAAGCCAGAATGGGATACATCTTCATGAATATCTGTGATTAAAAGAACCCTTCCTACCAGATCTTTATTCCCATTTGATCTAACAAAAAGCAGATCGTTATTCTTGAGCAGATAGTCGGTTGAAACCTTAGAGATTAAATTAACTTGTTCTAAATCCTGATAACTGATATAAGTATGTTGTTGAAAATCTCCAACACCAATGATTTTTAACCCTTCTCCTTTTTCTTCCTTCGAATAGTTTAGCCCATTTTTAAAGTCAGAAAAGCTTGAAAATTTTTCAATTCCCCAATCCTCGGGAATCACCCCAACCTTGGTTTGCTTATAGCCTTTTGGTATGTCAATTGAATCACTCATTAAAATCCTAATTCTTTTAGATAGTCATTCATTTGTCCTTCAACCGTAGCTAACTCTTTTTTCAGGCTCTCAATATTTTGCTGAGTAGCTGCTATATCTACAGGTTCTTCTTCCTCAAATGTGTCCACATAGCGAGGAATGTTAAGGTTATACTCGTTTTCGGCTATTTCCTGAATGGTGGCACGGTAGGCATATTTCTCTTCTACTACTTCACCGTCTTCAGTAGTCAATGCGTCGGCACTTTGAAAGTTGAGATAGGTATTGACTACCTTCTCAATATCAGTATCCCTCAGTACGTTTTGATTTGTCCCTGATTCAAAGCCCTGACTGGCATCTATAAACAAGACATCCTTATTATCTCCTTTTGCTTTGTTAAAAATCAATATGGTAGCGGGAATACCTGTACCAAAAAACAAATTGGCAGGAAGTCCAACTACTACCTCTAATAAGTTCTCTTCAATAAGTTGCTTTCGTATTTTCCCTTCACTGCTTCCTCTAAACAATACTCCATGAGGCAAGATCACACCTACACGACCTGTATCATGGTAAGTTGATTCTATCATGTGAGAGATAAAGGCATAATCTCCTTTGCTCTTGGGTGGTACCCCTCTGTGGAATCTGGTAAACTGATCAGAAATGGCATTGTCTGCTCCCCACTTATCCAAAGAGAAAGGAGGATTAGCCCCTACTATATTTCCTTTGAGCAAGCTATCTTCCTCCAGTAGTTTAGGGTTGTTCAAGGTATCACCCCATTCTATAGTAGCATCATCTATCTCATGCAAAAACATGTTCATCCGTGCCAATGCCCAAGTACTCCCGTTGATTTCCTGTCCGTATAAAGAGAAATTGTTGCTTCCTACTTGTTTCGCAAGCTTGATGAGTAACGAACCTGAACCGCAGGTAGGATCAATAACTCTGTCTCCTGGTTGCGGATTTAAGAGTTTAGCCAATAGTTTGGACACTTGTGCTGGCGTGTAAAATTCTCCTGCTTTCTTTCCTGCATCACTGGCGAATTTTTCAATCAAGTACTCATAAGCATCACCAATCACATCATTATTTTCTAAGTGTGAAGGTTGTAAATCCAGTGCTGAGAAGTCAACTAATAGATTTTTAAGTCTTCTGTTACGGTCTTTGGTTTGTCCTAGATTGGCTTCTGAATTGAAATCTATGTTTCGGAACACCCTTTCCAATTTACTGCGGTTGGCATCTTCCATATTCTCCAAAGCAGTATTGATCAATTCACCAACATTGGCAGCATTCCGATTTTCAAAGAGGTAATCAAAGGTGCAGCTTTCAGGTACTTGAAAGCGTTCGTTGTTTAAAGCTCTTTGTACTCTTACTTCATCATTGTTATACTTCTCTGCATAGAAGTCTTTTTTATCCTTCCATACGTCTGATACATATTTAACAAACAGCATGGTTAGGATATAATCCTTGTATTGTGATGGATCAATCACACCTCTAAAGGTGTCACAGGCTTTCCATACAATGTTGTTAATCTCGCTTTGAGTAATCGGTTTATTCTTCATGCTTCTGATAAATTATGTTTTTAATGACTGCCTGATAGACTTTCTGTTTTTCAGAAAGGATCTGTCTGGATAAGTCCATGTCTTTATAATGTAACTGCTTAATCGCAATTGTTTTTTCTTGTAGCTCCAAAGAAGGAAGCTTTACGGCAAACGCTTCTAACTCGGATTTCCGAATAGAAGGAATGGAACTGCCAGCTCCCAATGTTTGAAAATGTGCCTGCGTTTGAGGCAAATTAAATAAGGTGGTTAGGAAGTCTGGTATTACTTTCGATCTATCAGGTTTGATGACAAAGAAGATAGAAGAAGCCATCGCAGGGCCAAATGATTTGTGATATGTCCATGCAAAATTCCGCATCCCTTTACCCACAAAAAGAATATCGCCTTCCTCTAATAAGTGGGATTCACTCTTCTGGTTAATCTGAATGAAAGAGTCTATCTTATTGGTTTGATTGCCCCAATCATCAAAATGCTTAGCCTGTAAATAGGCTGCATTTCCATTCTCGATAGGCTTGCTGTACAAGCCAAATTGAAGTTGTGCAATATTGCTGAGTTTTACCCTCATTTATTTTGTAGGTTCTTTCAAATACCAAACAAAGGTAAGAAAAAGATAATGAAAAGCAATAAAATATCTTTGTAGAGTTTTTCAAATTACAAAATAAGTTAATCCAATTGATTAGACTTACGATAAATTAATATTAAAAACCCTTATTATATGAATAGACTTAACTAGCAATAAGAGAGAACGGCTGATCGATCAAAGGAGGTCAAGAGATTTAATCAATATTTTGTACTTATTATATCACCGGATATGTCAGTAATCAGTAGTGAAAATATGTAGTGAATTTCCATATTTTTCACATTAATTAACTTTTTTGAAATTTCTATTTTGAATGTCAAAATAAACTCGTTTCTTTGTCATACGTTTAAACAACGAGGGTTTTGGAGAGAAAAATCCTACAAAGAAATTGAGGGGACTGACAGGTTCGAATCCTGCCTCCCCGACACAGATAAGAGTCAATTTCACAATGTGAGGTTGGCTTTTTTCGTTTTTGGGTGTGGAGCGAACCTGCGACGAGTCGCAGCCCTGGGAGGGACCCGGCTCGACGCATCGATTCGAATCCTGCCTGTCTGCCGAAATATGATGAAGGCACGGCCTCCCCGACACAGATAGAAGCCAATTTCACGATGTGAGGTTGGCTTTTTTCGTTTATTGGTGTGGGACGAACCTGCGACGAGTCGCAGCCCTGGGAAGGACCCGGCTCGACGCATCGATTCGAATCCTGGCTTCCCGACGCGTTTGTTGTAATCTATATCACCTTCACATCTGTTTCTCAAATTATTGATTTTCAACTACTCAAATACAAAACAGATTTTCAGGAAATGAATAATCCTCAAAGCAGGTTGAATTTGCATCAGCTACGCTAAATGGAAGTCCTTGGTATTTGTTTCTCGTACTGAAGTCTTTGCCAAATTCACACGTCAAAATGGGGAGAAGTTCTTAAAAAAAGGTAGGTTTTAATCCTTCAATACAGTCTTGGTGTAATGATATGGTGCAGTGAAAGTTTAACTTTTATCAAAACATGGACAGCGAAAATGAATTACTATTTGGTCATAAGATAAAAGTAGTTCAGAAAGATGCCCGGGAACTACTACAATTCTATTACTTTAATCAGTGCAGACTACACATTCTCAGTATAATTAGCGTGTCAGTTTGTGACTCCATTTCAAAAGAATTCGAAGCACTTTGCAAGTGCAAAACATCTCTGGAAACTCTAGCTGACTAGTCCACTGGTAATAAAAAAACGGCTGTCACCCCTTTCTCCCGTTCGTTGATGACGAAAGAAGCATTACCTGTCCCCCGTTGCCGATTGATGAGCTCAATCCGTTCCCGTATGATCCTGATCGCATGGGAACGATGTTCGATGTGGTGTTTTTGAGCAGCAATTCCAGCTCCATCATCCGACACCGTTAATCGGATCATGTTTCCCTCCAGCTGGTAACTGATCGTCAATTGGCATTTATGGTTGCTCTTGGCAATACCATGTTCAATGGCATTTTCAATGATCGGTTGGGCAAACATGGGAGGAATCCTGACTTCTTCTGTATCAATCTCCTCAGCAACATTGACCTGATAGTCAAACTGGTCTACAAATCGCAACTGTTGCAGCTCGATGTAATTTTGTAACGTAGCTATTTCATCATCGAGTGAAATGTATTCCACAGTAGAGAATTCCAGTACTTGTCGCATCAGCTTGGCAAACATGGCCATGTAAGCACCCGTCTCATGGGGACGGTGAGCAAACAAAAACTGCTGGATGGCACCAAGCGAATTGAAGATAAAGTGCGGATTCATTTGCACCCTGAGCAAACGTTGCTTCAACTCCTGCTGCGCATACTCAAGACGCATCCGTCTATTAATCGCTCTAAATCGCCCATTCACCACCAGGGTGATCATACCCAACAGCAACACAGCAACCGCAACATAGAACCACCATTCATTCCAAAAGGGTTTCCTGATTTGAAAAGTAAAGCTGGCAGGCTGGACACTATCAACACCGTGCTCATTGATCGCTTTGACTTCAAACTGATAGTCTCCCGGAGCCAACGAAGCATATCTCGCAATACTCGAGTTAGCAGCTACGGTTTTCCATTGCTCGTCCAATCCAAGCATTCGATATTGATAGCTAAAATTTCGGCGACTTCTGAATGAAAGGCCAATGAAGGATATTTCCAGCTCATTTTCATCATGATGGAGTGTCAACGGTCTTTTCCAATCCACACTTTGCCCTCCTATCTTTACGTTTTCAAGATAAATCGGTGGACGATAATTATTCCGGCTGGTCCAGTATTTTTCAAGTCTTAGCAGCGTGCCGGAAATGATAAGGTACAGGTATTGGTCCGTTAGCGCCATGTCCAGGATTTTACCAGGAGTAAGCCCATTGACTTCGTCAATTACCTCCCAATAATTGCTTTTCAGGCTTACCCTTACCAATCCAAGGCTGGTAGCTACCCACAGCGTTTCGTTCTCATATAGCAATTTCCTGATGTGATTACTGGCCAACTTAGAATTTGCAGCATTATAAACTACTTCCACCGCCCCGTCGCGCACTTTGAGCAGCCCTTGTCCACTCGTTGCAATCCACAGTTCGCCATTGCTTCCTTCCACAATGTCAATTGCAAAGATAGGCTCGCCTTCTAGAAGGATCTCCCGATAGCCATCCTGATCAGCCATGATTAGCTGATCATAAAACCCCACTAACACGTGTTTCCTGGAAGTGACTAAAGAGGTGACAATGCGCTTTCCGCTTAAACTATATGCATGGAAGGTCTCAGAAAATGGCACACCAAACTGTTGCTGTTCGATGGGCTTATATTCAGCGTATTGGTCCTCAGACTTTCTCAAAAGCATCAACCGATGACCTTCAGTGAAGAGTAATGTATCCACTCCAAAGCTTTGCATTTTTTTAACATTCCCGATAGATTCCAGACTTCGAAACTTACTGTCTTCATATGCAAAACAACCACCACAACTCAAATACACCTGTTGGTCATTGGCATCATAGAAAACTGACTGAACCACGCCCTCGTTGGGAATTGGCGGCAGCGTTACCTTTTCCCCATCCCGCCCTATCTTCATCATCGAGCAGTTAGAGAATCCTACCACCAGGGTGTCCCCTTCTGATACCGCTATGGACATGGGCACATTACTAGAAAAGTCTTTCGGAAACACAGAGATCATCCTGTTTTTCACAAAAAATAACCCACTCGTATTGGAAGTAAACCAATAATTACCTTCAAAGTCAATTAGGAGGTCTGTGATAGAATGGTCCGCAAAGTACACATCAGAGATCGTAATACCCATATCGCCCCAGGTGATTTCGTAAGCTCCCTCTGTCGTTAGTACCCAGCCTGAATCCACGGTAGTTTGAACGAATCCATTGACCTTCTTTTGCAAAAAAGCGGGTATGCTGGTTTTCTGTCCATCCGGATGGACGATGTAGACGTCCTGCTTCTCGGAGCTGTGTGGAAACAAAATATGTCCCTTGCTGAATGGCATGATCACATACATTCCAGGTAGCTCTCCTATACTTATCTGGTCCTTGACAATTTGTATTTCAGAATTTTCAGTATAGACAAAGTACCTCAGATTTCCCTCAAAGTCTTTTTCTATCGCGAGGCTTTGGAGGCTATTAATGGGCTCTTCAGTAGGTAGTGAACCACCTGCTCCTATCTTGAAACGGTGAATGACTGTGCTGGATCTGACCACCAGGCTGTCTCCGTGCCGCAGCATTTGGTAAAAAAATACCCCATTTTTGCGAAAATCCTCCCAGGGTTCAAATACGTGAAGTGAGTCGCCTTCAATGAATAGTATCTGAGAGAAAAAGTTTTGCATAAACACCGTACCATCGGGGCCTTGCTGTAAATTGGTAATGGACCTTCCAACCTGTCCTTTTGCACGATACTTTTTGAACTCATAGCCATCATAGCGCACAAGGCCCTCTACGGTACCCATCCAGATATATCCTCTCTGATCTTGCGTGATACTGTAAATTTCATTGACAGGAAGCTTGCCCTGGTCAGTCAACTGCTCAAAGGCAGGCTGGGTCACCTGCGCATTTGACCAAAGGGTGAAAAACAATCCCGGGAAAAACAAAAATGAGCGAAACCGTAAGTGTTTAATTTTTTTAGATTTTTGTACTGATATATTTTGCGCTAAAATAGTGCCAGGCCGTCAAGAAACAGTGGGTTTTGAAAACATTTCCAGTGATAAAAGTTATTTCAACATAAGTATTAATATTAAGTCAACGAGCATGAGAGGGATTATTGTAGATGATGAGCTGCCAGCGAGAAATAACCTAAGGATGATGTTGACACATTACTGCCCCGAATTGGAAATTGTAGGGGAATCCGACACTGTAAAAACTACGATAGACCTGATAAAAAGCACACAGCCTGATCTTGTTTTTTTAGACATTGACCTCAAAGATGGCACCGGATTCGATGTGCTGTCACGAATTCCTCACCGTACTTTTTCTTTCTTTTTTGTGACGGCATTTGAGCATTATGCGATCAAGGCATTTAAATTTTCGGCATTGGATTATCTCCTCAAACCCATTGATCCCGAAGAACTACAAAACGCGATCCAAAAAGTCAGGAAACAAAGTAGCGGGAAGGACCAGCAGGTCAAAATCGACGTATTTCAGGAGAACCAACGGCTGAATTTCAGTGAGAAAAAGATTGTGCTCAGTGATGCGGATAATATCTACGTAGTATCCATCCAGGACATTATCAGATGTGAAAGTGCCAACAGCTACACGATGTTTTGTTTGGCAGACGGAAGACAAATTCTCATCACAGAATCCTTAAAGTCTTTTGAAAACCTGCTTCCAGAGCGCTGCTTTGTCCGCACACACCAATCTCACCTGATCAACCTGTCTTATATTTCTCACTATCACAAAGGTCAGCAGGATACGCTGGTGATGAAAAGTGGAGCCTCGGTACCCATTTCCACAAGGCGCAAAAGCAGGCTGCTTGCGAGCATACAAGAGTATGCCAAGGTGAAGCAGTGAGCTGAGGTCACTGAAGAGCGCCTAATTTCTAAATCCCCGGTCCCAATGCTATTAACTTAGCGATTTGGGGGCTCCCCTTTGGGTCAGGCTATCCGCGCTACACGGCCGCCAGGGGCCTGGTAGCC
>ERZ1740068.362-NODE-362-length-24454-cov-6.275667_pt1 | contig 24454 bp, 17 predicted proteins | sample MGYA00581735_ERZ1740068 | MGnify/ENA primary metagenome ERZ1740068 (study PRJEB43018, sample SAMN04849740) | marine metagenome | isolation source: floating plastic debris | place: Pacific Ocean | collected 2008-08-30 | study: EMG produced TPA metagenomics assembly...
CCAAGATGAAGCCGCTCTAGCGCTTGATGTAATTGCTTGCCCTCTTCCAGGAGGGAATCCGATGTCGGTAGGTTCTGATTTTGATATTCCAACGACCTGCCATAATAGGAAGGAGTCAAAATACCGTTTGATTTTAGGAGTTTTTCTGTTGGATAGCTTTTTCCCAAGTCATTTGTCTTGTCTTCAGAACGCAAAGCAAAATATTGAAGGGCAGTTGCAGCGCTTACCTCTGGATCGGACAATGCGCTTAATTCTCCTAAAACCACTTCTCCCCAGTGCTCTAAGTTATTCAAGACCAAGAGGGCGGTTTGCGTTTTGGTTTCGTAGGAAGACCCTGGTGGCAGCAACACTACACCTTCTATCGTGCCCTGTTTCAGCAAACGCAAACGCAAATCGCGTGTCTCTTTTTGTGGGGTGCTCAAAAAGGATTGAGGCACCACAATTACTGCCCTGCCTGTTTTGCTCAAATGACGGGCAATGTGATCCACATAGGCCGTTTCGGAGCGCATCCACAGTGGAGCGTCCTCGTCTTCCCGTGGACTTAATTTTCCAAATGGTGGGTTGCAAACAATAGCATCGTACTCCTTGCTGGTGTTGCCGTATTGAAGTGCGTTGACTTGTTGAAAGTTGGTGAACATCTCCTCCTGAAAATCAAGCATCAGTTGGCTCAGTTTCCACCCAAGGCGATCGGGGGTAAGGCCATAAATCCGCTTTATGCTTAATGATTTTGCGGTTTCAATTAGCAAAGCTCCATCCCTGCAAAAAGGATCATAGATGGAGTTGGGGGCACCAAAAACGTCCAGAAGCTCCAGCATGAACTGTCGCACCGGTGGCGGAGTAAAGTAGACGGTGGCCCGGTCTGGAATCTGGGCGATCAGCCAGCTTTTTAGTTGGGAGAGCTCCTGCTGGATGCGTTGGGAAGGAGTGGGGGAGGCAGTAGAGAAATCCTTCAGATAGTCATTCCAGATCACAATCAACTGGAACAGGTCTTTGGATTTTAGTTGTTGAAAGTTGGGCAAATGGTCCGGATGGAAGAGGACGGCCCCGTGGACCTGGGTTTGCCTGGCCCAATAGCGAAAGCAACCTTCCAAAGCCTCGGTCAAATAGGGGTGTTCGCCAGCTCTGGCAAAGGCTTGGATGCTGTACTTGCTAACCGATGTATCAAGCAGCGACTCATCAAGCGTTAGTTTTTCGGTGGAGAGCACCGACCAATGAAAAAACAACAGCACCACCTCGGCCTGCAATTCCCGGTTGAGGGGATGGCCTTCAAAGAGGAGGTTCGACCGGTGAAGTGCTTCTGTGAGGTTTGAATTCATTTCCATGCCAACAGTTTTCGGAGGAGTTGCCAAATCTTTTTCAGAAAAGAGCCATTCGAAGCGGGAGGGGCCGTAGAATATTGACAGTGATCCCCTTGCTGGTTGGAGTGAATGGTGACATTGTAGTTGATCTCGATAATGGTAGTGCCAGGGGCCTTTTCCTGTGGTGCTTCCTTCATGACAAATGGGGTTTTAGGCGTTCCCAGCAATAACTGTTGAGCCATTGTTGGCGGTTGTGCATCTTTTGTTTCAGCAGTTCTTTTTCTTGCTGCACCTGATCAACCAATTCGGCAATGTGCTCCTGGGTATTCCTTGGTGGAACAGGTATTTCCATGGCGCGAACTGGCTTGACCGAAAGGCTCGGAACTGTACTTTTGGTAAGCGCTTGGAGGAGGTAGCGGTTGATAATGGGTTGCTGCAAGAGCCAATACACATACTTGGGAAGCAATGCGCCAGTGTTGCGTTGGCGGATTACAAAAAAGGACGAAGTGGCCACACTATGAAGGTCGCCCGCTTGAAACCACACCGGGTGCAACAGAGTGCCCTTATTAGGCAGCAAAATATCTTTGTTTTGCAACTCTTGCCGCGAGTAGAGGATGTTATTTTCAGTGTCAAAAATTCGAAGGGGAGTGTGCTGAACTTCACCGGCTTTGAAATCCCTGGGTTGCAATACCTGAATCGGACCCGATGGAAGGCCTTTTATCTTTCCACGGAAGTGGTGCCCGCTAAAGATTTCAAAATGCTGTTCTAAAGGTTGAATATCATTCACAATATAGAGTCCTTAATAAGTGATTCGTGCAAGTGGTGTGCAGCTTTGGGGCGTTTTTGCATCAGTTTTGGACTAATTTAGTGAAAATGGCAATGCATGGCGGTAGTCTCAGCAATGATTTTGAGCATTCATTCAAATACACTACTCCGTATAGTGTTTTAATCTAAGGGAACAACATACTCTACTTATGGAGGTCTAACTCGTGCTGCTCAAGCGCTACAACCGTGAAGCTTTCTTATTCCCATCACATTCAGAAGTTTGCTTTGAACTATTTTTAAAACTCAAACGGAAACCTTCCTTTGCTCTTAATAGAAGGAGCGTTTCTTCAATGGAGGGTCTTTCGTGCTGCAAAGACCCTCCAGGGCCGGCCCGTCACCATCCGGGCATGGGCCAAATGCGAAGCGCAATAAAATATGAACGAAGCAACAACGCGTCAGCAACTCATCGATCAACGCCTGCGCCAGGCCAACTGGGAAGTGGGGAACCCCAACATGGTGGCCGAGGAATGGTATTTACCCCCTACAGCCGATTTGGAAACCACCGAACCCACAGTTGGCTACAACCGCTCAGGATTCAGCGACTATGCACTTAAAGGTAGAAAAGGGGAGATCCTGGCCATTGTAGAAGCTAAAAGATCGTCGAAAGACGCCAAAACCGGACGCGAGCAAGCCCATCAGTATTGCCGCCAGGTGGAGCAGGAGCAGGGGTTCTTGCCTTTTTGTTTCTATACCAACGGACACGAGATTTTCTTTTGGGACCTCGATCACTACCCACCTTTGAAGGTGCATGGGTTTCCTACCCGCAGCGATTTGGAGCGGTGGAGCAACTTGCGCAGGTCGCGCAAGTCACTTTCCGAAGCCCTCATCAACACACAAATCGCGGGCCGCGAGTATCAAATTCAGGCCATCCGCACGGTGATGGAGCGGATTGAAAAACAACGGCGGCAGTTTTTGCTGGTGATGGCTACCGGCACCGGCAAAACCCGAACTTCCATTGCCTTGGTAGAGGCCTTGATGAACGGCGGCTGGGCCGAGCGGGTGTTGTTTTTGGTGGACCGCATTGCCCTCAAAGAGCAAGCCCTTGCCGCATTTAAAGACCACTTGCCCAACGAGCCTCGCTGGCCCAAGGGCAACGAAACGGAGATCACCACCGATCAGCGCATCTACGTGAGTACTTATCCCAGCATGCTCAACATTGTGCGCAGCGAGGAGAACCCGCTGTCGCCCCACTTTTTCGACCTTATTATTGTGGATGAAAGCCACCGCTCCATCTACAATACCTACCGGGAAATCCTGAGCTATTTTCATGCCATCACCCTGGGCTTAACTGCAACCCCCACCGAGGTGATTGACCACAATACTTTTGCCCTGTTTGATTGCGAAAATGGCCTGCCCGATTTTGCCTACACCTACGAGGAAGCCACCAACCATTTGCCGCCCTACCTGTGCAATTTTGTGCCCATGCGGCTCTCCACCAATATTCAGGAAGCGGGCATCAACCGAAACACCCTCACCCTGGCCGACCAGAAACGCCTGTTGCGGGAAGGGAAAGACCTGGGCGATGTGGACTACCAAGGCGCCAGCCTGGAACGCTCGGTGATGAACCGTGGCACCAACGCCCTGTTGGTGAAAGAGTTTATGGAAGAATGCATCAAAGACCCGGACGGTGTGTTGCCCGGCAAATCGATCATCTTTTGCATGAGCAAATCGCACGCAGCCCGCATCGAAGAATTGTTTGATGCACTCTACCCGGAATACCACGGCCAACTGGCCCGCCGGTTCATTTCAGACGATGAGCGGGTGTATGGCAAAGGGGGGCTGCTCGATCAGTTTAGAAACCAGAGCATGCCCCGGGTGGCCATCAGTGTTGATTTGATGGATACCGGCATCGACGTGCGCGAAATCACCAACCTCGTGTTGGCCAAGCCAGTGTTTTCCTACACCAAGTTTTGGCAAATGATTGGCCGGGGCACCCGCTTGCTCGATCCCGACCTGCCCAAGCCCTGGTGTGCGCAAAAAGACACTTTTTTGCTGCTGGATTGCTGGCAAAACCTTGATTTCTTTAAACTGAACCCCAGTGGACGTACCCGCCCCGCACAAATCCCTTTGCCCGTGCGCCTGTTTGCCTTGCGTCTCGAAAAGGTGGCCGCAGCCCTTGAATTGGATCGGCCGCAACTGGTGGCCTCTGAAGCGGAGCGCCTGCAGCAAATGATGGCACAACTGCCCACCAACTCGGTGGTGGTTTTGGAGGCCAGGGCCCAGCTCGAAGCGTGTCGTTTACCCGAATTCTGGGTAGCCATGTCGTTGGCCAAGGTGCAGCTTTTGAAACAGCACATCTTGCCGCTGATGCGCACTTTGATGGGTGTGGATTACAAAGCTATGCGCTTTGAACGCGATGTAGTAGAAGCTTCGCTAGCCCGACTGCTGGAACAAAAAGAGCGCTACACCGCCTTGTGCGAAAACCTGAAGGAAAAAATTGCCCGGTTGCCCTTGTCGGTCAACCTCGTGGCTCGCGAAGCCCCTTTGATTCGGGCGGCCCGTACGGGCGATTTTTGGACCAAGGCCACCGAAGCAGACGATGCCAAGGCGATCGATCGCCTGGCTCCATTGATGCGCTTCGTGGATGAATTGCCTCCACCGGGTGAAAAAGTGTTTGTGAACTACCGCGATGAGGTGGCCCACAAAGAGGTGGTGGAGTTTGGCCCTGGCAAAGCCAGTTTGCCAGTGTTGCAATACCGCGAGCGGGTAGAGCAACGCATTTTGGAACTGAGCACCACGCACCCTTTGTTGCAAAAAGTGCGGCAGGGCCAGCCGCTTTCGCCAGAAGAAACTGCCCAACTGGCCGAGGAGCTGCACCAGGAGCAGCCCCACATTACTGAGGCGGCACTGCAGCAAGTGTATGACAACCGCAAGGCCAAGCTGCTCGATTTCATACGCCACATTTTGGGGCTGCAACGGGTAAAAACTTTCGAAGCCGAAGTTTCTGAAGCTTTTCAGGCCTTTATCAGCGGACACCCTTACCTTAGCGGCCGCCAACTCGAATTTTTAGAGGTGCTGCGCCAATTGATGTTGCGCAAAAAAGAAGTGACCCGAAAACACTTGATCGAAGCTCCGTTTACCCGCATCCATCGGGAGGGCATTCGCGGCCTGTTTTCGGTCAGTGAGATTGATGAAATTCTGAAACTAATAGAAATAGCTGCTTAAAATAAGATGCTGACCAAAGAATTAGAAAGCCAGGTAAACGGCCTGTGGGACAAATTTTGGAGCGGAGGCCTGGCCAATCCGCTGCAAGCCATAGAGCAAATTACCTACTTGCTGTTTATGAAACAGTTGGACGACCGCGATACCAAGCGCATGAACGATGCGAAATTTACCGGAGAGTCCTATACCTCGCTTTTTGCGGGACAGTATTGGGCACCCGGAAGCCAGGAGAGCGATAGTGGTGTGCCTAAGGAAGCCTTACGGTGGAGCAACTGGCAAACCTTGCCCGCGGATCAAATGCTGGCGCTGGTGCGCAACCAAGTTTTTCCTTTTGTGCAAAGCCTGGGGGGCGAAGAGTCGGCGTTTTCGCGGCACATGAGCAATGCGGTGTTCCTCATACCCAAAAGCAGCTTGCTGGTGGAAGGCGTGAAAACCATCAACCGGATTTACCAGGAGCTGGAAAACGCGAACCGCTTTATTGATGCGCAAGGCGATTTTTACGAACTGTTGCTGAAGCAACTGAGCGGAGCCGGAAAAAACGGCCAGTTTCGCACCCCGACCCACCTCATAGAAATGATGGTGGATTTGCTGCAACCCAAGCTGGGGCAGCGCATTGCCGATCCGGCCTGCGGCTCGGCGGGTTTTCTGTTGGGGGCTTACAAATACATCATTACGGAGCAAAGCTCGGACCAGCAGGTGGACGACAACGGTTTTTTGCGCGGTTCGAGTGGCGACAAGCTGGTGGACGACGACCTGAAAAAGGTACTGGCCAGCCAAACCTTTTACGGTTTCGACATAGATGCTACCATGATTCGCATCGGGCTGATGAACCTGATGATGCACGGCATCACCGAACCGCAAATTGAATATACCGATACCCTTAGCCGCAGCTACAACGAAGAAGGGCGCTACGACATGGTGTTGGCCAACCCGCCTTTTACCGGCAAAATTGACAAGGGCGACCTCAACGAACAGTTTGAACTCAACACCACCAAAAGCGAGCTGCTGTTTGTGGAGCGGATCTATCGCATGTTGCGCATTGGGGGCACAGCCGGGGTAATAGTGCCCCAAGGCGTCTTGTTTGGCAGCAGCAAGGTTTACAAGCAGTTGCGCCAAATGTTGGTTGACCGGTGCGAGTTGCGTGCGGTCATTTCCATGCCTTCGGGGTTCTTCAAGCCCTACACCGGGGTGGCCACAGCCATATTGGTGTTTACCAAGGGTGGCCTCACCGAAGAGGTGTGGTTCTACAACATGCAGAGCGATGGCTACAGCCTGGACGACAAGCGCAACCCGCTGAAAGACAAAAACGGAGACCGCGATTTTGGCGATTTACATGCGGTAGTAGATGCCTTTCACCAAAAGAAGAAAAACCAGGACCGCAAGGCCCAACACTTTGCGGTGCCCAAGAGCGAAGTGGAAAGCAACGGCTATGACCTCAGCTTCAACCGCTACCATGAAGAAGAGTATGAGGAAGTGGTGTATGAAAAGCCGAAGGTGATTTTGGAGAAGTTGGAGAAGATTGAATCTGAGATTTCTGATGGATTGAAGGATTTGAAAGGAATACTGTAATGAGGTATTTAAGAATCTTGGATATTGGGAAAGTGATATCAGGAGCGACTCCCAAGACCAATGTTGCAGAAAACTGGGACGGTGATATTCCTTGGGTAACACCTAAAGAAATATCTTTATTGGATACGCCATATCTCACTGGAACAGAAAGAAAATTAACTGAAATAGGTTATCGTTCCTGTTCTACCAAACTTCTTCCTCCAAATTGTATTCTGCTTACTTCAAGGGCGCCAATTGGGTTGTTGGCGATTAATACAATTGAAGTATGCACCAATCAGGGTTTCAAGTCTATCAAACTAAATGAGAATGCTTTCCCTCTCTTTGTTTATTACTGCCTGAAGCATCATGAACGCCAATTAAAAAAATTGGGTGTAGGAACCACATTTAAAGAAATATCTAAGGCTAAACTTGAGCAATTTAAAATTCCAATACCTGGATATGAAGACCAAATAAAAATAGCCACCCTCCTCCAAAAGGTAGAAACCCTAATTGCCAAACGAAAAGATAGCATTGCCCTGTTGGATGGGCTGGTGAAGAGTACTTTTTTGGAGATGTTTGGTGGAGAAGAGTCTTCAAGATACCAATTGTATGAACTTCGAAAACTCGCAGCGGAAAGAAAAGGGTCAATGCGAACTGGACCTTTCGGTAGTTCACTCCTTCATTCTGAGTTTAAAGCGGAAGGTGAAGTCAAAGTCTTGGGGATTGATAATGTAGTCAATAATATTTTTGAGGAGGGCAAACCTCGATACATCTCAATGGATCGTTTTCAAGATTTAAAGCGATACCAAGTTTTTCCCAAGGACTTACTAATTTCTATAATGGGAACCAACGGAAGATGCGCTGTAGTACCGGAAAATATTCCTGTAGCTATAAATACTAAACATTTAGCAGCTATTTCCATTAATCCTAAAATGGCTACTCCTGAATTTATATCCAAGGCAATACTTTTCGATCCGAATATCCTTTCCCAACTAAGGCGTCAAACCAAAGGTGCAGTTATGGGTGGTCTTAACTTGTCCATTATTAAAAAGTTAAAAATAAATCTGCCTCCTTTAAACCTCCAAAATCAATTTGCATCCTCTGTAGAGAAAATCGAAACACTCAAAATACAAACTGAACAAAGTCTTACAGAATTACAAAACCTCTATGGTGCCCTAAGCCAAAAGGCTTTCAAAGGCGAGCTGGACCTGAGCCATTGGGAGTTAAGGGAAGAACTTATCAAAAGAATTGGTTATGAATCGGAGGTTGAACTATTTGAAACTTCAACAGGAAAAGGAGCTGTATTCCCGTCACATGGCACCAATCTATATTTTGGGGATCCCAATGAAGAACTAATTGATGGTCTGGATTTAGTACAAGATCAATTCCTGAAGGTACAAGAAAAGGCGCCCGATCATGAAGGACTTAGGTCTTTTAGTGATCAACTAAAAGCGATTCGGGAAAGCATTAAATCATTTACTGAACCATTAGAACAAAGTGCCTTATTTGCAAAGGTTTTTACAGAATTCAGTGAATCTATCGGCAACATGTTTAGTCTTCAGAAAGAATTGAATGCTCCAAACTCTCTTTTTGCCGTGCTTCAATCAATAAATTTAACTTTACCCAAAGTAGAAAGTCCCATTTCTAAGGAGGTATTTGAAATTATAGAGCAATTCAATTCCATCAATACTCTGGGCAGTACATTAAAAGTTGATGTTGAAAGGATATTTAAAGGAGTTTATGACGATATTTTCGATGGAAATTATGCCACCATTGCCCAAGTCGGGAAATGGGTGAAATCCCACTACACCGGCTATCACTTCACTCCTGAAATGTTGCTGCATTCTTTGCGCCAGTCTGATGCCGAATTCTCCATTCAATACCTCACCACCAAAGAGCGGGAAGAAAACCAGAAGGCCGACCTGTCGCGCGATTTAAAAGAGATGGTGTTTATGGCCTTGAGTGAGGAAAATCCGTTTCTGGAATTGGAGCAGTTTTTTCATGAAGATAGCTTTGATACCGCTGCCTTGCGTTTTCGTCCCGAGGATAAAAAGTGGCTGGCTTCGCAATCCGGTTCCTCCAATTCGGGCATTTACTTAAAAATAAAGGAAGCAGAAGCGTGAAGCTCATTTCGTTTACGCTGTTGGGGGAGAATTTTCGCAGCTTACCGGCCAATTATCCCTTTTTTAAATTGGACCATGAGGATCCTCCGGGACGCTTGTCTACCAAATGTTTAGCCGGGCTCAATGGCAGTGGAAAATCCAACTTGTTGGAGGCCGTTGCCGAGGTGTTTGCCTATCTGGAACGTCACCTGCTTGAGAAGGGAGACCAAAAGCGTGGCATTGGATTGGGCTTCGATTTGCAATACCAACTGCCAGCCACTCGAACCTTGGTAAAAAAGTTCTTTCCAAAAGACAAAGGCATCCCCAAAGAAACGGTGCTTTATGTTAAGGTTGCTAAATACCAGGATGAAGCTCCGGAATTCAGCGTTTCACACGAAAAATCTACCGGGCCTCTTTTCACGCGCGCAGATGCCAACCAGAAACTTCTGCTGCCCAACTACATAGTAGGTTATTCTTCGGGGCACAACGAATTGTTGAGCCACCCTTTTCAGCAATTGAAATACCACTACTGGCAATTGCCCCAAAATGCGAAAACGCTTCAATTGCAACACCAAAGAATGTTTTTCGTGGACGGGGATAGCAACAAGTATTTGTTGTTGGCCAACTTTCTAATGGGGAAATCGAATAAGCAAAAATTACTCAATCAGGTATATGGGGTCACTGGCTTGCATTCTTTTCGCATCACCATCAACCTGCATGATGCGCAGGGCAAAGAAATTACGTTCTCTGAGTTTAGTTTAGGGCTTATTCAACAACTCAAATCCTGCGCTACCCTTTGGGATGAGCAGGCAGTATACGAGGTGGTCAAAAAGAAAAAGGGCAAAAACCAACGAAAGCAATTAATTCTGGACTATTTGGTGACCCCTGCCACCCAGGAAGCTTTCCACTACTTTTTTGAGGAATCGGCCATGGAGTTCTACCAGGCTTTGGCTTATTTGGAAACCCTCAATTTGCAGCTATATCCCGAAAGTGTGTTGCAGCGCATGGCTTCCCCTTGGCGCAAAGAAAGTCACCTCGGAGATTTGCCCGAGTTGGATCCCAATGAACGGGTATTTCGCGTGGAGAGCATTCGCATCAACAAAATTGTGAACGAAAGCACCGGAGCTACCACACCCATTCCTTACCGCCATTTGTCGGACGGTGAACACCAGTTCAATCAAATCATCGGCACCATGATGCTGCTGGAAACGCCGGGTTGCCTGCTGTTGCTGGACGAACCCGACACGCATTTCAACCCCAAGTGGCGTTCGAGGCTGTTGCAACTGTTGCACCACATGGCGGCAAAAGACATGGATGATGAAGGGGGATTTACCGAGGTGTTGCAGCAAGAGGTGATCCTCACTACCCATTCGCCTTTTGCCATTTCCGACAGTTACCGAGAAGACGTGTACTTGTTTGAAAAAAACGAAGGAAAAATTACCGTTTCCAAACCACCTGTGCCCACTTTTGGCGCTTCCACAGGGGTGATCCTGGAACACGTTTTCAAAAAAGACCACACCATTGCTCACTTGGCCCACCAGGAGCTAGAAGCCATCAAGGCCATGGCCACCAGCCTCCAAGGCATTGAAAAAGCCCGGGAAAGGCTCTATGGCTTTGGCGAATCCATCGAAAAATATGACGCCATCCGCTACCTGCGGGCACGCGAAAAAGAGTTGAAATCCGAATCTTGATCTACGCTTACACTTATTTCCACCACCCCATGCAGCGCTTTCACGAAGGGCTCATGGACTTTTTTGAGCGCATGTTTCAATTGGAACTGCCGAAATACGACGAAAACCAATTGCTGAAAGAAGACTTTCGGCCCCTCATTCGAAAATCCCCTAAACTGCTGCAAAAGCGAATGGAGGAATTGGTGCCCGCTTTTGCGGACTTATCGGAAAGTGAAAAAGACAACGTTCGCCTGGTTTTTGAAAGCAATCAAAACATTGCGGCTATATGCAGCACCGAAGTTGACCCGCTCAAGTACGCCGACATTGAAAACAATGCTTTTCGCAAGCAACTGAAAGAATTCTTCGACCCACTTTGGGACCGCTTTTCAAGCGGTAAAAATTTGAATCAGGAAGCACGCAAACATTGTAAAACCATTCACGACCACTACAAAGAGTTTCGATACCATGCAAGGCACCAATCCAGGGTTTGCCCGTTTTGCGGCTTGATGGGGCTTAAAGCACCTGGGCCCAATAGACGCGCTCCTTACGATCATTTTTTGCCCAAATCCAATTATCCGTTTGTAGGCATCAACTTTCAAAACCTGGCACCCATTTGCACCGATTGCAACAGTGTGGAGAAGAAAGCCCTCGATACCGCCTTTGTGCTGGGAAAGCGCACCAAGGTGTTTTCTCCTTACGAGGAAAAATTGTCCGACAACCATTTGTCGGTTCAAATTCAACCGAAAGAGCGGTACCGCCAAACGGCAAGCTCTGCTACCACCTTGCTAAAAGGCATTGATTGGGAGTGGGCTTTTTGGTCCAACCAGCAAGAAGACGAACGATTGGAGGCATGGGACGCACTGTTTAAGGTACGAGAGCGATTCAAGGAAGAATTGGAATACCACGAGAAACAATGGTTTGACGATGTAAAAACCCGATATCGGAATTGGACGGGTGATTTTGATTCCTTTTGCAGTTCCACCATTGGAGAGTTGGAAGCTGTAGTATTGCGCACCGAGCGAGCAGTGGTAAAACTGGCCTACACACGGTATTTATTACAGCAGGAGGGAATGGCCGAAGATTTAGCCCTTTTGGTAAAAAAGTAGCTTACCATTCGCAAAAAGTTCTCGGCGGAGCATCATTGTTATTGTTTTGCTCCTTTCTATTGCTTTCGCACCACCCTTAGGTAATGCTTGCCTTGTTCCGTAAGCCGGAAGGCATGAATGCGGATGCGGTCTTGGTCCTCGCTCCACGAATCGGGTTCAATCATGCCGGAACGAAAAAGGGCGCTCAGGTCTTTTTCCTCCTGGCTTGCCTTGTTGCGGTTGAGGGGAAAGGTCCAGCTTGCAGGGCAGGCATGGGTAGCATTGGGGGTGGGAAAATAAGTGACGATGGTGCGCAAAAGCGCATCGGTCAGCAAAGTATCGCATTGGCGTAAATGCAGCATTTGCGAAAGGTTGGCCCGGAAATAGGGGCGCTGTTGCAAAGGGCTCAACAAGCGGTCTACCTGGGCGTAGAGCCCTGCCACCGACACCCATCCTGATGGATCGGCGGCAGCTCCTGCCAGCCCCTCGGTAAGGATGTAGGAAAATACGCCCCGGCCACCGATGCCCCGGGCCACATCAAGCGGTGCCGTGCTGGTGAGCAAAGCGCAGTTGTGCGGCAGTTGCACTTGGTTGCTTTGGTCGATGGTTCGGCCCAGATCTCCACTGTAGCAAGCATCTACAATCACAATGTTGTGTTGGGCCTTAGCGCGTTGCAAGAGCTTCATGATGCTACGCAGCGGAATGCCTTCGTCAGTTGGACGAGCTTCTTGGGTCATGAAAAAACTTTGGTATATCTCCCGGCCACCGTGGCCGGTGAGGTAAAGCAAACTTTGATCGGTTTCGGTATTGAAATGGTGCCGCATGGCCTCCAAAAGCATCGGTTTGTCTATCCGTTGGTTGATGGTGGAAAGCGTTTCGCAATGGTAGTTTCGGCGGCCATCAGCATGGTGCTCCAAGAGGCGGTTCATTTCGGCCACATCGTTGTGGCAGGTGGTGAGGTCGTTGGCATGGTCATATTTTCCTATGCCCACCAGCAGAGCTCTTTTTTTTAGTTCTGGAGGAGCGGTCATACAAACAGGTTGTGGTCTTTTGGCACACTTTCACGGTTGCGTAAAATGAACTCAAGGGCCTTGGCAGATACGTACACGGCTACACTGGCATCGCCCTTTATATTCTGGGTAGTATGCAGGGCCGCCAAAAAATCGTTGAGGCTCGATTGCAGTTGATCGGTGGTGTGCAAGTCTTGTTCAAAAAAGCTGTTCAAATGTTCGAGCAACAAGGTAAGCGAATGCGGCCACCTTTTCCACAATTGGTTGTGCCGGTCGCGGCCCAGGTCACGGTCTTCCTCGGTGAAAATAGAATCGGAACAGAGAATAAGAATATCGCCATACACCTGATTGTCTTTCGATATCCGATGCAAGGTAGGAGGCGTTTGGTGTTTGTTATCAGGCCCTATGAAGCCATATAGGGGCAGTTTGCCCGAATCAATGCCTACGTGCGGCATGAGGTAATTGGTAAACAACTTGGGCACAATATAGTCGTCCAAAAACAAGCCATAGTGTCCTCTTAGGTGAAATATACCACCATTTCCCAGGTAGCCCAATTCAAGGTGCTGGTCGGTTTCGAGCGCTACCATAGCGGTAGATTGAAAGCTGTTTTCAGATGTTTCGGTTAATGCTGCTTCCTCAAAATTGTGTGCGATGAGGTTGGCTACATCGGTCTGCGCCTTTTCAAAAGCTTCATCGATTGATGGGTTTTGAGCAGTTCTATAATAATTGACCATGCTCTCCGCCACACAGTTGGCTCCTTGTTCATCTTGCTCGGTAGCGACCAGGCCACTGGCAATTAACAATCCTTGGTGAGGCGATACTTCGGAGGTTAAAACCCGCGCACACCCTTGTTTAGAAGCGTGTGCGGTGGTGCTTGCAGCAGCAAAAACGGATGTTGTGATCAGTTTGTTTTGCATGATGTACGATCGATTTTAGGAATTAGGCTAACGTCTAATAAAAATTGGGTCAGTGTTTTGGGTGTTCTACAAACCGGAAGCCCAACGGCAGCAAATGGAGCATTGATTTTAGAAAGAAAGCGAAAAGTGCGCGCTCTTATTTCGCTGGTCTTCGAGGAAACCTCGGGGTCGTATTGCTCCGGAGCAAAATAGGCAGTGTAAAGGGCAAGTCTGGGGTGATTTTGAATGGCTTTGGCCAGCTCAATAGTAATTTCACTGGGGTAGTAATTGCCAAAAGAAACGAATATTAGTTGGGCGGTGTGCACCAAATGAGGGGTTTGCTTATTGTTTAAAAATGCCAAGGCTTGTTTTTGCGCCAATTCGAGCCCATCAGCCAAGGCCATGGGAGCGCGATGGTGCAAGGTGGAGAAGAGTTCCTGGTCGTCCGGCACCGCATCCAATTCACTTTGTATCAATACCTCATGTGTTGCTTTGCTAAGGGTGTTTATCCGCAAACCATAATTCGCCGATGATGGATTGGCTTTCATGGCAACCAAATAATCGTTCATTGCCTCGTTGACACCCTTCTGGATTTCGGGAAAGTAGATTTCGCCATTTTGGCGAGGATTTACCGCATCCAAAATAAGGACAATAAGCTTTTTGAATTGGGGTGGTCTTTTGATGACCTTAAAGCCCTCTAATTGTAAGGGGGCGTTTTGCTTGGATTGGGTCAATTCAAGCACCGATCCTTCTGGAATGGCTAACCCCGAAATTTAGACGGTAGTATCTAACAATACTCCTTTTTGTAGGAATTGATAAGATTTTCGGTTATCGATCATGGATTTTTGCCCCAACAGGTACAGCAGGTCTTTCAGGTTTTCGCTGGGGTGAGGATGTACCTGTAGCGGTTGAGACCACTGGTCATGGTTCAATTGAAACATGGAAAAGGAATTTAGAGGTGTTTTTACAAAGCATTAAACAACTTCCTCCCGGTTAGCCGGATACAAATTTTTTCATTTGATAATGAGCGTTTAAAAGGGAAGCTTTTTCCAAACGATTAGGTTTTTGTGCGTCTCCGCTGTACCGTTTTTTTCAGGGTACCCGGTTTATCAGTTGCTATATCTTCTGATAGGTCGCTCGCTGTGGTATGACCACTTCCATTCTCCTGAAACTTTGATATCACGGGCGCTGGGTTACCCATTAGCCTTTCGATCAGGCTGTTACGTCGAGCATTTAGCTGTTTATAGGTTTCGTCTGTAAACTCAGGGGAAGCAATATTTTTGGTCAATGCTCCGCCGATTGCATGGAGTTCTGCCTCCTGTTGTTTGTTTTGTTCGCCTGCGGTGCGTTGAATCATTTCATATTGTTGTTGGAACATTCCCCATTCCTGTTGCAATTGGTATTCCTTCATTTGGGTTTCAATGGGTGTTAAGGGTTTAAAGATGGTTACCTTCATCTCTAATCCGAATACCGATTGGATCATCTCTGCCGCTTCATTAAACATGGTCCATAATTCGGTTCTCAAATTTCGATCGATGAGACCGTCCCAGTTAGAACCAAGAAAAAAAGTCAATTTTTCTACCATGAAATCCTGGAGGTGCTCGGTAATTTCTTTGAGGGCCGCATCGGTAGATTCATTTTCCAAGGCCAAATTGTGGTGGTTGTAGAAAGCCTGCCAACCTTGATTGGTGAAATTTAACTCTGTAATACTGAATTTACCAGCGATGCTGAAATCGTGGCCGGGGAAACCAAACTCAAAGGGATGCAACTGAGATTTTAAATTCCTCAAGCGCTGGGTAATCGGTGTGTCCAAAGGAATGAGGTTGATGGTGCTCTCAGAAATGTTGAATTTGGTGCGTAAGGTTTTGGCAATAGACTCCTCCAGTTGCTCTTTCACCGGTGTAATGTGCCTATCCTCGGTACTGTTGAAGTTGAGGTAGAATTCTTGTGGATAAAGCTGAAAAAGTGTTTCCCGAATTGCCTGTAGGGTGGCTTCTTTCAATTCTTGCTGGAAGTCTTCATTGAGGTGAATAAACCGACTCAGCTCACTGAGGTCGGGCTGTAAGCAGTTGATTTCTGCTTTGAGGCGAACGGTGCCTCCCATAAGCTGGGTCACAAATTCTTCTTGTTCTCCAATGGTGAAACTCGTGCCTTTCAATTGCCAGGTATCCCACCAGGTTTTGGGCAGTACTACCATGTGAAGCAGCTCAAAGCCTAAATCTTCGGTTTCTTCCTTTATCGAAGTATAGATGGGCTCCTTCCAGTTGTCTTTGGTAATCAGATGCGGAAAAGTGGTGTTCGAAATATGATTAGTAACATGGTGGCTCAATTTCTCCTGAATGATTTGGTCAATATCGGTTTTGCCCGAATTGATCCATCTGGCCTCGTCTACCAAACGCAATTTTAAATCTACCAAAATGTCTACATAGGTGTTTTCAATATTGCAACGAATCACTTGTTCTTTGATTTCGTGAAATTCCTTTAGTCGGTAATCGGTTTCTAACTTAATTTCCAAATCAGCAATCTCACGTCCACGTTCTGCAAAAATGGGAGCCATGTATGTTTTGAGAAGTTCGGTAGGCTTTCCATTCAAATCCGAAAGGATTTCTTCATAATTAATTTTTTGGCTAAACACGGTGTTGAAGCCTTCTTCGAATTCTGTTTTAAGTTGTTCAATCAAAAACAAGGAGGCCAGGATTCCTCGTTGCGGATGTGGTTTCAAGGTAAGTGAATAACGAAAGGGAATACGTTCTGTTAGGTCAATAATGGGCACCCTTACGTTTTGGTTGGCGATCACCAGTCTTTTTTTGACCGTTCGAAATTCATGGTGCAACTGTAAACTTTTGATTATTCTTCCTTCCTTTTTGATGAGGGCTTGCAGGTGTGGTTTAAAATAAGCGCCCAAACCTTGTTTGGCTTTGTTGAGAAAGGTTTCGGTGTCCAACTGTCGTAGAACATGTTCCTGTACCCCCGCTACCAACAATTCAAGGGCCTCGCTTTCATCAGTAGCAATGGTTGCTGCCAAAAGTGGGTTGTTGGGATCGGCATCCAGCGTGGCCTCTAGCTCCAACCGAATGGGAGCCGGAGCACCTTTGAGTTCTACCAAAAAGGGTTTTGATTTCAAATGTTTCAAAAGGGTAGTCTGTTCCCAGGAAAAGTAAATGTCTGGAAATGCGATCCCTATTTTTTCGCCCTGCTTTCGAATCTCGGCAATGGCCACCTGGCCTTGATTGGCAAACATATTGTCACCTTTTGATTGGCTTGCATACATTTTTTCCAACCAGAATTGCACTTTATTGCGGATGGAAAGGTCCAGGTTCTTCACCTGAAAAAAGTTCTTAATCACCTTGAGTTCCAGACCCTCAATGGCCTTCGCAGTATAAGCAATGTGTACGGGGACTTTGCGGCCATTTTTAACTGCTACCATGATCAATCCTTCATAATGGGAAGAATGCAACAAGGAAACGACAAAGCGCTGGTAGTTGCTGCTGCCCCAAAATGGTTTGGTGGGTCGGGTATCTTTGTGCCGTCGGTGGATGTAGGAGGCGGTTTCAAATTCAGAATGGGAGAGGGGGGCACCTGTTTCCACTTTTCTGATAATTTTTCCACTGCTTAAGGATGGAGCAGGTTTTTCTGCTTTTATTTCGTTGATTTCCATAATATTGGTGGATTTAGGAATGGCTGAATTCGGTGAATAAACGCTGGAGAACAATGGGGCGATTTTGCCAAACTTGATGTTCCGGAGTGCCGTAGGTGAAATTGGTTGGAGCAATGGCTCCCAGCATTTTTCCCCTTTCGTGAAAGCGGTTGATGATCCGGAAATGTTCCGTCTCGGGAATACTGTTTTTAATCAATCGGAAAAAGGAATGCACGATAGAAGGTGGACATTTTGACGGGGAATTTCGATGTCCAACCAGTAGGAGGTGCCAAACCTCAATTAAATCGGCAATTAGTTCGTAATAAGATACTTGTGAGGAGGTATCTGTTCCACCAGGTACATTCTTGGATAGAAAAAGCAAATGCAACGACAGTTCCTGGCGTATTTCGGAGTGTAGCATCTCTTGGGCCATCTCTGGCTGATTGCCAACCAGTAAAAACAGAATATTCCGGTAATAGAAAGTTGTGTTTGGTTGATTGTGGGCTGTTTCAAAAAGGAAAAAAGCGTTGGGCCATTTGCCATAATCCTCCATTGGCAGGGCGAGAATTTGATCCACATGGCTTTTCCAAACCGCTCTGAACGCGATGGATTCTTCCATAGCTCTATCGGGTACCTCCGCTTCTTTTTTGTTTCTCCAAAAAATTGGAAAGAGGTCTTTTAGTGCCAATTGTAGACGGTTGGGTTCCTGATCAAAGTGATTTTTAATGAATTCAACAATTGCTCCTTCTTCCTCTACGGTAGCCCTTGCCTGAAGCTTTCGGAGGTATTCATAAGGAGCTACAAATGCAGAGGAAGCCAATCCATCTAATAGAGCGATAGAAATCGCAATGGGAAGAGCATCCAAGAGGCGATGGATATATTTCAATGCGGTTTCGCGGGTCTTTTTTTCTTGTACCAATTTCCAAAGCAGTTTGGCCAGTTGGTGGATGGGATAAAGTTTAGAAGAGTCATACAACTCTAGGTTATTCTGATCTTTCAACCAGTGTTTGGCCGCTAATCCAATACTGTTGATCGGGTCATTGTTGAGTAGTTCATTGTCTACCTTCAACTCTGTGCAAATCGCATCGCTCAACTGTTGAAACCACGCATCATTCAAACTCCAGCATTCTGCCAATGTTATTTGTGAAAAAAGCCGGGTGTACCGCTCCTCAATGATGGCGGGAAGGTCTGGTATAAAGAAAATGCCTTTCTGTTTGTATTGGGTGAGCAGTTCAAACTGCTTGGTGAGAAAGTAAGGTTTGTGGCTCCAAAAAAAGTTGACGTACCTGTTCCTGATCTCCGGAGAGAAAAAAGACAACACATTGCATTCGTATCCCTGGTTCGTAGTGTCCTTCTGAAATCCAAGTTGACATTCGGTCAAAATGATTTCCTTGTGCGCTTCCCAGTATTCCTGAGTAGCAACCGTTTGATAGACGATAGAATGGTTCTTTTTCTTGGCATTTTTTGCATCAACCTCTTGCTTAGCGTGCTGCTTTTCTGGTACTACTATCTCTTGGGGTAAATTTGGAAGAAGAACCTCGGTTAAAAAGATAAATTGACGAAAATTGATTCCTGAAAAGAAAGTGCCGATGAAGTGGACCAAATGATGTAAAGGAGTTTGTTCAAGAAACGGTTTGCGACCGACATCACTAGCTTCAAATCTTGGTTGATGTTGTGCAGGCTGCCAAAGGGAGAAGCCTAAATCCGATACTTCATATTGGGAGGGAGAAGGTATAAACCCCTGGTCATTAGAAATAATCAAATAGAGGTTATTGTCCCGGAGTTCGGCCAAAAGCGCTTGAAGGGCAAATGGTCGGGGAAAAAGGCTATTGAGAAAAACTTTATCATGGTTTTGGGTAATATTCGTTTCAATGACGAAGGCGTGATTCGCTTGTTTTACCAAAAGTTTGTTGCAGCCAAAACCCAGTAAGGTAAACTTGTGTTTCTTTTTTACCGTATCGAAGGAAAGTAAAGAAGACGCTTTGGCCTGTTTTTCAGTCCTGAGCTTGTCGATTAGTTTTTGCACCGCCTCTCGGCTAAGGGTAGGACTGGAACTTGAAATGAATAGCACCCGTTTGTGCATTAGGTGTTGAAAGTAAATTGATAGTTCTTCCTCTCGAATAGCATGGTGTTGGATGTCAAAGTGGGGAAAGGAGGACCGAATGTCGGAAAGAACAACTTTTTTGTTCTGGGGGTTGATGAATACATTTTGCCCCGAAACGGTCTCAATTTTCACTTCTTTCTCTACCACAGGAGCTGTTTTGTCGGTATTATCAAATTGATCTTTACGGGTATTCTCGACTTGCGGCCTCTTTTCGGCCCTTGTTTTTCTCGATAAAAAGCCAAACAAATTGCTTCGTCTTTTAAAATCCTTAGCCGATTTGGATGTCTCCATGTTTGCTTTCGATGTGCTCGATGTATTTTCCGTGGCTTCCTTTAATTTCGACATGTTTTTGACCTCCGTTTTCATTGGTATTCTTGTGAGTTTCAACTTTCACACTGTTGAGGTGAATTTGCTCAAAAATTTGAATGGCCATCTCCGGTGGATCATCCATCCATTTCAAACCAGAAACCTCTTTGGGAAGCATTTCCAACAGTTCGGGAATAGCATGGTCATAAATTAATAGAGGAGGAAGGCTACTCAACGATTCGGCAGTGGATTGAATAACTTCAAATTCTACACTTGATTTTTGATCCAATTCGTAGTTGGAGGTAAGGATCAAAATGAGTTGTTGCCCTTCTTCCAGCATCTTTTTAAACCTGACCTTGGGGTTCAGATCATCAGCGGGCAAAATCGATTCTTCAAAGTGAAGTCTTGGTAAGTAGGAGCGGAGTGCTTCGGCGATGTGGGAGGCTTCATCAGCATAACTGAGCACAAATTTTATGGACGCTTGCATGAGGATTATTTTGAACGAAATAACCTCATAGCGCGATAGAAATAAATCCCTTAAATCGGGTAGCGGTATACTTATATTTAGTAGGGTGTTTTTACGGTGTCAACTATTGTGATAGAATAATTCCGTTTTCTACCGCATAGCGCACTAAGCCCAAGGAGCTTTTAACCCCTAATTTTTCAATCATGTTTTTCTTGTGTGCGTTCACCGTATTTTCCGCAATGTTTAGTTGCTGGGCTATTTCCTTCGCTGATAAATCTTGTGCGAGGTGCTTCAATACTTCAATTTCTCGCAGGGTGAGAGCATCCTGGGCCGCAACAAAATTAGGTCGGTTTTGCTTCTGAAGCACATTCACCATCAAGTCGGTTACTTCTTGCGAAAAATAGCGCCCGCCAGCGGCTACGGTCTCAATCGCTTCGACGAGTTCAGCCTTTCCTACATTTTTGATGAGGTATCCGGATAGGCCAAGATTTACGGCATCGGCAACAAAGCTTTCTTCATAAGAAACCGTCAAAATCAATATTTTCGTTTGTGGATACAGTGGGCCAATTTCTCTGGCAAAGTCCAATCCTGATACAATTTCAGCACTTCTTTTTTTGCGGAAACCAATATCTAACAGCAATACTTCCGGTTGAAAACTTTCCAATTGTGCAAAGATAGATTGCTTGTCAGTGGCACCTTTTACAATAAAACGATGTTCTGATTCCAATAAACCAACAATTCCGTCAATAATCAGTTGGTGGTCATCTGCTACCAGTAATTTAATAGTGTTCATCAGCTGCACAGTTCACTTGATTAATGAATATAGTGGTGCCCTTTCCCGGTATGGATTCAAGGGATAGTTGGCCGCCTAAATCTTTTACCCTGGTTCTAATATTCTCTAAACCAAGGCCTTGTGATTGTTCCGAAAGGGAGAATCCAGAGCCATTGTCCACCACAGCAAGTGATAATATATCTGCCTCTACCTCTATTTTAATGGTAATATGCGTGGCCTTGGCATGTCTTAAGATATTTCCCATGAGTTCTTCCAAAATGCGGTAAAGATTTACCTCGATGAATTTAGGAAGTCGTTGAATCCAATCCGAGTGGGAGAACTCTACTTGGAGATCGGAGGATGACTTTACGTTGTTGAGCAACTCGGTGACTGCTTTTATCAAGCCATATGTTTCCAGTGTTCTTGGATGCATTGCGTGAACAATTCTCCGAATACTTTCAAAGGCCTGGTCCAATAGAGAAATGGAGCGTGCTTGCCTTTCCACGCTTTTGGGATCGTTTAAACTTTCAGATACTCCTTCAAAACCCATTCGGGCAGCAACCAATTGAACGCTTAAACTATCGTGGATTTCGGCTGCTATACGACCCCGCTCATTTTCTTGCCCAATCAGCATGGCACGTATGGACTTAGCTTCTTGTTCTTTTCGGAGCTGATTGAATCGTTGTTCAGAGGCCAACCTTTTTATGTTTTGTTGATTACTGAATAGAGCAAGCACCAATAAAATTAAAATGAGAGCTGTCACCAGAGCCAAGGCGATGTTCCAAACTCTACGCGCACTTATTTCTGCTTGATTTTGTTCAATTTGCGCTTGTTGGATTTTTAGCTGGCTCTGTGCTTCCTGGTACTGCAACTCTAATTCCTTGGCTTTGCTCAACTCTGCAAAGTGCAGCTCTTTGGCAGAAATCAGCTGTTGGTGCAACTCGAATGCCTTTTCAAATTGATTCAGTTGAGCATACCCATTGGCCAGATTGGAGAGTACCTCGTCAATGATAAGGTAATGACCAATATCCTCCACAATGGCGTAGGCTTGCTCCAGCAATCCTACACCCAGTTCTGGTTGGTTATTAAAGATAAGAAGCTTGCCCAGGTTGTTTAAAACTTCCGCTTCCCCCCTTTGATTTCCTAACGTTCTTTGGGCATTCAGGCCTTTATCATACCAAGATCGGGATTTTTCTAAATTTCCTAATTCTTCATTGCTTACGCCCAGGTTATTATAAGCATTGGCCAACCCAGGGGTATATCTCAATTCTTCAAACAGCTGAATACTTTGGAGGTAAAACTGCCTGGAGTGGTTCCAATTTTGCCGCCGAATAGCAATGTTTCCTAAGTTTTGAAGTGCTTTGCCTTGGTTGAGCAGACTCCCCGTCTTCTTAAAAATAGACAAGCTTTGTTGGTAAAAAGTATGGGCTTTTTCATCGGCACCTGCACTTTCGAAATAGTTTCCCAAACTCAAGTAAGATTCGCCTATTCCCTGAGGATTTTTAAGCGATTCATTGTAGCTTAACCCTTCGTATAAATATTCTAATCCGACTTGATAATTGCCCAGGTTTTTATTGACCAGGCCCAGATGGTTGGCTACTTTGGCCAATTCCAACGTGTCGCCAATTTTCACCAGGTATTGGTAGGCTTCTTCATAATAATTTAGGGCAGCGCCATACGCACCCGCTTTTCTATGCAGGTTGCCAAGATTGTTGAGCGATCTGCTGATCAGCAAAGTATCGCCTATCCTTCTGCGAATGCTTAGTCCTACTTCGAAATAATGTTTCGCGCTATCCTTACTACCTAAATTTTTAAAATTGACTCCAATGATATTGGCAAAAATGGAATGAGTTCTTGGATCATCTCTTGAGAAATAATAGCCCTTTTTAGCCAGCGAGAGCGACTGCGATGGATCACTTCCCCGTAGCTGCCAAGCAGTTTGAATAAGAGAATCTAAGTTTTGTGACCTTAAGAGCAGGGGCAGGAAGATGGCTATGAGCAAAACATAAGATCGATGCATATTTCAATTTTCTATCGGGCTTATGTGCAAAAGCCACAACAGGTTAAACAATTGGCATGGAATCGCCTTCAACTTCTTCTTGAGTAAGCACATTTCCGCCACCTCCAGCTTGAGTAGCGTTTAGAAGAATACCACTCTCCAAGATATCAATTTGAAGATTAAAAAATGCATCAGGTCCGGTTGGTAGTTGATCAAGTGCTACATGGATAGCGTTCGAAACATGAGAAGAAAGTGAGTTCACCCTTTGTGGAAGTGCTTTGAGGTGAAGGGATAGCTTGAATGCATTGTTTCCAGAATTTGTTCCTTCAAAATCTGACGAAATCAGAGCATACACTTTTTGATCCGTGTTGAAAGTACAACTCGCGATATAGCCGTTAAATGTGGAGTTGATAACTTCAATTAATCTAAGTTGTGGTGAAATATTCATGTTAACTTTTTGATCAAATTTCTTACTTATGGAGCATGAAGGAAATACTGATTTAGGGTAGCGAACTACTTAGATATGGTTAGGTATCAAATGGCATGCTGCTTTGAAATAGTAACCCAAATCGGCATGGATTCAGACCTGTCAACTTTTTAAGGATGTGACAGATGTCTTTCAATAGGAGACGGCCTCCCATTTCCTACTCAACTTGGCGCCAACTCTTTTCGGTTGTTTACTTTTGCCCCGCTCTTTCCAGCTAAGGAGGGATGCTTTGCAACAGGGAGCTTATGCCAAGAAGACCACGCAACAAATTCGTTAACCGGGGAGAGATTATTGAGATCCTCATTGAAGACTATGCTTTTGGAGGCAAAGGCATCGGTAGAATTCGCAACGAACACGGGGAGTTTGTGGTGTTTGTACCCAATACCTTACCCGGACAACGGGTGAAGGCTCAGGTAAAGAAATCGAGTAAGAAGTACGCAGAGTGCAAGTTGTTTGCCGTGTTGGAACCTTCGCCCGATGAGGTAGAAGTGCCTTATCAGAAGATTCCGGGAGCGCCTTACATTAAGCTACCGATCGATAAACAGCATTCTTATAAGAAAGACAGCACCTTAGAGTTGTTCAAGCGCATCGGCAAGGTGGCAGACATCGAAGCGAAGAGGGACGAGTTGGTGAAGTCGCCGGCCACCTTTCACTACCGCAACAAGATGGAGTACAGCTTTTCGGCCATTGGCTACGACCAGGAGCAGAAAACGGATATTGATGCTTTTACCCTCGGTTTTAAAAAGATGGGCACTTGGTGGTGTGCGGAAGACCTGAACCGCGATTCGGGCATGTTTGACAAGGCGGTGGAAGACAAGCTGCAATTGATCAAAGCATATTGTCAAAATACCGGACTGGCTCCCTGGCATGCTCCTCGGAAAGAGGGTTTCTTTCGGCACTTTGTCGTGCGGAAATCCTTCAAAACCAATCGCCTGTTGTTCAATCTGGTGACCACATCTTATGAATTGCCTCAATTTGACCTAAAGGCATTCGCCGATTTCTTGGTGGAACACTTTGGCGATCGGGTAGCCGGGCTTTTGCACACCACCAACGATGAAGTGGGCGACCGCACCATTGCCACCAACGG
>ERZ1740068.364-NODE-364-length-24078-cov-9.467469_pt1 | contig 24078 bp, 18 predicted proteins | sample MGYA00581735_ERZ1740068 | MGnify/ENA primary metagenome ERZ1740068 (study PRJEB43018, sample SAMN04849740) | marine metagenome | isolation source: floating plastic debris | place: Pacific Ocean | collected 2008-08-30 | study: EMG produced TPA metagenomics assembly...
AATCCATCACTCCAACCAGGGAATTTTTAGCTGCTGAGGCTTCCAATGTATTAGCAGGTTCAAGCTGCGTTACATTAAATTTGACCCATTTGTGGGTAAAAAGGGGTAGATTTAAAATAAAGGTAACATGTGCAGTGTGTTATACTTATTGTCCACTACAAAAAACAACAGTCAACTATGAAATATTATCTCGTATTTATCTGCCTAATTCTTTCAACTAGTTCTTTTGCACAAAAGAAGTACATACAAAAGCAAGACGGTCAAATTGTGGATGAAAGTACTTTTTACAAAGAAAAAAATGAGCTGGTTCAAAAATTTAAAGAGAAGACCTCGCCTGATAAATATTTTGACATAATCTATGAATTTGAGGAGCCAATTATTTCACAAGACAGCATCATCTATAAAGTACGATCATTCGCACTTTCTTCTCTTCCACCACAAATAAATAGGAAAAATATTTTCAATGAGAAGAACTTGATTGGAAAACCTCTTTCCATAAAATCACTTGAAACTATCAATGGAGAAATCCTTACAATAAAAGATCTAACGGGTAAACCGAGTATCGTTAATTTTTGGCACACAGGCTGCGGCCCATGTATTAGAGAAATGCCCATTTTGAATGAACTCTCAAAAGAATATGAGGGTAAAGTAAACTTCATTGCCATTACTTTTGAAACAAAGGAGAAAGTCGACAAATTTTTAACCAAAAGAGATTTTGATTTTCTTCAAACGATCAATGCAGCCGATTTCATGAACTCTATTCAATTTCGCGAATTTCCCAAAACCTTTTATTTAGATAAAAATGGAATCGTAACAAAAATTGAGGGGGCCATATCAGATGATCAGAAAGAAGAATTTAGAAATTATCTTAATTCATTGCTTTAGCGAAAAGATGATGTCCTCAGCGGGCTCCCTGAGCTTATCTAGGTGTGTATATAACAATCTCCCTTATCACGATTGGTTATTACAGCAAATATCTCTGTCACTGGTTTCAGCTTAACAAAGTGCAGCTGAAACCGATCAATCAGATAAAGCTTGTAGCTTTATGGAATTTAATCTGTCACTCCAATCAAGTATTTTTTAGCTTCTGAAGCTACAAGCTTCATCTCTATTCATGGGCTCAAGCTGCGCTGCGCTAAGCTTGAACCAGTTGTGGCATAAAAAATCCTGCTACCCAAAGGATAACAGGACCATTTACAATATCATAAAACCAGAAACTACATTGAATCCCCAAAGAAGACTGCATTCATCATCAGCTTATTGGTACCATACCAAAATGCCCTGAAATTGGTATTATCCGTAAAAACCGCGACTTTACCCCGACCGATTCTGGCTACTTTGAAAGGAACTGTCCTGGCAAGTGCCTCCAGGTTGGGCTTGGAGATGTAACCACTCAACAAAGGAGACGAGGTGTACTGAACCGGGTTATTGTAGCTCTGCGCATTGGCCTTCATAAAGATTGTTGAATTCCTGAAAACCGGCAGTCGGTCATTCTTGTAACCGAAAGCTACGGGATGCGAACGATCCAGCTTTGTTTCAAAAATGGCTCCACCGATGACCTTGGCACCGTTGTAATTACGTCTTTGCTCGAAAGAGATATTTTCTGCGATGCTGCTCATAGATTTGAATTCAGCATTGATCAATCCGCTGCTGCTAAATACCCTGGCTGCATTTTTGAAACCTATCAGGGTACCACCTTGCTGCGCCCACTGTTTGAGTTTCTCCAGCTGAGACTTGCCCAATGAGCCATTGGGTACAATAATGGCCGTGTACCTGCTCAGGTCTGCCCGGTTGATCCTGTTTTGATCCAGCTTTGTAATCCTCATGTCATATCGCTGATCAAACAAGTGCCAGATTTCGCCAGCATCGTAGGAGGTGATCCCATCGCCTACAATCAGTGCAACAGATGGTTTCTTGATGGGCCTGAAAAGGTTACTCCCCAGGTCAATTCCTTCTGTCAGGCCCGTTCCTACAGCAGTGATGTCCACATGGTTTTTCTCAGACAGGCTTTTCATCATTGTGGCAATTTCAGGTGCCGACAAGTGCTGATTGGCCACCGGAATCATGATGGTGCCATAGTCATATTGTTTCCCTTCCAGCGAAAACTGTTTCATACCAACCTTCGCCCTCAAGCCAGCCTGTAGTATTTGATTGAGCGCATTGGGCGCATAGTATTCATGCCATTCCATCAGGTAGGCATAGTCAGTGTTTTGTACCGCTGTCGGCTGGCGAAATTGTAAATCTTCGATGGCCGGGCCTGCATTACTCAATGAAACAGACTCAGAGTAATCCAGGTTAAAAGCCAGTGGAAGCGTCCAAGCAGAGACATCGTAAAACAGGCTATCCTGGAACGTCGTTCTCTTTTCAAACATCGCCTTGATCAATCGGTGCTGTCTTTGATTTTTAGGTACGATGTAGCCATATCCTTTTTTATATTTTTTCCCATCAATAGAAAAGTCTTTGGCCAGTTCATGCACCTGGACCTGATGCCTTGTCAATATCTCAGCGAGGTGATATGCTTTCGCAGCGTCCTTTTCATCCCCGAAGACAATCGCACCCCCACGGGAAGCTTCTTTTCTGGCATCACTGTAAAACTTCCGCTGATAATCCAGCATTTCTTTCCTCATAGAAAATCCTGCTTCGAGTGTAGACAGTGAAGCTGTAAATTGATTTCTGATGGTGAATGGAAAGGTCAAAATACCATTGTCACTTTCCTGGGCATGCCCCCTGGAACTTGATTGTTCAAACAAGATACCAACCCCTCCATGGATGTCCGGGAAAGTTGATCCCTTGCCATAATAAAAGTCATCAAAGCTTTCTTCAGTGTAGTACAGGCTACCGATTTTATCAAAGGCTTTGGCATGAAACCTGGCAATTGCTTTGGTAAGGTCCTGGTTTTTTTGTGGCGTCAAAGGGTGTGTTCTGGAGGGAATCCCCGGCTGAAAAAAGAAAGTGGCATTGGTGCCCATCTCATGGTGATCTGTCAAAATATTGGGATACCATTGGTGATAAGTATTGATCCTGGCCCGACTTTCAGGCAACTGAACTGGCAGCCAGTCCCTGTTCATGTCAAACCAATAGTGGTTGGTTCTTCCTCTGGGCCAAACCTCTGTATATTCTCTGTCATTGGGATCGGGATTGATATTTTCACTTTTGTGAATATTGGCCCAGTAAGCGAAACGCTGCATTCCATCCGGGTTGAGACAAGGGTCCAGCAAGATGACTGTATTATTCAGTAGTTGATCCATCTCAGCTCCCTGACCAGCTGCAAGGTGATAGGCCAGCACCAATGCGGCGTTGACTCCACTAGGTTCATTCCCATGAATGGTGTATCCCTGATAAACAACCAGGGGCATCTCTGCAGTATTCAGATTCTGGCCTTCCTTTTCAGTCAACTGTACATGATCTTTCCGAATTTGATCCAATCTGGCGTGATTTTGTGGTGAGGTGACGGTGAGTAACAAGAGCGGACGACCTTCAAAAGTTGTTCCCCGGTTTTCGATCGTGACCCGATCACTTGCTGCAGCCACTGCCTGCATATAATAGATTAACTTATCATGGGTGACGTGCCAGTCACCTACTTCATGACCGATCACACTCTTTGGCGTGGGAATGGATGGATCGTAGGTGACATTGTCCGGGAGGTAGTAGTCGAGGTCTACACGATAATCTTGAGCAGTGACAGCCATTGAAATACAGCAGGTCAGCAGTAGCAGAATTTGTAGTTTTTTCATCAATATGAGTTTCAATATGAACTAAAGATAAACAACCGGGGTAACTATGCTTTGCCATATTTGATTGAAGGGAAAAGGGAAGTTTTGATGGTTTCTCGCCCATGCTGGTCTTTTGACCAACATGTTTCCTCTCAGGAACAAAAAATAAGGAAATAAACTGATCAAAAGGATACAGGTGACAACACCTGCATCAGCGAAAAATAGTATGAACTTAAGGTCTCGGGGGCCACCCAAAGGGTCGGGCTTTCATCACTATTCCTCCTCTTTGGTCGGGATAGTGTCTTCTATCCCTGGCCCGAAGCAAGTAGTCCGCTCCTGGTCGCACGAAAAATACTAAGTCAAGTACATTGAGTTCGGAACGCGCAGTTTGGAACACTTTCTAAAACTAATCGTAGCGTCCGGGATGTGTAGTGCGCTGCGATCCTACCATGATTAGGTCTCGCTCGAAAGAGTTCATGTCACCACCCATCAAAACCGCAACCTCAAACTCACATTGGGGGTGATTCCCAGTAAACGCCGTTGGCTGCGGAAAAGAGACACCTCGTCCTCTTCATTCTCGCCGATGAAAAAAGTACGGTTATAGAAGTTGTCGCGATTTAGTACGTTCAGTACAGAAACGCCAAATTCACCCTGTACCTTCTTATCCTTCTGTCGTGGAAACTTATACCACACAGAGGTGTCCAGCCTGAAGTAAGTATTAATCCGCGCCTCGTTAGTTGGACCATAGTTGATCTCATAAAAGGCCTCAAACTCTTCCGGGTCTTCGTCTGCATCAGGCTCATCAATGAACGTGATACCAGTTGCCTCGGTAAAGGGGAGCCCGCTTTTCACGGTGACTCCTGCAGAAAACTCAAATTGTCCATATTCATAAGTCTGGGAAATCTGCAGCTGGTGTCTGATGTTCAAAGCAGAGTTAAACCCAAAAAGCTCCAGGCTTTCGATGTCCACTTCAGAATCCTGAAAGGCATAGCTGATCCATGTCCGGGCATTCTTCCACTTCTTTCTGATCGTCAGGTCTACCCCTTTGATGGTTTCCAGACCTTCATCTCCGCCATCATCATCAATGAGCCCTGGGCCGAGGTTTCTGGCAAGCAGTCCATCTACCTGCTTGTGATAGACGTCCAGGTCCAGCAACCAGCTTTTATGATGGTATATCGCCCCAACTACTGCCTGTTGGTTTTCAATAGCCGGAATTTCATTGTCTGCCAGTAACCAGTGCCTTTCTACCGTATTGGAAAAAGAGAACTCTGTATCTGAGATAGCCGTCAAAAACTGATGGTAGATCCCAAAAGAGGACTTCAATGCCAACTGGTCATTGACATGGTAATTGACCCGTACCAGCGGATCCAGCACCAACTGCTCGGTATTATCATAATAGATCATACGGGCACCTGCCGTCAATTCCAGACCACCGGGCTGCTTCAGGGTATATTCCCCAAAAAAACTATGTTGCAGCCCCTCGCCATTCGTATTTTCTTCAAAGTCTTCTTCCAGTCGGTTTTCCTCCAGTACGACCAGACTTGCGTCCATTCTGTTGAATTGATAACCAAATTGCAGCTGCTGACGCTTTGTGATAGCCCATTGGTTAGTCAGCCGTATTTCGGTATTAATTACCTCGTTGACCCGGGCATTGGTGTTATTCACATCACCATCTTCCCGCACGTTATTGAGGCTATAGTCCATGCTGTAAGTCGCGTGCGTCGCTGAAAAGTCAGATTTAAGTGCATCAGACCACCTCCTGTTCCAAAGCAGGCCCAACCCCAGATTGCTCACCGTATGGTCTTGCGTGGAGTTATTGAGCTGATCTTCATCACCAGATTCATATTCCAGGGCACTGGCCGATCGCATGGCACTGAAGGTGAACTGGTCTGTGTTATTGGGTTCATAGTTCCACTGCAGGTTCAGATCAGAAAAAACCAGTCTGCTATTGTACTCAAAATCGGGATCATCAAATTCAAAGCGGACATCCTGGGTGATGCTCCCTTCAAATAGCTTGTCACTCAATGACGTGAAGGTAGGCGTAGCCAGCAGATTATTAAACGACCTGCGTACAGCTACCATCAGATTACTTTTATTCTTCAACATCGGCACATCAGCGTAGATGTCCGCATGTGTCATGTTGATATTGGTCTCCAGCACTGGCTCTCCGGTCAGGTTTCTCTTGGAACGCATGAGTAACAGCCCGGCACTGGAGCCTGTGTAGTTGATTGGAATGTAGTTTTTATAAATATCCACCTCTCCTATAGACGAAGGGATAAAAGAAGAAATATTACCGAAATAATGTGCGGTCTGATAGACCGGGATATTGTTCCAATAAACGAAAGTATTATCTCTTGCGCTTCCCCTGACTACCAGGCCGGAAGCAGTCTCGTCATTGGAACCGATGCCTGCCAAAATCTGGGCGGACAGTAAAATATCGCGTTCAGCAAGACCGGGAAGGATTTCCATGTCATTGGGAGAAACCCGAATCTTAAGCCCCCCATCATTGGTAGTGATGCCATTATTGAGGTATTCTTTCACCACTACTTCTTCCAATTCCTGATTAGAGACGCGCATGGAAATTTCCTGCACGCTCCCCTTCCCCGCATCAGGTGCAGAATCCAGGTCTGCTATTGGCAGTTCTATTGGATCGTACCCAAGGAATGAAATCACCAACTGCGCATCTTCCGGCTGATCGATGATCATTTGAAAATCGCCATTTGCATCTGCCACGTAGCCCTGGTGCAATCCTTTGATTTCAGCAACCGCAAAAGGCAACCCTTTTCCAGTTTCCTGGTCAATGACTTTCATCCTGACAAACCTGGACGATGCCTTCGTCACAGAGACAAACTTCCCTTCCAGTATTTCAAATGAAAGCTTGTGTGGTGAGAGTAAGCTGCGTAAAATCTCTTCCAGTGACAGATTAGTCGCTTTCACGGATCCTTTAAGTGATCTCAGCTGATCCGGCGCATAAGCAAAGCGTATTTTAGAAGTCTTTTCCAGGTCCTTTAACACCTGAATCAAAGGCTTGTTCTCCGCTTCATAATTGTAGCGGGAATCCTGTGCATAAGCGCATCCAAATGCCAGGTACATCAAGGTGAAAATGAACAGTTTTTTTATCATCAATCCTCATTCAATATCGTCAGACTTTTTGACTTTTGATCAAAAGCATAACGGATATTCAGCGGATCCAGTACCAATTTGATGGCATTTCCAGCATTGTTATTTGGAAAACCGCCCGTATAAATAATTGTATCGTATGCCCCATCATATTGAATATCAAGACCATAAACATTTTCCAACTCCTCCAGTACCATCTTGAAAGGAGTTTCGTCCAGGGTGGTAATGCCATTGATCCAGGAAGGGGTTTCTTCAGATTCAAAATCAAATACCCTGGCCTTGCCATCTGAAGTGATTTTTGCTATTTTGCCTGGTGTCAATACCGTATCAAAATCACCCGATACTACTTTCACTTTACCAGTGTAGCATGCCACCAACAGTTCGTCGCCACGTTGCTTTACATTGAAGCTGGTGCCCAGGACACTCACATCTCCTATGGCAGTATTGACTGTAAACTTACTCCCTTTCTTCACTTCAAAAAATGCCTCGCCTTCCAATTGAAGACGACGCTCCTGCTGCCAGTTTTCCTCATCATAGGTGATTGTGGAATTCGAGTTCAACTGTGCCTTGGAACCGTCCGGCAATACCGCCAGTTCCTGTTGCCCTATGCCTGCATATATTTCCGTATCGGCATCACTCAACAGCACGCTTGCCACCACGATCAACACCAGAGAAGCAGCGATGGCCATCCAGATAGCAGGTCGCTGATAGAGGGGTCTCACCGGGACATCATTCTCCGTTGTAATAGCGTCTTTCAACTGGCTGAGCCCTGCTTCCACATCATAGGAAGGAGCTTTCAGCAGCGTAGAAGCCTGCATCATCTTCACAAATTCCTGACCGGCTTCCGAAGACTCAAAGCGTAGCTTTTCCTCCTCGCTCAATTCATCATTGAGCCACCTGCTTAGAAAAGTATCGTCGTCTTGCCAATATTCCATCTTATTGTGTTCTCATCCATATATCCTCTTACCAGGAAGAGTCCCTACCCCCGACTTAGAAATCTTTCAATAAGGAGTGATTTGTGATGATTAATGAGTGATTATTGATTTTCTATTGTTGACACAGTAGGATTAGTAATGCATGATTCATAATGATTGACAGAACCTAATAATTTCGCCCATCACACATCACTAATTCATAATTACACATTATAACTCTACAAAATGTAGTCAATAACTTAATCTACATCCCATCAAACATTGTTTCTGATCATCCCTGGTGAATAATTCGTTAAATCCCCTTAATAATACTCCTCAATTTCACCAATGCTTTGTGCATCCGCTTCTCAATGGCCTTTACGCTCACATCCTGAAGCTCCGCTATCTCTTTATAGGTCTTCTTTTCAATGCGGTTCAGTACAAATACCTCTCTTTGCCCATCCGGCAACTGCTCTATGGCCTCTTTCAATTGATGACTCAACTCAGCATATTCCAGCTCAAACTGAGGATTATCCGCCGAGTTTTCGGCAACTGTCAGGTGCATGTGCTTTTGTCTCACCTTGTCCTTTTCAATGAGCTTGATGAACTGGTTTTGCGCCACCCGGTAGAGATAAGCCCTTGCCAGATCAGGCGTCACCTTCTGGCAATTTCTCCATAAAATAAGGAATGCCTCCTGCACGATGTCATTGGCCCGTTCCAGGTTCCTGAATTTATACACCAGGAAATTACGGATTTCAGCAGAGTATTCCCTGAATAGCCCCTCATAAAGCCGTTCCTCACATACGTTTGCTGACTGTTTCTCCACTTATTGACTCTTTGATAAACACCGGGTCGAAAGATATCTAAAAGTTCTTAGACAATGGAGGTCGGGCAGAAGATTTTAAATATTTGGGGGCTCCCCTGCGGGTCAGGCTATCACAGCTACACGGTAGCTTTGCTCTATCCTTAGCCCGGGTTCGTGGTAAAGATGATGTTAACTTAATAGCATTGAGGCCGGTATCAGGGGTCCTGGCCGGGCTATCCGCTATACCCCGGATTTAATCCGGGGTCAGGGGTGACTTGCACCTTATATCACCTTCCGAGAGGAAAAACCAACAATTACGGTATTCCGCCATTACTCAATTCCGATATTAATCAAATCACTAATTCCTCATCATGTTTTACTAATCCAAAGCCCATTTTCAACCCCGAATCACAAATAGCACTTAAAAAATAATTTTTTTCATTTAAGGGGGTGGGGCATCTGGTGAGGTGCGGGATTACAAAAATGAAACAACCCCAAAACAGCACCTCCATTCCCTTCACAAAGCAAGGTGAAGAGTTGAGGTGCCAGACTAGAAGAAATAGATATCCCTCAGGGATTAAATAGCAGCATTATGCAAGAGAACAAGACACCTACATATTTCGCAACTGCCCTCATGGCATTGCCACTATTGTTGATCATCATCCGGTTACTCACCAACGATGGAACCGCGCTGGAGCCTGATCATCGTTATGTGGTACGGTATGATTTTCAACTGGGAGCAGGTGAGCAATTCCACGTGCAGACTTTCTTACCCATCAATGACGAGCGACAACGCATCTATCAACAGCAAAACCATGCCATTGGCCACAGCCTGATCTCTATCAAAAATGAGAATAAAATCATCAGATGGAGTGACTCTCTTTCCGGCGGAGGCAACATTGCCTATCAGTTTGAGTTTCGGGGCAAACCGGTGAGTTACCAGCTACCGGAAGAGTTTGATTTAGCCAGCCAAAACGATCCAGGCTTACTGCCATATCGTCAACCTTCGGAATACATACAGTCCAACCACGAAGAGATTCGCCGCAAGGGTAAAGACCTGGCCACCGGCAGCGCGAACTCATTAGCTACATTGACTGCATTCTATGACTTTGTCTATCAGATTCCTTCATCGGACAAAAGCGAGTTAACAGATGCTTTGAAAGCACTCCGCACTAACGAGGCTTCCTGCAATGGTAAGAGCCGGTTGATGGTGGCGCTTTGCAGAAGCGCGGGTCTTCCGGCAAGGGTGGTGGGTGGTCTCATCTTAGAATCTACAGTCAAGAAAACATCCCACCTGTGGGCGGAAGTGCGCATCGGTGATCACTGGGTACCGTTTGACCCACTCAACGGTCATTTTGCTTCCCTGCCTGCCCATTACCTGGAGCTGTACCGTGGAGATGAATTCCTCATCAAGCGTGCCAGAAACATCGATTTCGATTATCAATATGCCATTCAAAAAGAACGCATCAATCACTATCCGGTATTTGCACTACTGGACCTGTGGGGCATCATAGACCTGGCCGGGACCTCCAGAGAAATGCTCACAATGCTCTTATTGCTACCTTTTGGTGCGTTGATCGTGGCCATTTCCAAAAATATCATTGGCCTGAAGACCTTTGGGGTTTTCCTACCGGTACTCATCAGTTTTTCCCTTATGAAAACAGGGTTCCTGGCAGGCCTGCTGCTCTTTACCTCCATGATCCTGGTAGTCGCTTGTGTCAATTACCCACTGGAAAAATGGGGCATTCAATACAATTCCAAAATCGCCTGCATGCTCATCAGCGTGGTAGTAGTAGCCCTGGCGGCGATCAAAATATTACATGTGACCGGATGGTATTCACCGGACACGCCACTATTTTTTCCCATCATCGTACTCACCATCTTCAGCGAGCGGTTCGCCAGAAAAGTGGAGGAAGAAAGTGTAGGCGAAGCCATGGCCCTCTACGGGACTACCTTACTGGTCACAGTGTTGGTCTATTTCCTGCTGTCTTCGCAGCTATTGCAACACCTGGTACTGACTTTCCCGGAGATCATCCTTTTCGTGGCAGGCGTCAACCTGTTGCTGGGAAGATGGATTGGCATCAGGTTAATGGAATACTATCGGTTTCATCAGGTTATCTCAAAATCACAACAACATGAGCATATTTAAAAAAGCAATGCAAATCAGAAATGCCGTCATCGGTATGAATCAACGAAACATAGAACTGATCGCAGGCTACAATGCCAAGTCGGACTATAAGTTTGCAGACGATAAATACCTCGCCAAGCAAATTCTGGAATCAAACGATGTCGCTTGTCCCCGGACTTATGCCATCATTGAAACCATTGGCGAGATTGACCAGGTATGGCAAACGGTGAAGGAGTGGAATCAGGTGGTGGTGAAGCCGGCGCGTGGTTCCGGAGGGAAAGGCATCATGATCCTCAAACGCAAAGGAGACCAATGGTACGAGGGCAAAAAGCCTATCGGCGAAGCCCATATCTTTCAACACCTTGCCAACGTCATCTTTGGCATCTACTCCTTCGGTGATACTGATGTGGCTCTGATAGAAGAATATGTGCGACCGCATGAATTTTTTGCGGAGATCTACCCGGCGGGCGTACCTGATTTTCGGGTCATCCTGCTCAATCGCATCCCGCTGATGGCCATGCTACGTGTGCCAACTGCCAGGTCCAACGGCAAAGCCAACCTGCATCAGGGAGGTCTGGGCATTGGGATAGACATAGATCACGGCCTTTTGAGGAATGCCTACGATGGCAAAAAGCACCTAACCCATCATCCGGACAGCAGCTCTTTGATACTTGGTAAAGAAATTCCCCACTGGGACGAGCTGATGAGTTTGTCAGTAAAAACAAGCATGCATTTCCCACTCAACTTTCTGGGTGTAGACCTGGTGCTCGACCAACACAAGGGCCCTATGGTCATGGAAGTGAACGCCAGACCAGGGTTAGGCATTCAGCTGGCCAATCAGGAGGGACTCAAGGAGGCCATCGTCAAAAGGGCTCCTCAACTCACTAATCTATTTCGCAACAATCAAATAACCGCATGAAAAATAGTCGATCAAAAATTGGGTACCTGGCCTTTCTGATAGCGCTATTGTCTATCAGCACAGTAGATCAGGTCATGCAGGTAGGTGACCCTACTGTCACCATAGACCTGGCCGCTGACGCCGGCAATCAAAATGAAATTACACAACTGAAAAAATCTAATCTTCAAAATGAAAAAGCTTTTAATACTCACGATTTTTTGTGCGACCTGTAGTACGGTTTTAGCACAGATTGAAAAACGATCTTCCCTGTCCATAGGAGGAGGATACGCGCTCAATGTCGCACTCAACCCTGAATCACTGGACGACGATGGCGAACTACTGGGACGTGAAGACCTGTGGGACAACGGTACCTTTCAGGCAATCAATTTTAGGAATACCTTCAAACACAAAAAAGGAAATCACTTCCTGAAACTGAAACTCAACGTGGGGAATGCCTGGTATCAGACAGAAAATGATGCGGACCGCCATCATTATGACATTGCATTTACCTATCGTACCAAGTATGCCAGCAGAAAGTATTTTGAGTTTTCTCCGGAGCTGAACAGACGTAGACGCGATGGCGTCAACCTGTCGGATGCTGTTTTGCAAATGCCGTTTTCTTACACGCTGATCAATCTACCACTGCGTTTTGATTTTTACATGCGTAACAAGGTATGGTTGAAAACTTCTGTTGGCTATTTAAGCAAAGATTTTGACAGGGCCGCAGGTCAGCTGATATATAGAGCACCCTATGCCGGTGCCTTAGTCAGCAAGAAATGGAAAAATACCGAACGGACCACCAAGCTCTCTGCCAGTACAGAAACACAGTTTCGGTTTTATCAGGATATCAGAGCCATCGCCATCGACGACGACGACGAGGAAGAGCCGCTGGAGGAAGAAGAGTTTGACGAGCGAAGCAGACAGTGGACCTACATGAGGAATAACCTGACCTACCAACTCAACTTTGAAAGGAACAAACTGGCATTGGAAGCTGGTCTCTTCCAGATACTGAGACTCGACCGGGATGGCAGAAATGGTTTCAACGAGCTGGGTGCCGGCGTGAAGGCCTCAATACCTGTTGACAAGTGGCGACTGTCAGGATATATGAGGTACTCCATGAGAAACTATAGCAACCTTGCACCCGGAGCGGACAACAATACCTTGCTGGAATACAGATACATAAGAACTGGCTTCAATGTCGGCTACAGGCTGAAGAAATGGTTTGACATCTACCTGGGTGGTAGCCTGGTAGACAGGACATCCAATAACCCAACAATCACCTCCGCAGCATTTAGAGAATATACCAATGGACAGGTGGAAGCAGGTGTAACCGTAAGATTTTAATGTGAGTGATTCACCCGGTTTATGTGAGAAAACAGATTGCATATTCCGAGTTCAATCTGCCGTCGCAGTTGCTATGGCAGACGAGAAGGTGTGGTCTTGGAAGCAATATTGGTTACAGAGAATGCCATATGATACATCGGGTTTCTAACCCGGAGTTGTTCAATTGGAACGTGTCACCAGAAGGGTGGCACGAGATCAAATAGTGTTGTGATTTCAGTTGTGAGAGTGTCCCCGGGGTTATGGTAGAGTTCCTCGGGGGCCTCTCTTTTGCTCTCTATACTCTTGCTCATACTCACATTTTCCCCACAAATTCGGGATTAACTTAATTCAGATTAAATATTTGATTTTGAGCAAATTACCGTCGATTTTAAGTGTCAAATCAAAATTTAGTGTGAGTTTAGAGAAGCAGGTCCACAGACTTTCGGATGACCCCACAAATTCGCCTTGGTCAGCAAAAAAAATTCCAGTATAAAAAAAGAAAGCCCGTCGGAATGTCCGCGGGCTTTTCGAATTTCCATTAACCCAAGAGTGTAGGATCAATTGGGTTAAATTAACACACACCTCTCTACTAGAACTAATCAGCAGAGTAATCTTAAATATCTTGAAGACAGTCATTCTCTAACTGTCTTTTTTCCACGCTTGTCAGGTCTTCGATCAGGCCTGGGCTAAAAGTTAGCCACTTTATTCATTTGTCATCAGGTTAAAACTAACTGAAGACCTTAGTATTGCACATAACGATTTACAATATAATCAATATCTTGCGACATTGTTGTCTGAGGCTCAAATAATTAGTAATATCAAGACAAATTGCAACCAAAGGGAGTATGGATTATTATGTATTCCAATTTTTCCGTCCGGTAATATTCAAATATAGTAAATTTTTAATATTTTTTCTTGAATCAGTCACATTATTTTGCAAATAACGGTTCAGTTTTTTCTTAACAGGGGTTTTATTTAGTCTTTGAGCGCAAAATCAGGCTTTTTAATCGGTGAATTCACCAACCGTCAGACGTCTCCTGTAAATCTTAGTATGAATCTGCCGTATGGGGACAGCCTCTGAAATCAGTAATTGCTTGTGACAGTGTGCAACTGCAATGTGCCATCGGGTATCTGTCTCTCTAAAACTACCAAAACCACTCAGTACTTTTCTCAACTCCTGAAACTTCCTAAATTTCAAACTAAAACGTGAAACACTTTTGATCCACATTGCACATCTCTACAATTCGATTATCACCTCTTACTCGATTTTTGCAGCCGCATTACCACGGTGTGTATATTGAGGACGGTTAAGTAAACACGAACCCTCCCTATCAGCGCTTCAATTGATCACATTTTCTGAAATAACCAGTAAACTGCTAATACATAGCCATGAAACTAGTAATCCTGTGGCGGAGAACTTAGCGCAATTCCGTTAAATCTGTCTTATTTTATGAGTACTGCTTTAGTCTCCTTTGCGAGAAAAGGAATCGTCAGTTTCGAGTTGCTTCAATGCAATACTCATTTGACTTTCTACTGTTCTCACTGAAACTCCCATAGTAGCTGCAATCTCCTTACTTTCCATACCATCGTAGGTACTCATCATAAAGATTGCCTGACATCTTGGAGGTAAACTCATAATGACTTTCATAAATCCGGTCTTCAATTCATGCGTAAGCGATGAGCTAAAGGGATTGTAAGAGGAAAGAGACTTTGGAATATTTAACTCTTTAGCGAGGGATTTGCTTTTTGAGTTCTTTTTGATGTGATCTACCGAAAACCTTACGGTTGTTTTGAACAAAAACTCCCTAACATCAGAATTGGCATCCAATTTATCTTTGGATTTCCAAAATTGATAGAACACATCCTGAACAATGTCTTTCGCAGCTTGATTATCTTTGACAATGAGCTTTGCTGCTTTGTACATTGAACTGTAGTGTTCCCGGAAAAGCTGTTCCACTTCAGTTAATTTTCTCATAAATTTCTATAGCCAGTTGTATTTAGCAGCTATGATATCTATTTATTCGTATAAAAACAAGTTTAATATTGATTATTTACAAATTAAATAAATAAAACTACTGCCAATGTTAGCCACAATAGAATTTTATTTGGTATTGTGGCTTTTTTCTTACTTATCTTGAAAATTACTTGCTCTTCTCGTTGATCTTCTTAACATCTACCAACGTCAACGCTGCGCCGAATGCTGCGATAAAAATCACGATGTTAGTGAATAATGTTACACCATCTGTTACTGCCGGATTGAAAAACATAGTTCCTGATTTTTATATGGATGCCAAAGATAAAGTACATTCTTCTACCCTCCTAGCATTCATATTTGAATTTAACCCATGTTAAGGCCAATATTTACTGTTTTTTGGTGCATTTATGCCTGACTCTCCGTTATTTGTTCAATGGATCGCAAGAGTTTACCCATGTCCTTTGCATCGTTGTATACGTGTGGTGCAATACGAATTGCAGTGCCCCTCACAGATACGCTCACACGGTTTTGCTGAAATACCTGTTGCGCTTTAGTTGCTTCCAGCTCCTGGAAACGAAGGCCTATGAGGTGATTGCCCCGCCATGCAGCACCTTCTATGATTCCACCCAGTGCCTGCACCTTCTCAAGACATGGATTGACAAGTTCACCGCAATATTGCTGTATGTTTGCCGGACCCCATTGTAGAATCTGTTTCAAAGCAGCAATGAGCATTGGAACCAGGATAAAATTACTGTGCTCGCCTACCTCATAACGCAGCACACCCGTTTGGTAGTGGTCCTGATAATTGACCAGACCGCTGAAATCTTCGCTTTCCTTTCTGTTGATCCAGTTTTCTTCCACAGGCCGCCCATTGTCAAACGCTTCTCCATAGTAGGCCATTCCAATACTATAGGGCCCCATCAGCCATTTATATCCCGCTACAATCAGCGCATCAGGTTGTATTGTGGCAGCATCAAATGGCATGGCACCTACTGACTGTGTACCATCAATGACGAGCAACGCACCTACCTCCCTCGTTTTCTGCCTGATGGCTTCCAGGTCAAAGCGTGTGCCGTCAGCCCAGTGAACGTTTGAGGCAGCTACCATCCTCGTCTGAGCGTCAATGGCATTTAACAATTCTTCATTCCATTTACTCCCTCGCTGAACAAAGGTGTCCGGCGCTTCCACAAACTTCAATTCCACTCCGGCTTCCTCAAGCCGCTGCCATGGATAGACATTACTGGGAAACTGCTCTCCAATCAAAATAATATTGGTCCCTCGTTCGGGCTTGATGTTATTGAACACATTGGCCATCCCGTAGGAAACCGAAGGGATGATGACACACCTTTTGGGGTCCTTTACGTTGATCAGTTGCGCAAACAGATGCCTCAAGGTCTCTGTATCTTTAAAAAAATCTACCGATGAGATATGAAATGGTTTCCGCTTTTGTTTGATACCTGCGATACCGGCCTTTTCTACCTTGCGCAAAAGGGGCGACATGTAAGCACAGTTGAAGTAGGCTACTTTGCGCTGTAGGTTAAATTTTTCTCGTTGACATTTCATCATACTTTCCCGGGATTTACACGGCTCAAGATAGCAGACATTTGCAACAAGTAGGTCGACAATAATATGAAAGGTCAGTATCTGCTGGAATTTGTCTCTTTTTGCTCAGGGTATCCACGCAATCCGATTATTTTTGATCTAGTGTAACAAACTCAGGTCCAATCGAATGTCAAGCGAAGTTGTGGTATTGTTTGAAAGTACAGCGGATGCCCTCCAAATCATCCAGGATGGTCAGTTGCTGCCCATTTTAATTAACAACCGGCCTTTTGGATTGGCCAGAAGGGCAAATGCATTGTATGTGTTTGACAGGGCTTGCCCTCATGCCGGCTATGACCTCACTACAGGCAAATTATCACCGGCAGGAACCATCGTCTGTCCATGGCATAACTACCAGTTTCAACTGCAAAGTGGTCAGGAGTTATCGGAACAATGTACCCGGCTAAAGGTGCAACAGACATTTTTGAACGACAAAGGCCAGGTGTGCTATTCCCCCTGGAGTTGAATAAAGGTTATCACGGTTGTTTTTTTATTAGACAGAGTTGAGTTCTTACATGAAATCTATGCGTAATTATTAATATCGAAATACCGTAATGCCGCAATTTTTAATTTCTTAATTTGTCCGAGGCAAGTTGCCCGGAGTACGTTACCTAATGATTGAAAGATCTCCATTCAAGGCCTAAGCCTATCTGTAATGAATCAAACATGATAAAGTCTAATCTACAGTGCTAATCCGTCGGAAACAGGCTTTTATCTATATTGGGAATGATCCTGAGGGCGTTTTTATAATATAATTTACGCAAGATGTGATCCGGTAAAGCCAGCCCGTACATTCGCCAGAAAGCATGATACTTCTTGTAGTAAGGAAAATACTCATCGCCACTTTCCAACACCCTGAAGTATGTATAATACTCCTCCACACGATAAGAGTCTTTGCCAAACAAGACCTTGTCCTGGTACTTTTCAAAAAACCAGTTGGCCATTTTGGGTTGCCTTCCCAGTTCAGCGATGATGGCCCCTATCTCCACATAGACATTAGGGTGCGCCTCCAGGAACTTACCTAGTTTGCCCAGGTCATTGGCCATCCAGCCAAAATGCGCATTGATAAAAATTGTATTGGGATGTTTTTCAAAAACGTCATGTTGCTCGGCAATGATTTGCGCAAACGGAGCAGGATTGTCAGGCCCCCGCTTTCTTCTGGGTCGCAGCTTCAATTCCAGCCAGCGCTCATTGTCTTTGTCCATAGGATCCCAGAAAGACTTAGGATCTGCAGAGTGGATGAGTACAGGGATGCCTAATTCGCCACACTTCGCCCAGACCGGAGCAATTCGTTCGTCGTTGATAGCGACCCTGTTACCATTGATATCTTTGTTGTCCAATCCCAGGCTCTTATAGATCTTCAGGCCGTTGGCACCGTTTTTCACATCTTCCTCCAGCTGTCTCACTGCTTCTTCGGTCCAGCCAGGTTTCCCAATGTTTTTGAAGGACACGTTGGTAAATGCCACCAGTCTGTTCTGGCCATCATTTTTGATCAAATCTACCATCTCCCTGAGGTATTTCTGAGTGCCTATGTCTCCCGCAAAACGATCAAATCCACGACCACTCAGGTTGACCATGGTCCCCATATTAAGTCCGTTCATTTCCTCCAGCAGTTTGGGCATACGCTCGGCGGTAAGCCTCCATTGATGATTATGGACATCGACGAACGGGTACTTTGCCCGCTTGATGGGGTTTTCTGGTACCACGAGCGTAGAGGTTGGATTGTATTCCTCAAAATCCATCTGGGGCTCATTCCCCCCTTGCCTTGCGTGCAATGAAAAAGAAAGTAAGATCAGGATCAACGGGTAAGCAATAGTGTGTTTCATAATTATCAATTCTGATGATGAAAATAAGACCATCATAAGTACATGATCGATCGGGACGTACCGGGATCTCACCAAAAGTCAGCGACGCGATCAACCAAATCCATTCACAAAGGAATAAAAGTAGGCTTCTTTTGAAAGAACAATTACTTACGCCAACGAAAATCCCTGACAATCGGTGTTGATTTTCTTGAATTTTCAATGATACCATCGTATTGTAGTTCACTCTCCACCATGCAAGACAATTCGGTGAGGGTTTGAGCTCGTTAATGCGGTCTGGGAGGAAAGAGAGTTCTTTTGAGTTCGAACATTGGTTCCGCCAGGCCGGTCAGTAGGTCATGAATTACCATGTTTCCAGGTATTTATATTTAAACGGTTTTATTCTGATATCGTTTTTAAGCATAATTTTGCATGAAATACGATTAATCAGAAAACATTTAACCCAATTCCAGATGTTGTAACCTTTATTGGCACCACTTGGGAAAAAGGCCATGGGTTGCCCGTAATAGAGCGATTCTTAAACCCGATAAAAGTAACCTGTACAATGCTTCAGAATCTTCCCGTTTTAATGTCTTCTACGATGATTGGCATCATTCTATTCCAATCCATGCTGGTTGCTCCTGCCATCAACAGGCTGATCAATACCAAGGATGCTTCCATCTTTTTACGGTTTATCTGGCCTAAGTTTTTCATGATCATTGCGGTCCTGTCAGCTATTTCAATCATCGGCCTGTTTGTTTTTGAGCACACTTCACCTACCACGCTATATTTGATGATTGCCAGCCTGGTATTCATGTTGGGGTGCTACTTTGTGACGCCTGCCATTAACCATGCCAAGGATACTGGAAATACCCGACTGTGGTCCATTTTACACAAGGTGACCGTATTTACTACCTTAATCGTTTTGATACTGAATATTCTCAGTATTGTCTATTGGAATTTTGTCCTGTAAATTGAGCGACTTCAATACTAATCAATCTGGGGGGTGTGTAAAAACATTAGCGCGATAATGCATATTGGACATTTCGTTATCTGTTTTTAGTTTTCCTTTTCTCAAGAATGAATCGATCCATTCCACAATTAGCATTAAGGACTTCCAATTCCATATCATTGTTCGAGATCTTTGATAAAAACTTATCTTCGTAGTCCTTCCAATTTCCACCAATTGGAGTTGACTGACAGGTTTCAACTAGTGCAAGTATAAGATTGTCTTGTTGAGTAATCAGCCCTCCATACTTTGCATAAGTAGCAATTTTCTCGGTCTTTTCAGCTTGCTGTTCATCCAGACTTTGAAGATCTCTTACTCCATACTTAGAGTTTTTTACCAATTGATCAAAACTTCTACTCGCAGCACCAGAGTTAAGATACTTGAACACTATTAGAGTAAAATGTTCATAGTATCGAGGGCGAGACTTCTTGGGGTAGTTTTTGTTGGAATAAGTAATGATAGTTTGGAGGTTTTCATGACTGAAAATTTCAAAAAACTGAGACTCCTTGGGGTGTGATTCTAATTGTAAGGTATCCGATCTAAGGTTCTCTTTTAAAACCTCTTTCGCAAAGGCATGAGCTTTGATCCCGATATCAGTTGATTGATAAATCGGGTTATCTATGTTAGTCTCATTTGTAAATAAGACAAAGATGATAAGTATAAATGTAGCAGTTTTCAAGTTCTAAAATTCCAGATAAATACCGGCTAAACTCTTATTTAGTTCCACCTAATCTAGGAGACTACACAGACTTTTACAAGTGCATCTATCCCACTCTGGGCGTTGACTCTGCTCTACGTGCGACCTATATCATAACTTTCTTAGCGATTTTGCATACTATCGTTCCAATAGCCTGTACGAGACAGGCTAAATGGTCAGGATGCAGCTGCAAGCTACACCTAGATGCTGATTCTGAATCCCGAAGGGATGACACCAGCATGTGCGGGCAGTACGTTAGTGCTGCCGCAGTATGCTACGAAGTTCGCGAGTCATGACGGGACGATACCCTGTTCCGCCCCTTCAGGGCTTAGTGGAGGTACGTCTTAGCGTAGATGGAATGCTTCCATCTTTAAGGTATGTTTCGTCCTTTCAGGACTATGGGCGACACCATCTGAGTGTAAACTAATAGGCAGGTTACTATCTATGTTATCCTTACCACATAGCTCTCATAGCGACTCTACATAGTAGTCACCACACTGGGTGTAGATTCCGGTCTACACCCCACTTATTCCGTAGCTTTCTTAGCGGTTTTTCATAGTGTGCCTGTAAGAAACAGTATGAATAATTAGGAAGTAGCTGCAAGCTGCACCTAGGTGGGGATTAAAAGGGAATCACAAATTGAAACGCTAACGAACAAGAGATTGACATGAGGAGCATATATTTTCATTTGATAATAGGATTGTATAGTTTCGTTAGGTGCAATATTAAAATCATCATTCCTTTATTTTTATGGAAAGACTTTTGTCAGCAACAAGAAAAGAGCTGGATGTGGAATTAGACGTTTTGGAAGGGAAAATCCCTGAAACACTCCATGGTTATATGTTTATCAATTCCGCAACTGGGAGCATCAATTCTAATGGTTTGCCTTATCAGAAAGGTAGTGATGAATTCAACACTCCTATATTCAATGGAGATGGCTACGTCATCAAACTGGATTTTCAGGAAAAAGGAAAAATCAAACTGAAATCCCGGCTGATGAAAACACCCAGCTACTATGCAGACAAAGCGTTAGCGGAAGATGGTCCTGCGCGGTCCAACAAAAAATTCAAAGGGTGGGAGTTTAAAAACAATGGAATGGCCAGGATGAGTAAGGTACTGGGCCAGCGAAATCAGGCCAATGTATCTGTGGTGCCTGTAAAATTCAGAGAAAGTGAATCTATGCGATTGCTGGCCACCTATGAAGCAGGCAGGCCATGGGAAATTAACCCCGAGACCCTGGATGTCATTGCGCCTGCAGGTAAATCAGAGGATTACCTTTCGTTGGTTCCCAGCTGGTTTCTACGTTATCCATTTCCTGCGGTGCTATCCAGCGCTCATCCAGTATTTGACATCGAAACAAAGGAAATGTTTACCGTCAGTTTCATTCAGGGCATGGATGTGATGCTGAGCTTGAAAAAACTCCGCTTCAAAGCCATGGAGAATCCAGAGGAAACGGAGAAAAAACTGAACCAGGCCATCGACAATGCCCTCAAGCTGAAAGGTGACGCCCGCAGAAACCATTTCAAATCCTGGTTGCTGACGGAACATTCAAAAGACAAAGATCACAACCACTTCAGCGATAGCATCAAGATAGGTCTACTGGAGGGCATTAAAGATAAATTTATACAAGATGACGAGGTACGCTTGATCAGATGGGATGGCACCCCTGACCTGAGAAAATGGCGCGTGCGATGCAATGGAAAAGACATCAGTATTACCCAGAATATGCATCAGATTGGTATTACTGAAGACTACATCATCTTGTCCAACAGCTCATTGAAGATTAACCTAAGCCTGATGTTCAACTACCTATGGCCTCAGTATCCTCATTTGGAAGAAAAACTGCGGAAGCTTTTATCGAGTCCTATGATTCCACAATCTGAGCTATATTTCATCAAACGTACAGACCTCAAAACGGGTGATGATGTGGTTTCAGCTGTCAAAGCCACTATTCCGCTGGAAACTGTACATTTCACACCCAATTATTCCAATCCTAATGGTCAAATCACTGTGATGACTGCTCATAATACGGCCAACTGTCCTGCTGAGTGGATCCGTTACTTTGACAAACGATTGGTGGACGGAGAACCGGTTGACCCTGATCATTTGAGTTATCTATCGGCTGGGCAAATGGACATTGGCAGAATGGGGAGAATGGTTTTTGATGCCAATACAGGAGAGTTGCTGGAAGATAAATCCAATGTTTTATTTAAGAAAGGTAATATTGATGAGCCAGAAAAAATTGGCCCTCATACGTGGGGAGTTGGGCTCTATACCTTCCGAGGGTATGAAGAACTTATCCCCAGAGTCCGTGAAATCAAAAATATCTACTGGCAAATATTTGGATTAGACCGTAATTTCCTGACCGAATTTGTCTATGAATTGTACAAAGAATATCCCAATAGAGTCGCTTCAGTGGAGGAAGTAGAACGGTTAACCGCGCAAGGCGTACCCATTGGTTTGGCCAGAGTGGACCATGGTGAAGAAGAAATGGACATTAAGGATTTTTACCTGTTTCAGGAGGATCACCATATGCGTTCTGTTCAATTTCTACCCAACAAAGTTAGAAATGAACAGCTTGACGAGGATATGGATGGTCATATCCTGTGTACCGTCAAAGTACCAATGGAAACACCGGGTCATTATAGTAGTCAGGTGTGGCTGTGGGAAGCTGCAGATTTAGCCAAAGGACCCGTTTGCAAATTGGGGCACGAACAATTTATTTATGCCTATACCTTTCATAGCGTTTGGACGCCGGAAGCAGAGTTTACCAATCCCAAAGACCAAATAGATATCATCGATGATATTGATGACATGGTCAAACTGATTATCAACTCCGGTAAACAGGTGAAAGTGGAAGAGTTTATGGACAATTATGTCTATCCACACTTTGCTGATCAAAAGAATCAGATCGCTGACAGCGATCCATCTGATTATCTGGGAAAAATCTATAAATGGTCTGCCAACCTATTCCGCAAGGAAAAGTACAGTTACGAGAGTAAGTTTAAGCAGAAGAAAAAGTAGTGGTTGAAAGTGCTTTTCAGGGTGAGTATTTGATGCGCTTTTGTGGATCACTATACTAGGCGTTGACCCAAACTGGGCGTAGACCTCCCCAAGGGAGGCAGGCGCTGCTCTACGTCCCACTTATTCCGTAGCTTTCATAGCGATTCTTGACAGTGTGCCTGTAAGAAACAGGCTAAATAATTAGGTAGTAGCTGGAAGCTACACCTAGGTGAGGAATGTATATAGTTTATTTTTTATTCCATCTTATATCAAATTTTGAGATTATCTCGTCATCTTCATTTAATGAATCTGGTGGTAATGCAGGACTTAATGAATGAAAGGGTGGATAACCTTCTTGTATATGATATAGGTGAATAGTAAGCTTTGAATATCTCCCACAGCATTCCAAGTAGAAATAAGTATAATTCTCATCATAATCCTCAACTTGAATGTTTATCCACTCTGGAATCGCGTAGTCCATCCATAGAATATCAACTACTTCTTTTGCCTCAATGGGGGCTGTTGTTTGGTTGAGTTTTTCCACATCAGGAAAAGTTACTTCACCTTCTTCAAGGCCTTCTTTGAAATTTGAAAGATTTTAACAATATACTTAAAGTCTTTAGGTAGTATGTTAATAACCATTTCACAAGTAAAAGGATATACTGTATTTGTTGCCTTGATTAAGTTATTATAGAATTCCTCTTTATTCATTTCTCTATGATGTACTACTGTAATACGAGCAGTGTATATGGTGGGACCAGCTTAATTTGAATTTGCCAGGTGATGTTTGACCTTTTGGTGCTGCTAATTGCGCAGACGGTGTCTGCGTTTTTTCAATCAAAGATTTTGAATAAACCAGATAGAACTGTCTCATTTGTTCAAGATTTCGTAATGAAAACCCTTTAGCAAAGTCCTGTGTCAATGCTTTGGACAGTTCCTTCAATAATTCCTTTCCATATTCGGCACGTTCTTTTGCTACTTGTTCCTCTTCCATGATTTTACGACCAATTTCAAAATAGGTCAATACCATTGTTTGATTCACTTGCCTGACGGTTTGTCGACGAGCATTGTGTAACAACTCTTTTACTTCTA
>ERZ1740068.365-NODE-365-length-24045-cov-27.819008_pt1 | contig 24045 bp, 17 predicted proteins | sample MGYA00581735_ERZ1740068 | MGnify/ENA primary metagenome ERZ1740068 (study PRJEB43018, sample SAMN04849740) | marine metagenome | isolation source: floating plastic debris | place: Pacific Ocean | collected 2008-08-30 | study: EMG produced TPA metagenomics...
ATCTTTGTTTATTTTTGGGGCCAAATTAATTTTGTCAATAATAATACCCGTGGGCTGATTTTTCTTAATTTTCGCGCGGTTTTTTGCTGCGATCTCGGAGATCGCAGCTAAACGCCAGTCTGCTGCTCTGTCGCGATTTGCCCCATGTCCGGAATCAAATCCAGCCTCGTTCTCGCGATCGTCGCGATCGCCGCACTGACGGTCGTGCAGAACCAAGCGCCAACAGTCGTCGTGTTTTTTGGGTTGGCGAGTCCGAGCCTGCCTCTGGGGCTGTGGGCGATTATCGCGGCGGCGACGGGGGCACTGGTGATGTGGGTGCTGTCGCTGATGCTGGCGATCGGCGGTTCCCGACGTCGCCCGCCAAATAATCGAGATCGTCGCCCGGAGCGCCCCGATCGCGACCCGGAGCCACCACGTCGAACGCGCCCGGACGAGCGCCGCGCCGAGCCTGAGGAAATCTGGGATGAAGACGAAGAGTGGGACGATCGTGCCCGCCGCGAGTCCCAGTATGCGCCCCACCTCAACGAGCCGCGCGAGCCTTGGGAAGCCCTGGAAGATGATGAGTTCGTCGAGCCGAATTCTTCCGCCGGGGGCGATCGCCGCGACCGGACTCCCGGCGACCCCGGCGATCGGCCCGAACCGCCGCTCGAACTGCCACTCGAACCGCCATCACTCGATCTGCCGCCGCCCTCGCGCTACGAGCAACCCCAGCAGCCGATCGAAGCCGAACGCCAGGGCAGCGTCTATTCCTTTAGCTATGCCAACAAGCCCGAGGATATCCGGCCCGAACCCGAGCCGCCGATCGACCTCGGACGCGACGGCGGGCGCGTTCCCATCGATCTGCCCCAGCGTAGCGATCCGCGAGCGCTCGACCTGCCCCTCGCGCCAGACGGGCTCGACGAACTGGAAGAGATCGCGCCGATCGTCGAGCCGAACGACGACATCGTGCCGCCACCCGCCAGGAAGAAGCCGCGCCGCGAGTCGCCAGTCCGCGTACCGCGCGGGCCGAAGCGAGACGCTCCTCGAGAGCCCGAATCCCGCGAGTCCCGATCTCGCGAACCTCAACCCCGCGAGCCACGATCTCGCGAACGAGAGCCCAACGACACCGGCGACTGGGAGGATGCAGCTCGAGACCGACGCGATTGGGTTTGACCCTGTATTTCAATCCTGTACGCCTGATGCGTATTAGAAAAGAGCCTCTCAGAGTACTCCACGGAAATAAATGCCCAGCATTCAGAATTCGAGCACTGAGCTTGTCGAAGTGCGTCACACCCAGGCTTCGACAAGCTCAGCCTTCATTGACGGCTTCTGGACAAATATATTTGTGGAGTGCTCTCAGCGTAAGGCTTTCAAGCTTCAACAAAAATGGTAATTCCCTAAAGATCGACGAAATATCGGTACTTTCAGTGATCGATACGCATTAGGCGTCCTGTATTTCAACCGAAGCCGTCGAAGCGGGCGGCGGACGAAGCGACTACGGACGCAGCGAGCGATTTTCGCGATTTTCTAGGGGCAGCGTCGGCGGCGCGGCGGGGATAATGCGGCGCTCCACGGCGGCTTTATAGCTCTCGCGATCGGTTTCGACTTCCACGGCGATCGCCTCGAACTGCACGTCCAGCCCGCCGTAGGGAACCGTGAGGTTGACCATGCCTTCCACCGTGCCGTCGTCGAGTGGCAAAAAGTCCGTCAGCCAGCGCGGGCCGTCGAGCAGCGCCTGGTTCTGGCGATCGAAAATCCACAGCTTGACGTAGACGCGCGAGTTTAGCTCCGGCAGGCGGGCGCGCACGAGAATCGAGCGACCGGCGGTGAGCTGTCCCGGCGGCACGCGCAGGTCGGGACTGGGGATTTCGGTGTCGGCAGGGAGTACCGGGCGGGCGCTCGGCGGCGTCGCGTCATTACGAAATGCGGGCCGCGCCGCGCGATCGAGCACGATTTCGCGGGCGGTGTCGCGCTCGCCATCGTTCGGGTCGGCGATCGGCACTTCGCTCGTGCGGGTGAGGGGGGCCAGATCGCCGCTGGCCAAATCTTCGGGCAGGTTATCCAAGTCGAGATCGTCACCGTCGAGCCAGCCCGCCAGCTCGTCATCGCGAGCGAACTGATTGAGGCGGGACACGAAGCGATCGTCGTGGTGTGACGGCGGCGTCAGCGGCTCGAAGGGGGCGCGATCGCCTTCCGTGGCGGCACGTCGCTGGGCGGCCAGCTCGTCTTCTGCTGCCGCGAGGGCTAAGTCGGGCGCGGCGTCGGGCGCGTCGCTCACTTCGAGGGCGTCGTCGGGCGTTTCGTTCGTATTATCGTCAGCACCTTCTGGCGCGAGGCCGAGGCGGGCCAAAAGCTGGGATTTATCGATGCCCGAATCGCCGCTGGCGACGAAACCGGGCAGGTCGAGCTTCGGCTTCGGCGGGCCGGGCAGCAGCGGCGGCGCGGTCGGCTTCGGCTCGCTCGGTCGATCGTCGCTCCAGCGATCGCTTTGCCACACGGCGGACTCGCGCTGTTGGCGATCGTTGAGGTTTTCGAGCAGCGACTCGAGTCCGGAGGCGATCGTAAACGACTGCTTGGCGACGGTGTTCGGCACGGTGTCACACAGCAGCAGCTCGCCCAAAACGAGCTTGGAATTCTCGGCTTGGGGCAGGGGCAGCGATCGCTCGAAGCGTAGCTCCCCGCCCGCTGTCGGCGGCAGCAGGTATTGCTTGACCACCAGTATTTGCAGCGACTGGGGCTCGCGCAGGCGCAGACGCAGGTGCAGCCCCCCGAGGCGCGTATCCGGCGAAATCGACGCGTCAGCCTTGACGCAGCCGGAAAGGGTCAGCGTGCCGCCCGGTTCGATCGTGAAACTGGTGCGATCGAGCTGGAGGGTCAGCGTGTCGGGGTCGTACTGGGTTAGGGTTGGTGGCGCTTCGATGGCTTCGACTTCCGGCACGTCGGCGTCTGGCATCATTGCGTCGGCGATCGCGAGTTCCGGCTCTTCGACGTCGCTGGTTTCCGCGATCGCGGCAGTATCGATCCCATCGCCCGTCCCTTCAAATTCCTCAACCGCATCTCCTTCAACTTCGTTCGCTACCTCAACTGCGGCAGGCTCGATTGCAGGTTCGGCCTCAGTGGATTCATCCTCGACGAGTTCGTTCTCGGCCAGCTCGCTCTCAGCTAGCTCGCCCTCAGTCAGTTCGCCCTCAGCCAGCTCGCCCTCAGTCAGTTCGCCCTCAGCTAGCTCGCCGGTCGGCTCGATTTCGATCGGTTCCGCACCGGCAGACTCGGCCTCGATCGCCACCGACTCGGGCTCCGCATCATCCGTTGCGCCAACTGCTTCCTCCGCAGCGGAGGCGGCCTCGGGGGCCACCGGCGCGACATCCGGTAGCGGCAGTTGTCCCGGTACTTCCGGCTCGATCTCGCCGTTCTCCTCTCCCCACACGCTCGCAGCGTCGATCGCCTCTAGAGGCACGTCCGCCACGCCCTCGATTTCTGGAATGGCGAGCTGGCCGGGGACTTCTGGCTCGAGCTGGTCTGGCTCGAGCTGGCCTGGCTCGATTTCGCCGCCCGATCCTATCGTTACCTCTCCACGGGGCACGCTAGACAAGGCTGTCTCTAGCGGCTCTTCGACCGTACTTTCCGCGATCGACGCTTCAGGTGCTTCCGCCGCTTCCAGCACTTCTGCTACTGGCTCCGCTGGCGGCTCTTCACTGACGCTCTCGACAGTCTCTGAGGGATTTTCGGCGGGCAGATCGCCAGAGACTGCCGCCGTTTCCGTCCCGTCTGTCACCGACGCGACCACCTGCCAGGATATCGAGGCGGACTCCTCCCCGAGCCGATCGCCGATCGCCTGACAGGTCAGCGTCCAATCCCCATCGCCGAGATCCGTAAACGGAATTACCGCCAGCAGGCCGTCGTCGTTGGTACGCGTACCGCGCTGGTACGTCCGCCGCTCGCCATCGGACTGCGTGACGACGATTTCGACCGCGATCGGCGTATTCGCCAGCGGCGCGCGCGCCGCAATTCGATAGCGTCCGGGTTGGAGGGCCATCGTTTCGCCTTCAAGCACCGTCCACGACCGTATTCCTTCGCGCTGTACCAAGAATTTCCAGGTTCCCATGTGGCTATCGTCCGAGCGGTGGCAATTAGAAGTTGAAGTGAGGACGTGCTGCGATACGGCGATCGGGCACGGCTGCGCGAGGTTTCTTGTGCTACTCAGTGTATCCCATGCATCAGCGACTCCTCACGGGCGAAAGCTCGGGGACGATCGCAGAAGAATCCGCTCGCGGCGGGCGGCGAGCGGACGCTGGTAAAGGCTCCGATCGGGCCGAAGCCGAGCGTTACACTAAACCTCTCGTACGATTTGAAAGATCCTTAAATTCTCGGGGCCGTCGGGACGCTCCCGCGACGAATAATTTTTGCCGGTCTTCCTCTCGGTTTCCATTGCCACACACCTGCCCCAGACATCGCCCTCGGACTGACGGTCTGAATCGCCTGTGAACTCCGCCCCCCTGCCCGATCGCTTCGACATTTTGGTTATCGGCTCGGGAGCGGCGGGACTCTACACCGCGCTGCGTTTGCCCGAGCGGCTGCGCGTCGGCTTGGTGACGAAGAGCCGTCTGCCGAAGTCCGCCAGCGACTGGGCTCAGGGGGGCATCGCCGCTGCGATCGATCCGGACGACGCCCCGGCCTTCCACGTGGCCGATACGATCGCAGCGGGAGCGGGCCTATGCGAACCGGAGGCCGTGCGCGTGTTGGCAGAGTCCGCGCCGGACTGCGTGCGGGCGTTGGTCGATCTCGGGGTCGGGTTCGATCGTTGCGGCGATCGGCTGGCGCTGACTCTGGAGGCCGCCCACTCCCATCGTCGCGTTCTCCACGCCGCCGACACCACCGGGCGCGCGGTGGTCAGCACCCTGAGCGATCGCGTCCAGCAGCGCCAGAATATCTCGATCCTCGACGACGCTTTCGTCCTCGATTTGTGGCTCGGGTCGGGCGGCCGGTGCGAGGGCGCGGCGATCGCGCGCGCGGGCCGAGTGCAGTGGGTGCGCGCCGGAGCGGTGGTGCTGGCAACCGGCGGCGGCGGCCAGGTATTCGCGAAGACGACGAACCCCAGCGTCAGTACCGGCGACGGCGTGGCAATGGCCTGGCGATCGGGGGCGCTCTTACGCGATCTGGAGTTCTTTCAGTTTCATCCGACGGCGCTGGCCAAAGCCGACGCGCCCAGCTTTTTGATTAGCGAGGCCGTGCGGGGCGAGGGCGCACATCTAATCGACGACACCGGACATCGCTTTGTTTTCGACGACCACCCCAAGGGCGAGCTGGCCCCGCGCGATGTGGTCAGCCGCTCGATCTACCGCTACCTGAACGATCGCGTCGATGACCCGGCCACCGCTTGCGTCTGGCTCGACCTCGGGCCGATCGGTCGCGATCGCGTTCGGGCGCGCTTCCCGAATATCATCCGCAAGTGCCAGAAGTGGGGCATCGACATCCTCATCGATCGCGTCCCCGTCTCTCCCGCCGCCCACTATTGGATGGGCGGGGTGCAAACTGGCGTGACGGGCAGCACTTCGATCGCGGGGCTCTACGCTGTCGGCGAGACGGCCAGCACCGGCGTTCACGGCGCAAACCGGCTGGCCAGCAACTCACTGCTGGAGTGCTTGGTGTTCGGCGCGAAGCTAGCGGAGGTGCATTTCCAGACAGAGGGCAACGGGATATCGGTCGCGCCACCGACCGAACCGGGCGATTGCGATCTGGATTGGGCGGCAATTCCCGAGTCTGAATGGCAGTGGCTTGCGGAGCTACGGGACGAGCTGCCACGCTTGCTCTGGAGAAGCGCCGGAATCTGCCGCGAAGCCGCCAGCCTCGACGCCGCACTCGCCGAGATTAGCCAGTGGCGATCGCGCTGGCAAGCTCTGAAAGTTACGCAAATTCTGACCGAGCTAACGCCGGGGCAGCCGCAGTTACTGGTGCTTCCGGCGGACGACACCGTTCTCTGCTCGTGCCAAATCGCGCTCTGGGGCGAGACGCGCAACCTGCTCGATATCGGCGAGCTGATCTTGAAAAGCGCCCGCTTCCGAGAAGAAAGTCGCGGCGGCCACTTCCGCAGTGATTTCCCCGACACTCGCGACGACTGGCGCGCCCATACGCTGGTAGAAGGCGATCGCGTTTGGCGCTCCAGGCCCGTCGTACGGAGCGACTCGACCTGAGCGGGCTTAGTTGCGGTTGTTGTTATTGTTGTTGTCGCCGTCCGGGCCGAAGAGGTTGTCGGCACTGTCGCTGAGCTGGTCGAAGAAAAGCAGGAAGCCGAGAATATCGCGGAACGGCTGCGTAAAGCGGTTGAGCGCGAAGCTAACTGACGCGATCGTATTGCGACCGACCACCACCACATCGCGATCGCGCAGCAGCACGTTCTCGTTCTCGTCGCCGAAAATCGCGTCCCAGCCGTCGTAATACTCCGTCACCGCCTCGCCCTGAGTCTCGTCGAAGCGAATCAGCGCCACGCGATTCAGGCGCGAATCTTGCAGCGGCACCTGCGCCAACAGATCCGCGAGGCGACTGCCGTTTTGCAGCGTCACCGGCCCCGCCGTTCCCCGCGCCCGCGAGAACAGCCGCACGGTAATCTGTGGGTTCGAGACCGTCGAGAGGGCCACGATCTCGCGCTCGTACTCCTCGAGATCGGCGATCGAGAGTTCCGGCACGATCACCACGTCGCCGCTCTCCAGCGGGAAGTCCGGCACGGTCGCGCCCTCGATCAGCGGCGTGTACAGATCGACCTCGCGCTCGATGACCGAGCCGTCGCGCAACTGGCGGCGCACCAGCACCGAGCGCAGGTCGGCGGTACTCTTCGCGCCCTGGGCCGTAACGATCGCCTGGTCGAGCAGCGGCGGAATCCCCGACGCGAAGTCGTAGTAGCCCGGTCGGAACACCTCGCCGAGGATCGTAATTTCTAGCGGCGTATCCTGGGCCGTCACTAGCGGCGTACGGCGCAGCAGCTCGCGATCGTAGTCACTGTCGAACAGCAGATCGCGCTCGGGTACGACGATCGTGTCGCCATCGCGCAGACGCACGTCCGGCAGCGGCGTCCCGTCGGCGATCGGCGTATACAAGTCGATCGACTGGCGCAACGTCGTTCCGTCAGCGCGGCGGCGCTCGACTTGAATATTGCGTAAGTCGGCGTTGACGCTCGCCCCTCCAGCGGTCAGCAGCGCCTGATGGACGAAGGAGTTCGGCGCGATCGGAAAATAGCCCGGACGCAGCACCGCACCGCTAATCGTCACCTGGGCCGGACGCGGATTCGCCAGGATCACCTGCACCTCGGGCTCGACCAGAACGACATTGAACTGCGATCGCAGCAGCTCGGCGCTCTCGGCGATCGTCAGGCCCGCCAGGGAAATCTGGCCGAGCAGCCCGACGAACACCGTCCCGTCAAAGGCGATCGTCGCCTGGGTCGAAAGCTCCTGAAACGGCGGCTGCAAGACGATATTGATCTGGTCGCCGGGGCCGAGGGGGTACGCCTGCCAGACGGCGGGGTCGCTGAGGCTGGGCGGCGCGGGCTCGGGCAGCCTAAAGGCGGCGAAGCGATCGCGACGCTCCTGGGCTTCGGTGCGCTCGCGCAGCGCGTCGAAAAACTCGCGGTACTGCATCTCCAGGGCGTCGTTGACTCGATCGCGCACCGACACTTCATCCGCGAGCGCGCGAACTGCGTCGTTGCCATCCGTCTGCGCGCGGGCGGGCGGCGCGATCGCAGCGGCAGCCCACCACCACGCGCCGGTAACGAGCAGCGCTCTCGACAGACGAGTTATCCAAAGGTTCATTGAGGGTTCGGCGATCGGTTCGATCGAAAGAAGTCGGAAGAATGCGGTGGTTGCTGCGCCGATCGGGCGGCGGACAGGCGGACAAGTAGAAAGTAAACGTAGACAAACAAACCGACTAGATTTACTGCGGCGAAGACGGAATCGCCTCGACGAGCCCGGACTGACGCAGGGCCGTATGGATCGCCTGGGCCAAATCGGTCGCCACCTCGCGCGCGCCTTCGATATCGCCACGCACCTCGATCGGCACCAGAACCGCCACCGCAGCCCAAGGCTGGCGAGTCCCGGAGAGCTGCGCGCCCAGATCGGTCAGAAACCAGCGCGCTCCGGAGTAGTGCCCGCCGTTCGGCCACGCGTACCACGCCGTTGTCGCATAAGTTTGCGCGGGCGTCCACGTCCGGAAAAAGCGAGCGTTGACCGTGCCGCCGCTCTCCTGGCCATCCGCGTCGAGCACCGGAAACTCCATCCAATTCCAATTATCGAGTTCCAAGTCGCCCTGGCCGCCCAGCAGCCCTTCGATGTCGCTCCACTCTGTTTGGGGCAGCGACGACGTGCCGGTGGCGGACTTCTGCGGGTGAATCAGCAGCAGCGCTTCGCGTTCGGCGTGGGGCGTTTCGGGGTCGGCGCGCACGACCTGTTGCAGCCACTCGTAGGGGCCGAGGGTGAGCTGGCTCGCATCGACGACGCTCCAGTTTTCGATCTCCAGGCCATCCTGGACGATCGACTTAAGCGTCTTGAGCTGCACCTCCTGGATCGTGCTGTCGGTCGGGAGTTTGCCCTGAAAATAGGGCGGGAGCGCACCCACGACCAGCGCGATCGCAAAGAACAGCGCGATCGCGGCCTGGGCAGAAGTGAGCCATTTGGGCAGGCGGCCTGAAGTCATAGCAGTGGAAGCAAAGTCGAGTCAGACGGGGTTTAGCGCATCACAATCCTCACAATCTTACCCAAGACCTTTTCACTCGCTCCGGAAATATCGCCCCAATCCAGCCAACCACGACGCCGATCGCGCAACTTGCGCTCCGAAGCGCGAGCGATTTCCCCATAGGTCTCTGGCGAAGACCGAGCGCGCTGTTCTCGAGGCATTCTCCCGCGCACGCCCTCGCGAGTTCGCCAGGCCGCCAAGACGAAGACCCAGCGAACGCCATCAACTTCGTGCCCGGTTCCTTTCGGAGTCGGTTGTCGAGCGCCCGAGCAAACAAGGGCTGTATATCTGTGTTGACGGCAGCTTGTCGCGCCTAGAAAAACGCATTCGAGACCCACATCGACTGATACGGCGCAAGCTCGAGAGCTTCGTAGAGCCCTGTCATTTTCGTACCGCCGATCAAGTCAAACCAGTCGTCCGTACAAACGAGATTGAGATCCGAGAGGCGCAGCGCCTGGGGCACGTCCGTGAGATTGTGGATCGAGAAAATGCTCTGGTCGCGGTTCATGCTCTGCCGCCAGAATCCGAACAGCACCGGACGCAATTGCAGGGTGTACTGGGTGGCGTTGGGGTGGAAGGCGGGCTGGCGGCGGCGAATCTGGATGAGTCGCGATAGCTCTTTGAGGACGATCGACTGGGGCGAGGTCGGGTCGGAGATTGCCGCTTCCAGCGCTTCGTAGTCCCACTGGCGGCGATTAATCGTACGGTTGTGGCCGGTCTCGCTGACGCCCTCGGCGTAGTTAGGCGTGGCGAGCAGGCTGTGGATGTAGAAGGCCGGGATGCCCTCGACGGACATGGCGATCGTCTGGGAGCAAATAAAGCGCTGAATCTGCCACTCGTCCTCGCCTTTAACCGTGCCTTTGAAAGCATCGAACAGCGAAATATTGATTTCATAGGGGCTCTCCGAGCCGTCGGCGTGGCTGCGCATGCTGATGCGTCCGCCGAACTTTTTCATCAAGTCGAGCAGCGTGTCGTACTCGTCCTCAGTAAGCAGCCCTTCGGTCGGCCGCATGCCGATGCCGTCGTGGGAGGCGGTGAAGTTTAGATAGGCGCAGCCCACCGGCGCAGGCGGCATGCTCATCATCCACGTCCGCAGGTGGTCGGAGCGGCCCTGGAGCAGCGCGTTCAGCAACAGCGGCGGCAGGCTGAAGTTGTAAATCATATGCGCCTCGTTGCGATTGCCGAAGTAGCTTAGGTTCTCGCGGTTGGGCACGTTGGTCTCGGTGATCAGCGCTACGGACGCATCGACCATCTGGACGATCTGCCGAAAGATTTTGATCAGCGCGTGGGTCTCGGGCAGGTGGATACAGGGCGTGCCGATCTCCTTCCAGAGGTAGCCGATCGCATCCAGGCGGATGTATTTCGCGCCCGCTTCGATATAGGCCAGAACGACTTTGACGATCTCGACCAGGACATCCGGGTTGGCGAAGTTGAGATCGATCTGGTCGTGGCTGAAGGTCGCCCACACGTACTTCGTGCCGTTGGCGGTCTCCACCGGGGCTAGGAGCGGCGAGCTGCGCGGGCGCACCACCTGCGAAACGTCTGTGGTTTCGGGATCGACCTCGATGAAATAATCGCAGCCCGGTTTTTCACCGCGCTTGAACTGCTCGAACCACTCGTGCTGACTCGAAATGTGGTTGATCACCAGATCGGCCATCAGGTTAAAGCTTTGACCGATCTGGCGCACGTCGTCCCAAGTGCCGAGTTCGGGGTCGATTTTTAGATAGTCGATCACCGCAAAGCCGTCGTCGGAGCTGTAGGGGCAGAACGGCAGAATATGAACGCCGGACACCGTATCGCGTAGATACGAGCCGAGGAAGCGATCGAGGGTTTGCAGCGGGCGATCGTCCTGACTGCTGTTGAGCGAGTTGCCGTAGGTAATCAGCAGCGCCTTTTCCTGGTTCCATTTGCCCAGATCTTCATCGAAGGAAGCGGCTAGATACGGCTCGACGATCGCGTAGAGCCGTTCGCAGAGACTGGCGGCGATCGCCTCGCCGTAGACCCGATCGAGCAGCGGCGTAACGCGCCCGGAAAAGATTTCGGAGCGATCGGTAGGTAAAACCATAAGTCCTTCGGGGGGTGCGGGACAGTTGCGTCCGTGCCGTGCGCTGCTGCGAAGGTTCGCGATCGATCGGGGTGGAGTAGAGTGCCAGCTAAGGTGCGGACGGGAAAGCCGGAGAGGGTAGCAAGGGCGTCAGCTGTGCGCCGAACTCTCGCCGAGGTGTCGAAAATCTCTCACTGTGACTTCTATTTCGGTTTACGCTACCGAAAACGCTGGGTTTCATCAACTGCGATCGCACGCAAAGTTCGCCAATCCGTGACACGGCTCTGGACGTGCCCGCCGATCGTTCCCACCCGACCGCTTCGTCTCTGCCTTTCTCCGTATGCTCGGAACTGCTCTGCGCCGCTTGGCGATCGCCATTCCAACCCTCGCCGCGATCGCCACGATCGTCTTCGCCATCCTCGCTCTGGCCCCCGGCGACCCGATGGGCGAGTTCGCCACCAACCCGGCGATCACGGCTGAGGTGCGTGAAAATATCCGCCGATCGCTCGGCCTCGACGCGCCGATCCACGTGCGCTATCTGCGCTGGGTCGGGGCGCTGCTGCGCGGCGATCTCGGCTACTCGTTCAACAGCCGCGCGCCGGTGCTGGATCTGCTGCTCGATCGCCTGCCGACGACGCTTTGGGTGGTGGGCTCAGGCTATCTGCTGGGCGTGGCGATCGCCTTTCCGCTGGGAACGGTCTCGGCGCTGTTCCACCGGCAACTGTTCGATCGCGTCGCCACCACGTTTGCCTTCCTGTGGTTCTCGCTGCCGCCGTTCCTGACGGGCCTGCTGTTTATCGCCATCTTTAGCGTCTGGCTCGACTGGCTGCCGTTTATTTATGACAGCACGCTGCGAGTCACGGACTTTAACTCCGCGATCGCCCAGCTCCGTCAGTCCGCCATGCCGATTGCCGTTCTCGGGCTTTATCAGGCAGCGCTGCTGGTGCGTTTCGTGCGTGCTTCGGTGCTCGATCGCCTCGAACAGCCCTACGTCCGCACCGCGATCGCCAAGGGCCTCTCCAAACGCGGCGTCCTGTTGCGCCACGTGCTGCGTAATGCCCTGATTCCGATCGTTACGCTCGTGGCAATCGACCTGCCCAGCGTCCTGACGGGCGCGCTCGTCACCGAGCAGGTGTTTCGCGTTCCGGGCATCGGCTCGCTGCTCGTCGAGTCGATTTACCGCAGCGATACGCCAGTGGTGATGGCGATCGCGATTCTCTACGCTGTCGCGATCGTCTTCTTCAACGCCCTGGCCGACACGATTTACACGTTGCTCGATCCACGCGTCAGCGATCGGGCCGCGTCTTCCTAGCTCGTCAGAGCGTCAACAGCTCGCAAGGCGGCAAACGTCCGAGATCGCATCCTGCCAATCCCACCTGCACGAAAACACTCACCCTCAGGCCGTGCCCTCAGGCCGTGCACTCAGGCTGTGCCGATCGTGCAAATATTAAGTTCCCATGAAATCGAGCGCGCCGTACCGCGCCCGAAGCAGCGTCTCGCGCCCTGCGAAAGGGCGTGCCAGCGTACAATTGAGCCAGACTCTAGTTTCGATCGGGAGTCATCTACCGGCTCGTATATGGTTGTCTCCATCCCCAAGCTATCCCTTCCGACGGAGCAGAGTATTCCCGACTGGAATGCCCGCCGCCGGAACAACCCCGACTGGTTGCCCGAACTCGGCGGCGCGGACTTCTCCAAGCAAAAGCTCCGGGAGATTAACCTAAGCCTGGGATTTTTGCGCGGCGCGAACCTCTCTAACGTGGACTTTTGCATGGCGAACTTCGAGGAAGCCAACCTCGACGGCGCAGATATGCGCGAGTGCGCCATGTACACCGCAAACCTGCGCCAAGCCACGCTCAAGGAGTGCAACCTCGTCCAGGCCGATCTCGTCGAAGCCAACCTGACCGGAGCCGACCTGTCCCTGGCCTTGTTGCAGCGCGCCCGCATCGATCGCGCCGATCTCACCGACGCCTGCCTCTACACCACCAGCCTCAGGCAAGCCAGCCTGCCGAACGTCGTGCTGATCCGCGCGGATATGCGCGAAGTCGATCTGACAATGGCCGACCTCTGCGAAGCCGATATGCGCGAGGCGAATATGAGCTTTGCGATCTGCTCGCTCTCGAAGTTCGTCGGCGCGACGCTCTGCAAAGCCAACCTCTACCGCGCCAACCTCAGCCTCGCCAACCTCTGCGTCGCCAACCTGATGGGCGCAAACCTCTACAAAGCCAGCCTGATCGGCGCGAATATGATCGGCGCGAATCTCTACATGAGCGATATGCGCTTCGGCAATATGGCCCAGGTAGACCTACGCGAGGCCAGCCTGCGGATCGCGAACCTCACGGGCGCGAACCTCACGGGCGCGAACCTGGGCATGACGAACCTGACCGAAGCGACACTGTTCCGCGCCAACCTGGCCGGGGCAAACCTCTACCAGGCCAACCTGCACCAAGCCAACCTGGACGGGGCGAATCTGACCGGAGCGACGATGCCCGACGGCAGCCGACATCCTTAAAGGCGATCGCGTTTCGCCACGCAGGCTCTTCTGAGGCAGGGCAAGAGAATCGGTCGCGGGAATATATAGGAATATGGCGTGAGGCCATTCGATCGAATGGTGTAGAAATATTGAAAAGAGCGGCGGATCGAGAACTGGGCAATTTAGTCTAGTTTTACAGCTTCGCGCATTTCGGTATCTCTGTAGTCTGTCGAACTCTCTACACTTTTCGGCAGATCTGGCTCTGTTTTGGTGCTGGTGAAATATCGAGCCGTTCTGGCATTGAGATACTTTCGGGTATTTCTAATTCGTCTCTCTGATTCGTCTCTCCAAGAAGCGCGATCGCCCGCCCCCCAATCGCTCGACATCATGGAAAAACTTCAAAAATACCGCCTCAATTGCACGCTGACCTTCGGCGATATTTACGCGCAGGTGATCGTCTGGCTGATCGTCATTTTCCTGTCGTTAGCGTCGGGTCTGGCGCTCTGGAGCAGCGCCCGCCAGACATACGCCTTTATGACGATCGGCCTGATTGTCGTGCTGTCGTTGCCGTTCCTGCTGTTCGCGTTCGTAACGACGCTGCTCAATCATATCGAAGTCACCGAGATCGACCCGGCTGCCGAAAAAGCCGCCGCCAGCCGTCCGCCCCGCTCGGAGACCGCAACGGCTACCAGCTAAATTCAGCTGCGATCGCGCGATTTTTCCAGTTCTTGCAGAAGACCCCGAAGGTTCCCGAAACCTTTGGGGTTTTTCGCGTCGAGACCCGCGCAGAAAAATACTGGGGCGCAACAAGCAGGCGCAGCGACTTGCTCGCACCTGACACTACGGCGCTCGGCCTAGGGCACGCCGTCTTTTGGTGATTTTCTCAGGAACGCAGATATCTCCACCGTCTCCACACTCCCCCAAACAGAGCTTTAGGTCGGGCGGGGCAGAGGAGCAAACGTTTTTGTCGCGATCGCGCCATGCGCCCTCGCCCCCTCGCCCCCGCGCCCCTTCCGACCCCGAGCTCACGGCTCACGCCGGACAAAAAACCAAGCGATCGCGCACCTATTTCCCACCGATCGAGCAGAAGTCACTCGACCGATGCTAATATTGATTTACGTACAGAAATAAAAGACAGCCGCCTCTTTTTAGTACTAAATTCAGAAATGTCGTCGATGACTGCCCTGCTGTCTCGGCTTCGCTCCCGTGACTTCGTTCCGGCCTCGAGCGCCATGCAGCCGACTTCCACGCAAACGCAGTTTGAGATCCGTCTGCCTGTGGACTCAACCCCGGCCTAGGCCGCACTGACCGTGCCTGACTCTTCTTCAACTCGATCAACTCGCGATCGCCACTCGCCCACCACGCGGCGAATTTCGCAACTGCCGCCCTTGCGCAAGCCCAGCAAAGACTTTGAAAGTATCGGGGCGGATATCTTTTGGGGCGATATCTCCCGAGACTACGGGCGCAGCACGCCCACCTCTGAAACCGCCCCGCTGCCCTCTGAGTACGCCCCTCAATACGCTCCTGAATATGCACCCGAGGCCGCAGCTACTTCTCGCGCCGTCTGCCCCAATCCCTTAACCCGCGCAGTTCTGCCCCATTCTCAGCCCGACTCCGTAACGTATCCCGAGATGTATCCCGACTCCCACGCCGAGCCTCATTCCGAGCCCTACTCCGAGACCCGCTCCGATGCGTATCTCAACCCGCGCCCCGCTGCGTACTCCGACTCCGGCCCGCGCCCTGTCGCTCCCCCACCCTACGTTGACCCACGCCTGCGATCGACGATTCCACCGCCGCCCGAGCCGACGTCTCAAGCGCCTACGGCTGCCGTCACGATGTTGGGTGGCCTGAGCGGCTGGATCGATCGCACTGTGCGTGCCGAACTCGCTCCCTACATAACCCCAGAGAACCGCGAGCCCGCTGCCCGCCCGGATCGCACGAGTCCGTCGCGCCGTCGCCGCAAGCCGCAGCGCTCGACCCCCGCGCTCTATGTCGCCACGCTCGGCCTCGGTTTGCTGGGGTTTGCGGGATTTTCTAACTGGGAGCCGCGATCGCGCGCCGTTCGCCACGGCCTAGACTGCGCCAGCGTCGTGCAGGTCGATGCAACGCTCGCGCCGGAGGTGGTGGCAGAGCTACCTGCCAAAATCGGCCAGGCCAAAGCGGAGGTGGCACAGGCTCTCGGCGCGCCCTACTGCTCGCTGCCGAAGCTATCGATCCGCCACGGGGCGATCGTCGAGCGCGACCTCTACCAAACCGCTGACGAACGTCGCGTGGTGGTCTCCTACGAGGAAGGCACGCTGTTGGGAGTTGGCATCGAACTCGTCGACGATCGCCCCACTCAGCAGGCCAGCATTACCCCGGACGATGCTGCCGATCCGGGCAACCCGGGCAATCCGAGCGAGCCAGGCGCAGAAGCCGTTCCACACAGCGGCGGAGCGTCCGGACTCGACACCGCGCGACTGCGCGAAGTCAAAGTCCAGCAGTCTTGGGGCGTGAAGATCGGCGACACGATCGGGACGGCTTCGGTGTTGGGCAGCCTCGGCGACGTATCGCTCGATCATCGAGGACAGGTGTTCGCACCGGTAGACGGCTGGGTTGAGGGTAATTTCGTGACGATCGTTGGCGATGCGCTGCTGCCCGGAGAGCCGGGATGCGTGCTGTTCTCGAGCCCGCGACTGCCGTCATATCTGATGAAAACCTGCGGCCTGGTGCAGCGCTCCCTCGGTTCGGTCGAAGCAGGCGAGCCGATCGGGCGGACGGGCGGCAACCTCCACGTTTCGCTACTGTCTCAGCGGCAGGCCGCGACAGCGGGTGAGGCTGAGTGGGTGTACGTATCGCCGTCGCCGGAGTTTCTGGCCCTGGCGATCGACGGCGAGCTGGAGTAGCGAGCCGGAGAGCTTCCTTTCCACATCTTCCAAACGCACCTAACGACAAAACCTGAAGCGATAACCCCGTGAGGTTTGACATGTTTACATCGTTCTCGCTCTACCAACTTCGCGGTCTGCTGGCAGCCTGTGGCTGTGCGGCGATCTTGGGGCTGCTTGTCACCCCGGCGCGCGCTGAGGCCGACGCCGCGATCGATATCCTCTGGGACGATCGCGGCGCGGCAGCGGCGAGTCCCGAGGCCGACCTGGGGGCGCGATTTAAGCCGCGATCGCCCCTGACGCCGCCACCGATCGCCGCCCTGCCGCCCGAAGCCGACCAACCCGACGCCACCGCACCCACCATCGCCGTCCTGCCCGAAGACTGGTGGTCGCAGGGGTCGGCTTCGCCGGTGGCGGTGGCGCTGGGCGCAGCGGAAGGGACGCGACGCCCGGACGGCGGTAAAAACCCGGCTTACTATTGGCACACCGATCCGGGCAACGGCGCAAATAACTTCGGGACGTTTAGCTGGCAACATCTGTCGCCCGCCCAGACCGAGTCGGTTCGACGGGCGCGGAGCGCGGCAGCCAAACGCGACATCTCGGCGTCGCTGGGGCTGGCGGAGTCCGCCGATCGCGCAGCGTTCGCCCGCGTCGGACTATTTCACGATCGGCTGCGCGATCGGGCCAAACAGCGGGAAATTGCGCTGACCCGGCGCGAGCTGCTAAACGGCATGGATCTTGCCAACCAGTCGCCACTGGCGGGGCTGAGCCCGATGGGCTACATCGATCGCCTCGCTCAGATGCGATCGCGGTTCTCCGATGCCGACGAGCAAATTCTCGAAGCGCGAGTGTGGTCGTTTTGGCATCCGCAGCGCAACCGTTGGGACGCGCCGGGACTGGGAAATACTTATGAGAGCATTCGCCACGATCAGGCGCGACGGATGGCGGCGATCGATGCGGCGCTGGCGAGCTATCTCAACAGCGTGACGGCAAATGCCGCAGTGGACGATCGAGCTGATACGGAAGCCGCTCCCGGGATAAAAATTGAGGGGAATACAGCCGACAGCGACGTGGCGCTGACCTTTTAAAACGATCGTCAGATCTCTATGAGAAGTAAGCTTTTACGTAAGAGTACTTACTCTCAAGAAAAGCACAAAGCTTAGTAAGAAAATTCACCCGGTCAAGCTTTCGATTATCCACTCAATCAACGATTTTGAGGCGGCCGCGTCGAATGGCGTGCATCAGTCGAGAGGCCAAAATCTGCGCGTTTTCATCAGCTAAGTTGGACAGCAGAATTTCCCAATCTTCCTGGCAAATATAGCCCTTCTCCCAGGCACTTGCGAAGATTCGCTCTACAGAAACTGACTTAAACATTTTCCCAACCTCCACTTTGCTGATGTCAATTCGCCCGGAGAACATAACCCTGAAAACGCCAGCGGCGATCGAAGTCTGCGAAGGAAGAACGAGTCGATATCGGACGTAGCATTAATATAGTGCAAATTATAGATGCGATCGGGATTGCACCTTTTCTCGTATTAACGAATTGTAAAAATAACTACAGCGCCGAGTCACGCCAGCCAACCACGCAGCGCGCCGCAAAACTTCGAGATCGAGATCGGGTGAATGCGGCTACTCGCTAAGGCCGACTCACCGCGCTCGTGCGGGGTGGAATAGCCCCAGTCTGCAAAAAACAGCTCGATATCTCCTAGATCGGCCTCGCGATCGACGGCTTGCAAAGTTTTGAGGCGATCTTCGACGAACCAGATGCGCCGCAGGCGGTGGTTAATGCGGCGCTCGTAGCGCAGTTCGCGCAGGGTTTGGTACTTCGGGCGTCCCACTTCTTTACCGAAAAGGCGATCGCCCAGTTCGATCTCGATACCGCGCTCGGCGAGGAGCTGCTGGGCGAAGCGGCCTTCTTTGGTCGTGACGATCCACCAGTCGATTCCGGCTTCGTTCCAAGCTTTAAGCCGCTCGATCGTGCCGGGATAGAAAGTATGCAAGGCCAGCCAGTCGTCGAGGTCGTCTTCGATCCAGCGATCGCGCAGGCGATCGAGCGCTACGGCCAGGGCGGGCGGCTCGATATTGTCTTCGGCGACGATGCGATCGCGCACGTTCACCCAGTCTGTCAAGATGGCCTCGCGATCGGTATCGGCCAGAAGCGCGCGCACTAGCACCGGCATCTCCCAGCCGGTCTCGATGACGGGACGCAGCTCGTAGAAGCCGTCGCGGATATCGGACTCGGGGCGCTCGATCGGGTTGGCCCAGTGCTGGCGGTAGGTCTTCCAGGCGGTTTGGAAGTACTCCGCCAGACCGTTGCAGATCACGCCATCGAAGTCGAGGGCAAGCGAGTCGGGGGGCACGAACACGTCAGTTACCTGAAATAGGGCGGGCTCGGAAGGCCGGGCGATCGGCATGTCGTTCCATCGGCGTACCGCGAGCGAGATGCCGTCCGAACCCTGACGATATCACGCGTCGATCGCCTCAGCTGCCACGTTCGCCTCGCCCGCGCCAGCCGCACCAAGTGAACCCAACCAAACCGCAAAGTCCGGAGTCTGGCTCAGAGACTCGAGGTCACGATCGATGACGACAGCGCTGCGGGTCGTCTGCGGATCGATGACGAAGGCTTGCTGGAGCGAGCCGAGGGCGCTGCTGGTGTTGCCCGTCTGGGCAAAGCAACAGGCGCGGTTGTACCAGAGCGTTGCGTCGTTGGGGTCGATCTCGACGGCGCGATCGTAGCTGACGATCGCCTGGGCCCACTGACCGCACTGCCGCAGCACCTCGGCGCGCTTGCACCAGCCCCAGAAGCCGCCATCGTCTATTTCGATCGTCCGGTCGTAGCACTGGATCGCGTCTTGCAGGTAATGCACCCGCACGAACGAATCGCCGCGCCGCAGCCACGCCCAGTAGTCGTCGGGGCGCAAGGCGAGGGCGCGATCGTAGGAACGAATCGCGGCGCGGTAGCGTTGGGCGTAACGCTGGGCGTTGCCGCGTCGGTACCAGGCCCAAAAATCGTCGGGGCGCGCGTCGAGCGCCGCATCAAAACATTCGATCGCCGCATCAAAACGCTCGAACTCTTCGGCGAGCAGATAGCCGCGCCGATACCAGGCCCAGTAGTCGCCAGGGTGCAATGCGATCGCCCGCTCGAAGCTCCCCAGCGCTGGTTCCGGTTCGCCGAGATATTCCCAGAGGATACAGCCGCGCCCATACCAGGCCCAGTAAGAGTCGCCATCCAGCTCCAGCGCCGCATCCAGACTCTGGACGGCTTGGCGATATTTGCCAAATTCAACCAGCACGCTGGCGCGGCGATACCAGGCGTCAAACTGGCTCGGATCGAGTTCGATCGCGGCATCATAGCGATCGAGAGCCTCTTGGTAGCGTTCGGCCTCTTCGCAAACGCGCCCGCGCTGGTAGCAAGCGCTGTAAGTTTCCCAATAGGACTCGAAGTGACGATCGAGAGCAGTCTCTGTCGGAATAGCAGGGGGCATAGAATCGCCCGTGGGTGATGCAGTCAAGGTGATGACAGTCGGAAAGACGCGACGCAAGAGTCGTCTAGCTGCCCTCACTCTACCCCGAATATCAGGCGAAAATTCGACCTCAATTTGCCGCTGCGCACCTCATCTGTTAAGGCACGAAAACACAAACAGCGATATTCCCGAACGCGCCGTCGGTTACATCGGCGCTTGGGAATATCGCTGCTTGGAAATATGGCTGCTTGGGAATCTATGGGAATGAATGCCTGCCGCTTATTGTCAGCATGCGACTTGCCACACTAGTTTTTGAAAAGGAGTGTGGCAGCGCATTCCCTTAGACTCGTCGTCGCGTTAGCGTCCTTTCGCTACGGAGCAGGCGAGCATTCTCCGCCCAGACCGTCCACAATGGCGCAGGTGTTGTACACCAACATTCCAATGTAAGTCGCTCCAGGCGTACCTTCCGCGCCCAAACCGTCTGCCAGCAGGACTTGCTCGGAGATGGAGACCCCCGCCTCGTCTGCAACGGTCTTCAGAACGCGATCGTCAGCCGTCAGCTCGGCAAAGATGATCGGAATGCCCTTCTCATTGATGGAGGTGGCCAACTCGTTAACCTTAGCAGCAGTGGGTTCTTCCTCAGTTGAAACACCCAGCAGCGTACCCTCGACTATCAGACCATAGGCTTCAGCGTAGTACGACATTGCATCGTGGGTGGTGACCAAACGACGCTGCGCCTCCGGAATGGTAGCAATCTGTTCCGGAATCCAAGTATCCAAGGCTTCCAGCTCGGCCGTCAGCTGCTCGGCATTTTCAGTGTACGCATCGGCATTGTCCGGATCGACCGCAACGAGGTTGTCCCGAATCAGGGCAACCATCGCCAAGCCGTTCTCAACGTCGTGCCAAACGTGAGGGTCGGGCTCCAGCTCACCCTCTTCCTCTACTTCAATCAGCTGCTGAACCGACTCATCGTGCAGGGCAATCTTGGGAGCCTCTGTATCAGATGCAGCCGCCATATCGATAATTGCAGGTTCAAAATTGAGTCCCGCATAGAGGACTAGGTCAGCCGTCTCGACGGCCTCGCGGTCGGAGGGCGTCGCTTCGTATGTGTGGGGATCTCGATCGGGGGCGATAAGGCAGTTCAAATCCACCGCATCCGCCGCAATCTCAGACGTCAGGTCGCAAATAACGCTGTAGGATGCGACCACATCAATTTTGGAATCATCAGAATCGTCCGCTGCATCACTCGCAGCTGCATCAGTTTCGGTCGTCGCATCTGATGCGGTATCCGAGGCAGCATCTGAATCGGTTGGGGCTGGACTGGAACAACTGGCAAGACCGATCGCAAGTGCGGTTGCGACCCCAAAGATTCCGTGCTTTCTCATAAATTTTCGTTGCATTTTATTTTCTACTTGCCTGTAATTCCAAAAGGGGTGGAGACAAAAACGACTCCGCCACCTTAAGCTAATGCGAATAATTAGCATTTATACCATATACTCACGTTTGCACATGCGGCTGGCTTGCCAGCTCGACAGCGGTCAGCGTATTTCCCCAATAAAGTATCGCGGGCCAAACATTTACCGGTTCTGCGCGCTCTGTGCTGCAATGCACCGAAGCTATGCGGGAGAAGCGTTTGAATTGCATCGAGACCGAGCCAAAAATCTCCGCAGACAAACGCTCGAGCACTGAGCGAACATATCAGATTGGCTAATGTCAGCCTTTCAGTTAACCAATTGATAGCCCTGCTCGATGTACTGAAATTGCTTCAGTTTTCCCGTCCGGTATCCATTCAGTTAGCTCTCTATCATTGCACCGCTACCGGTTGGGATATGCTTGCGCTTGGTTCTTCTCAACCCAGCTTGCCGCCTCTGTGGAGATAGTTGAGATAACGTCCTGCTCTCGTCATAAGGTTGATATCAATGCTAGAAGTTCGGAATTTATCGGTCGATTATCGAGGGAATCGAGCGATCGACAATATCAGTTTTTCCATACCCCTAGGGCAATTAGTGGGTATTATCGGCCCCAATGGTGCAGGAAAAAGTACCCTGGTCGAAGCAATGCTGAACTTAATTCCGGTCACGCAAGGAAGCGTTCGTTTTAAGGAGAAGTTTCTGAAGAATCAGCTACTCAGAACGAGCTATGTTCCTCAGCGCTCTCTGATTGACTGGGACTATCCAGCGAGAGTCTGGAATGTCGTGATGATGGCCCAGACTGTTCAAACAGGTCTTTTCCGTGGGTTCGGTAAGCAGGCTCGATATTCAGCCCGTGAAGCCCTCGAACGGGTCGGCCTATACGACTTGCGCAACCGTCCGATTGGCGAGCTTTCGGGTGGACAGCAGCAGCGTGTTTTTCTGGCACGGGCACTGGCAAAAGAAGCCGAACTATTAATATTTGACGAGCCGTTCACGGGAGTCGATCGCAAAACCGAGGACATTATCTATGACATCTTTCAAGAACTCCGGTCTGAAGGAAAAACGTTAATGGTTATCAACCACGATCTGGGTGATTCTCTAGCAGTTTACGATCGACTGCTTCTTCTGAATAAACGCCTCATCGCTCAAGGCTCCCGCCAAGAAGTCATCACCTCTGACAACCTAGAGCGAGCTTACGGTCGGGGGCTTGCCCGCGTCTTTGCCTAGAAATCCTCACCTCGATCTAAATTAATTTTCAAAGGAGATAAACGCGCTTCATGCTGGATTGGATTATTGAACCGTTGTCGTTGGCTTTTATGCAACGGGCACTCCTATTAGGTATTTTCCTGGGAGTTCTGTGCGCGATCGTCGGAAGCTACATGATCGTGCAGCGAATGGGTATGCTGTCCCATGCCATTTCGCACTCGGTGATGGCCGGGTTGCCCATCGCCTACGTGCTTGGATTGGCTTTGTCGATCGGGGCTCTGGTATCGGGAGTGCTGAGCGCTTTAGTGCTCTACCTAATTGAGTCGAGGTCTCGCGTAAAAACCGACACGGCGATGGCCCTTATTTTGACTTCGTTCGTTGCACTTGGAGTCACGTTGGTCAGCGTTCTTCCAGGGGCGGATCGCCTCGATCTAGTTCATATCCTATTTGGCGATATTTTGGGAGTGACGATGAAAGAGATTTGGTGGACTCTTGCCATTACGGTCGTCGGTATTGCTCTGACACGTTTATTCTTTAAAGAGCTTCTGTTCTACACTTTCGACCCAAAAGGGGCACAAGCTAGTGGTTTACCCGTGCGCCTATACAATGCAGCTCTTATTGTGGCGATGACCGTAACGATCGTCGTTTGTTTGCCCACAATTGGCGCACTTTTGGTCGTGGCGCTATTGGTGTCACCAGCGGCAACAGCTTATTTACTGGTCAAAGAGCTCCACCAAATGATGTGGCTTGGGTCATTTATCGGCGCTCTTTCTAGCGTGCTTGGTATGTACCTCAGCTATTACTTAGACTCGCCTTCTGGAGCTGCGATCGTCCTCGTTTCATTCTGCTTTTTCTGTTTAGCGTTTATATTCAGCCCGTCTGATGGCCTGCTGAGCAATCTTTGGATGCGGCAGAAGCGCGCTAAGCTTGCCGATCGATAATTTCTTCGCCAGCTAGGTAAAGATAGCGACGAGGAAAGCGCGTAGCTTTTTCAGAGTTTTACTCGATCGAAGTTCGGCGCTTGAGGTATGGCTCTTGGGTTATCAAAGTTCAGTCTGTATTTACTCCAGAGAGGCAAGTCGTCAGTGACAAAAAATAAGCTCTCTTCGATATATCTTCGGCTGAGAAAATTTCTTTTAGCGGGAAAAGAAAAGGCGATCGAGATAAATAAAATCTCGATCGCCTGACTAAGGTATGAGGTTCTCGTTTATCGCGAAGGTTTAACGCCTTAGCCTTCATGGCGGGGATGAAAGGGGCTGCGACCGGCATAGTCAAAAGACTCATACCGATAAACGAGTTGCAACTCCTCCCACTTCTGACAAGAGCGAAACGTCGAGCGCAGCTCTGAAAAGACGGACGGGTGTTTGCCCGGAAACGTGTATTAGATCGGCTCACTCACCATAGCCGCGATATGACCGACCTCCGGCGCGGCACTTAACAGCAACATCTCGTTCGCTTTTACTTCCTAAACCAGGTAGATTCGGACTATCAAAAACTAGGTCAGCGACCTGTCAAACGCGAGAGTAGCTGTAGGTCGCGCCTCGATTCGGACTTACCGACGACCTACGCAGACGAACAGGCCTTGGCTGCGGCGGTAACGCAAATCTGATAGCGACTTGCTCGACTCCTTAGATTTCGGATTCGGGCCTCGCTCATCTTGAGAAAGTTTCTCGATAAGATGCCACTTGGTAGCCAAGGTAACATTAGTGCGAGCAAATTGCAATAAGCGAAGATGGTGATGGGGAAATGCTATGATGTAATGAGGCTCGTTTCGTTGCTGTTGCGAGTGAGTTATGCGACAGGTAAGACGCTCGCGGATAAATAAGACGCTCGCTGAGAGGACTTCTGAATAAGTAGTTTTACGTAGAGAAAAGGCGCTCCCAAGAAG
>ERZ1740068.366-NODE-366-length-24026-cov-26.464019_pt1 | contig 24026 bp, 22 predicted proteins | sample MGYA00581735_ERZ1740068 | MGnify/ENA primary metagenome ERZ1740068 (study PRJEB43018, sample SAMN04849740) | marine metagenome | isolation source: floating plastic debris | place: Pacific Ocean | collected 2008-08-30 | study: EMG produced TPA metagenomics...
CTTCTTCTTGGGAGCGCCTTTTCTCTACGTAAAACTACTTATTCAGAAGTCCTCTAAGGCTAGAAAAGTTGGGATTGACTTCATGCAGAGTGACTAAAAATTCGAGGAATCCCGAAGAAGTGAGTAAATCACAGAGGCTCTTGTAGAATTCATATAGGCTTTTATAGAACTCGTACAGCAACCTACGTAGTCCTCCACTATTGGGATGACTTCTCCCAAATGCGTGAAGTCTCAGGAGTTTTTTCTGTACGGTTTTTGCATTCGTCTCGCCCAAGTCTTGTAAGTTTATACCAGCAATCTTGTCTGGTTTAATAGAGCCCTCAATAACATTAATACTCTCAAAAGTCTTGGCAACACCAAGTCTCATTCCGACTTCTCTGAGCTTGTCACTGACTACTTTTAGTATCTCTTCAGCGCGACTATCGCTGTTGGTGAAGATTCTGTAGTCGTCTCTGTAACGCAATATTCTGAAATCCGTACACTCTCCTAACTCATTGGTCACATTTCTGTCTACATAGCCCAAAACAATCTCAGCTATGAAATCCATCAAAACTGAGCCTTGGCATATCCCATTAGTTTGACCATACCTGCCAGCGCTTATATGTCTATCAATTTTATTTCCAAGAAGAGAATAATTATTTCGCTCCCGTTTTGCTGTTTCCAATCCCTCTGTCGCCCACGCAATGCTGTGAGTATATAGAGATCCGTAGCAGTCCGAGACATCTGTATGGAGAAGATGTGAGAAGTTAAAAGATTGGCATAAAGAGTTTTGCTCAACTCTTTTCCACCAGCTTATGATCTGTTCCGCCGTGTCTGTCTCCTCGCTTGTTGAGACAATAGGAAAGCTACAGCATTCAACAGCGCCACCTTCAAAGCTTTGAACCCTATTTTGAAGTTGAAACCAATTGTCTTCTTCGCAGATCGTATTGACCAAGGAAACGTAGATCAAAGGATGCATCAACTCGAAAGGTCTCCAGGCAAGCCTGCCATCTTTATTAGAGACAAAGCTGTAGTTTACACCGTCGATTCTTGCCGGATCGGCACGTCGCTCGCGCGTACTTCTACTTCCAGGTTCCGGTGGAATAGAGGCAAGAACGCTACGATAATCTCCAAGCTGTAGTGCTGACGCAACACCTTGAAGAAGGGTGTCAAAGCATATATATGTCGGCATATCACCATTGAAGTAACTACTGCCTTGTAGAAAGTGCGCTCTTGCCTGGTCGTGGGAAAGATCGATAACTCGCATCATTAATTCGAGCTTTTTCCTAGCTCTGATAAGGTATTAGAATTAATTACGCTAATTCAAGTCGCGGCCGGTCAACTTGACAAAAATATCTTCCAAATTCGCCTCTCGCACCATCATCCCCGCCCGATCGCGCTCCGACTCCATCGCCGCCATCGCCGCATCCACCGTCGGATAAAACTTCGACTCCATCGTCTCGCCCCGACGGTCGATCGAAATCCCCCGACCGTACTTATCGCGGAAATCATCCAACGTCCCGACCTCGATCGCCTCGCCCGCGTCCATGATGCAAATCCGCTCGCAAAGGTACTCCACCTCCTCCATATAGTGCGTCGTCAGCAAGATCGTCATGCCCTTTTTGTTGAGGTCGAGGACGATTTCCCAGAGACGGCGGCGCGTCTGCGGATCGAGACCGACGGTCGGCTCGTCCAGGAAAAGAATCTGCGGATCGTGGAGCAGAGCGCGAGCGATCTGTAGGCGGCGCTTCATCCCGCCCGACAGCGTTTTGACCAAGTCGTCTTTGCGATCGAGCAACGCCACATAATCGAGCCACTGGGCGATTTTGAGCTTGCGATCGGCCTTCGGCAAGTGGTGGAGCCGCGCGTGAAATTCCATGTTTTGCCAGACCGTCAAATCCATATCGACGCTGGTTTGCTGCAACACCACGCCGATGCTCTGCTTCACCTGGGCCGCGTCGCGAATCGTGTCAAAACCGGCGATCTCAATGCTGCCCCCGCTCGGCTTGGTCAGGGTCGTCAACATGCGGATCGTCGTCGATTTTCCCGCGCCGTTGGGGCCGAGCAGGCCGAACATCTCTCCCGGCGCGATCGAGAACGATAAATCGCGCACGACCGGGCGATCGCCAAAGGTTTTGCTAACAGCTTCGAGACGGACGGCGGCGGTTTCCATGAATTTTGAGAGGGTCGGCGGCGGGGAGTGCGGACGGGACGAGCGGCGGGTACGATTGCGGCTGACTGCGCCGGAACGATCGCGCTGCTATTTACATTACGTTACACCGTCCGCCGATGACAGATTCTCGCTCTGGCTCGTCCCTTGCGTCGCCTTCCGGTTCGCCGCGACTTGGCGATCGACGCTGGAACTTTCTGGCGCTGGCCTTCGTGGCGCTGGGGGCGCTGCAACGCCTCGTTCAGTACGCCAGTAATCGATCCCTGTGGGGCGACGAGGCGGCGCTGGCGCTAAACCTGCGCGATCGCGGCTGGTCGGAGCTGCTCTGGCAGACGCTGGACTTCAATCAGGCCGCACCGCCGGGTTTTTTGGCGATCGAGAAGGGTGCGATCGCGCTGCTGGGCAACAGCGAGTACAGCTTGCGGCTGTTCCCGCTGATGGCGGGGTTAGCCTCGCTGGTGGGGATGTACGTTTTGGCGCGGCGGCTGAACCGTCCCCTGGCGGGCGCGATCGCGGTGGGGCTGTTCGCCTGTCTGCGCTACACCAGCTACTACGCCACCGAGGTCAAGCAATATTCCAGCGACGTGGCGATCGCGCTGGTGTTTTTCCTGTGGTTGACGGAACTGCGATCGCCCAAACTCGAACGCAGCGAGGCAACCTGGCTGGCGCTGCTGGGCGGGCTGGCGGTGTGGTTTTGCCATCCTGTCATTTTCGTCATGGCCGGAGTAGAGCTGTGGCACTGGATTCGCGTGGCATGGGGGGCGGCGAATCCGTTTAGGACGATCGCGGGATGGATTCGATCGCGGTTCGCGGTGTACTTCGCCTGGGTCGCGAGCTTCGGGGCGATGTACGTCCTAACGATTCGCAGCACGCTGGAAAACGAGGCGTTGACTGACTCCTGGGGCGATCGCTACCCGGATGACTGGCTGGATATCGGTTGGTTTTTCGACGCGATCGGGCGTTTTTTCTATCGGCCTCTCGGGTTCCTCGGCTGGACGGACGGCGTGGCGATCGCGGCGTTTTTGGTGGGTGCGATCGCGCTCGGTCGTGGCGGTCGAAGAGGCACGCTGGCGCTACTACTCGCGCCGGTGGCGATGACGTTGCTAGCGAGCTATCTGCACGCCTACCCGTTCCGCGAGCGGCTGGTACTGTTCCTCGCGCCGTTCGCGCTGGCGATCGTCGCGGAGGGCGTCGCCGTAACGCTGGTCGGAATATTTCGCGGCGCGGTGTGGCGGCGGATCGTCTGCGCGGCGTTCGGGCTGTTGTTTGCCGGAGCGCTGGTGGGCTGGCCGGTGGTGAAGACGGTGGGGCGTATCGCCGAGCCGCGTCAAATTGAGGAGATTCGCCCGGTTTTGGCGCAGGTGCGTGCGGGCTGGGAAGTGGGCGATCGGCTCTATGTTTATCCGCCCGGTCGCAATCAGTTTTTGTATTACGCGCCGATGTTCGAGTTCGTGCCGGAGGACTACGCGATCGGGGTGGCGTATCTGGCTCCGCAGGGAGGCAACGATTTAGAGTCGGACGATATTTGCGCGTTCGTGCGGGAGCTGGCTGAATTTACGAGTGACGATCGCGTTTGGCTGCTGTTTTCTCGCGCCTCCGATCGCGAACAACAAACCCTCCTCGATCTGCTCGATCCAGAAGGGTTGAAGTTAGATTCGGCGATCGAAGAAGGGGCGTTTGCCTACCTTTTCGATCTACGCGGCTGGCAGATTCCCGATCGCTGCGCTCCATAAGAAACCGCGAGAATCTGAGAAACCGAGTTTTTGAAAGCCACTGGCGCTGAAGCGAAGAACGTCCTGAAAATACCGTCTCTGGGTGATAGGTCTCTGGGCTGCGAGCCTACAGCGCCGAGCCATCGAAGAGCGACTCGCCCACCACCGGCATATCAGCAGTAGCACGACGGCGACCGCCACCGCGATTCGGGCGAACGTCGCCAGCTTGCTCGGTCTGTGCCGACAGCATCGAAACTTTCATGTCTTCCTCAGAGACCGAGGCGGACGCGACCTGGAGGGTGGCGAGGGCACCACCGAAAGCCAGCAGGAGGATGAATTTTTGCATCTGGAAAGAATTGAAGAAGGTTAGTCCTTCTTACGGGTTCCAGAGCGCGTGTCGGGATGATTTTGAGGCTCAGCCGATCGCCACGAGCCGAATCCAGCCGCCGCCGCGATTGAAGTAGCCGCGTCCAGCGAAGTCGCCCGTCGGGATCTCGCGCAGTTGACGATCGATCGCCGGGGTCAGCGTCACTAGCCGCCAGCGCGTGCCGATCGCGTCCTTTAGCATGTAGTCGTTCTCGCCGCGCCGCTCGAATTTACCCCGGATTTGCGACGCCGCCGCGACGGTCGCCACCGTCGCGTTCGGCAGCTCGCCACCGGTGTAGCCACTGGCGGGATAGGTCTCTGGGCCGTCGCAGTAGGCGAGCTGCACTTCTCCCCAGTCAGGCGAGCGGGGCGTACGATCGAACAGCGGCACGACGGCGGCAGGGGCCTCTGGGTCGGATACCAGCGCTTCCTGGAGCGATCTCACATCGAGATCGCGCGGCTGGCATCCGCGATCGACACACATCGCTGCGGCCATCCCCGCCGCCTGCCCTAGACCTAACACCACCGGCTGCAACCGCGTTGCGCCGTTAGCGATATGCGACACCGAGGCATTCTTGTCGCAAGCCAGAAGCCCATCGATCGCCTCGGGAACCAGCGCGCGATAGGGCATCGCGAACGGCGTGCCGGTGTTGCGCCCGCCCCAACGTATCGATTTGGGTTGTACCGGATGGGTGAAGTTCGCGTAGTGGTGGTCGTTGGGGTAGTTACCGATCGCGATCGACTCAGCGCGATCGTTCCACACCGGCAGCGGCGCAGTCTGCCGACTTTCCGCGCTGCCCGCCACCGGCAAAATATCCGATTCACACACCGTCCGCAGCCCCACTAGGCGGCGACTCTCGCGGAAGTAGGGATATAACGCCAGCCCGCCCGTCGTGCCGTCTGGTTGTGGGAACACATCGTCGGCGAGACCGTAGCGTGAGTCGAGGTTTTCTTGGATGTAGCGAACGCAGTGCAGGGTGTGGGCTTTCGCTTCGGCGAGGCAGGCGGCGCGATCGGCTTCGCTTCCAACGAGACGATCGAGGTCGGTGGCGTAGTCGTTCCCCGCGATCGGCCAGTTGAGCATAAAGCGATCGCCCGGAAGCCGCCCGTAGTCCATAAATTTCATTCCGCCGTGCTGCTTCCACATGCCTTTGAAGTGAGACGGAGTGTAGCTCGCAGTGTCGGTTTTCACCTGCGGGGCGCGCTTGCCCTGGCCGTAGTCGCGCAGGATCGCCACCCAGGTCAGCGACTGGACGGCTTCGCGGCGGAGATCGTCGTTTAACACCGGTGGCGCACTCGGCTCGTCGAACTGGTCTTGCAGCTCCCACCCCCAGCGGTACGGGATATCGCCGAGGGCGTAGAGGTCGCCGAGTTCGGTGGCGTCGATCGTGATTGTCGCGCGGATCGAATGACGATCGAAGTCCACACCGACGACGCAATCGCCTTCGCGTAAGACAGCTCTGGGGCGATCGCCCGCGATCCAGTTCAGAGTCGGCAGCGCCGCCGCCCAGTCGCGAAAAATTTCGGCTCCGAGGCGGGGATTATAGGTAAAAAAGCTGACCCAGGCGTTGTCGAGTCCGCCAGGTTGGCGCGACTCCAGCTCGCGTAGAAATGCGCCCCAAAAGCCCGCCTGCCAGCACTCCAGCTCGTGACCGTCCGGCGCGCAGACCCCGGCGCTGGTGAGCATCCCGCCGAGCCAGGGCTGTTCGGTGACGAGGGTGACGTTCGCGCCGCGTCGGGCGGCCTGGATGGCTGCGGCAGCGCCGCCGGTTCCGTCGCCGACGATCAGGATGTCGGTGGTGAGTTGCGTGCGAGGGACGGTCATGGGTTGGTCTATGCCTCCAGGTAAGTTTCTAGCTTGCGAGCTAACTCGGGAAGCATTTCAGTTGCAGTTTCCCAGACAAGACGAAAGTTCACGCGATCGTACTGGTGAATCATGATGTTTCGCATCCCGACCACTTTCGGCCAGTTGATATCATCCAACTCATTACGAGCTGCGTCGGAGAGTCGTCGCGCGGCTTCGCCTGCCACTTCAATGCGCCGAACAATCGCGTCTTGCAAGATGCGATCGGTGAGGAATTCGTCTCGAGTTGTACCCGCCAGATAATCCGTTGCGAGGTTCGCGGAGTTAATGATGTCGAGGAGGGACTGGCGATCGCGGTCGTTCATGGCTGCGGGTAGAACGGCTGAGCGCCGTCCAAAATGGCGGCACGACGTAGATAGTTGTCGCTCGTTTCGATTGCTTCTTTGCTGACGAGATCGACGCGGCGCTGAAAGAGGGCGGCAAAGTCATCGTGCATATCTACGAAGTCGAAGAGGCTCCAGCGGTGGCTGTCGTGCCAGGTGACGAGGAGGTCGATGTCGCTGTCGGGGCGGAAGTCATCGCGCAGGATCGAGCCGAAGAGCTGGAGTTCGGTGATTTTCCACCGATCGCAGAGGTCTACGAGCTGTTGGCGATCGACGCTGATGCCGTGGGGCAGGGCGATCGCGGTTTCGGTTGCGGGGTCGGAGCGATCGGGCATGATGGAGACGTTGGGCTTCGCGATCGAGTCGGGCGTCTTGGTGTGTAGGATGGCCGACCTAGTAAGAATTTTAGACTGTCATACAGCGACCCCCTCAGACCTCCGAGGTTTTGAAATCGGCGGTCTCGCACCTCGGGAAACCGTCCGCAAATTCAGCCCCGGCTTTGACCTCAATGCGCCAAACACTCCCTGTCTTACTCGCGGCCACAATTCTCTGTAGCTGCACGTCACCGTCCCAATCGAGCGCCACCATTGAAAACCGCCCCGACAGCACATCCGGCGATATCGCCGAGTCCACCGCCGAACCGAGTACTGCCCAAGCCACCTATACAATCGCCCCCGTCTTCGAAAACCTCGAACACCCCTGGAGCATGACCTGGCTCCCAAACGGCGACATCCTCATCACCGAGCGCCCCGGCCGCCTGCGCCTCGTCCGCGACGGCGAACTACAACCCGACCCCATCCCCGGCGTTCCCGAAATCTTCGCCCAAGGCCAGGGTGGCCTGCTCGATATCGCCCTCCACCCCGACTTCGCCGAAAACAATCTCGTCTACTTCACCTACTCCGACGGCACGATCGACGCCAACCGCACCCAGATCGCCCGCGCCACCTTCGACGGCGATCGCCTCAGTAATTGGGAAGTCATATTCCAAGTTTCCCAAGACAAACCCCGCGCCCAACACTTCGGCGCGCGGCTGACATGGCTCCCGGACGGGACACTGCTCGCGGCGATCGGCGACGGTGGTAACCCTCCGATCGAGCTGGACGGCGAATTTATCCGCCAGCAGGCGCAAAACACCGCCAGCCACCTCGGCAAAGTCATCCGCATCAACGATGACGGCTCGATTCCCGCCGATAACCCTTTGGCCAACGACCCGAACGCCGCGCCCGAAGTCTGGAGCTACGGCCACCGCAACATCCAGGGGCTGGCGATCGACCCGGAAACCGGCCGCATCTGGGCGAGCGAACACGGCGCGCGCGGTGGCGACGAGGTCAACCGGCTCGAAGCGGGCGCAAACTACGGCTGGCCGATCGCGACCCACAGCCGCGAATACTCCGGCGGGCTGATTTCTCCCGAGACTTCGATTCCCGGCGCGATCGACCCTCAAGCGATCTGGACGCCCTCGATCGCGCCGTCGGGGCTGGCCGTGTATCGGGGCGATCGTTTCCCCGGCTGGCGGGGCAATCTCTTCGCGGGCGGGCTGGTGTCCGGGGATGTGCGGCGCTTCGAGGTTGATGATGCCGGTGACATCGTCAGCGAAGAGACGATCGCGATCGGGCAGCGAGTGCGCGACGTGCGCCAGGGGCCGGACGGCTTGCTCTACGTCCTCACCGACGAAGATAACGGCCAGCTTTTGCGCTTCGAGCCAGCTGAGTAGCAAGACTCAAACGATCTCTCCGGCAACACTATGCCTCAACATCTGCCGTAAGATCGAGTCACCTGCAAAATCCAGGTCAATCGAGGCGAAATCTGTGGAAATCGGCGTTCCCAAGGAAACCAAAGATCGAGAGTTTCGCGTCGGCCTGACTCCGGCGAGCGTGCGGGCACTGAGCGATCGCGGCCACCGAGTTTTTGTCGAAATTGGCGCAGGTGTCGGCTCGGGGCTGGCCGATCGCGACTACGAAGCCGCCGGAGCCACCCTTGTTGCCGATGCCGCCGAGGTCTGGAATCGCGAGCTGGTGGTGAAAGTAAAAGAGCCGCTGCCGCATGAGTACGGCTATCTGAGAGGCCAGCTCGTCTTTACGTATTTCCACTTTGCCGCGAGCCGCGAGCTGACCGAAGCGGTGTTGCAATCGGGGATTACGGCGATCGCCTACGAGACAGTTCGCAGCGCCGACGGTCGCCTGCCGCTACTGGCTCCGATGAGCGCGATCGCCGGTCGGCTATCGGTGCAGTTCGGCGCGCACTTTCTCGAAAAGACCCAGGGCGGTAGCGGTGTGCTGCTCGGTGGTGTCCCTGGCGTGCGCCCCGGTCGGGTGGTGGTATTGGGTGGTGGTGTTGTCGGGACGGAGGCGGTGCGGATCGCGGTCGGGCTGGGGGCGCGAGTGCAGGTGTTCGACGTGAATGTCGATCGGCTGACGTGCCTGGAGCGGCTATTCGGCTCGCGGATCGAGACGCGCTACAGCTCGGCGGCGGCGATCGAGTCTGCCGTGCCGGATGCGGATTTGCTGGTGGGGGCGGTGCTGGTGTTGGGGCGGCGTCCGCCGGTGTTGGTGTCGCGCGGCCTGGTGGAGAAGATGCAGCCCGGAGCGGTCATCGTTGACGTGGCGGTGGATCAGGGCGGCTGTGTGGAGACGCTGCGTCCGACTTCGCATACGGCTCCGACTTATACGGAGGCTGGTGTGGTTCACTATGGCGTGCCGAATATGCCGGGGGCCGTACCGTATACGGCGACGCAGGCGCTGAATAACAGTACGTTGCCCTACGTGCTGCGTCTGGCCGATCGTGGGGTGGCGGCGCTGGAATGCGATCGAGCTTTATCGGAAGGCGTTAATATTCGCGACGGCAAGATCGTCCACCCGGAGGTTCGCGCCGTGTTTGCCGATTTGGCGTAGCGCGATCGAGCTTACGACCCCGCCGATCGCCACGGCCACTGGTAACACTCCGCCAACAGCCACAGTGCGGAGATGCAGTGCGCCGCGCCGACGGAGATGACCCAGACTGTCGGAACCCACGCGCCATCGGAGCCGGGTAGCGGCGGGAAGATATAGACCGCTAGCGCCGCGATCGCGGTGGGCAGCACGGTAAAGGCAATGAGGCCGATCGCGGCAAGAGCCGTCAGGCGAAAATCGCGGCGGTAGGTGGGCAGCCAGCGGTTGTTGCTCCAGCGAAACGAGGCGGGCGGCGCGCTGCTGAGCGATCGGGCGATCTGCGATTTGAGGTCGAGTTCGACCAGGTTACCGCAGGCCGGACAGCCATAAGCCTCCATCAATTCAAGGCGATACAGCTCGCCGCGATGGCAGTGCGGGCAGGGATAGTGCCCTTCGGTGCGGGGGCGGCGGCTAGGTCGTTTGCCAAACAAGTTCCACATTCCTCCGTAGCGGTTGAGACGGGACGAAAGTTCGGTGGGCGCGGTGCGTTACACCTAACCCGTCTGCGAAGCGATCGGGGACTCGACGGGGACGGCGCTGCGCTCGGGATCGAGTACCGAAAGTGCGTCGTAGCTCTGGGCTACGTCCAGATCGAACCAGAAGGTGGTGCCGACGCCGACTTCGCTGATTAGGTGGATGCTGCTGTGGTGTTTGTCGATGATATTGCGGACGATCGACAATCCCAGACCGGTCCCCTCGAGGGTGTGGACGCGGTTCTCGACGCGGAAGAAGCGATCGAAAATCGCCTCGCGATCTTCAGCGTCGATGCCAATGCCGGTGTCGGCAATCTCGATACGAACGTGGTCGGGCATCGCGTTTGCCTGTTCTGGATGCTCCGCCTTGGGTTCGAGGCGGTAAGCGCGAATTTGGACGCGGCCACCGGCTTTGGTGAATTTCAGCGAGTTGCCGACCAGATTGGCGAAGACTTGTAGCAGCAGGTCGTAGTGGGCGATCGCCAGGGGGAGTTCCGGATCGATATCCGATGCGAGTTCGATGCCTTTATCTCTCGCGTTGAGCTGGTACGTCCGCAGGGTCTGCTCGATCGGCTGGGAAATATCGATCGGCTCCAGATGGTAAATGCGGCAGGACTCGAGGCGCGAGAGGTCGAGCACGTCGTTCACCAAGCGCGTTAGGCGATCGGTCTCGTTGTTGGCCGTCTCGAGAAAATCGTGGCGCTCGTCCGGGGCTAGCTCGTCGCCATACTCGTAGAGCGTCTCGATAAACGATTTGATGTTGAACAGCGGCGTCCGCAGCTCGTGGGAGATGTTGCTAATAAACTGACTTTTCGCCTCGTTTAGCTCCACCTCGCGGGTGATGTCCTGAACCGTAATGGCGATGCCCTTGAGATTTTGGCCGGAGGGGTCGAGCACCGTCGAGACCAGCAGCCGAATCGTGCGGCGCACCGGCTCGGCAGTGACGACGCGAAACTCGCCGCCTTCGCGGTGGCCCCGCGCGATTTTGTAGAGCGGACGGGTTAGCTCGGCCTGGACGGCGGTGGGAAACAGGTCGATCGCGTTTTTGCCCAGATAGTCCGCGTGCAGATCCCAGCCGAAAATCCGCTGCGCCGTCGGATTCGCCAGGACGATATTTAGCTCGCGATCGAGCAGCAACGCCCCGTCGGCAATCTTAACGACTAGCGTTTCCAGCTTGGCTTTCTCGGCGGTCAGCTCTTCGATATTTTGCTCTTCGTAGCGTTCGAGCTGGTCGGCCATATCGTTAAAGCTGCCGATCAGCTCGCCCAGCTCGCCACCAAAGGGCAGGTCGATACGCTGCTTGAAGTTACCCGTGGCGATATTTTTAACGCCCAGCAGCAGCTCCTTGAGCGGTCGAGTAATCGTCAGCGCGTTAAACACCGCTCCGAGGATCACCAGCGCCCAAATCGAAACGAACACCGCCGTGGTTACGTCCCGCGTCAGATTCGAGGAGGTGACCACCGTCGGGTTGGGATTGATGCCCATTGCCATCACGCCGAGGTTGCGATCGCCGTCGTGGATCGGCACGAACACGTCGGTAACTTGACCGCCGGGGGACTCGTGCTGGCGAACGAAGGGCAGGCTGCTTTGCAGTAGGTCTTGGGGAAGTTGAATGCGCCGCTTGATAGTCAGCGAATCTTTAACGGTCTGCTCCGAATAAGGAATGCCGAAGAAAATTTCGCCTTCGCTGTCGGCGTAGATGATGTAGCGAACGCTGGAGGTGCTGCCGTAAAACTGGCTGGTGAAGCGGGCCAGCTCTTCGCGATCGCCGTCCGCGATTGTCTGGGTGACGTTGGCCGCTAGCAGCAGCCCCAGATCGCGCCCGAAGCGCGTGTCGTTGACCTGCGCGTTTTCCTGAATGCTGTTAACCGCCCAGAACGTGACGCCGCTCATGACGATCGACACGACGATTGTCGCGCCCGCCAGCAGCCTGGTTTGCAGCGTAAATTCCGCCCACCAGAGCTGGAGCATCTCGAACATTTGTCTGAAGAGATTGAGCACGGCAACGAGGATTTGGAGACGGCTTGGGTCGCGGTCTGGATAACGAGCGGCGATGACTCGAGTTTCGTTTATTGTGCCACGGGAATTTAATTGGCCAATTCAACGAGCCAGGTTCGGGCCCGATCGCGACTGAACTGAGGTCGCGCTCAGAGCTACCGCAGGGCCTATCGGCAGGGCAAACGCATACTCAAGAGGCGAGCATTCGCGCCATCGTAGTTCAGTGAACTGCTTAGTTCACACTCTCTGCGGACTGATTGCCGATTGTCACCAGCCGAAAAAGCCGTCGCTATTTTGGGGTTCGTGTACTCTTTCACAGTCAGGTTTCACAGTCAGGGATATCTCTTCGATAAAACGATAAAACGATCTGTTCCACCAGGCTGTGCCTGTTTTTAGGGAGTATCACGGAGCCCTTTCCCGATCGGGTTCAAATTCGGGTTCAAATTCGGGTTCAAATTAAAACTTCAGCCGTCAAACACCAGCCTAGCGAGATCTAAGGGCTCGCGACACGCCGCGCGTTCTCAATCAACGCCGGAACGATCCGCTGGCTCGCCAGCTTCCCACCATACAAATTCCGCGCTACCGGCCCCAACTGCAACGCCGCCGCCCCGCCCATCACGAACAGGTTGCACCCCGGCCAGCGCAGCCGATCGTCCAACACCGGCAACCCATCGATCGTCGGCACGGGATACTCGGCGCGGATGTCGTCCAACAGCGACCAGCGATCGATATCCAGCGTCGTCCCCGTCGCCAGCCAAATGCGGTCGATCGGCTGGTGGGCGATGCAGTCGTGCGCGCCCGACAGGTTGCAGGCCACAGACCACGCATTCTCCTTCCAGGTCGCCGACGCCACCTCGCACTGCTCGTAAAACGACAGCTTGCCTTCCCACTCCAGCCGCCGCAACTTCGTCATCACGGCGGGCGTCAGCGAACCGCCGTTGCGTGCCTCGCGAATCATCTGCCAGCGCGCGTCCCAGTCCGGCTCGGCGTGAAAGCCCTTGAGGTACTTGGGGCCGAGCCAGCCCGCATCGGCATCGAACAGCTTTTCGTAGAACGAGCGCCGCGCCATCATGATGACCTTGGCGCCGCGCTCGATCGCGCCCAGCGCCAAATGCCCGCTCGTCAGGCCGCTGCCGACCACCAACACCGTTTCGCCTGCGAGGTTTGGCAGACTGCGCAAATCGACCCGATCGGAGTGGAGCAGGCGCTCGCCGGGACAGTCCGACGCGATCGCACGCGCCCAGGCGGGACAGTTCGGCTGACCGCCCGCGATCGCCAACACCACCCGATTCGCCATCAGCTCCCGACCGTCGGAAAGCCCCAAGCGAAACCGCTGCCATTTATCCGGATAGACTGCCTCGATCCGCTCGACCTTGGCGGGCATCACCCGATCGCGCAAGTCCCAGCGCCGAATCACTTCCTGGCAAAAGTCCTGAAAAAGCTGCGTCCCCGGCAGGTCGTAGGGCGGAAACAGCTCCGGCGATCGCGACTCGGCAAACGATCGGAGGGCATAGGGGTTCGGGTCGGGGTGGTGTACCGCTGGCGATCGCAGGTGCGGAATGCTGTAGGCCGCGAACTGGTGCTGCCATTGCTGGAGCCAATCGCCCGCCGGGTCGAGGACGACAAAGCGATCGCGCATCGCCTTCTTCTTTTGGAGCAGGTGCGTCACCAGCGTCAGCGCCTGGGGGCCTGCCCCCACGATCGCAATATCAACCTTATCGACCATTCCGCCCGAGGAGGCTGCTCGCCAACTGCTCATCTTTTCTCGCGCTGTTCGACTATCACTTTGAGAATGATTGTCATTTTACTGTTTGGGCGGGGCCATTTCCTCAGCCGCCCTCCGACTCGGCGTCGCCCCGTAGCGGCGCTCCGTAGCCGAACCACAGCCGAACCCGCACAAGGTGCAGCGCTCCCTCCCGACGCTCGCGATAGTGAGTCCACAGGCCGCCAAACCCCCGACCCTTGAGCGTTTCCAGCCGTCTCACACCACAGATTTTGACAGCGGCTGGAAATATATGATAATGGTGGGCGTTGTCATTTTTTAGTCGATCGTGAAAGTATTAAGCTCCTTAAGAAGCGCAAAGAAGCGTCACCCGGATTGCCAAGTCGTTCGCCGCAAGGGGCGCACCTACGTAATTTGCAAGTCCAACCCGCGCTTCAAAGCCGTGCAGGGCAAGAAAAGCAAAAAGAAAAAGCGCTACTAAGCCAGACCCCGTTAGTCAGCTGGGCACAGCGCAGGGAATCTCGAAAACCGACAGAGGTGGGAACGAGGTTTCCCAAAAGAGGCCGATCGCCATCGAATCGGCCTCTTTTATTCTTCAATCAATATCGTCTCTTCTTCAAGCAGGGCGGGAGCTGGTTCGCAGCTCCCGCCCTCGGCGTTTTTGTCGCGTTTTCCCTCAAGGCAGGCAAGGCGCAGGCAGTCCGTGGCGCTTCCCATACCAAATCCAACTAGCGAAGCTCGATTGCATGACGCAGGGAACCGCCCTATCCGTTGCGCAGAGGCGACGCCAACAACAAGCTCGGGGCTCGCGGGCATACCGACCCGAGTTAGTCCGGATTTGGTACTAGCATCTCTTCTGTGCGTTTGGAAGTTCCCGACGCGCCCATCGACCTTCAGGTAAGCGCATGGCCGAGCAGTACCGTTCGACTATAATTTCGGGAATGATAATCATTCTACGAATAGAGAGGATATGACCGCTTCAACCCAGGCTCCCCAGAAAGATTTGCTCGATCGGAGCGATCCGCAAAAACTACTCCGGACTCGTCACACCTGCGCCCATATTTTGGCGATGGCGGTGCAGTTTCTCTTTCCAGAGACGAAAGTGACGATCGGCCCCTGGACGGAGACTGGGTTTTACTACGACTTCGATCGCGAGACGCCCTTCACCCCGGACGATCTGAAGAAAATCAAGAAGGAGATGCAGCGGCTGATCCGTGCCAAGCTGCCCGTTATCCGAGAAGTGGTCGATCGCGACAGCATTCGGGCCGAGATCGAAGCGCTCCAAGAGCCCTACAAGAAAGAGATCCTGGACGGCATCCCCGAAGGCGAAGAAATCACCCGCTATTTTCTCGGCTCGCCGGATGCTGGGTTTACTTCTCACCCCGAAGCCGAGCCTTCTCTGATCGAACCAGTTGCGGTGCCGCCTAGCGAAGTGTGGTGGGATCTCTGCGCGGGGCCGCACCTGAACTCTACCGGCGATATCCACCCGAAAGCCTTTGCCTTGGAAAGCGTGGCGGGAGCCTACTGGCGCGGTGACGAGAGCAAGCCGCAGCTCCAGCGGATCTACGGCACGGCCTGGGAAACGCCCGAACAGCTCAAAGCCTATCTGGCGCTGAAAGAAGAGGCCAAGCGCCGCGATCACCGCAAGCTGGGCAAAGAGTTGGAGCTATTTAGCATTCAGGAAGATGCGGGCGGCGGTCTGGTGTTCTGGCATCCGAAGGGTGCGCGGATGCGGCTGGCGATCGAGGATTACTGGCGGGCGGCGCATCTCGAATCGGGCTACGACCTGCTCTACACGCCGCACGTTGCCAACGTAGACCTATGGAAGACCTCCGGTCACGTGGACTTCTATCGCGAGAACATGTTCGAGCCGATCGAAGTTGAGGCGCAAGAGTACCAGCTCAAGCCGATGAACTGCCCGTTCCACGTGCTGACTTACCAAAATACGCTGCACTCGTATCGCGAGCTGCCGCTGCGGTGGGCAGAGCTGGGCACGGTGTACCGCTACGAGCGATCGGGCGTGCTGCACGGACTGATGCGCGTGCGCGGCTTTACCCAGGATGACGCCCACGTCTTCTGTCTCCCCGACCAGGTGGCACAGGAAATCCTCGCCGTACTCGACCTGACAGAGAACATCCTCTCGGACTTTGGCTTCACGGAGTATGAAGTCAACCTCTCGACTCGTCCGGCGAAATCGGTGGGAACCGACGAGATTTGGGATCTTGCCACCGATGCATTAATCGAAGCGCTGGATACCAAGGGTTGGGACTACGTCACCGATGAAGGGGGCGGCGCGTTCTACGGCCCCAAAATCGATATCAAGATTAAGGACGCGATCGGGCGTCTCTGGCAGTGTTCGACCATCCAGGTGGACTTCAACCTGCCGGAACGGTTCGATATGAACTACGTCGCGGCAGACGGTTCGCGCCAGCGCCCGATCATGATTCACCGCGCCATCTTCGGCTCGCTGGAGCGCTTTTTCGGCATCCTGGTGGAGAACTTCGCGGGCAACTTCCCCCTGTGGCTCGCACCCGTACAGCTTCGCCTGCTGCCGGTGAGCGACGACCAGCGCCCCTACGCGCAGGAAGTAGCGAAAAAACTCAAGGCGCAGGGCTTCCGGGTCGAGGTTGATGCCAGCGGCGATCGTCTCGGTAAGCAGATCCGCACGTCGGAGTTGCAGAAGATCCCGTTGACCGCAGTGGTGGGCAAGCATGAGGTTGAAGAGCAAAACCTCAGCGTGCGATCGCGTCACGGAGGAGATTTGGGCGCGATGACACTCGACACCCTGCAAGAGCAAATGCAAGCGGCGATCGAACAAAAGTCAGCCCTCTAAATCACGGCTGCACCGGATCGGCTCACACACAGCTCGCTCTCTTGGGCGTAAGTTGCGCGTGAGCTTGCCCGACAGACAAGGAGCGCCAATACCAAGCGCCAGAGATGGTGATGATAAAGTTATATTAAGAAGTGTCCGTTTTGCACTCCACTCAGAGCGCTCCAAGCGCTGTTGAGGGGATAGGCCGATCGAGATATCGACCGGTTGCAAAACTCAGCGATCGCCCTTCCCGATTTCTACTGCCAACGGTGCAGCCGCTAGGACGAATCTGACCTAGAGACGCCAGCAGGGGTTCGATCGCAAGGCAGCGTAGAGCCCGATGGCGCGCTTGCCCTGTTCTGGGAGGTAGTGTGGAATGCAATGCGACTGTCGGGGTTTCGCCTACGGCAAACGCGTTGCTGTTTCGACATATCGGCAGACGTGCAACGTGGACATTGGTTCACTTTGAAATGCACCTTTAGACGCCGACGACCGGGCTGCGATCGCTCGTCAACTTTGTTTCAACCTACGAAATCAACTGTAAATCTGGTGAATCCTTTGCTTTGGGGTCTGAGTATTGCCCTTCTTCTGCTAGTCGTCGGACTGGTGGTCTACCTGCTCACGCCTCGTACGTACAAATCTGGCGACTCGGTCGCCCAGTCCTACGACGACTGGACGATGGACGGCATCCTCGAGTTCTACTGGGGCGAGCACATCCACCTCGGCCACTATGGCTCTCCGCCGCGCCGGAAAAACTTCATCCAATCCAAGCACGACTTCGTCCATGAAATGGTCAAATGGGGCGGCTTGGACAAGCTGCCGCGCGGGACGAAAATTCTAGACGTCGGTTGTGGCATTGGCGGCAGCAGCCGCATCCTGGCACGCGACTACGGCTTCGACGTGACGGGCATCACCATCAGCCCGCAGCAGGTGAAGCGCGCTCAAGAACTGACGCCCGCCGATATCGACGCCAAGTTCCAAGTGAACGATGCTCTGAACCTGACGTTCGCCGATGAGAGCTTCGATGTGGTCTGGTCGATCGAGGCTGGCCCACACATGCCCGACAAAGCCCGCTACGGCCAAGAGATGCTGCGCGTCCTCAAGACCGGTGGCACGCTGGTCGTCGCCGACTGGAACCAGCGCGACGATCGCCGCAAGCCTCTGAACTGGTGGGAGCGTCCGGTGATGCGCCAACTGCTCGACCAGTGGGCTCACCCGTCGTTCTCCAGCATCGAAGGTTTCTCGGAGCAGCTCGAAGCAACCGGCCTCGTCAACGGTCGCGTGACAACCACGGATTGGACGCAGGAAACCCTCCCCGCCTGGCTGGATTCCATCTGGCAGGGCCTCGTCCGCCCGCAAGGCATCATCAAGTTTGGCTTCGTTGGCTTTATCAAGTCGCTGCGTGAAGTGCCGACCTTTGCACTGATGCGTCTGGCCTTCGGCGCAGGACTGTGCCGCTTCGGCATGTTTAAAGCAGAGCGCGCCGCCACCCCTGGAGCACCCGCCCGAGCTGCCGTTTCCGAACAAACAGTCTAGTTCGTTCTTCATGAGTGAATTCACCTACGATTTGATTATCGTTGGCGGTGGCATCCCCGGTTTGACCCTGGCCTGTGGGCTGCGGGAATCCGGGCTGCGCGTAGCGGTCATTGAGGCTCAGCCGGAAGATCGGGTGGACGATCGCCCTCGCGCTTATGCTCTCTCGCCACTTTCGGCCAAAGTGTTTCGATCGGTCGGAGTTTGGGAGCAGATTGCTCCGGGGATCTGCCACTTCCCCCAAGTGCTGCTATCGGATGCGGACTACGCGCACAAGATCGCGTTCGTGCCGGAAGACATCGGCGAGCCCGCCGTGTACTACTGCGCGGAGCACAACGTCCTGCAAGCGGCGCTGCGCCATCGGGCCTCGCTCGACGCGCACATCACCTGCTATTACGGCGCTCGCGTCCAGGACATCACCTACGGCAAGTTTGCGGCAGAGGCGATCGTCGAAACCCAGCGGGGGCAGCTACGACTGAGCGCCCCGCTGGTCGTCGCCGCCGACGGAGCCAGATCTCGCATCCGGCAGCAGGCCGGGATCGAGACCGACGGCTGGAACTACTGGCAGTCCTGCATCACGGCTTTCGTGTCTCCGGAAGCGTCTCACCAGAACATCGCCCACGAACGCTTCTGGCCAGATGGCCCCTTCGCCGTCTTGCCGCTGCCGGATAACCGCTGCCAGATCGTCTGGGTGGCACCTCACGAGGAAGCAAAGGCGCTGGTCGCACTTCCTCGCGAGGAGTTTATGGCCGAGATGCAAAAGCGCTACGGCGATGGCTACGGCTCGCTGACTTTGTTGGGCGAGCCGCTGGTGTTCCCCGCCAGCCTGATGCACAGCCGCAAGTACTACCAGTCTCGACTGGCGCTGCTGGCGGATGCTGCCCACCACTGCCACCCCGTCGGCGGGCAGGGTCTGAATCTCGGCCTTCGGGACGCCGCAGCGCTGGCGAAGGTGCTATCCACCGCCGCGCAGAAGCAGCAGGATTTAGGAGATGTCCGGGTATTGCGGCGTTACGGTCGCCGCCGTCGCCTCGAGAATTGGGTGATGCTGATGTTCACCGATATCCTCAACCGCACGTTTTCCAATCGCTGGCTGCCGATGCTGGTGGCGCGGCGGCTGGTGCTGCGAGTTGGCATTGCCGTGTCGCCCATACGTCGATTGATGCTGCACCTGATGACGGGCTTTTGGGGAACGCACCCTTATCCGTTGGAGCGGCTCGAGCCGACGTTAGCGGCGAACGCGAACGAGGCCCAGCGCGATCGCCCCGAACCCGGCACGCTTGTCGGTTCGTCCGAGTCCGGCAGAGGAAGCCGCTAGAAAGCGCCCGACTGACGGAACATACTTATTCGCCGAGAATGGTTATCATTTTGAGAATGGTAATCGTTCTCTTTTTTTGTGGCCTTGGAGGCCGGGTTCAATGAATCCCACGACGATAATTGCAGTGGCAGGGCCGCCCGGCAGTGGCAAAACCACCTGGATTCGCCAATTTCTCGCGAGCAAAAATCTGACCGCATTCTACTGCTGTCCAGGCATGGGCGAGGAGTCGGTAGACCTGGCGCGGATCGGCTACTGCTATCCGTCGGTGCAGGTCTTCCCCGAAGAGAAAACGCCCGAGGTACTGTCGAACCTGCCCGATCGCGCCTTGGTCTTTCTGGAGCTGGGCTTTCATATCGACGTGACCGCGCCGCCGCTGTCGACGTTGCCCTGCCGTCGCGTGGCCGTCCTGCCGCCGGGATTGGAAAATTCCCCACAAAGTTCAGAATGGCACGAGTGGGCGGACGAGGTGGTAGCCGGTAGCGAGGTCGCGCCGCCAAAATCCGAGGAGATGCCGGAAGTCTGGCGCACGGTGCTGTCGGGTCGGGTGTTCGATGCGCCCAGCCTCGACGAAATCTCGATCGAGCTGACGGGCGACGCCTACGGCAAGGTGCAACGCATGAAGGGCATCTTCGAGCTACCGGACGGGAAAGCCTTTTACGTGGACTTTGCCGCCGGTCTGTCGGGCATCGAATACACCGAGCTGCCGATTTCCCGCTGGCTGAACGGTCGCCCCGATCGCTTCAGCGGCATCGAGGTGACGGGCTGGAATCTGGACAAGAAAACCATCGCCGACACCTTGCTGGGGAGCTGTTTGCCGGACAGCGCGATCGCTAGCTACCAAGAACAGTACAAGGCCATGCTCGCAAACGAACTAGAGGAGATCGCCCAGTCATGAAACTCGCCGTTATTTCTTGCATTCACGGCAACTACGAAGCGCTAAATGCCGTGCTGTCCGATATCGATGACTGTAAAGCCGACGAAATCTACTGCCTCGGCGACCTGGTCGGCTACGGCCCTCACCCCAACGCCGTCGTCGAGATGATTCGATCGCTGGATATCCCCACCAGCCAGGGCTGCTGGGATGAAGATATTGTCGAGGGTCTGAACGCTTGCGAGTGCAGCTACCCGTCGCAGCTCGCCGAGCAGCGTGGGCGACTGGCACACGAGTGGACGAACGAGGTGATTCACCCGGAGGTGCGCGAGTATTTGGCGACGCTGCCGATGACATTAAAAAAGGACAATCTCTGCTTCGTTCACGGTAGCCCCAACAGCGAGCACGAATATCTGCTGCCGAGTATGGATGGGTTTGCGGCGTTGGAGCGGGTCATGTCTGTCGATGCCGACGTGCTGTTTTGCGGCCACACTCACGTGCCCTACGTGCGGAATCTGGAGGAGGCGACGCTGGCGGTGCGTGTAAAGGAACCGGGCAAGGGCGAGCGAGCGACGCAGCTCGAAACGCCGGTCAAGAAGATTATCAACGCCGGTTCGGTGGGCGAACCGCGCCACGGTCGCCCGAATGCTACCTACGTTATTTACGACACCGACACCATGCAGGTCGAGCTGCGGGAAGTGCCCTATGACTACAAGCTGACCTGTGAGGCGATTATCGACAAGGGTCTACCGCCGATTTTCGCGTGGCGCTTGGCGCGGGGCATGGAGTTTGCCGAGCGCGCGGACGATCCGGACCACGTGTGCCAGCGCTGACAAAATTGGCGCAATAGAGAGAACGCGGTAGGGGCGTCACGGCAGTGCGCCCGCCGAATTTGGCGGATTGAAGGAGACAGACCAATGCGTTGGGCGATTTTGAGCGGGATCGAGGGAAATTTACCGGCCTATGAGGCGGTACTGGAGGATATCAAGCGGCAGCGCGAGAAAGTTGATGAGCTATTCGTTATCGGCGACTCGGTGGGGCTCCAGGGGGATAACGAAGCGACGATTAAGCGACTGCGAGCGCCCAAACCTGGCGAACTCAATCCCCAGGTCTGTATCGGCTGGTGGGAGGAGCAGTGCTTTTGTTTGCACGGGCTGAGCGGGTTGCCGGACGCGCCGGAGCTAGTCGCCAAGCACGGCGTCGAGGGCGCGGAGGCGCTGTGGAAGTCGGTGTCGCGGGAGTCGGTGGCGTGGATGCGATCGTGCCACTTTGGCTTTTTCGAGTCGGGCTGTTTGTTAATTCACGGCAGCACAATGGGCTATGCGGACGAGCTGACGCCGGAGACGCCTGCGATTCAGCTCTGCGATCGGCTGATTCGCGCAGATGCGAATGCGTTGTTTTGCGGGCGATCGGGGCGGACGTTTGAGTGTTGGGTGACGCCGGAGAAGTTGCGATCGACGGTGACGACGTTAGATGAAGTGCAGGAACCGAAGGAGCAGGGGAAGACGCCGCGTCGTGTTGTGGGGGTGGGTTCGGTAGGGCACGAGCCGGGACAGGCAAGTTATGCGCTGTACGATTCGGTGGGGGATGAGGTGACGTTTCGGACGGTGGCTTACGGGCGATCGAAGGGGTTTGGGTAGCCACAGCGAGGATTTAGACCGATGACGGCAACGACCTATCCCTCTTCCATACAGGACTTATACCAATTACTCAAAGTCTGGCTACAGATAGTAAATCTAGGACTGAAGCTTGGCTGGTAATCTAGGTCACCCATCTGTAGTTTTACTTTCCAGGCTTAGTATTACGCAAGAGAGAAGGCAAGAGGGGACTGAGCAAGCGGATGCAGGCGTTGGTATCGCACCGATACATCAGTCTGTTCGTCTAGCTGAAATTGTCGTTGCACGAGCGAATTCTACTTCTTCATAAATATCGCCCAGCTCCAGCTCCACTTCCAAACACTCGAGTTGCAAGCGAGACTCCTCTCCACGCGCGCATCGATACATCCATTCCAGTTCGGTTCGTCGCACGTACTGTTCGACGCAACATTGCTTTTGGTCGAACAGGAGATATTCCGTAAATGAGGGGATGGATTGATACCGGCGGAATTTTTCGCCTCGGTCGTAGGCTTCGGTGGAGTCTGACAGCACTTCGACGATGAGGCAGGGGTTCGCGATCGCAGTTTTGCGATCGTTGTAGTATTCCAGTTCGCCACGAACGGCCGTGGCATCGGGATAGACGAAGTGGCCGATGTCTGGAAGCCAGAGTCGCATGTCGCTGTTGAAGAGTTTGACGTCTCGCAGACCGGCGACGATGAGTGCTTGCTTGAGGTACGGGGAATTCCGTCGGAGACGATTGCTCTGGCGGAACGAACAACAAGCTATGCCGCCCCAAGTGCCATCAAGGCTTGAAGCAAGTGTTGTCCATCCTCTGGAAAGAGCAGGCTCAAGCCACGAAACAGACGAAACAATTCGCGTTCGAGCCGTACGAACACGTAGTCGCTGCCGTTGGTGACCAAGCCCCACACGAATTCTTGATGTTCCAAGAAAGACTGCATGTAAACCAAGAGCTGCGGCAAGCCTTCCATGGCGTTTACGGCGCTGTTTTTGGCTTCGATAACCAGGACGCAGAGCGGCGCGCGATCGCCCAAGTCGCGACAGACGAGCATGTCCATCCGCCCGCGAATGACGCGATCGCCATCTTCGATTTCGATCTCGTTTACCTGTTCTTCTAGGGATAGCCGCAGTTCTGGATTGGCGAGGTAGCCCGCTTCGGTCAGCAGGGGCGACACCGACAAGATTTTGACGGCTCCTTCGGTGACTTTACCGTTGCGGTAATAGCGCTTCCAATTTTGCTGAATCCCCGTCATACGAGCGGTCTGGGCTTCGGTCAGCGGTTGAAGCTCCAAAAATTGGCTCAGGTCGGTTTCGAGTCGTTCGTCAAGCTGAAACTGTTGTTGGACTTCACCGAGCGTTAGGGAGCTGGCGTGGACGACGTTGACCATGGGATTCACCGGGCTGCACTGTCAGTACAATTCTAGGCGGTGTCGTCAGCGCGAGATTGGCTGGGCTTCGTGTGATGCCATTTCGGGAGTGCCGAAGTCGGTGTGTTGGCGCAGGGCGGGAGGTCGGAAGCCGAGGACGATTTGTGGTTTGGGTACGCCCCGATCGCAGAGTTCGGCGGAGATGCCGGGGTCGGTGTCGTCGCGGTGAATCCAGATTCGGTTCTCGAGGATTTCGAGGTGGAGGGGGGTCGTATGGGGGTAGCGCGCGCCCGACCAGCCGCAGTCGATGAGGCTATGGCGCTGGTGGCGATCGTCGAAGAGGGTTTGGGAGCGGTAGGGGCTATTTGCGCTGTTGCGGTAGTCGGCGTGTTCTTGGAGGAGGGTTTTGACGAGCTGGCTCAGGTCTGGCTGGGTATCCATCATGCTGAGGTGACTCTAGTTCTGCTGCAATCGGCGTTTCATGCGTGCGACTCGTGCCTGAACCTCTGCCAAGATATCGGTCACTTCTTCGAGGTCGCTAGCGAGCAGGTGTTGGGCAAGTTCTTCGAGCAGAGGTTTGGGGCTCACGTCATAGCTCAGCAGCAGTTGAGTGATGTCGCCTTCGTAGATGCTGGCGCGTCCCATCTGGCCTTGGCGGTAGAGCGAGGGGAGGGCGTAGAGTTTGAGCAGGATGAGTCCTTCGACGGTGGCGCAGTCGATTTCGATGTTGCCGAAGGTGCGGCGTATTTTGTGTTGGGTGAGGACTCGTTTGAAGAGTTTGTTGCCGGTTAGGCGGCCATCGATTTGTAGGGATTGGAGGTTGCCACGGGCGAAGTCGCAGCTTTCGTCAGTGAGGGTGAGTTCGGGGAGACGATCGAGGTCTTTACGGGAAAAGATGAAGTCGATATCTTGGGTGTTACGGCCCTGATTGACTGACAAAAATGAAACCTTGACGTAGCAGGCGTTCCAGCCAGTTG
>ERZ1740068.367-NODE-367-length-23980-cov-7.747753_pt1 | contig 23980 bp, 19 predicted proteins | sample MGYA00581735_ERZ1740068 | MGnify/ENA primary metagenome ERZ1740068 (study PRJEB43018, sample SAMN04849740) | marine metagenome | isolation source: floating plastic debris | place: Pacific Ocean | collected 2008-08-30 | study: EMG produced TPA metagenomics assembly...
CCCCCCCCCCCCCCCCTTCCGTCCGCTTCTCAGCTCGGGGCCCCCCCCCCCCCCCCCCCCATGCTCAAAGTCGGCCAATTGGGTTTCCTGATAATGGCTGTTCTGTTGCTTCAGACTAAACAATATGTTGTAGGATATGGCCACGATTAGGAACCGATATTGGGATTAGCAGATGAAGTAACGGGCTGTACCGACGAAGTCGGAGCCTGGTCAAAGGTGATCATCCGAATTTTATACATCATAGAGGGCATGAATTTGGCTCCGGTCATTCCCCAGATGTAATTTATTTCGTGGAAATCGCTGTGGTAAATCTCAAATTGGAGCCTTTCGATACTAGAGGGCATTGAAGGATAGTTTTGATGTTCAAAAACTAAGTGGCCCTGAAAATAGCTCACTACCGCACTCAAGAATTTCAAAGCCTCCCGGTAGTTTTTATCATCAAAATAGGCGGCAAACATGACGTATAAGTTCATGTGCACCGCCGGATTGGATCGCATCGATTGGTCTCCTTTTACGTAGGTCCATGGCCCCGATTTGAGTACGGTTTCTTCTTGTGCCCGAAGCAAGGAAAAAATGAGGACGTTTTGTTCCGATACTGCAATCTCTCCTTGCTGGTTGGTGAGCGAAGACAAGTAAACCTTGTCTTGGCTCAACGCCAATTGGTTCCGGAGGTATTGGTTCAACTGATCGGTTATAAAAACGAGCGCATCTTCGATCATGCAAACAAGGGTTTGGGCAATGTTGGCGGTTGTTGAGTTTGGTTCCTAATTCGGGAGACTTTCTCTACCAAATTATACTATCGATTTGATTTTTTGAAGGATTTTTGGCATTGTTCCAGACGTTCTGTTTTAATCTAGTAGAAGTACGTTTTAATACTCGTATTTATACCTTATAGTGATTTCATTAAGCATTCTTACTGGCCTCTTCTTTTCCTAAGGTTACTTGCAAAAAGCCGATGGTGACCCTCGCAAAATAGAGCAACGCAAAGGCTGCGATGTACATCAGTGCAAATAATTCTACTCCAGTAGCCACTCCTTGGTCAAGCACCGCCACTATGGCTTCGGATAGTATCCTTGAAGTCATCCATAAAAGCGCAAAAGCCATTGGTATGGAAAGAAGCAAGAAGGTCAGCACTAGCAAAAACTCTTTGGCCAAGAGTTTTTGCAAGAACTTTAGTATGGTAGTTAATGTACTCAAGGTAGTGGGCGTGTATTTAGATAGGAACGCACCAATAAAATGGTGATAAAAGCTCCGGTCATGAAGCCCAATAGCCACCAAAGTGCATTGGGTTCCAACAATGAAAGCAAGCGAAGGACGGCTAACAACAGCAGCAACAGTAGGTAGAAGTAGAATAGCTTTTTAACCCAATTGGTAAGCACCTTGGCCAATTCGCCACCTAATAAGGCCATGAACCATAGTATAGCCGCAAAAATCAGGACAACACTCACCACAAATTTCACTATCTGCTGTAAAGAAACGTTGTTAGCAATCACTGGTAAAACAGCCTCTAATACTGCCTTCCAGCTGAACCCTGCGGTATCTGAAGTATCAGGAGGAAGTGGCTTGTTGATGGAGGTATCTTGAACACCGGTAAATTCTGTTTCAAGTAATTCCCAGAGTTGGTTTTTCCCATTGTCGTAGCCAAGGGCCCAAATGCCAATACCGCCAAAGTTCCTGGCTTTTACCCAGTCGTACTTAGCTCCTAAGGTACTGCTATCGTCAAACCATAACTGTGCAGTTCGCCCATCGCTGGTTTTGTAATTGTAGTATTTGGAATAGCTTGCCGAATCGATTGTACCGCCCTGTTCCTCTTGCTCTGTAATGTTTCGATACGTAGGATTGCCAATGAATCCGTCAGGACTAACTACGGTATCCGAAATTTGTGAACCCTCAGTATACCATTCTGCTCCATAGTAGGGCAATCCCATCACTATTTTAGATAAGTCGGGAAGTTTTTCCTGATATTGTTGCGCGCTCTGGTCAAGGCTACTCCACCATTCCTGTCCTTTGTAAAGAGGTGATATGGGTCCGGTTACGGTAGAAAATGACCCATAGAAGTCGTAGCCCATAATCAAGAACAGGTCTGTGTAGGACCAGAGAGATACGATGTCGTATTGGGGCTTGGGTAAGGCGGGCAACGTAACCGCAACTTCCCAGGTCTGATTGGAGTCTTTCAGCGCGAGGTAAAGCTTCTTTATGAATAATGTAAAGGCCTGCCCTTCTGCCTCTGGAACATTCTCCATATCTATCACTACTCCATCACCATTTCTGCCTTTCAGCAATGTCGATAGATTTTGAATAAGCCGGTCTTGCGCATTTGGACTGTTGAGAAATTCTTGATTGGTATTGGAATTAAAGCTGTTGACGGTGAGCAGGACTTTACAATCGGGATTAGCTTGATGGGCCGAGTCGATCATTTTTGTGGAATTCCAATCGTGAACTGAGGCATAGTTGCCGTCACTTTGTAATTCGTAGGAAAAATAGGCCAGGTGAGACAGCAGCGAAAAATCATAGACTTGCCAAGCATCCCCCATCCAATAAGGGTGAAAACCTAACACCTTGTATGTCAATTGAAGGGTATCGTTTCGATTGTATCTTCTTTGCAGGTTTAAGTTGTGATACCCGGTCCAATCCAAATCTTGCTGACGGGTCAACTTTTGGAAGCTTTGAACTTGCTGCGCACGGAAAGAAAGCCCAGTACCCGGATGAACAGATTGGCTTTGCTCTATGCTGGTGTCAGGACCATAGCCAGCCGCGCGGTAAATGAAATTTTCGAACCACTGGTTCACTTTCTGGCCGGCCTCATCCAATTCCTGACCGGCCTTAGAATTGGCCAGAGAATCGGTTTGATTTTGCGCAAAGCAGGTTGTTGAAAACCAAGCCAGCAATACGCAGCACATACTTAAAAGCCTACAGAGATTCATAGCAAGCCTTGTTTTCAGGTGTTAAACCTGATACCAATACAATTAAGAAGCAGACCCGAAAGATAATCGATGGTGGAAGGGCCTGAGGGACCCGTCCAAGGTATGTAAAAGATTGGAATTTACGGGAGATCAGGTGCAAAATAGGGGGCTGGACAAATGGGCAAAAAATTTGGACAACCGGAAAAAAATAGTAAATTTGGGTGTGGAAGAAGAAGAACAAAACGAACTGAGAGCGGAAGAGAGTCCAGTGCGTCTTTTGAGTAGTTCTGCAGTTCATCGAAAGCATCCATTGGCATCGCTTTCTGCCAGTAGTTTGGCCAATACACTTGCCGATAAGTTGCTCACCGTCCAACTTATTCAACAAGGCTTGCCAATACATCTTTTTGAAGCCATCCGAGCCATTACTCCCTTTTCGGAGGCCGAATGGGCTGTAGCACTTAATGTTTCTATGAAATCTTTAGGGCGCTATAAAAAAGATCGAAATTTCGTTTTTAAATCGATCCACACCGAAAAAATATTCGAGATGGCCGAAGTCACACTTTTTGGAAACAAGGTTTTTGATTCACCGGAGCAATTTCAGCTTTGGTTGCAAACACCCTCTTTCGCATTGCGCAACCATAAGCCTATCGATCTTTTGCACTTTTCTTACGGCAAAGAGTTGGTTATGGAAGAACTAATCCGTATCGATCAAGGAATTTTCACCTAATGCTTGTCTATCGGCTTGCCCGAAGTAAATACCCAATTGCATTAAGCGGTATTGGTGCTGCTATGAGCGGAAATCGATGGAATTCCAAAGGAACTGAAATCGTTTATTGTGCTGAAAGCAGAGCCCTTGCGGTAGCGGAGGTGGCTGTTCATCTTACACTCGCTACCTTGCCTAAAGACTATGTTATGCTCCAAATTGAAATACCTAAGGAGCTAAATCAACAGGTAATTGACGTGGATGACCTTCCAACAGCTTGGAACATATTTCCACATTCTCCCTTCACCCAACGCATTGGAGACCGGTTTATTCGTGAACGGCTTGCTCCTGTCCTAAAAGTTCCTTCTGCCGTAGTTCCTGGCGATTATAATTACTTGCTCCACCCCTTTCACCCTGACTTCAAGGCCATAGAGATTGTTGGGACCTCCGCTTTTCCCTTAGACGAAAGGCTCTTTTCATAATCATCTAAATCCAGTGCTGGTCATCTTGCCGCAACTGATGTTCTATTCCGCCGGTATGCAGTGTTTCTGCTGGTTCAAAAAGTAGAATACTAGCTTCCTCAATGGCTACGGGTTTGTGCTTGATCCCTTTTGGAACAACCGCCATCTCTCCTGCTCTTATAGTGATTGCATGGTCCTCAAACTGAATTTCGATTTCTCCCTCCAAAACATAGAACAATTCGTCTTCGAGCTCGTGATGGTGCCAAACAAATTCGCCTTTTACTTTGGCAATTTTTATTTGCTGGCCATTGAGTTGGCAGATTATTTTTGGCGACCAGTGGTCTTTGACCTTGGCTAACTTGTCTTTTACATTAATGACCTCCATTTCACTGCGTCATATATTCTCTCCACCACTTTTCCTGTGGTAATGGGGTTCCTAATTCAATACTTTGCCCAATAATTGGGGTAACTACAGGAACATTGGGCTGAGCATTTGCTGCCACCGAGAGTCGTTCTACAGGTTCAAACCATGGATGAAGTGCCAATTGAAAAGTACCCCAATGAATGGGCATCAATGCTTTGCCTTTTAAATCAAGATTGGCCTGAAAGGTTTGCTCTGGCAACATATGGATCTCTGTCCAAAGGGTATTGTATTGTCCACATTCTAATAATGTGAGGTCAAAAGGTCCGTATTTCTCGCCAATTTTTTTGAAACCTCCAAAATAGCCTGAATCGCCACTGAAGAAGATTTTTTTTCGCTTGCCGTGAATCACCCACGAACACCAAAGGGTTTGATCGCGGTCCATCAATCCTCTACCGCTAAAATGTTGGGATGGCGTACAGGCCAATTCTAAGCCGAGCAGTGTTACCTCTTCCCACCAATCCAACTCAATAATTTTGTCTTTGCTTACCCCCCAATGTTGCAGGTGGGCGCCCAACCCTAATGGCACTAAGAATTGCCCCACTTTATCTTTAATCGAAAGAATTGTTGGGTAATCCAAATGGTCGTAATGATCGTGCGAAAACAATACAAGGTCTACCGCAGGAAGTTGCTCGGCTGTAATGGGCAAGGATTCGGGAAATCGCTCGGCCATGAAACCAACCGGAGAGGCGTTGGCCCCAAACATTGGATCCAATAAAATGGTTTTTCCTTCCATTTCTAGCAGGAAACTGCTGTGCCCCAACCAGGTCACCCTGGTACTTGTATCGGCCAATGAACTTCTGCTATCCCAATCCAACCGATGGATAGGCAAGGAGCCGGTTGGCGATTTTTCACCTTCATCACTCAACATGGTAGGTATTAAGGAGAGCCCCTTTCCAAAGCTCATGGTGGTGGTTATGCCTCCTGGGTTTTGAAACTTCTCACCAGTATGTTGTGGCGATTCCAATAAGCTTACCATTTCTTCTTCTGAAGGTGCGGCCCCAAACTGTGGTTGTTGCAACAGTATAGTTGTACCAATAACTGCTACGAGTAGCAGTACAACAATGGTAACGATTAGACGCTTCAACCACTTCCACAATTTGTTCATATACCTGTAATCTTTACTTGAAAGTCTTTTCCGGGTCGAAGATATTGCATGCATGCATTGATTTGCAGTTGGGCCGGTTGTAAAATTTTGAAATTGGGTTTACCGGTCCGCGCTTAAAAGTTTAGGAATAGATGCAGCGCTTTTACTTTAGTGGGTGTCTTAGGTGTAGTTAGAGGGGGACTGATTCTGCGGTGATGTATTTGCATTTGATGGAGGCAAATGAGGGGCTGAAAGACACTAAAAATAGCCGGGTATATTTCAATCCTAATTCCTTTTGCCGGGCAAGGGCATGCTCCTGGAACATAGACTTTTATTCGTAATTTCGGTAATTGATATGGTACGATTCTATTTCGCATATTCTTTCATTGTTTGCTTGCTTATCCTTGGATTGAATGGTTTCTCGCAGAACCAAGTAAATCTTATTACCTATGGGGGGAGCGGCACAGATGAATGCAACAGCTTGTTTGTTACCGAAGATGCGGGTTTTGCCTTGGCAGGCGCCTCTGGAAGCTATTCTTCTAATGGGGTATCGGATGTTTATCTGCTCAAATTCGACTTACAGTATCAATTGGAGTGGTCGAGACTCATTGGTGGCCAAGGCATTGAAAAAGGCAATCGGGTAATTCAAACCAATGATAAAGGCTATGCAATTGCCGGGTTTACCAATTCTTACGGTGCTGGAGGTTACGACATGTATCTCATTAAGTTGGATTCTAATGGAACCCTCGAATGGGACCGTACCTATGGTGGATCCAACTGGGATTTTGCCACTTCGGTGGTACAAACCCCTGATAACGGCTTTTTAGTAGTGGGCAACACCCAAAGTTTTGGTTCGGGCAGTGAGGACATGTATGTGGTGAAAACGGACGCCCTGGGAATTGCAACATGGTCCAAAACCTACGGCGATTCCAAACAGGATTTAGCACGTGATGCTATGGTTATGGGCAATGGCAACTACCTCGTAGTGGGTGAATATACACCAGATACTGCGGATTCATCGGACATTTACGTGGCTGAGCTTGCTACCAATGGTGATGTTCTTTGGTCTCAAACCTATGGAGGGAGCTGGAACGACGGTGCCTATCGGGTTAAGCCTCTTTTTCGCGATAGAATTGGGCTTTTTGGTTACACTAATGTGGACACCAATAACAAAGAATCGTATATGATGGCGCTGGACACTTTAGGTAACGTACTGTGGGCCAGGCTTTATGAAGATCCCAATGGTCCTCCGAAAAGGGATGACATTGGGTATGATTTTTGGCAAATCGGCGATACGGGATCCTACCTGGATTCTATGATTTTGATTGGTATTACTACCGAAAGCACATACGGCAACGAATCAGACTTCTTTTGCTTCGCGGCAGATTATAACGGTGGCTGGTGGACTCCTACTTCGGCCACCTATGGTGGGAGTAACAAAGACGAATTGCGCGGGATCGCCAGAATGGCTGACGGACGGGTACTTTCAGTGGGTACCACAGAAAACTTTGGGAACGGTCAAACCGACATCCTGTTGGTCACTACCGATACGCTACAAGCCTATTCAACGGTAAACGAAAGCAATTTTTTGGACGTTACCTCTCCAGCTATCACTTCAGTAACCTCTTTCGATCAGGAGAATGCTGTTTCTGTGACTTATTTCCCCAATCCAGCCCAAGAGGCAATCACCTTTGAAATGAAGGATTCAGCACCAGCATGGTTCACCTTGTACGATTTGCAGGGAAATCAAGTTCAGCGGTTTCGCCCAAGTACCAAAACCTGGCAGGTTTTACGAGGGTCCTTAGCCAGTGGGGTGTATCTTTTTCGAATAGAAGATACTTCAGGAGCGCATCAAATGGGCCGTCTGCATTTCCACTGATCAAAAAATTGATTTCCTAATCAAAGGCTTAGAACCGTAAATTCGGTCCGACGGTTGATGGCCCTACCCTCTTCGGTATAATTGGTGGTTTTCGGCTTGGATTGTCCATAGCCTACTGCAGTTAGCCTTTCAGCAGCAATACCACGCTCTGCGAGGTAAGCCACCACCGCTTTTGCCCGGTTTTCGGAGAGGATTTGATTATTCGTCTCTGAGCCTTGATTATCGGTGTGTCCGCCTACCTCCAATCGGATGGAGGGGTTGCCTTTTAAGATGCGTACCAGTCGGTTCAGTTCTATTTTTGATTCGTTTTTCAGATCGAACTTCGCAGTTTCAAAAAATACGTTCCGCAATTCGAAGACGGCTCCTTCTTTGAGTGGCGAAAGTGGCACATTGGTAACAACCCCTTCCAAAGCATCGTTTTCGCTAAAAGAGATGTTCTCTGAGTAAAAAATATAGCCATCGCGGGAAGCGTTGAGCGCATACTCCCGGTTGATGGGCAAGGAGACCAAAAACTCTCCATTTCCCTCATTGGAAAAAGATTGCACTACGGTTGTGCCTGTTTTCAGGTCAATCAGTTCAAACTTAGCCTTTAGCGGATCGCGTGTATTCTTATCGAATACCTTGCCTTTCATATAGGTTACCTGATTGGCCCAGGATTTTTCTGGCAAATCGAAAGAATAAAGATCCAAATCACCGAAACCACCATCTCTATCGGACGCAAAATAGCCTATCCGCCCGTTGGCAGAAACCAAAAGACTGTTTTCGTCATTGCCGGTATTGATGGGATAGCCCAGGTTTTCTGGTGTGGTCCACTCCCCTTTTTCGTTCATACGGCTGACATAAATGTCTAAACCTCCCATACCGGGGTGTCCATCGGAGGAAAAATACAAGGTGCGTCCGTCTGGATGAATAAACACTGACTCTTCCCTTCCCGGGGTGTTGATGATGTTGCTGATGCGTTGGGCAATGCTCCACTGTCCATTAGAATCGAGGGTAGAGAAATAAATGTCTTGGTGCTTTTTCCCGTCTTTTCCGTTGATGCCTCTTACAAAATAGAGGGTCTTACCATCGGCCGAAAAAGAGGGCTGTGACTCCCAATGTTTGCTGTTGATCTTACCCCCTAAATTTTTAGGAGCGCTCCACTTTTCGCCCCGTCGTATGGTCTCGAACAAATCGCAACTGCCAAAACCTTTTCGGGAACGGCCGTAGGAACCGCGAAAGGCGCAAGCCGTAAATATAATACGCTGACCATCTGCCGCTAATGTTGGTGCTCCTTCGTTTAGCAAGCTGTTGATAGGCCCTCCCAAATTGCGACTTTGCTGCCAGGTGTTATCAATGCGTTTGGCAATGTAAAAGTCTTCTTGAAAACCAGAGTGAAACTCAGATTGCAGTCGGGAATCTTTAATCAACCGCGTGAAGAGAATCAAGTTTTCATCAGTGGTTAAACCTGGAAAGTATTCAGGGTCTTTGGAGTTGATTGCCGGTCCCATGTTTTTCGGATCGAAAGGCACCGGGCTTTGAATGGCTATTTCTCCAAATTTGGCATTGCTCAATTCCTGAGCTGCCCTGGCTTGAAGGTCTTTGTTGGGTACCGGAAACTTTTTAAATTCCTCAAGGTACCGTCTGGCTTCGGCATACTGGTTTTCTTTCATCAGAAGCCGCCCCAATTCCACATAGATTTGAGGATAGGAGGCCGGATCAATTTCCAGTGCTTTTTTGAAGTAGCGTATGGCGTCTGTTCGTTTCTTTTGTGCCGCACTTACTTCAGCCATGAAAATGTTGGCTTCGTAGAAATTTGCGTCTTTTTCCAGCGCAAGTGCCAGATAAGTTTCTGCTTCTTCGTATTCCCCGGTACGATAGTGATAGTTTGCCGTTTTGAAATACTGAATGGCTTTTTTGCTTTTGGTAGAATATTCCTGCCCGGTTACTCCCAGTGCGGCAAAAAGCAACAAGAAAAGGATCAGATGTCGAAGCATAATCAAATTTGACGTGCGGGAAGTGCTATCGCACATTTAGGTATTTGTGGGTTTGAAGTGAAATGCGCCATCTGGGATGGGTCAATACGAAATCAAAGATGGAAGGCATCAATTGATCCCTACGGCTCCATTCGGGTTGTAAAAACAGTTGACATTCTTCGGATACCCTTGCAGCATGTTGCTCGGCCCATCGAAAGTCAGACCGGTGGTTAATGACCACTTTCAATTCGTCAACTTTGGCATAAATGGATTCGTGAGGTACTTTAAACTTTTTAGGCGAAAAGCATACCCAATCCCAAAAGCCGGTTAATTCGTTCGTGCCGGCAGTTTCTATCCAAGTGCTAAGGCCATGACGCTTCAGTTCCCTGGTCAATGGATCTAAGTTGTGCAACGTGGGCTCCCCTCCGGTAATAACGACATTTGTGGCGCCTGATTGAAGTACCCTTTCGGTCATGGTGTTCACATGCACTACCGGGTGTGCATCTGCTTCCCAGCTCTCTTTCACATCGCACCATTTGCAGCCTACATCACAACCGGCCAAGCGCAAGAAGTAGGCGGGCACTCCATTGTTGTAGCCTTCCCCTTGTACCGAATAGAATTCTTCCATCAAGGGTAATTCCTTGCCGGACAGATTAGAAGCGTCTTGCTTCTGAGTAGTGAGAACGGTTTGAACACGCATGACTAACGAAGCCACAAAATTAGCGATTTCCGAATTGCCTAATACGTAAAGGTATTTACGGGTTGATGATCTAAACTGTGGAAGGGAATAAATACCATTTGACCAGTCCCCTGGGCCTTTAAAGTATGTGACCTTGAACGTCCCTCCGGGGTTGCCACCAATATTTGAAGTTCATTTTCCCCTGCCACTAGTGGAATTCGAGCGTATCCTATAGAATGCGGCAGGGTTTGCCAGTTTCTGGTATCTGCTTTTTCGGTAATGGCATTGGCCACACTTGCAATTACGCCGGCAGTTTCGCTTTGGTCGCGCAGGGCTTCCTCGGTGGCTCTTTTTACCGCAAGTCGCGCCAAAGAGTTGCCCATTTCGCGAAAGAAACGATCTTCCAGGGTTTTAAAGGCTATACTATTAATGTTTTCTGCTTCTTCTACCACATAAGATTCACCGCCTGTTCTTATGATGGCTTTGTTATAGGTAGAAACTCGCTCTTGGTACTTGGGAAAAGCGACCCGCAAAAAGGTGAGGTCGTCCAATTCACCGTTGTTTTCCCCATCTGCTCCGGCTCCGAGGTAGGGAAAGCTGAGCCCATATTCTTCATTGACAAAAGATACTGATCCTCCTGCTCCACGTACAACTTGAAAGTTGATGCTCCATTCGGATTTTACCGGTCCCAAACCATTGAGCCAAAAAACAATGGCTTCACCGTGTGGGCTGGGCACCTCGGCGTAGGTTTTACCAAATTTGCGTACATAAAATTCGACTTCCGAATCAAACCCATTGGCTCGGGCAGTTCTTACCAGATCGGCCTTCAATTGCTCGGGCAGCTCCACACCAAGGTATACTCCATTTTCAGCCTTTTCAAAAAGATTGTAGGCATTTCGATACGCAATAAAGGCATTGTTGACATCCCCTTGCGCTTCATAGATCAAACCCATGAGCAGGTGGCCAAAAGCATCGTCGGAGTAACGATTTTTGTGGCTGGGGTACTTTTCATTCAGTTGTTGCAACTTGAGATTGATTCTTCTGGCTTCTACCCGAGCCGACTCTAAGTCATACAACTGGGTGTAGTTTAAGGCTTTGTAGAAATGCACCAATACCGACTCGAAATCCTCTGCACGGTAAGGTTTGGCTTCTGGGTTGGTAATGAAAGACAAGGCCTCAGCTCCAAGGTTTCTGCGGTAATCTTCAATCCGCAAATCAGCGGTTTGAAAGTGGGTATTGCTGCTGGCCCAATTTCCTTGTAGGTGGTCTAAAAAGCCGTTGTTAAGGTGCAGCAAGATGAGGTTTTTCTCACGCTTTAGTGCCCTTGATTTATTCAGCACTTTTCCGGCCTTTTCAAAATCTCCTTCTGCTACTTTTTGCTGAAACTCGATGTTGCGCTCATAAAAGGTAGCACAACCGCAAAGTGCCAGCGAAACCCAAATGAGCATCCACCGCATCAGAAGGGTTCTTAGCGAATTCATGAAAAACGGAGTATAAGGTCGGACAGGGCTTTAACCGCGGATCAGTTTTTTGATTTTTTTATCACCGATCCACACTACCTCATTGGTTTCCAGATGCGTTAGTTCCAGATCAACTTGATAATAGACTACTTTCTGCTTGCCTTCCTGATCGATAATTGAGGTAATGGTACCTTGCATCATGAAGTCAGCACCAATTTCAAGCCCCCATTTTTTCATGGTATTTTGGCTGGAGTAGTTTTGTTGATCGGCACGCTCACCCCTAATTTCTTCGCGTTTTTCTCCTCCTTGTACCAACCGTACTTTTTGAGAACTGATGAAGGCTTTTTCAACATCTTTCACAAATGTTTCGGTTTCGATGTGCTCGTGGCTCTTGTTTTTTACCATACCTGCGATCACCACGGGTTTCTTTCCATCATTATCCTGGCGAAAGTTGCTTAGCCATGGACCCGTGAGTACTTGTTCAATCAAGGCATTGGCTACGAGTCTCGAATCGGTATCATTCCAACGGCCAGAAAGATCGATGGTAGAATTAGGGTCTACACGGGTCACTTGTTTTCCCGATCTGCAGGAACCTAAAGTAAGAACGATGGCCAGGGCCAGAACTGAAAAAACGTGGGTTGATTTCATGGTAAATTGGTTCAGAGATTTATGCGATGCGCTTCCTCAAATCAAATTGAATGCCAAAGTTAGCATATCCAAGGTTTTTCAATCATTGACGATATTTTACAATGGAAGTTGCACCTTACTTGTGCTCCTTTTTTTCCCGCTTCTAAATGCTGAGGATTGTTGGACACATGTTTTTTTCCGAAAACAGCATTTATTGAAAGATCAACTTTAGAACAAAACTGATGTTAACCATGGTTTTTCATCCAAGAATAGCGAACTTTTTTCCTCAAAATCCCGTTTAACTTGTTCAAACATCGGTTATTTTTGGAACGTTAATCCTTTACAAATACCATGGATTCCCCAGCTGCATTTCGCACACTCACCACCAAAGAGAAAGCTCTTAGAATCAATTTAGATACTTCCATTTATGGTACTTTCTCCGAAATTGGGGCGGGCCAAGAAGTAGCAGCGAACTTTTTCAAGGCGGGTGGTTCTTCGGGAACTATTGCACAAACCCTTTCGGCCTACGACATGCAAATTAGCGATTCGCTCTATGGCGAATGCGACCGATACGTTTGTGAACCCCGACTAACGACCATGCTGAAGCATGAATTTGATCATGTAACCGAAAAGTTGAAGGACCGGGAAGATTCGTTGTTTTTTGCTTTTTGCGATACGGTTGAAGCCATCAACTACCACAAGACCAATCAGGGTCACGGTTGGTTGGGCATTCGTTTTATGCTTCGCCCCGATGGCAGTCCTAATGAGTGTGTACTGCACATAGAAATGAAGGACAACGATCCGGTGTTGCAACAACACGCAATCGGAGTGCTTGGGGTTAATCTGGTGTATGCCTGCTTTTTTCACAACGACAACACCGATAAGTTTTTGGAATCGTTGATGGACGATTTGAGCCGGGACCGCATTACAATTGACATGTTTCGCCTCACTGGCCCCGATTTCGAAGATGTGGATAACCGGCTGATGAGCTTGCGGTTGGTGAAAAAGGGAATGACAGAAGCGGCCCTCTTTGGTCCTGATGGAAATGTTCTACAAGCTTCTGAGGCATTGTACAAAAAGAACATTCTTCTTTTGAGGGGAAGGTTTCGACCTGTGACTCATGTGAACCTTGATATGTTGGGAAAAGGCCTAGATATGTTTATCGAGGAAGAAGATGTAGACATTGCCAACGTATGCCTTTTGTTTGAACTGACACTCAAAGACCTTAGTGCGGAGGGAGAAATTGATGAAAAGGATTTTCTCGATCGGGTAGACATCCTCTGTTCTTTGGGCCACCGGGTGATGATCTCTAACTATCAGAAATACTACAAATTAGTTTGGTATATGTCTCGTTTTACCCGGAAACGGAAGATGGGACTTATTTTAGGGATTGACAACCTGGCAAAAATTTTCCAAGACAATGACCAATATCATTTGTTAGAGGGTGGTTTCTTAGAGTCGTTTGGCATCTTGTTCGGCCGCAACATCAAGCTCATGGTATATCCTTCTCAAAATCCTCAAACCCGGGAGTTGACGACTATCGACAATTTTCCAATTGAAGATAAAATGGCTGGCCTTTTCAATTACCTGACCGAAAATGGCAAGTTGAGCGATATCCATGACGTCAACACCAATCTATTGCACATCTTCTCTGACAATGTGCTGTACATGATACGTCATGGTGAACCGGGATGGGAAGAAATGGTGCCCCCCATCGTGGCCGATATTATTAAGCGAAAGCGGTTGTTTGAATACAAACCAGTTCCTGAAATAGTTTCCTAATTGGATTTAACCCCGGTGGGATACTGACTCGGTGAGTAGTTGTGCAATGTCCACCTGCTTAAAGTCGTGGATTTTATCCAAATCAAGTACGATATCTCCTTGCTCATTCGGCATGTAAGGACGCTCGAACTTCGCTCCCCAAATGATTTCGGGATACAGGTAGGAAAAACGGGTATGTACCACCTGGCTAAAATAATCGTCGAAGCCTTTTATCTGCACCAGAATTTCTAGCTCTTTGAGCTCACAATCCCTCGGAGTGAGGCCAAACAATGGACTTTCTTCATTGATTGGATGCACTAAGGTCCAATTCAGTGGCAGAAACTGCACCCGGTGGATTTCCAGTGGAAGGGTAAAATACCTTTTGCGGTAATCTTCCTCTTCATGGTCGGTTAGTGCCAACAGGACGGTGGCCTCTAATTCCATGAGCACATTAGAATGCTGGTTGGCGATTCTAAATTGCAAACTTATGCCGTCTTTATAGGGGGCGATGATGGCCTTGTTGCTGAAAAGTAAACGCGACCTTGGCTTGGAAAACCTTCCATATAGCAAACCCGAAGACAAGGCAAACCCTAACAGCCCGGTCAGGGCTTCTAAAGAGGCGATCAAACTAGTTGACCAGCCTGTAGGAGAAAGCGCTCCATAGCCAACGGTGGTAAATGTTTGAACGCTAAAAAAGAAGGCTTGCATAAAATTTTTGCCAAAACTTCCTGGCTGAACACCGCTGATCTCCTCTACTCCAACGGCGACATAGGCAAGTGCAAATAGGCTATTGAGCAAGAGATAGGTGCTCAAAACAATGAGTAGAAAACGCCACCAGGAAAGCCCTACCAGAAAGTGATAGGCATTGGCAAAGCTCCACCCCGACCCTTTTCGAACGACATTGAAACTGCCGTCTTTGTTGATGAGCCGCCGGGTAGGACGTTTATAGGATTGCCCAAAACCTGGGTCTTTTAACTGCTTGGCCATAATTGATGTCCGTCCGGGTTGCGGGTTGTAACTTCAAAGTTAAGGTAACCCTACGAATGCACCCAAGCTGGAAAACCGCATCCTAAGCTCCATTGGTTGAACCTTTTCAAAAGTGGCGTGTACCGGATTCCAAAACCAAAAAAGGTTCTATTTTTACAGCCGTTTTGGCTTTATCCAAATCTCTTTATACCTACAACTAATGAATTATCAACGCTTGAACGTCATCTTAGGCTGGTTGTTGGGCATCGTTGCCACTGGTGTTTACGTAGCGACCCTTGAACCCACAGCGAGCTTTTGGGATTGCGGGGAATACATTGCTACCTCCAACAAATTGGAAGTGGGTCACCCCCCAGGTGCACCTACCTTCATGATGATCGGGCGACTTTTTACGATTGCTGCCGACCCTGAAAACGTAGCGTGGTGGATCAACTTCATCTCCGCTTTGAGTAGCGGGCTTACCATTACGTTCTTGTTTTGGACGATTACTGCCTTGGGCAAACGCCTGGCAACGATTGGGGATAATGCCATTAATGAAGCCAAGGAATACGGCATATTGGGTGCCGGAATAGTTGGTGCACTTGCGTTTACCTTTTCGGACACCTTTTGGTTTTCAGCAGTGGAGGGCGAGGTGTACGCCATGTCTTCCCTTTTCACCGCTATTGTGTTTTGGGCCATGCTCAAGTGGGAGCAAGAAGCCCATGATCCTTATTCCAACAAATGGTTGGTGCTCATCACCTATCTCATCGGACTTTCTATCGGTATCCACCTCCTGAATTTGCTGACCATTCCAGCACTGGCTTTCATCTATTACTTCAAACGGTACAAAAAGCATACGCTACCGGGAATCGTGATCACCGGAGCTATCGGGGTGGTGCTCTTGGGTGCCATTCAAAACCTGATCATTCCGTTGGTGGTAAAAATGGCCACCTGGTTCGAGTTGTTTTTCACCAATGGGTTAAGTCTACCGTTCAACACGGGATCTATTATTTATGCATTGATCATCATAGGTGGCATCACCTTCGGATTGATTTATACCCACAAACGCAATCTGGTTACCTTAAATACCATCATTCTATCGTTTTCAGTGTTGCTGATCGGTTATTCCTCCTTTGGAATGATCCTGATACGTTCTTCGGCCAATACGCCGATCGACGAAAATAACCCGGAAAATACCATTGGACTTTTGTCTTACCTCAATCGGGAGCAGTATGGCGATTTTCCGCTCCTGTATGGACAGTTTTTCAACACGCCTCAAGATGTTAGCACTCCTCGTGAGGATGGCGACCCGGTTTATTATCGAGACTATGAGTCGGGTACCTATCGAATTTCCGATGATAGGAAAGGAGCCATCCCTGTATATGCTGACGAATTCAGCGGTCTTTTTCCAAGGATGTATAGTCCCAAAGCCAACCACGTTCGTGCGTATAAAAAATGGTCGGACTACGTAGGGAAGGCACCAAAGAATTACAATGGCCAACCCATTCGAAAGGTAAAATCGGGGGAGAACCTGAAGTACTTTTTCGACTATCAGATTGGCTGGATGTATTTCCGGTATTTCATGTGGAATTTTGCGGGCAGGCAAAACGATGTGCAAGGTCACGGTAACATAACCGATGGCAACTGGCTCAGTGGAATTGGTTTTCTCGACGAATCGCGCCTGGGCAATCAAAGCAATTTGCCCATAGACATGGCTACTAACAAGGCTCGCAATACCTTTTATTTGTTGCCTTTTCTACTAGGGTTATTCGGTTTGTTCTATCAGCTATGGAAGGACCCGAAATACACCTTGGTGGTTTTCCTGCTATTTTTCTTTACCGGCTTAGCCATTGTGGTATACCTGAACCAATATCCCTACCAACCGCGGGAACGAGACTACGCTTATGTTGGTTCGTTCTATGCTTTTGCCATTTGGATAGGATTAGGAGCCCTGGGATTAATAGAGTCTTTGTCCAATGCTCTAAACCCTCGCATAAGTGCGGCACTCGGAACGGTGGTATGTACCCTGGCAGTGCCCGCCATTATGGCCTCGGAAGGTTGGGACGATCACGATCGTTCTGGCAGGTACACAGCTCGTGACATTGCTAAGGATTATTTGGATTCTTGCGATAAAAATGCCATTCTTTTTACGAATGGAGATAACGATACTTTCCCGCTTTGGTATGTTCAGGAGGTAGAAGGTTACCGAACAGATGTTCGAATCGTCAACCTTACCCTCTTGAGTACCGATTGGTTCATCAACCAAATGCGCAGAGCTGCTTACGACGGCAAACCGATACCAATGACGATTGACGATTGGCAATACCGGCAAGGTACACGGGACTATGTGCACATCATTGCACCTAAAGAGGCAGCCAAAAACAAGGCTGGAGACCTCGGTCAATTGGTAACCTATATTACCAGTGATGATAAAATGACCACTAAATATTTTCAAGATAAAGTTGCGCGAAACGTGCTGCCTACTCGCAAGTTCCGCTTGCCAGTGAACAAGAAGGAAGTGCTCGAGAATGGTACCGTAAAACCAGAACGTGCCGGTGAAATTGTACCTTATCTCGAATGGTCCATTACTGGAAACATTCTTATGAAAAGTGAGATTGTGGTGATGGATATTCTTTCGGCCAACAACTGGAAGCGCCCGATCTACTTTGCCAATACCATGACCCGAGACAGCTACTTCGGTTTGGAACAGTACATGCAGCACGAAGGATTTGCCTATCGACTGGTTCCGGTCAAGGCGCGCAATCGAACCACCAGTTTTGGTGCCTATGGTGACGTAGAAACCGATATCATGTATGAGCGGTTAGTAAATAAGTTTACCTGGGGCGGCTTAGATGTAAAAGAAGACCTTACAATAACTGTTGGTGAAGGTCAAAACACTATGGCAGTTGCCACACAATACCTGGTTGCACCAGACCAAATCCGTAGTCAGAATAACCTGGCAGCTGATGCTGAGTTACAATCGGGGCAAACGCTTCAAATTAAAGCTCCGGTTGATATCTATATGGATGAGAACAACCTTAGGTTCGTTACTAATCTGAGGTTAAGTTTCACACGCCTGGCAGAAGCCTTGATTCAAAAAGGTGAGAAAGATCGAGCTAAAATAGTATTAGACAAATGCTGGGACATCTCCATCAATGAAAACATGCCATTTGACATTCCAGTGTTGCGTATGGCAGACCTTTACTATCAACTGGAGGAGTGGGATCGAGCTAACTTGCTGGTTTATCGATTGGCCGATCAGTACCAAAGTACCATGGAATTTGTCTTCTCTCTGGAAGGTGAAAATCAATTAAAGGTGGGCAAATCTCAAATTGACCAAGCCATGGGAGTCTTGCGTCAGTTATCCATTTTAGCGAAAAATCCATCCAACACGGATCAGGAAATTGGCCAACGAATTGATAACTATGTGAACACGGTATTGCCGGATTATGGGCAGATGCAACAAAATAACCGTCGGGCTCCTGCAACCCCTCAGCGAAAACTTCCGGTTCCCAAAGGATAGGAACCTTCAAGCATTATAATCCTTCAAAGGGGCGCCCTAAAGCGCCCCTTTTTTGTTGCGCTTGTTTTGCTTTTAGGAACCAAGGAAATGAGTATTTTCAACGATCAATCTGTCGCAATGACCGCTGAAGAAAAAGGAATCATCCAGAAAAAAATCGGAGAAATGCTGTCGCAATGGGAAGAGAAGGTGAGGGTATTGAAGGAGCTGACGCAACCGATTGCTCCCGAAAATGCTATTGGTAGGGTGAGCCGAATGGATGCCATCAACAACAAAAGTGTGAACGAAGCTGCACTTCGACAAGCGGAATTGAAGGTTAAAAAACTCAACTACAGTCTTACCCGAATTGCAGATGCCGAATTTGGTATGTGCAGCCGATGTAAACAAGAAATTCCAATGGGGCGCTTGCTGTTAATGCCCGAATCTACCCGGTGCGTGCATTGTGCCGACCGCTAATCTGATAAGAATGAAATACTACTTGCTTTGGCTGATGGTTGTTGGTCTTTATGGGCCTGTTTCGGCTCAGGAACGCCAGGAACTCCCTCTTTGGGTGAAAGAAAACAGCACTCGCTTAGCCGCTTTGAACAATTGTAGCGATGAGTTACGGGAAGCTATTTTACAATTGAGCACCCAACCGCTGCTGATTGATGGATTGATGGAAGAAAAGCAGCAAGCTCTGACCAAGTTTAAAAGCTGGACACGTGCCTTTTCGGCCTTCCGTCAGTCGGAGCTTTACCTGCTTTCTCGTTATCCTGATTTGGTGCGACAACTGTACCTCAGCCCAAGCGCGACACCTCAGGATTTAGAGCCAATCCTCTCTAAATATCCGCAAGATTTACATGGAGTTGGCTTTTTGATGGCCAGCAAAAAACCGAAGCTCAACCAATTAATGCTCTTTATTGACGAGAACGATAAAAGATTGCAAAAACTATTACGATCCGAATCGCCTGAAATACAAAACAGTGTACGGTTGCTGGTTCAGCATCCGGAATATTTAGATGCGGTACTGCAATTGCCTGAGTTCTTGAAAAGTTTGGGATCTTGGCAAACAAACTTTCCAAAAGATTTGTCTGATCAACTTTCCAAAATTGGCAAGGATAAAGAGAGGGCTGCCGAGTTGCAGCACTGGATGCAGGTTTTAACCAAAAACCCCGGGGCATGGTCAGAATTACAGGTAGCTGCTAAAGCTTACACCTATGATCCTAAAGAACCCGATTACCGGGCTAGTCCACGGAGTTTGATTAGTAGTTTTGGGGAGAGTAAGCCACGTTTTTATTTCGAGCATTTCTACCTACATCCCAGTCCTTGGTGGTTTGGCAAGCCTTCGGCTACACCAGATGTCAATTTCTGGTATCCAATGCCCCATTGGATTTTTAGAGGATATTATACTGATCCAAAGAGTGAAAAGGTGCTGCTTTTTCACCTCCCCGATGCACAATTTATGGTGAAGCATTTTTCATCTCCTGCCAACTGGGAGCAATACCCGCACCTCACCGATGCGCTTCTCCAACAATGGGAAGCTTTTCCTAACCATACGGTGTCTTCCTATGTTCAAATAGGACAATGGGTGGAAACCAACCGGACTCAACTCTCACAGAATTGGATGGTAGCCGATGCTTCAAGGCCAGAGCGGATTAAGTCTTATGCGCGCTTGCAAAGTGCTTTTACCGCTCAGCAAGACAATCAAGAAGCAGTAGCTACTTTGCAAGCATTTTTGGATCAGAACAAATCAGCTTATCCCCTGCTCTCGGCCGCCAACGGTAGCCCTATGGAGCAAAATATAAGTCCAGGAGGAACCTCAGAAACGCTTCCTAAGTTCGCAACCCAGCCTAAAGATCCTGAATCGGCTTACTGGATAGCCTTATCCAGGCTACAGAATACCTGGAAATGATTGGCATACGCTACTCCTAAGATTGCAATATTTGAAGGGGAAATGCCCAGGATGCAGCAAGCAATCTTAGTATTTTGCGTGCATGCCTGACTTCTTCCGTATTGGAGCTTTTCTATCCTTTTTTATTGTGTTTCACCAAGGATTACTGGCTCAAGTGTATCCCTGTGGCACCGATTCTATGGTTCAGGTGGTGTTAGAAGCACATCCTGAACTGGTGGAAAATCGAAAACGCTTAGAAGAACACACCCGGGATTTTCACATTGGTCGTCCGGATACTGGTGCCGCTAATTACATCATTCCTGTGGTGTTTCACATCATTCACAACTATGGGAACGAAAATTTATCCAGGCAAACGGTGGAAGATGCCTTAGATATTCTCAATGAAGACATGCGTGGCTACAACAGCGATACGGCTTCGGTGATACCGGCCTTTAAAAGCATTGTAGCTGACTCTGAAATCGAATTTCGATTGGCTCGAATCGCCCCCGATGGACAGTGTACCAGTGGAATAACCCGCACTGTTTCCGGCCTTACCGAAGGGGCTGGGGAGAATGTGAAAGATTTAATTAGTTGGAATACCGACCGCTACCTCAATGTTTGGGTGGTTCGCTCTATTGGGATTGGCGCAGCAGGCTATGCTTTTTACCCGGGAACTGCACCTTCTCCGGCCAATGAAGGCATTGTGATGCGGGCGGCCAGCATGGGTTACCGGGGCTCAAATCCCCTTCGTACACTTACCCATGAAGTGGGACATTACCTCAACCTGGCGCATGTTTGGGGCAATTCAAACAATGTAAATCAAAGTACTTCCTGCGGAACAGACGATAACGTTTCGGATACTCCTCTGACCATTGGCACGCCTCAGAATTGCGACCTCTCTCGCGCTACCTGCAATTCGTTAGACAATGTTCAGAACTACATGGATTATTCTTCTTGCCGTCGGATGTTCACCAACGGGCAAAAAAACCGCATGCACGCAGCATTAGGCAGTTTTATCGGAGGTAGAAATAATTTATGGACCAGTGCTAACCTGGTGGCTACCGGTACGAATGACGGTTATATGGCTCAATGCCCACCAATAGCCGATTTTGAATCGGACGTTACTTTCTTGTGTTCGGGTGAATCGGTTATATTCACTGACCTTAGTTACAACGATACGGCTACCAATACCTGGACCTGGACTTGGAGTTTTCCAGGTGGCACTCCAACTACCTCTACCCAGCAAAACCCTACCGTCATATACAACACCCCCGGTAGTCACGCGGTTACGCTTACCGTAAGCAACCCCGCTGGACAGTCCAGCGTTAGTCGAAATTTCTATATCGATGTGCAAGGAACGGGCAATCCCATTGGCGCTCCTTTTTACGAGGGCATTGAATACGAGCTTTTCCCCGAGCATCCCTCCGATCCGGGGAAGGATTGGACTGTAGTTTCGGGCAATACCACAAGGTGGCGGAGAAACACGGCTGCCTCCTTTACCGGAAGTGCCTCTCTTTGGGCAAGTTCCTTCAATACACCAATTGGAAGCGTTCATTCCCTAATTACCCCTCCGATTGATTTGGGCGCCTTGAGCCAATCGGAAGCCACACTCAGTTTCTGGGTAGCTTATGCACAAAGCAGCTCCAATTCTTCAGATGCTCTAAAAATGTTTGTATCAACCGATTGTGGTGAAAGCTGGATTCTTCGATACTTAAAAGCAGGGCAAAATTTGGCTACCTCTGGTATTTCTGCTTCAGGAGTTTTCTTCCCTGAAGCCTGGGAATGGCGCCAAGAACGGCCTTACATAGGAAGCTATGCGGGTCAAGTTATCCAACTCAAGTTTGAATTAACCAGCGGGGGAGGTTCTTATGTTTTTCTTGACAACATCAACTTGGGCAATGCTGACTCTACCGATACGGTTATTGTTGGACTTGAAAGTCTGGTTACCAATCCCTTAAGTGTAATTGCTTTCCCTAACCCTGGAGGTTCAGAAACTTACATTCAAATTTCAGGTTCTATGAATGCTGTGGTAGACATTGAACTGCGAGAAATCAGTGGCCGTTTGGTCGCTCAAAAACGGTTTGGTTTATCCAACAGCGACCAAATTGTACCCTTGAGGGAAATCTGGTTCCAACCTACCAACGGAGTTTACCTCATAACAGTAAGACAAGGGGCCGAAACACGAACCACTCGATTGATGCTCTCCAATTGGTAGGCGTTTGTCCATGATTCTTTGCCCCCCATCCTATCATCCCGCAGTTGATGGGATATTTGAGACTATTTATCGAATAGTCGTATTCAAATGAGCAATATAAGGGTATGAAAGAAAGCAAAAGAAGCTTCCTATACCCATGATTCTCTTCTCCTTCTCCCTCTGCTTTATTTCTTATAGGCAACTGATTTTCAAACCAATGGAACCTTTTGTGCTACCATTGCACAGAAAATATGCCTCACCTTAGTACTCCTCCTACGTAGAAATACTTAGAGTCAAGATCAAAACAGGACATCCCTTTCTCCTGTAATTCAAGTTTCTACGAGCCTTTATCTTTCTTATTTTTACGGCCTTTAGAAAAGGTCAATTCTTCTAATATCCTGCAAAAAAGCACCCCTTCGCTATGAAATACCAGTTTCGAAACTCGATGACTGCCTTTCTTCGACTTTGCTCAAAGTTGTTATTGGTGGCATCTCTGGTCATGGTCGGAATGTCAGCTGTTTATGCCCAAGCACCTCAAGGGTTTAACTATCAAGCAGTTGCCAGAGACAACAATGGTGATATCATTGACAACCAACCACTGAACGTCCAGGTGTCGATCCGTGAAACCACCGCCAACGGGCCAGTGGTGTACTTTGAAGTGCACACGGTTACCACCAACGACTTTGGTTTGTTTTCGCTGGTAGTTGGTCAAGGTACCAGTACAGGCAACTTCGCTAACATTGGTTGGGGCAACGACAACCATTGGCTGGAAGTAGAAGTAGACATTGACAACGATAACGTTTTCGACATCACCAGCACTTCTCAACTATGGTCGGTTCCTTATGCGCTTTATGCAGGTAGCGCTACAGGTGACAACGATCAGGATTCGACGAATGAGGCCATCAGTTTAATCCAAGTAAGTCAAGATTCTTTGTTTATCACTGAGGGGGACAGCACTTTCAGTGTAGACTTATCCTCGATTACGGGTGCTTCGGGCGATACGTCGGCTACCAACGAATTGGTTGATTCCTTAGCCTTAAATGGAACCCAGCTGTTGCTTTTTCAAGCCAACAACTCAACCCCTTCTGATTCGGTTGACTTGGTAAGTTTATTGAACGATGCGGACGCTGATCCTTCTAACGAGATCATCGACAGCTTGACTTTTGATCCACTGACGAATACGCTAACCGTTACAGAAAACGGGGTAGATTATTCGGTAAACCTTCCTGCTACTCAATTTACAGACACCATTGATTCGGGCTTTATTGATGGTACTGACTTAGTGCTTTTGGATGAAACCGGCGATTCGATCAAAATTGATATTGCTTCCTTGGCCACTGACAGTGAGTTACAAGCCAATACATTTGTATTAGCTGCAGCAATTGCTGCTCAGAACCTCCGAACGGTAGCCGACTCGAACCGGCTCAACAACCATATCGCCTTAGATATGGATATAGATTCACTCAACGAGGCCATTGATACGGTGATGTTCGACAA
>ERZ1740068.368-NODE-368-length-23936-cov-4.730497_pt1 | contig 23936 bp, 24 predicted proteins | sample MGYA00581735_ERZ1740068 | MGnify/ENA primary metagenome ERZ1740068 (study PRJEB43018, sample SAMN04849740) | marine metagenome | isolation source: floating plastic debris | place: Pacific Ocean | collected 2008-08-30 | study: EMG produced TPA metagenomics assembly...
CAAATATTTATTAAGAAAAATTTTGACTTTCTATCTTAGCAACCTTTATCATCATTTTCAGTGCTCTATATTACGTCAATATCGAGAACATAAAGGCTTTCAGAGAAAAGATGTCTTAAAAAAAATTAATTTGGGTAATTTGGTTAATGTTGAGGAGGGAAGAGCTGATCTATCAACTGATAAAATAATCGATCTTCTAGTTTTTTTTGGCTTAAAACTCGATGAATTTTATCTACAACTTGAATATTATGTCACCAATAAATACCCCTTAAGTAAGATGGCAATTAATATTAGTATTGATATCATACAACAAAATGACATCATGTTGGAACGAATAATCAAGCATATACAGGAACTTGCTGAAGTCAGTAGTAAAATTACTAAGCAAGATAATAAACTTGAAATAGATGAAAAATTTTTTCTATTACAAATCCTCCGAGAAGATATTAAAACCCTCAAAAAATATTATAGTGAAATGAATTTTTCAACACTCTCTTTAGCTGAAGAATTAGGTTTAGAAGACGATATGCAAGATTCAGAAGAAATAAAAAAAGCTTCTTAATAAAGAACAAACGCCTACAAAAAGGTCGAATATTCTTTACTGAAAAACCGGATTAAGGAATTAAGGGCTGAAAAAGGCTTTGGCCTTGACAGGGTAGCAAAAATCATAGGATGCCAAGTAAACCAAATCCACCGACTAGAAAAGGGGCAGCAATCACTTACTATAGAGTGGTTGATGGCTCTAGTAAAAACCTTTGATTGCACCTTATCCGAGTTAGTACCAGAAGCAGCAATTCTTGAAAAACCATTGGTTACTTTAGATCGAATAGTGCTGTTAGAAGTTGCTGGAATGGCTGAAGAAGTACTAGAAAGATATGGTGTACATCTTGAACCCAAGCAGAAAGCTGAATTTATTGGTAATCTTTACGAATTAACTTCAGCTAAAAGAGCGGTAGAACCAGAATATAAGCTTGATTTAACTATAGCGTATTGGCTTCTTAAAAAAAGCCTTAACTATTCCAAGTATCTTAAAGCTTCTTAACACAATTATAAAAAAATATTTAAACGGCACTAAGCTTACTAAGGGGCTTCACCCCTCGCGACATCAAGAGCAAGTGCGCTCCGCTTATGATTTAGTAAATATTTTCCCCTTGGCTTAAAAGCCAATTCCTCGCCAAACAAAATATTTACTAAATCACTCTTGACTTTGCTACCCCCTTACTCGCCGTTAGGCAGAGGTTAATAAAAAATTATTAACCTTTAAATTAATTATTACTAACTTTTCTGAGAATAGAATTTTTAGCGTTCAGGCTAAGCAGTACCTCGTTTAGCCAATACTTTGCGACAGAAGCCAATAAAAGCAGCGTCTGGGTCTCGTGGTGGTTCAGTCATCCAATCTCGCCATTCATCCTCAAGCACATAAACATCCCATCCTGGAGCAACTAGCCGGGCTTTATGATAAGTATCAGCCTTTAAGCTTATAGAATCAACAAAATCACTCTTAATCTTGTCTTTGCTGGGAGGTATAGAGTTACGAGACCTAAATTCTACTAGGTCATTATCTAATAAACTAACTGAATAATCTGGCATATGATTGTAATCATTATCTTCTTTAACAATTTTACTAATTAAACGCCTAAATTCCTTTGTAGTCGAAGATGAACCAGTTTTAGATTTCAATAATTCAAGGCTTATCTTCCAAGAGGTTTGGCGCCCACAATGCTTCCTCGCAATCTCATATAACCTTCTTTCAAGAGATTTTCTAAGCCTGAAATAGTTCCGATTTAAAGTTAATACTTCTTTTGCTTCAATTGCATTAAAAACCCAATCAGCAACGGTAATTTCAATATCTTGCATTCTACCCTTTGAAGTTTCACGAATAATTTCATAGCTTTCAATCAAACCAAAGCCTTTCGTAACCTCCTGATTACCAGTTGCAATATTGGTGGTAATTCTGGTACCAATTAAACGGTCTAAAGCCTCTCGTAATCGGAGATAAGATTCACCTCCAGTTGGACGATTGGTCGAAACCAAAAGATCATATGCCTTAAATCTTAAGGTTTTTGAAATCTCTTTTTTCTCATTTAGAGCTGCGATACATTGACTTATGCAGAAAATTAAGATGTCTCTATCATGAACTGTAGCAAGTCCCTTGACTGATGGTGTAATTTCAATGAACTCTTTGGAGTTTGGAGCTTCATAACGCCTAATCCTCTTATCAGCTTTTGTTGAGAGAGAAAAAAGCGGATGTTCCAAACCTGCTATATCACTTTTTGGTGATACATTTAATACATCACAGACGAAAAAGTCAGGTAAACTTCGATTGGGTAACAGAGGAGAACGGGTCATTGTTTTGCACGTTAATATAAAGTTTTCATAGTATCATACGTTTTTTACTATTGTAGCCAAAGTCAAGACTTATCGTAGTTTCACACACCAAAGTCAAGACTTGTCGTAGAATCACACACAAAAGTCAAGACTAGTCGAAGAATAAAACACCAAAGACAAGACTTATCGTAGTTTCACACACCAAAGTCAAGACTTGTCGTAGTTTCACACACCAAGGTCAAGACTTATCGTAGTTTTACACACCTTTGATCGTAGTTTTACACACCTTTGATCGTAGTTTCACACACCAAGAAAAAATTTAAAGCCTGACCCAGCCTGACTTTAAAGGGTATAAAATTTTGCTTAACACATTATTAACACTTAATTAACACAGTAACTAAAAAGAAAAATCTCGATTTTTTAATAAAAAAAGAGAAAAATTATGATTTTTTCTTACGAAAATTAAAATCATTGAAAAAATAAACCTTAAAAAACAATTTTGTAAAAACCTCCGATAAAGAATCAAATCAGAGTAAAACTTTCAAAATCGCTAAAAGGCTATTTAAAACAAAAGAATTCTAATTTTACATCAAGCGTACTCTCTAAGCTGATCGTGAACTTCAAGAGGAATTTGTAAAGGGAATTGTTTCCTTTCACCTTTCGTATTAGGGCGTCCTTTACTGTTTTTAATTAAGTTTTCTTTTCTGGAAAATCTTTCTGCATTTTCTGTTATTGAAACACTAGCCTCATTAATTAAAGCATCTAAACTGGCATTTTTTTTAGAACTCACTGTTATTTATCCTTTTTTCTTGGTTAATAATCCATTTATAAATATTTTGTATTTCATCAGCAGCTTTTCCTTTCGGTTCATACTCAACTACACTTAAATTAAGACCATAAGACAACTTATAGGCTTTCCTTTCAATAGTCGGTGTAGGACAAACAGGCCCATGAAACGATAAACCTTTACGTGTTACATTTTGATCTTCCCCAGTAACAGGACAACGTGTAATTATAAAACAGAAAGGTTTTCTAATACGCTCCAACATTGCAACTGTGGTCTTTACTGCTCTAATATCTAATAAGGATGTTTGACAAGGAACGATGCAAAAAGAAGCGTATTGCAAAATCTCATTATGCTCTATTTTATCTTGTCCTGCTGTATCAAAAATAATATGCGTAAACCCTTTTTCTTTTGCAAGTCTAATAACCTTTTGTACTTCTGTAGCCGTTGGTGATGATTTAACAACTCTTACATTATCAGCTTCTCTACCTTGCCACCACATAACGCAGTGTTCTTGCGGATCTAAATCTACCAGTAATATTTTTTCTTTATTTTGAGCTGCAATAACAGATAAGTTGGTTGCAATAGTTGTTTTTGTTGCTCCTCCTTTTTGGGAAACTAAAAACCAGACTTTCATTTTTACTATTTATTTATATATATATATAGATAAATAGATATTTATCTATATGTCTATAGATAGCAATTACTAGTAATATAAACAAAAGGCGCTTAATACTCTAAATACGGTGTCTGCTGGAGAGTAAGGGCCGTAAACGAAATTGGGGCAGTGCTCTTAACAGGCATTGCCCTTTTTTATTTAACAATTTTGTTTTTTATACTCTAGCGGGGTGAATGCGAAGCAGAGGGGGCGGCAATGAGCCCCCTTCTGGTTTTTCAGGCAAATCAAGTTAAAGCAAAGGTACCCCAAACCCCTATACAAAAAATTACCAAATAAATATTTTTATGGAACCTCTTGGACATTTAGCTGCTGTCCATATTTCCAAGACATAAAATGAGGAAAGTCATTATCATAAATAAGGAGATAACAGGTAAGAATTATAAAGTTCAAGATAAAGCTGTAATTAGAGAAGAGGTTGATGATGAAGATTTGCCGTTTTAACCAAAAGCTTCTTTAGTTTTTTTTAAAGATAAATCTTGTTTTAAGAGATTGGTGGGATCTGTCAATTCAAGGCAGTGATATCTAGCTCCAATTCTTTTAGGGGCTGAGAGGCGTCTGAATAAAGAATTTCTAAACTCACTACTAACAACTTATAGCTTGTTCATTTTTCTTTACATACAAGTAATAACTTGTTATATAGTTTATAACTAACAAGTGATAGATTGTATGACTAATAGATTCAAATATCTTCAACTTCAGACATTGGACCAGCATATGTCTGAAATCCGAGTCTGTGACCGTCCTTCTGATGGCTGGATTCGCGCTGTCCGGAAATCTCTTGGCATGACTGTCCGTCAGCTTGCCATGCGCATGGGTATAACACAGCAAGCCTTATCGCAACTTGAAGCCAAAGAACTAACTGAAACAGTCAGTATCAAAACGCTCCGGAGGGCAGCAGAGGCCCTTGATTGCCGTTTGGTCTATGTATTAGTGCCTAATAATGGAGGCTTACAAGATATCTTGAATAAGCAGGCGCTCATGAAAGCAACAGATATTGTTGCGGCTGTTGATCACACAATGAAGTTGGAAGCACAAGGAGTTGATAATATTCAACAAAAGGTTCAAGAAATTGTTGAGGAGCTGGCAAGAAATCCTGATTCAAAATTGTGGGAATAGCTATGCAGTACCATTACATTGTAGGCCAGACACCACTTGATGAGGAAGAAAAGCAAGATCTCATACCAAGCATAGTCACTCGCGAAGATTTAGACGTTTTTGAGCAGGAAAACATTTTAGAAGCACGTAAATGGGTAATGCAGAAATCCATCCTTGCCAAAATAGATGTGTTTTCTAAGAAGTTTTTACTCAATCTACATAAGCGAATGTATGGTAGTGTGTGGAAATGGGCGGGGCATTTTCGAAAAACTAACAAAAATATTGGTGTTAAATATTATATCATACCCACTGAACTTCACCAGTTGCTGGGGGATGCTAATTATTGGCTGGAACATAAAACCTATCCGATCAGTGATCTGGCAGTGATTTTTCATCACCGGCTAGTCAAGATTCATTTATTCGCCAATGGTAATGGCAGGCATGCACGTATGTGCGCTGATGTTATCATGGCCAAGTTCGGAAATGAAAAACTAGCCTGGGGTGGTAATTCTAATCTCACTAAACCAGATGAAATTCGTTCCCGCTATATCGCTGCATTACGTAATGCAGATATTGGAAATTATGAGCCTCTATTAGCATTTGCTAAGAGATAAATCTTTCACTTTCTTTTATCGTAAGCGTACGGTGAAGCCGCGCTATTAAATTAATTAATCTAATTTAAGCTTCCAAGGCAGGAGATCGGTGATTTTTTGTGAGTTATAGCCTGAGATGATGGCAAGTAGTTTGCTTAAATACTCGCTCTCCTCTGTTACCCAATCGAAGTATACCTGAATTTTTCATTTGAGATGTATTAAACGTTATGAAGCCCCAAACTCCAAAGAGTTTATTGAAATTACCCTTGCTGATTGGGTTTTTAATGCAATTGAAGCAAAAGAAGTACTAACTTTAACTCGGAACTATTTCAGGCTTAGAAAACCTCTTGCAAGAAGGTTATATGAGATTACAAGTTATAGCTTTACAAACAAAAATCTTATCTATCCTTACTTTCCAATGCTAATTGCCGTTCCTGTTGCGCGCGAATCATATTAGCCCAGGATCTTTTAGCGCTTTCAGAAGCTCCTGACATATCTGTAGCTATTTGACGATCTAAATCTACTTCTCCTCCCTCTCCTAATTTTTTTAGAATAGAAGTTACAGTATCATGTCTTGTAACGGTTCTTGATAAATCTCTTGTTTCTAAAGCTTCAGCTCTTGTGGTTAATTTATTTACATCAATGATAGCACCATTTTGATATGAAGTAATATTAGAATTACCTCTAATAACTGGAGGTAAAATTCTAGCTTGATCGCCAGCTTTTAAAGCTTCGACATGTTCTTGGTAAGAATCAAGCCCCATTTCTTCTCTTCTTGTTTCTAACTGTTCTTCATCAATTACCTCGTTAATCATCGCTGGAGCAAGGGGGTTGGGCACATATTGAGTTTTGTAGCTTTGTGGTTCTCTTCTATTTCTGGCAATTCGATCGGTTACAAATGCTATATGATGTTTAGCAGCACCATCTATTTTCATAATATCTAAACAGTTTTCTTGCATGACTATGTCAAGTTCAAGGGCAGAAAATAATTCTGGTCGACTTTCTTGTAACAAGGTGATTTTTTCCTCATTACCAGTATCGGGGCCCAAGGCCATGGCTACATCCATATTATTACTATCCCCATGCTGAACACACATCCAGGCTGCATATTCAACCACTTTACCCATTTCTTGATCTAAAAATAGATCTGCTCTTGGCCAACCATGATTTCGAACAATATCTGTAATAAAGATTAAATTTTCTCTGCATATTCTGGCCCATTGATGCGGATCTGCATCAACATCTTGATTGTTTAATTTTTTTAGAGCCTCTTTTTCTAACTGCTGTCTGTTTAATATTTCTTTAGCAATCTCTGAATTTATCGCCATATAATTATTACCCCCCTAATAAGTTATTTTGCACCAAAAAGTGCAGCCATATTTATAACATAAATAATCTTTTAAGTCAAAAACACCATTAAGACATCTTGGCAGATAATCTTTGTTGTTATAAAAAGTCTTGCCTATTGGTAAACGTACGGCAAAGCCGGTCTGTTAAAAATAGTGATTGGTGATTAAAGCTAATCTACAACTTTAACCAAAAGCTTCTCTAATTTTTTTTAAAGATGAATCTTGTTTTAAGAGATTGGTGGGATCTGTCAATGCAAGGCAGTGATATCTAGCTCCAATTCTTTTAGGGGCTGAGAGGCGCCTGAATAAAGAATTTCTAATTTCTTTGATTGCCTCTTGTTTTTGCTTAGTAACATAAAATAACTGACGACCAGGAGTGCCAACACGACCAAAAGCAGTTTTTACCACCCAATTATCAAATAAGTCTTGATAGAGCGCAAGATAATAAATCCTAAAAATATTTTTTTGATCTAGCCTAGCTTGAAGGGTAATTTCGAATAGGGTCATTAGCAGGTTGATGGTGCAATCTTTTAACAATAAATATTTATTTAAATATTTATTGTTTTTTTTGTATGCTCCTCACTACTGGTAAAGAAAAGGATGGTTTTCTTCCTAACTATGCACTAGTTTTTGGGGGGCAGGTCAAGCCAATAGATACAATTATATCATCCGAGGGTGGATAAATTACTATGGTAAGTTTTGGTATCGTAACTTTGGTTATCATCTATGGAGGATCTTACAATCAAGATTGCTCAAATGGATGAAAGCACGGCACCGTATATCTCACAGAAGAGCTGAGCATCGCCTCAGATTACTTCAGCAAGAGAAGCCGAAGCTATTTGTGCATTGGTATCTACTTCGTACAAACAAAATGAGTAGATAGGAGCCGTATGATGGGAGACTATCACGTACGGATCTGAGAGAAGCTGAGGGGTGAAATTCTCCTCGGCTTACTCGACTTGCTGGCTCAGATGAAGGCGGCGAAACCGCCGCCAATATCTACAGCATCATTGCCACCTGCAAAGCCAATAAGATCGACCCTTACTATTATTTAAGCAAACTACTTGCCATCATCTCAGGCTATAACTCACAAAAAATCACCGATCTCCTGCCTTGGAAGCTTAAATTAGATTAATTAATTTAATAGCGCGGCTTCACCGTACGCTTACTTTTCAAGTCACAAATCAAGCCCTTCTAATAAACAATCATTCATTGATATCTTGTTAAAAAAAGCGTACTCTCTAAGGTGATCGTGAACTTCAAGCAGCCGAGGGAGAATGTGTTACAATATAACACAAGCGGTTGTATTCTATAAATTCCTATCAGATTAGACCTATCCGGCCGCAAACAACTCAGACACCTGCTTGAATGATTTAAACTCCAGTGCATTGCCGCTTGGGTCTGTGAAAAACATGGTAGCTTGTTCTCCTGCTTGTCCGGCAAAACGGACATAAGGCTCGATAATAAACGTACACGACAGTGCCTTTAATCGATCCGTCAATGCATGCCATTGCTCCCACTCCAGCACCACACCAAAGTGATGTGTCGGAACCGATTTTCCATCCACCTGATTGGTATTGACCGCTACCGACACAGATTCATCCAAATGTACAGTCAGTTGATGGCCAAAAAAATCAAAATCAATCCATCGATCACATCTGCGCCCAATTGAACAATTAAAATATTCTGTGTAAAATGCCTCTGCCGCCTCTAAATCATGGACAGGAATGGCTAGATGAAATGACTGCATGACGATATCCTTTTTATTTACCCTCGCTGTGTTTGAGCAGATGATCTCGCATTTGGTGTGGCTGTCGGAAGAGTAAACTTTGCCAAAATCAACATATGATCCGAATCAAACGATGGCTCATCCAACTGTTGCTGCCGTGAAGCATGTATCGAGAGTTGTTCCTGAGTGGTGCTATGAACTGGTACACCATCACAAAAACCCATGACTTGCGTAGGGCCTATTTGTGTAGCATTTCTTGTAAATATTGCATCAAGTGGCGGTGATCCTGCACTCGCTCCCAGTCGTTCAGACACAGCTAAAAAGAATGCACGCACAGCACTGACATCACCTGCTTCCAGTAAACGGTTCAAGTCATTTCTTTCTTCTGAAAGAAGGTGACGATCCACATCATACGGATTAGGCCAGAAAGTTATTTGTGGTCTGTCTGCTTCGGTAAAACCTGCTTCCCTGAGTCTCTCACATTGCGGTTCATAAACACCAAACTCTGTCTGCATGAAACGATTATAATCACCTGCCATAATCATCGGTACACCATCATCTGGCAGGGCATTGCATAGTTTCTCTGTCGCTTCGTCTCTATGTTGCTGTTCGACACCAAAATGAACACTGGCAAATTTAAAAACAGCGTCTGTTTCCTTATCTAGAAATGTGCAGACCGGAACACATCGACCGGCAATTGTTCCACAATTATGCGTCCTGCCAAGAACGGTAGATGCTTGACCTGAAGGTGTTAAATAAATGATCTCAACGTCGCTTGTTTTCTCAAAACGCTCTTTATCATAGGCGATGATATGGCAAAATGCACCCTCCGTTGCATTATAGGAGATACACTCAGAGTTTAAGCCCAGATAATCCAGATAATCTTGAACGCTTTTTGCATGGTCTGCCGGCACTTCCTGAAACGCCAAAAGATCAACTGCTTCACGCTCGTTCCTAAGATAATGTATATCGCTAAAGATACGAAACTTTCTTGCCCGAAATGAATAAATGTGATGATACGCATCATAGAGGGTGTTTGCCATTTTATATCTGCGCATTCTTTCAGGGTCACTATCCTCATTGGGACGAACAGGTTCATATTCTATTTTTCGTAATGCATTGACATTGTACGATGCAACTCTGACAGGGTGTGTTGCACCGTCATACTGCCCTTCTTTACCGTCTTCTATTGCCCGCTCTCCAACAGCTGCATCTCTTAATGCTTCAGGGTGGTCTTTTTCATACATACGCGTTTCTCCATGATGTGATGCATATTAATATAGGCATATTGCCAGTTATGCACAACCGCGTTATTTTCATAAAACATATGAGAAACTCTAATTGCACCACCAATAAAAGGCACAACTCCGTGAAACGCCATTTGCCGCCACTTAACGCTGTCAAAGCATTTGATGCGGCTGCTAGGCATCTCAGCTTTACCAAAGCAGCAGCAGAGCTCCATGTCACACAAGGAGCCGTCAGCAAACAAATCAAATTATTGGAAGAGTATTTGGGTAAGGAGCTTTTCATACGAACACATCAGGCATTATTACTCACCAATATTGGGGCACATTATCAAAAAGAGGTTGCCGATAGCCTCTCTCATCTAGAAACAGCAACACACCAAATGACCGAAAAGCATCCTCTCTCGCATATGCTTACCATGAATATATTACCTTCTTTTGCAACCTATTGGCTGATTCCAAGAATCAGTCAGTTTAAAGCTGATCATCCAGAGATTACGATTTCGATGATCACCGGTGATGATATGTCACCCGATCTTCAGGCATTACAGGCAAACATTGTCATACGGGTCAATGATAAGCCCTTTGATGGTTATACGAATGTACTGTTTATGCAAGAAACTATGTTACTGGTGTGCCATCCTGATCTATTACAAAACAGTACTGACATAGGAGAACTTGCAACACATACGTTGCTGGAGCATACCGGAAGACCTCATGTCTGGGACACATTATGCAAGACGTGGCAGATAGATAAAACAGATATGGATATACTCCGTTTTGAACATTTCTTTATGATGCTTGAGGCTGCAAAAGAAGGGCTGGGATTGGCTTTACTTCCTGATTATATAGTCAAAGACGATTTACAGAAAGGCAACCTGATTCACCCACATACTATCACACATCAATCAGGAATGAGTTATTATCTGCTATATGAACAAAACAGGGAGCAACATCCACCGGTCCAGGCCTTTAAAAAATGGTTATGTCACATGAATGATTTAAAGAGGAAATCACATGTATAAACTATGCATAACCCCCCTATTGTTGATTTATGTGTTACTATGTCAGATCAGCGCCTCCCACGCCGAAAACAACAAACTGGAACAACTGGTCAAATCTTTCAAAGAAACCCTTGGTTGTCCTTCCGTTACTAGCTCAACTTATATATAACTATTTAGTTATTTATATAAATAACTATTTTAAAGATGAATCTTGTTTTAAGAGATTGGTGGGATCTGTCAATTCAAGGCAGTGATATCTAGCTCCAATTCTTTTAGGGGCTGAGAGGCGTCTGAATAAAGAATTTCTAATTTCTTTGATTGCCTCTTGTTTTTGCTTAGTAACATAAAATAACTGACGACCAGGAGTGCCAACACGACCAAAAGCAGTTTTTACCACCCAATTATCAAATAAGTCTTGATAGAGCGCAAGATAATAAATCCTAAAAATATTTTTTTGATCTAGCCTAGCTTGAAGGGTAATTTCGAATAGGGTCATTAGCAGGTTGATGGTGCAATCTTTTAACAATAAATATTTATTTAAATATTTATTGTTTTTTTTGTATGCTTCTCACTACTGGTAAAGAAAAGGAGGGTTTTCTTTACTAGTTACGAATTTATCTATTTATTTAACTTTTGTACGAATTATATGGAAATAAATAGTGGTAACTTATCAAAGATAACTTTATCTTAGATTTTAAGGGTTTATTAACTTTTAACTATGAAAAATTTGTCATCATTAAAACAGTGTAATGTGCCATGTTATCTCGAATAAGAATTTTAGATGTAAAAAGATTAGATCGTAAAATGGGCAAATTAACTTCAGAAGAATTTAGATATATCAAGCAAGATATATCATTGAAAATATTTAGATAATTTAGTCAGCTCTTCAAGGAAGAGCTGACTTGTGACAGAAATAGTTTTTAAAAAGATAATTTCCTATAAACACTAAAAAGTCAAAAAATTTATGAAAATTGGTTACGCGCGCATATCAACGATAGATCAAAATCTAGATTTGCAAATTGATGCTTTAAAAAAAGCGGGTTGTGAAAAAATCATCAAAGATGAAACCAGTGGCTCTCTAGTCTTAAGGCCTGGACTTGAAGAACTGAAAAAAATCATCAGAAAAGGTGATGAAATAATCGTATGGCGATTAGATAGGTTAGGAAGATCATTGAGACATTTAATTAATCTAATAAACGAATTCCAAGAATTAGGAGTATCATTTAATTCTCTTACTGAATCAATCAACACTAGTAACTCTACAGGAAGATTAATTTTTCATATATTTGGAGCTTTGTCAGAATTTGAAAGAAATCTCATTTTAGAACGAACCAGAGCAGGAATTGAAGCCGCAAGAGCAAGAGGAAAGCAGGGCGGAAGACCAAAAAAGTTGAATCAGGATGAGAGAAAATTAGCTATTGATCTATACCAAGGCAAAAAACATTCATTAAAACAAATATGCAACACTCTTGGAATATCTAAGCCTACCTTATATAAATATGTCAAAGCCACTTATTCAGATTCAGGATCAATTGGTAAAAGTTAAACTGAGATGCTGAGATTTAGCCTATTTCCTCTCTGAATTTAGAGATCTGGGTCAATAATCCGAATCTATTTCATAATACCCCTTATACCAGCGGCAACTCCAAAAATTCATGCTTTTTAATGGTATCTGCACACCGTCAATCTGAGACTTTCAACTCAATTGCGTCCTTTATTTTCTGCAGTTCTGATTCATCAATTAGAAGATATTCAGTTTCCTCTTCTATAGAATATTTTATCATACCTTTTCTTACAAGATCAACAATATCTGCTTTTGAAACTTTCAGTATATTTCCTATGTCGCTGATGTAGTATTTTTTTGATTCCTTATCTTTATCCGACATTTATGGTGCTTTTTGTATTTTCTTCTTCACGAAACCTATAAAATAAGCATCTACGTTACTAATTTCAAAGTTATTCTTATTAAATTCTTTAAAATCATCCTCAATAGCATAAATATCCCAACCAGTTCCAGCTTTTAGAGCCAAATCTCGTGCTTTTTCAAGGGTAGTTGATTTAAGAAATAAATCTGGTTCAGAAGGACTCTTTTTTAAAGTTTTAGAATTTTCTTTACCTGCATCTAAATCCGCTTCTTTTTTGAAGAAAATTACTTCATCTTTATTTTTGAACTCTATTGAATAGTCAGGAAAAACATTTTTTTCTATGATCTTTTTTAAATTAAATCTAAATCGATTTAAATTACCAGAAGAACCTGATTTTTTGTGTAATAACCCCAAAGAAATAAGAAATTGTTTTTGGTTTCCACAGTGTTTTCTCGCAATTTCATAAATCCTCCGTTCTAAGGGTTGTCTTAACCTAAAATACTGCTTGTTAATAGTTAATACCTCTCTGGCTTTAAGAGCATTATAAAACCAATCGGACAAAGTAATTTCTAATTTCACCATCCTTTTTTTAACTCTACTACTTTCAACAATTTGGTAATTTTCAAGCAAATGAAACCCTTTAGACATTTTTTTACTACCTGTTTCAATATTTGTTTCAATAAAAACACTTGTAAGTCTATCTAGAGCATTTTTAAATAATCTATAACCATCACCATTAGTGGCACGGTTCGTTGATACTAATAAGTCATGTGGTGATATTCTAATTGTTTGTGAAGGCGAATAACCTCGATTAAATTCGTTAACAATTAGAGAGCCGCAATATAATAGAATATCTTTATCAAATATTGTTGGTAGACCATGATTCGTATTAGGGCTAATCACTATTGAATAACCATTATGCTCATATCTGATAACCCTCAAATCTTTTTTAGTTGAAAGTGAAAAGATAGGATGTTCCATCGAAGCCATATCGTCTTTGAACGGTAAGTTGTCAAAGATATCTGATATAAAAAGATCTTTATTAGGATATTTCTCAAGTAATAATTTATGGTTAGACATTTTTTACATAATAAATAATTTTCGCAACTTTAGGAATTGGTTTTACTTGCTATATTCATTAACGCAATAATTTCTTCGCAACTTCAGGAATCTTGGCTCGCAACTTCAGGAATTTTGGCTCGCAACTTCAGGAATCTTGGCTCGCAACTTCAGGAATTTTGGCTCGCAGTTTCAGGAATTTAAATAGGCCTCAAAAGCTTGCTGGCTCTACCTCTAGAAAAACCTTAACTCAACTTAACTTCATTTTAACTTTATTTTAACTCTAAATGAGTTTCTTAAAATTCTTAAAATTCTTAAATAAAAATAAATTTAATTTTTTCTAAATCTAATTGATATTTGAAAATCAAAAATAGGTAAATTTAGGAAAACAAATCACAATTTCAGGAATTTTGGCTCGCAGTTTCAGGAATTTAAATAGGCCTCAAATCTAGCTCGTCACTTTAAAGTAAATCGACAAACAATAATGTGGGTTAGGGACATAAGTTTTTAGCAAATTACGATCCTGATAAGAAATTTACGGATTATTTGGGGTTTAATATGTAAAAAACCCCAAATAATTTTGCTAATTTAGCAGTGACATGTTTAGCCATCTCTAAATATGTCAGTGTTTTGTATCAGAATGATTGTCATTATGATAATTAGTAATGATCTGATTGATCTCACCAACTACGCGGTTGAGTTTAATCAATAGATCAGCATTTTGCTGGAAGAGTTTGACACTTTCCACGAATAAATCTTTTCTGATGGCAATCTCCATATTATTACTAAGTTGTTTCAGCAAATTTTGGATTTGCAGTACTGAATCAGTAATATCAAGATTAGCTTGTTCCAGCAGTTCGATTCGGGTTAAAAGTTCCTTCACATTCATGTTAAATACCTCATAAAAAATTAAAAGAAGGGAGTAATGATTTAAAAAATCATTACCCCTGCCGACCCGGCGAGGGTTGGGGGAGGCAAGGACAAGAGTGATTTATGAAATATTTTGTTTGGCGAGGAATTGGCTTTAGCCAAGGGGAAAATATTTTATCAATCATGAGCGTGAGCGAACTTGCTCTTGTCGGCGCCAGGGGGCGAAGTCCCCTTAGTTCTACTTATTAAGAAACGTTAACGTTTCTTAATGATTTTGATCTATCACCGTTAGGTGATTCTAAGTTTCTAAGTTTAGCTAAAAAATAGTTGGGTAGGGGGTTGTTACGCTTTGCCATAACAACCTACACACCTGTTGCAAGGCTGCACCGTGCCTGAGGTTGGCTCAAAAGCTGGCCTAGGAAATGTCAGACAAGCTGTCGGACAATGTCCGATAGAATTAGAGTTTTTTGCTTTTACAGCTTAAAAGCTGCTTTCGAGCTGTCGGGCATTGTCCGACAAAATCGACTTATTTAGCAGAATTTACTTTTTAATTGAAGCTAGGAAAATTAAGAAGTTTGGTTTTTTTTAGCCTCAAGAATGGCATTTTCCATCTTTCTGGCAATCGCTGAAAAAGCTAAAATTAGATCATTCTGCCTTTTTAGAATATCAAGCTCAACTGTAGGTGTTTTGGTAAAAAGAATTTCTGGGGTTCTTTCCATGCCAAGAAATTCTCGACAAAATTCATCAATCGTAATACCACAAATTTTGACCCAGGTAAGGATGGTCTTGGTGCCAGGTTTACTGCCTCCTTTTTCAACCTTAATAACATAATAACGTGACATATTGATTGCTTCAGCAATTTGAGCTTGTGAAAGGCCGGATTTTAATCTAGCTTCTTTCAAATAATTACAAAGTTTACGATAAAATTCAGCTTTATCCTTAAAGCGATCACTACGCATAGATATTTTTGATGATCTTTGCCTATTTCTGATTGATGCTCAATCGAGCCAATTTCTACACCTTTGTTTTTTTCAATGCTATCTTTTAAATTATTTTTATTGTGAGTAATTATTTTAGCACCATGTTTTGCTCGCGTGATCAAAGTGTAGAAAGTTTTGTGACTGCCAACATAAGTACCTGGTTCTTTGCTTGGCATTGCACTCATGATGTGATCTATCGTTTGGCCCTGAGCTTTATGAACAGTTAGAGCGTAAGCATGATCGCTATGCATCAATTTTGGATCTTCTCGCTTAAAGACAAGAATATTCTGCCTATCAACTAATTTAACTGAAACTGTATCATGGCTAATTGATTTAACGATGGCAGTACTACCATTCTGAAAATCCTTACTATTTCTGGTAAAGGCAATTTTCTCGCCAACCCCATAAATATTTTCTTTAAGACAGCCAGGAATCATGGTTTTAAGAAAAGTATGATGGCTGAGCTCAATAGTTTGGTTATTTTTATCAACTAATTTTATTTTATTTTCGCTTTGGCCTTGATAACGCAATAAATCATCTTTTCGAATTTGATATTTTTTGAGATCGGTAATGGCATTTAAATAGGTTCCTTTTTTGCGTAAAAATAAATCTCTGACAGTTTGGGCTTTGCTTAAACCATAGCTAATGAAAATCTTTTGTGAGTAATATTCTTTGCCTCTCAATTTTGATGAGATCATCTCATTAATTTTACGCCGCAATTTATTTTCCTGAACCGCAATTAACATACCTAATTTCGCTTGATCAGCCAGACCGAGATAATAATTACTGGCAAATTTAGCTAGTTCTTCGCGTTTCTTTTTCTCATCAAGCGAAATGATCGATTTTTCAAGGGTAGCAAATGCTTTAGCAATTTTTTTATCTTCCTTACTATCAATTAAATAATTAATCGCTTGCTTAAGTTTCTCATCTTTTTGTCTAACAATATGATTCATGATGGCAGTTCTCATGCCAGCCTTTTGTAATTGCTCAAAGGGTGAACCAGCATCAATTGCTGGGAGCTGAGCCTTATCACCAATTAATAGTACTCTGATGTTTAATTGATCAGCGATAGTTAAGAATTTTTGCATATCCCTAGTAGCAATCATCGATGATTCATCAACCACTAAAAGTCTGCGCTTATATTCCTGTTTCATGTCAAATCTTCCCTTATCAGTACCACGCCCAGCAGCTACCCCATCATATTGCATGAGAAAACTGGCTAAGGTTCTGGCTTTGATATTAGCATCTTTTAAAGCTCTAACAGCTTTTCCTGTTGGGGCTAAGCCGGTTAGATTATAGCCTTTATAATGGGCGATTTTTTCAACTTCCTGCAGCATATAAGTCTTACCAGTGCCTGCATAGCCCTGTAAACCCATAACCCGATCAGTATTTTCAAGAATTATTTTTGCCGCTTCTTGCTGGCTTTTATTTAGCTTGCTGTTAGTTAGCGAAGCAAGGGTCCTACGATCAGCAGCTATTGGCTTCATAGCATTTTTGCCTTGAAGCATTAATTTAATTGTTTTCAATTCACATTTTAAATTGCTAATGGTTGTAAACAGATAAGGAGCCTCATGGCTAGTCACTAGGGCATCTTCTTTCTTATATTTGGCTAATCGTTCTTCAATTTTCTCAATTTTACCAACTGATAAATATTCAGGTCCTTCATATTTATCCAAAACATTGCTAGCATAGATTTGCTGACTTAAAGAATTTTTCAAATCTTCAAATTTGATTTCACCAAAATGGCCATTAATAGCATTGATTAGAATGTGATTCTCAGCAAAAGTTGAGCGCCTTTCTGAGAGATGCGTAACCGCATCTTTAATCATTAATTTGTAATCTTTGGCTCTCGTTTTATTAATATAAACATTGTCAGGTCTAGGAGTTTCTTTTTGCTTCGCTTGATATTCACTTTGCCATTTTTTAAGGAGATCTTCCAGATTGGTAGCTGACTTACTTTTTCTTGAAGTAAGAGCAAGTGTCGCATTAGTTTTGGCATCATCTAGACCTAATTTATCAGCTAGTTCTTCAATTTCTTGGCTACGAGTTGAGAAATGTCGTAAAACTTCTTCTGTAAAGCCAGCAAGTTCAAAACTATTATTGCTAAAATTATCAATTTTATAGCCTAACTGATTTAATCTCCGCGATAGCTCAACCCGGTAAATATTGCCAAGCAGAATTTTGTTATCAAAAATCTTACCAAAAAAAGCACTGCGCCATTTACCTCCATCATCTTGTACCAGATTGGCAAGGATACAATGGGTATGTAAATGTGGATCGTGATTACGGCTTTGATGCTCATTAATAGTGATCGCTACTAGCTTATCAACTGGTATTTTCTTAGTGACACCATCGATCGTGATACGCGTTCGTAGATAGTTATTTTGAATATAATCTAAAGTATATTTAACGGCTTTCTCATGAGCTTTAAGTATCTTTTTATCTTGCTTGATTTCAGCTAACAGAGAAACTGATTTGGGAGCTGAGAAAGTTAAATCAATACCAGCAGCATGAACTCTTTCGCCTTTTTCAATACGGCCCAGCTTAGTACCATCAGGTAAAATACCATCTAGGATTTCTTTAAATTGATCAGGGTTTACTTGTCCTTTCAAGCCAAGTGCTAAAGCCCCTTGGCCAAACCAAGAACTTTCATTGATATAGCCTGCTTGATTATCGGTTGCATAATAATTACTCAAACCATAGTAAGCAACTGCATCAATTGTGCCGCTAAGATTACTTATTGAAAGCATTATTCAATAATTCCTTTTTGCTGAAGATCTGCTTCAACTGCACCTTTAAGCTTGCTAATTTTTTCTTTGCCGATCTCTTTTTCGGCAATCATTTTAATCATTGGAAAAAGATGGGCTGTTACAATGAAATTCTTTTTTATTAATTTATCACTTTCGGTTACCCCTTTTTGTAGAGTTGGATCCTCAAATAACCGTTTTTTAATATATTCACTGGTGGTTACGCCATTGTTGGATGCTTCATTCTCAATCAATTCTTTCTCTTCCGCGGTTACCCTAAGTGAAATCCTCGATGTCCTGTTGATCGTCATAATTATAAAAAAGATGGTTATCGAAATTCACTGCTTTTTCTTTCCTTTTTGATTTTTCTTGACCATTAGTCATAGGCTTTGTCATTAAAGGGAGTAGCTGATTGGCTATAAATTGCTGATTAACCTCTTGACCCAGATATGGCTTGATCTTAGTTAAGGTAGCTGGAAAGCCTTCACTAAAGCGTAAATAAGCATTTAATGACGGTAATTGCATAATCTGACTTGGCGCAACCAGAAAATTTTCTTCTCTTTGCGAAGAAAGGCTAACCCCATCACGCATTTCATGGGCACCAAAAGAAATTGCTTCTTTGGGAATTAATTTCTCATATTTACCCAAATTTTTGGCTGACCATTCGGCAGTTTCAAGGTCTGGGGTAGAAAAAAAGACCCGATTTCGACAAAGCCCAGAAATTGTTACTGCCCCATCATAGCCATAAATTTGTTTTAATTGTGAAATCAATTGCATTGAAATTACAAAGCAACCACCAAACTGTCTAGCCTGAGCCAAAGCAGTCGGCAAAACGCGTAAATGATTAAGCGATGGTAATTCATCAAGGAAAAACCAGATCTTTTGATTTTTACGTGAAGAAGGTTTGGCTAATAGCTCAATAATTGCCAACTCTAAAGCAATGGTCATTAAAGGCTTTAGTAAATCATGATGATCAGCACGGCTGGTTAAAAAAATAAAATTACTTTGTTGATCTTGCCTGATCCAATTTCTTAAAGAAAAACTAGGTTGATCTTGTTTATTTAGTAACAATTCAAGCCTTTCAGATTGTGTCGCTAAGACACTTCTGATACTGCCTGAGGTTTTATCAGCAGCTTTATCAAGTACTGACATGGCAGGTGTATTTTCAAGAAAACTAATCAAATCATCGGTCGTGCAGTAAAGTAATTTTTCAAGTAATTTAGGAATTGTTAGCTCGTCAAATGAACGGAGCTTTTCAACAACTGAAACAAAAACAATACGCGCAGCATTATTCCAATAAGGGTCGCTTCCTTTCACATCTGGGATTAAAATATTAGCAACTGCAACCGTATCACTTTTGCTGCCAATTTCTTGAAATGGATTGAAGTTTACCCCTCTTTCATCAAGTGCATTGAGTAAGAGATCATTTTTTGAATCATAAAAATGACTCAGAAAACTGCCAGTTCGATCATAAATAATTGCTCGATCACCACGTTTTCTGATTTGTGCTAAAAGATCAAGCATGGTTTGAGTTTTCCCAGTACCACTACCTCCGGTAATAAAACTATGTTGCATCTCAGCTCCTTTAGGGTAAGGGATTTTAGCAAGAGTTGGTTGGCGATTAGCTAGCCTTAATAAATTATGGAAAATAATTCTCCTTTTAAGCTGGAAGCTTCTAATTAATTTAGTACCCCTTAAATGCTGTTTTTTAGTAATATTGAAGCCTTTAAGGTAAATATAAAAGAGAGCTAATAATAAAGTAACAAAGGTTGGCTTTAAGGCTTTGGAGGCTGAGCTTTGAATTGTTTCAACATTATAAGGCCAAAGCGAATTCTCATAGAAACGTCTAAAATCACCAGCACTGGCTCTAATCTGGTCGTTATTTTCAGCAGGGAAGCTGATAATTTGCTTATCACTACCAATTTTAGCTTTGATATAAGCTAAAGTAAGAACTGGTCTAAGCGGATATAAATCTTCATGTTTCAGCAAAAAATAGCTGAAACTTGAGATGAAAATAGTTAATGTCAGCAATACTAAAAATAATATTGACTGATGCATCATTCTAATAGAGTGAAGAGTCGTTTGTGACCCTCTGATAAGATTCCCTGTACGCATTTACTTCAATTAATGAGTACGGGCCAGACACCAAAGCGAAGTTATAAAGAATAACTTTAAATGCAATATTTAAAATAGTAACTAATCGCCTAAATCTTTGTTTAGTTTTTTGCTATTAACAAACTTAAAATTCCAAGATTTATCTTTTAATGGTAATGCAGCTGACTCAATAAGCACATTTTTTCTTATTCATAGTTCGGTCTTTTTTCATCTCAAGTTTTAGCTATTTTTTGCTGAAACATGAAGATTTATATCTGCTTAGACCAGTTCTTACTCTCGTCAGCACTACCTGACGAAAGATGCCTTGCTTCTCTTTTGTCGTCAGCGTAGGTAAATGTTGTTGCTGTAGATCTAACACCACCCATTGCACTTTCACCTTCTACTATTGTACTTATCAAGACACGAGCTTCTAACGCTACTCCGGATCTTTGCAGGATATTACGAATTACATCTGCTTTATTTGGTAAGTCAGCAGAAGATACATCAACCAAACCTAATTTTACTGCTACTTCCTTGTAATGAGTTTTTAAAAATGTTTGTAAAACTTCAGGATGAGCTTCAGACATGTCGCGTATTATTTTCATAACATACTCCTGTGGGGGAACCAAAACACCATCTCGTTGTTGTGCCTCTTCGTAAACAACGGCTGCAAGCAAGAATAATTTTGTCAATACATGATTCCTGCTATAGTCTGGGCATGTAGTTTTTCCTAGGCCCAAATATGCCCGCATAACGTCATATCCAACCTCTTTATTCAAACCAAAATAGCTAAAAATTTCTAAACATGCGTTAACTTTTACATCCATGTTGCGTAATGAAGCAAAAACTTCTTTATTTAAGGATTCAAAAAAATCTGGATCATATGACGGATTAATGCCATTTCTCCGTATATCACTATCATTCTCAAATAAAAACACTACAGCTGAAAGAAAATCATGTTGTAGATTCTCAAATATCTCTTGAAATAATTCTTGATCTTCCTCATTCAGAGTGTTGTCATCAAGGATATTGCGCATAGCTTGTAATATGAGATCAGCCTTCGTCTTATCTATTGGAGATTCTAAAAGCGCTTGAAACAACTGCACTCTTAAACTTGGGAAAGTATTTCCCGCCTCACTGCCGGTCATCTGAGGGGACAGAGCCAAAGTATCAGGTTGGGCTGAAGATGTTCTTGGTCCAATGGCTGGTGCTTTTACATCTGTCGCAAGCATTGTTCTGTCAATACCGATTCTTTCAGAAAGAATTTTGACATGCTCTATATTTCTATTTCTAGCTGCGGATAACAGTAATTCTCTGAGCTTTATTTCAGCCGAGTTAGGATCAGAAACATAAGGCCAAATTGCTACTAATTGTTTTAATATTCCAGTGCTGCTACTTTCCTTAAATGCTTCTAATAGTTCATTGAAATGACTATCATTCATAGAGTTATTTGTCATGCTCAGGGCTCCTTTTTTTATTTTATGGTACCAAAATCACCCAATAACGTTGCTAAGTTCAAAAGCTTGTTCTTGCCAGAACCACACAGTGCTTGAAGGGTAATTTCAAATAGGCTGATTAGCGGGTTGATGTTGCAATCTTTTAACAAGAAAGATTTCCTCACCGCTTCTAACATGTTATTCAAAGAATGCAAGTGCCTGGTTATGACTAAAATCCAATACACCTAATTGATTATCATAACAATTAATGGTGATACAGCTGACTCAATAGAATGGTAAGAACAGCTCGATTGAAAAAGGATTATTAGTAGTACAGTTAGATACCTTTTACTCATACAGATATTGATGGGTATGCCTCTCCCGAGGGGGCTTATTTGCTGCCGTAAACTATGGTACAAGTTCGATTAAATAATAGGAAAAAATCAGATTGATAATCGATAGCTGAGATTTTGACGAAACCAGACTTTTTAGCAACCTCTATAGCCGACGAACTAGAACCTGCCACAGAAGGAAACCATAATGGGCCATAAGCACATTTTTTCTTATTCATAGCTAGGTCTTTTTCTAAATCTAATTTACCTAGATCTATCATATTAACGGCAGGGGTATGTTTGATACCGCATGAAGATAAAAATAAGACAAATGTGAGAGCAGTGATAAATTTTTTCATAATGAACTAAGTTTAGATTTGATTAACAACTCGCTACTTAGCTACTAATAGAGAAGAGCAATGTCAAGAGGTCGTGGCTAAATATTTGATATTATTTTAACTTTTTCTACCCTGAAGGGAGGGGCGCCTTATCAATTGCAAGCTTGTAGATTGTAATTAATAATTAAATTACTTCAAATCTAAGGATAACTTTCTAACAGTTCCACTTGTGCCCCATTATTTATCAAAACTTCGAGAGTTTCCTCCTGAGTAATTCTAAATTCTCGGCTAGGGTCATCAGCTGTTACCTTGTAATAAAGAGCAGCTCCTAATGTAACTGGATCAAGGCCTGTTCTTTCAGTTAAAGAATTATAGTAGTTTAATGTGTAACCTTCTTCATAGGGAATCACACAAGCAAAATGGCTAGTACTGCGGCCATATTTACTCAGGCTGTTATTGGTAGCCTGTAAAGTTAGAGTTGCCTTTGGACAAACTGGCATTTCTGGAATTAGAGCAGCGAAAACACTAGTTGCACTATTACCAAAGCTGGCTAAGTCAAATCTAGTTGGTTCCTTAGGCAATTCTTTTGGAGGAATATTCTTATTAACCATTATTTTGGTTACTCTTTTTTTCATTTTGTCAGTTACTGCCTCCTCAAGAGATGTACGATCAATATTTTTGATATCATAAACCACATAACTTTTTTCAGTTGTAATTGTTGGCGTACAATTAGCTAGAAACAGGAGTAAAAAAGGAAAGAGAAAATATTTTCTAGACATTGATTTATGTTATTTGATTAGGTGAATTTTTGTGTCAAAAAGTGACTTTAAATTCAAGATAAATTTGAATTATTGATATTTTTATTGGTTAATTAGCAAGGGTGATTGAGGTCTGGAAATTTGTTTTAGAGTCCTAAAACTAGAAGTTTTAGAAAACTTAGTCTATTATTTCTGATGAAAAGCCTAAATTATATGAGAAACCTAAGAAATTTAATCACTACTAATAAGCACTTGTCTCTTTTTCTGACAGCTAATCTTCTAGCATTGATCTTTTTTATCATTAGCTATCGAGGAGCTGTAATACAGCAGGTAATTGATAATGATTTGGTCTTTGTTATTTTTACTTTTCTTTGTCAAATCTCGGCTAGTGGCTATTTGTGTAGGTTAATCAAAAAACTAAAATTCGAAACAATTAAAAAGAATCGTGTCATTAAATCACTGCTTGGTGGATTGGTTCTTAATTTACCGGTTATTTTCTTTTTAGTTTTCTTGGCTTCCAAGATTGAGTTTCCTATTAATGAAACACAAGCAACTTTTTTCTATTACTTCTTAACTTCTGTCATTGGTTATTTCATCTTTGTTTGCTTTGTTGTATTAGATTTTTCCTTTCCTCCGCAAACAATGGTAAATT
>ERZ1740068.369-NODE-369-length-23895-cov-7.691149_pt1 | contig 23895 bp, 27 predicted proteins | sample MGYA00581735_ERZ1740068 | MGnify/ENA primary metagenome ERZ1740068 (study PRJEB43018, sample SAMN04849740) | marine metagenome | isolation source: floating plastic debris | place: Pacific Ocean | collected 2008-08-30 | study: EMG produced TPA metagenomics assembly...
ATGATACGATTTGATACGTTTTAATACGATAATGATACGATTGATAATGTATGGTTTTGATACGATTTGATCTGATACGAAAATGATACGATCAATGAAGTTCGGTTTGATTAACCGAACCTACAGCAATTGTATTGCTGTTAGCGCCCAATGACAAGCCAACTGCATCGAAAAGAAATCGATAAGCATAAAAAAACCACCGCAAAAATGCTTGCGGTGGCCTATGGCGTTCCACTTCGCACAAAAGCGCCTAGTAGAACATTTGGTAGGATAAAATTACAAGAGTAATAAGCTTTAGAAGCTCATCAATAAGGGCAATACTCGTGGAAGGGTCCAAGAGGTCTGGTTTCTTTAAGTCGCCATTCGCCTACAAACTCCCTAAAAATGATAAGGCCGGCAAGTTCATTGACCACGATAAGGGTAATACCTGCCAAACTCACAGAATAGATGTAGGTGATGTTGTTTTGCTCCAAAAAAAGCGTACTGTTGCCGAGAGGGCCAACTCGCAACCATTGATCGGAAGCGGCAATATTAGGGTTGAGTCGCTCTAAAATGATTCTTTCGCCTGCGTTGAGCGATTCGGCCTGGACATTGACTTGAATCAAGCACAACAGCATGAATGCTCCTAAGCCAATGCAGAACTTTTTAAATGAATTCATAATTAAAAAAGTGTTGTGATGCGGGCGGTTCTTTAGCACAGGTTCAAAAATCGAATGAATTTGGCACTGGTGATGGCGGATAGCAAAAGACCAACGTGCAAAAGGGCTGTACTTGGGTGGCAGCATCGGGTGAATAATTAGGGGCCAAATGGCGTTTTTGAGAAGTGCCCCAATTTTTATTCAATCACGAAAAAATAATTTAAAATCATTCAAACGAGTACCCCTACATAGCCCCTACATGTGCTATATGTGTTTGTTTTTAAGGGTTTTAAATTGTGCTTGGGTTTACTTTTGGAAAGCAAAGCAATACATGATTTTAGATGCTCTTAAAATCGCTACCTCTTATTTATGACCCGGTGGAGAGAGAAACGTACTTTTGAGGCTGCTTCTTATCCGTTTTTCTGCTAATCCTACTGCACAACTTAAGATTCGTTGCCAACCACTAAAGCTGTTAAGCCCCAATTCCCAATACTCAACATCTCTGAAAAAAGATGGGATGAAGACGATTACCTCGAATGCTTAAACTACGACGGTTATATTTACGACGATAAGCCTGCTTATTTTGAATCTTATTACCGCCAAAAAGTCTTTGTTGATTCCGATGGAAAATTATTTCAAGCTATCGGTGTAGAATGGCCGCAAGGTTTGCAAAAATGGACCAAATCGCTGTTTGGAAAGAACCGGGGTAAACTCAGCTTGCAGCCGGTAGATCGAACCGTACCGATAGACGATCTCAAAGCCTACTGCCTGGCCCGCATTATAGAGGTGGATGACGGGGAAGCGTTTCAGAACTTGATGGAAACCCTGGAAGAAGCCAATAGTTTTAAGGAAGTAATCGATTCGATTTAAAAAATGTTTCTCAGGTGAAGGGTAGGCGCTGCTGATTTAAGGTACCTCAAAAGCTTGTGTACGACCTAAAACGGAAACGATAGATTCTATAACCGTTTTCTGATGCGTTAGCTGGGTAGTCCCTTCGGAGGGTTAGTAAGTCTCTTATGGAAAACGAAATCCCCAAACGAGAGGCAAAGCCTCCTGTTTGGGGAAAGTAATTCACCAATCGTAAATGCCCAATTGGTAAACCACCACTCATGGTCGTAGCATCAACAATTGATCAATAGTGCGGCACATTCTGGCGTACGTTGAAGTTGTCGCTGCCGGGCAGCATCTTTACAAGATTGCAGTTGAGCTGCCTGGGTAGTTGGGTTGAATTTGCATTCGCATTGTTCTACCTCAGCAGCATGCCAACAAATGTTGTGTCGGTTGCAATCGTAGGCATCCGTTGTAAAGTCGGGATACAACTGCTTGCATTGGTTGTAGGCAGCATAAAAAGCCTGATCACAGGTTTGCGATGGCGCTGGGGCCGTAGTAAAGGATTGCAGCATCAACGTGCATCCCAAAAGCGCGATGGCAAAGCACCGCATGATAAACAGATTGGTTTTCATAAAAAAGTGGATGAAATAGTGCCTACTCTAATTGGTTTTCGGCTTCCCCATAAAAACGTTATAATGAGAGATCAAAGTAGTTGAAGCACTTCCGCCTGTCTGGCTTCATTGAGGTAGCCGCGCCAAAAATGGTTGACTTTGCCATCGCGGTCCACCTGTATTATGGCCGGAACCGCACTCAACTCGGCCGCCTTAAAATCAAGTTTAACCACCGTGTCTACCGCAACGCCATTTGCGATCAACGTGGCAGTTTCTCCGGCAATAAAATCGGGATGTGCTACTACTGCTACAAAGGCGGCACGGTCATTTTTTTGGCGAAGCGTTTGGAGCAAGGTTTGATAAAAGGACATGCTTTCATCACAGTAGGAACAATTGGGATTGAGCGCCAACAGCCATGCCGACTCTGCACCCGCGGGTACTACCGCTTGTAAAGCTTCGTAGGTCTCACCAACGGTTAGCCCCTGTGGATCGGTGGGAGGGGCATCTGCAAGGTGTTGGTACAGCAGGAAAGTGCAAAGAACGATCAGCACCAAATAGCTGCTCCCTTCTAAAATAGATTTCCATTTTTTTCGCATCGTTTTCAGTTTTTGGGTGAATGATCCGGTCCGCTGGGTGGTAGAGCGTCCGAGCCATTTGTTGGGGTGAAGAACGTGCGATTTTTGGGAAAAAGAATAAAAGTAACCCCCTACAATACCACTACAGGTTGTTTAAGTAGTTTTAAGTGAGGGTTTTATGATTGTAAAGTGGAAACATCCTTACATGGGGCTATATACGTATGTAGTGGTAGGAAATAGGGGAAAAAGTATATTCTTAAAGTGATTTTATAAAAGTACAGGCATAAAAAAAGCCTTCCAATGGGAACGCTTTTTTCAGATAGTCAACTGCACTACCCGCTGGAAGTGGATATTTGACAATAAACTTAGCCTTTCATGCGCTTGAAAACCAATCGCGTAACGAAAATACCTTCACCGTCTTTTTCTCCTGAATTGCTCTCCACTCCGCTGGTCACAAAAGCCAACTCCCAGCCTTCTTCGGCCAGTTTGTTGATTTTATCGGTTACCAAAGCATCGTTGGAGGCGATGTTTTGAAAATTGATGCCGCCAAGGCTAAAGAAATTAAGCAGTTTGGTTTCTTCGAACTGATCTACTTTTAGATCGCCTCGCTTCACATTCGACATGTCGCTTTTTTTACCATCGGTACGAGCAGTGGTAGCCGCCTCAGAGTCGGCCTGATCCGTTGCTTCAATGATGCGGGAGCGGCCTGCGCCTCCGGGAACAATCGATTCCACTACAGTTACGACCTTGTATTCTACTTGGGCATAAAGGTCGATGCTAAACAAGCATACAAGTAAGGGGAGAAGCAATAACTTTTTCATCTTTCAATCTGGATTATGGATTCAATGCAGGCAAGACAAAAAATGATGCCCACTTTTCGGTTCAAAAGTACCTAAACGCAGGAGCAGGTCTACTTAACCAGGGTTAGGAAACTCCCAACCATCTTCCGTAGTAAATCAAAAAGGGACTGCCTATCCAATAGACAGCCCCTTTCAATTCAGGTAGTGAGGTAGAGCCTCACCTCTAAATACTTATCAATCCAACAAAATCATCCGCTTGGTATCCACTGCCGTATTGTCTACGATCAAGGTATAGAGATACATGCCGCTTTCGAGGCGTTTGCCTTCAATCACATATTCACCACGAGGGGTAACCGGCACTTCTTCCGAAAACTTGAGGTTTCCGTTCAAGTCAAAAACATAAATGAAGGCTTTACGTGCTTTCTTCTGTTTGATTTGGTATTCAATGACCGTGTTTTCGTGGAAGGGGTTAGGAGCATTTTGCATGAGTACTGCAATGGTTTCTTCCTCCGGCTCGGCTGTAGCGGTATTTTTCACCGGGGCCGCTTTTCTTTCACGAACACCTGGTTCACGAACCCCGCCACCACCTTGGAGCTCACGCAAAATGGCCAATACCTCCTCGCAACAGTCATCTCCAGTGGTAATGCCATTGCCTAATGGGCAGCTAGCACCATCGTTGCGACTCATATTGGGCTCTTTGTCCGAAATAGAGGTGAGGGTGAAATTGTCAAAAGTAGCATCAGGGGTGATTTCATAAAATTCTCCAGCATTGCAATAGGCATAAATGGTGCCGTTAGCATCGCTAAATACCGCCCCAAAACCCGCAGTACAAACGTTGTTACTGGCCAGGGGATAATCGGCATGAAAAGACCCATCCAAATTCATGGCGCGTAATACAGTAGGATTGTTGGCCGTAGTAACACCATAAAAACGGTTCATAACCGGAACATACGTCCAATCTGCCATGTCGAGGTTGCCCGAAAGACCAGAAAAAGCAATTTCGGTAACAGTCATGGTAGACACATCGATGCGAAACATGCGATTTTGGTCCGCGCGAGTGATATACAGGTTGCCATTCAGGTCGAAATCGCCCACAAACCAAGAGGCTGGATCCAAGCCTGGAATGGGGCCCAGGTTGTCTATCCCAGTGGCGGTGATCCGAACCAGGTTGTTGGGGTTCGAATCGGGATCGATACCATAGATGAAGCCATCTTCTACATTGTATCCCATGGCGTTGACTTGTATGCCATTGGGATTGGTCCACCCCACAACGTCTACCCAGGCGGAGCCGTCCCAAAACCAGAGATCGTCACCATCTCTAACCTGGTACAATTGGCTGACCGATTGGCAGGGAAAAGCCTCTTTGCATTCTCCATCCATACAATCGGGATCGGCACAATCGATGAGGTTGTCGAGGTCGTTGTCGGCACTGTCCAGGCATATTTCAGGTATTTGGGCCGACAGCGAAAGGGAAGCCAGCAGGAACAGAGCGAGGAAAATTCGTTTCATGGTAAATAAATTACAGGATGAATAAATGGTGAACCCAATCCAGACACACTGAGGATTAGCAGAATTCCAGTTAGAAATTTGGGCCAACTAAAAGCACTCAATGATTCAGAATTGGATTGAATTGCCCTTGCGTTGGTGCAAAGGCGATGATTAATTGGCGGTCAATTTCTTAAACCTTTTGGGGCCAAAGGAGGCAATTGTATGGATGCACTTATCTCTTGTATGATTTGCTTGCCAGTGTGGGTAGTCAACTTTTTTCCATTTTCCAATTCTCGATACCTTGTCATACGGCTGGAGGAAAATAGTGCTATGTTTAGGCCATGAAACGTTTCGTCTCTTCCGCATGCTGCTTCCGAATGCGGTTCCGGTCTTTTAATGTGTTAGCGTTTGTTGCAGTGCTTTTGGGGATAAGTCTCCTTTCGTTGAGTGCCTGCCAGTCGGGCGAAGAGGCCAACCGGGGAGTAACCGAAATTTCGGGCATGGTGATTCCCTTCGAGCTCACGCCGTACAACAACATTGTGTTCAAAACCGTACTCAACGGCAAAGACAGTTTGCGGTTGAAATTTGATTCGGGTGCCTCGGGTTTGTTGCTCACCCACCAGGCCATTCAAGAAAAAACGGATCTGCTAAACGATGGTCAAGAAACATCCACCACAGAAAACTACGTTCCACTTCAACAAACGGTAAGCCTCACGTTGGCAGATTTAAGCTGGGAAAGTTTAATGGTATTGCCCGTGCAACACAGTGGACAAGGCACCGACGGCCGCTTTGGCTGGGATTTGTTGCAAGACAAGGTGGTGGGCCTCAATTACGACAAGTTGGAGATGACGATTGCTGACGAAATGCCCGAATTATCGGGGTATACCAAAACGAAGTTGGAAGCGGTAGATGGAGCGCTTTGCCTGAGTGGGGCCCTCATCACCGGGGGCAAGCCTTACCCTTTTCGTTTTATGTACGACAGTGGCTACCAGCGCGCTTTGTTGGTGGATAGTACTTTGGCCGACAGCCTGTTGTTTCCGGTGGGAGACCTGGCACAAATCAAAGAAAACCAACTGCGCAATGGAGCAGGTAAAATTTTCACCACCCGGGTATTGGAGTTGCCAAGGCTAACCATAGGTGGCCACCAGCTGAAAAACTTACCCATCCAGTTGCTTCACCAAGAGAACCCGGCGGGCTTTCCGGTGCATATTTTGGGCAACGAATTGATGAAACGCTTCAATACCGTCATCGATTTTCCCAACCAGGCGATCTATCTGCGCCCCAACAGCCTGTGGGAGGCTCCCTATATAGATGCTGCATCATAGTGGTCGTATCAATAATCCTGAGTGGTAGTTTGAAACTCCACAATTAGGTTCCTTATTCATTGATAAATAGTCTGGAAGGCCTTTAGCGCTTTATTTGGTGTTTAATGCCCTCCCTGTCCATCAGCTCCAAACCGTAGTTGCGAATGGTTGCTATAATCGGAATAGCGGTTTTACCTTTTTCGGTAATGGAGTACTCCACCTTGGGCGGCACCACGGGGTATACCTTGCGCGAAACAAAACCCTCCGCTTCCAATTGACGCAGTTGTGAAGTAAGCATTTTGTCGGTAATGTGTGGAATGTCCTTTTTCAATTCGCTGAAACGAAACACTCGGTTTTGCAAGCGCCATAAGATGGGCATCTTCCAAGTACCACCAATACGATCCATGGCAAACTCCACCGGATTGTAATATACCTTGTTGTTGTAGATGAAATCGGGCATAAAGGTTTGATTATCTGTATACTTTCTAAAAAGTTAGTACCTCTCTATTGGGTAAGTAAACCGCTAAAGGTAAGTAAAGCAATTAGGTTTGCTTATGCATTCAATGGAACACACTTCAAGCCTCCACTATTTTTATCTGGGGCGTTGCTAAAGGCCTTATTGCCAGCGAGTCTCGTTCCAAAAACCTTTTAAAAAAACAGTACCCATGTCCTCTTCTGTAACTGAAATCAATCAATACGTACATGCGCACGGCATGCCGTTCAAAGGCAAAATTTTGATGGTGGCCAGTAGTCCGTCCGTTTCTGAACAAACCGGCTGGCCCATTGGCTTTTGGGCGGCCGAATTGACCCACCCCCTCCACGTTTTTCAAGAAGCAGGCTACGAGGTAGCCCTGGCTTCTACCGAAGGTGGTCCCATTTCGATGGATGCTTATTCCGACCCTCGGGATGCCAGTGGTTATGCGGCTCACGATGTCATAACCATGGGTTATCTGCAATCGGATGCATTCAACCAAATGTTGGCCAATACCCAGAAATTGACCGAGGTAAGCCCCAACGACTACGATGCCATCTTTTTGGTGGGCGGGCAGGGCCCCATGTATACCTTTCGAGGCAACCACGATCTCGAACGGTTGTTTGCCGGTTTTTACGAATTGGGCAAGCCCAGCGCTGCCGTGTGCCATTCTACTACGCTACTGTTGGAAGCCAAAACATCCAATGGCAGCCTGTTGGTGGAGGGCAAAACCTGGACTGGCTTTGCCGATGCGGAAGAAGCATTTGCCGACGAAGCTGTAGGACAAAGGATTCAACCCTACTGGATTGAAAAAGAGGCAAGGAAACTGCCCAATACCACCTTCAAGGTAGCCGCGCCTTTCAGTTCCTTCGCCATACAAGACGGCAACCTCATCACCGGCCAGCAACAAAATTCAGGTGCGGCAGCTGCACGCCTGGTGGTGCAGCAACTGTCGTAACAAACCCTATGCAGTAGCACTTCGAAAAAGGGATAGGAAATGAAATTAGCATTTATCGGCATTGGCAAAGTGGGTTTTGCCTTGGCCAACAACTTTCAAAAAAGTGGACATACCATTGCGGTGGCCCACAACGATGTGAAAAGTGAAAGTGTGCAAGTCGCCCTGGCAAAGAACCCGGCCTTTGTGGCTTTGCCCCTGCAAGCGGCCGTAGATCAGGCAGAAGTGGTGTTTTTGGCTACACCGTTCAAGATCAACCAAAGCATTTTGGAAGGCTTGAACCTGCAAGGCAAGTTGCTGGTTGACTGCACCAATCCAGTAGGGCCGGGCATCTCCCACGGATTGAACAGCGCAATGTCTGGAGCAGAGAAAGTAGCCGATTGGGCCCCATCCGCTCAGGTGGTAAAGGCCTACACCATATATGGGTTCGAAAACCTGGAGAATCCCATATTTCCCAGCAAGGAAGTGAAACCGGTGATGCTTGTTGCTGGGGACCATGCTGAAGGCAAAGCCCTAGTACAATCCCTCAATACCGATTTGGGGTTTGATACCCTGGATGTTGGTCCACTTTCGCAATCCCTGCACCTGGAACACATGACCTTACTTTGGGTGAAGATGGTGCGCCAAAACGGCCACCACCCCAACTTTACCTGGGCATACCTGGAGCGTTAAGGAGCAACACTCATCGAATCCCGGCCGGTGTTGACCCACTCCATGAGGCGGGTTTTTTCCTGGGGAATGGCGCTATCCAAGTCTAGTTCGATCAGTTCCAGGGTTTCCACCTGTCCCGATTCCCAGCGCACCTTTCCCCATAAAGGTATGCCTTTCCACAGGGCGGCTTTGCCCGGATATTTTAAGGGTTCGATAAGGAAGGAAATCAAGTTGCAGGAGTAGCCTTGTATGTTGGTGTCGGCCTCACTTTGTACCACCAAATCCCAATTGTAGAGCTTTGAGTTGGGGTTCAAGACCAGGTTCTCGTAGAGGAAATCGTAGCCGCGGGTCACTGAAACCGTGGTGGAATCAGTGACAAACACATGCTCCATTCGGTCCATCTTTAGGGTAGGAAAGAAGGGAGGCTCCCGTTTGTTGACAAACTCAAAATACTCCGTAGCGCCATAGTTGGAGATGTAAACCTTTTGCTCGACAGGAGCAGTGCTCAGCGGATGCTGAAGCCGGTAATGCGCAATCGCCTCCTTTACCTCAAACTTTTCATACGGACCGGGTGCGCGATGGCACCCCGAGAGCAGCAACAATACAACAACGGTTCTCCACATGGTTGCGAGCGAAGTTAGGGCACTTTCTTTTGTTGAAAGGCAGAGGAGGATACATCAAGGAAGTGTGCACAAAACACCTCAAAGAAAAAGGCTAACCCACTACTTTGACGGTTCGCAAATTTCCCGAAAGGGTGCTGCAATGGCTTCTTTTTTAGAGTAAACGGCAAATACAATTTGATGAAATTGATCTCGGTATCCAAGGTGGATCACCTCATTGAAATAGCGGGCCACATCTGCCGGGTTATTTTGAAATACACCACAGCCCCAAGCGCCCAATACAATGGATCGGTGTCCGTGATGCAAGGCAATGGCCAATACTTTTTCGATTCGGCGTTTCATAACCGTTTCAATTTCGGGCAAACGCGCGGGTGTGCGGGGGCGTACTACACTGGCATTCACCGCGGGGGCAGTGAGAAAAGCACAGGTTAAAGGCTGCTCCACCAAGGAACCATCGTCGTGCCGAAGCAGGGGTACCCCAGGGCTGTAGATCATGTAATCGGTGTAAAAGCCATCGGAGGTTTGGCGATTGGTTGTATAGTAAGCCTCCGCTTTTAGCAAACTGGGGTACAAGCCAGTGGAGCGGGCCAGGCTTTCTTCTTGGGCCTGACTACCCCCTAAAAAGCCTCCTCCCGGATTTTTGGCCGAAGCAAAATTGAGGCACAAAACATTGGTGTGGCCCGCTTCCATTAGATCCTGTGTTGCTTCTAAAGTGGTTTTTTGGCAAAACTGTAGAGCGGCCGGGCGATCTAAAGCAGTAGAAGGTCTATTGTGCAGCAACGTATCAGAAGCTTCTGGCGTGTACACCAGGGTGTTGCTTACCGCTGTTTCTTGCAGGTCGGAAATATCAATTTGCTTTCCGCTGGGTGTAATGAATGAACCGTTTTTTAAAATTTGCAGGGTGGCTTCAGCGAGTTGTTTTCGCTGGTTTCGTGAAGTCATGAAATAGAAAATGTAAAAAATTGGGGCGATAACTGTAAAGGGGAAGCTACAGTTGTCTTTGAATATAATAATCGCACAAAGGTTGAAAAATCCCGGAATATAATCAAAGGCAGTGCTTACCCGAAAACTGCATAATTTGAATGAAGCTATTTCCAGTTTTGTTATAACCAGCCGTCCATTTAAAAATGATTTTAAAATCTTGATCAGGTTGGCCAACCATCTCCTCCTATGGTCACATCCTTTAAGCAACACACTAAACCTGACCTACCCATGCGCCTGCCTCAGTTGCCTCCTTTTACCCTTGTATTGCTTGCCTTCCTGCTGACTTCTTGTGATCCGGAGGGAATCTGGATCTTTGGCGTGTCCAATGAATCGGAAAACGAACTGTTGGTTCAATATCAAATCTCCGGCGATTCCGCCAACAGCGAGTTGCTGATTGCCCCCGGAGTGTGTGTGCAACTGCACGAATATGCAGGAATTGGCGGTTTGGAGTCGAAAGATGACGAAGAGGTGCCCCGGGTTTTTGAAACCATGCAAGTGATGCGCAGTGACAGCACGGCGGGTTTGAATTTCAATGCCTTGGATGGCAGCCGTTGGGATTTTCACAATGTGAAAACCGGCCGTTTTGTCTTGGTGCCCGTCGGCGAAAATGTCTACACTTTGAGGGTAGGTGAGAATGAGCTTGAAAACTGACCTTATTGCTCAAGCAATTGAGTGGAAGGGATGAAAAAGAAAATCCGGCAGAGAACTGGCTCCGAAGCACATTTCTGGGGTATTAAAATGCCAAAGAAGCCCTATTCCATCAAGCGGGTTTTTTCTTCTGGGATATCACTTTTCACATCCAGTTCAATTAATTCCATGCTCTCCCAAACTGTCTCGCCAGAATAAAGCGCCCCCCACAGCGGAATATTTTTCCAAAGGGCTACTTCACCGTGCATTTCCTTTTCTCGATCATAAAATTGGACCAACCGGCAGGGGTAATTTTGAATCAGTGTGTCCGACTCTTTCTCGATGGTGTAGTCTTGGTAGTTGAGCTTTGAACCGGGAAGAAACACTGCCTTGTCGTATATGAAATTGTAGGAGCGCTCAAGGGGAGTTCCTTTTTGATCACCGGTAAAGGCATGTTCAAGACCATCTATTTTCAAGTGATTGCCCAGGGTGGTATACTGTGGATTGGAGAATTCAAAATATTCCGTTGCCCCGTAGTTTGAAATGTACACTTTCGTATCAAAGGTGGTCGTCCATAGTTTCATTCTACAGGTTAAGATCGCTTGTTCCATTTCAAACTTATGGTAAGGGCTTGGCTCTTGAGCGCAACCCGAAAGTAGGAGTAGAAACAATAGGCAGGTTCTCCACATAATATTGAGGTTAAAGTAAGTTATTGTGGGTGCATCCATCACAATCCGGTGTCTACCCATTCCATTAGGCGCTTTTTTTCTTCTGGTATTTCGGTTTCCAAATCCAATTCGATCATTTCCATGCTTTCCCACAACTTAGGAGGGGCGTCCATAAACTCTACCCCCCAAAGCGGAATGTTTTTCCAAAGCGCCACTTTGCCCCTTATGTCAAATTCATCCTTGTAAAAGTGGATTAAGCGGCAGGGGTACCCCTGAATGAGGGTGTCCGATTCAGATGCAATACAATAATGAGGGTTGTTGAGTTTGGATTCAGGAAGAAACACCATGCTGTCAAAAAGAAAACTGTAAGATCTGCTGGAGTGAACCGTCATTGAATCGCCAACGAACAGGTGTTCGAGGCTATCTATTTTAAAGATATCTCCTAAATTTTCAGGACGTGGTTCTAAAAATTCCATGTATTCCGTTGCTCCATAGTTAGAGAAATATGTTTTTACTTCTATGGACTGACCCGTCCAGTTCATCCGATAGGTTAAGATGGCCTCTTCAATTTCAAATTTGTGGTAAGGATCGGGGGCTGAGCTACAGCCAAAAAGCAGGAGCAGTATAAGGAGTTGGGGGCGCAACATCATCATAAACAAAGTTAGGGTTTCGTTTCTTACCTGCGCTTGGTAGGAGTAATCAGCGATTGGCCTGCGGTAAATGTTGGCATTGAATCACCTTACTGTTCAAACATGCGCGAGGAGCGGAAAGGAACCAAGCTGTTTTCGGCTTCGGGGTCTTGCTCCAACACCTGTTTTAATTGAGCTACCTGAATGGCATCGGGTGCTACATCGGTGAAGTAGTAGATGTATTCCTTGCGCTCATCTTGGCTGAGGAAAATCAAATTGCTACGCTGCTCCGCGCAATAGTAATTGGCATAACGATCGGTGGCTTCGATCAGTTGAAAAGTGCTACTGATATAAACCTCCTCGTCCACGCACCCGTATTCATGTAGGGTGAAGTGTACTGCTTCAGACCACATAAAATTGGCCCAGGTATACCATTCAAAGTGGATGGCTGTTGTGTAGCAATCGGGGGCACCACAATCCCAGCCGTGCAGGTCGAAAGGGAGATCAAAGATGATCTTGCTGGAATCCAAGGTCACCAAACCGCGCTGGTACAGTTTTTCGAGAGGAGTGGTTTGGAAAAATGCTGCTGCTGAAGAATCGGATTTTTCACGGATAGGTACTTCGGAAATGGACGCTTGGTTATGATTTACTCCACGATGGGGCGTATTCGCATATTTTTGAAATCGAAATACTTCGTTGGAAGGTTTTTTTTCTGCGAAAGCAAGGAAAAAAACTAAAAACCAAAAATGATAATTACCGAACATAAAACGAGGCCAAGTTAGCGTATTCTCTTTTTCTTAGCCCAAGCTGGGCGGCTGATCGACCCTCATTTTACTGGTGATTTCCTTTAAAAGTTAGATAGACTTTTCGCCTCCTTTGGGCAACATTTTATTTTTGTAGGTTCATCAATGAAGAAAACACCAAAAAACCACCTGTCATCCAGTGTGATGTTACCGCAGGAGTATCGGTACAAAAGGAAAACCATTCCATCGCCAATAAAAAGAAGGCCACCTCACACCTGTGAAGCAGCCCCATTTTACTCGAAACCGAATTTAATTTTTCGTCACTACTACCTCGTAAATTTGATTGGTTGACAAGGTGTTGGAGCCTGCGGCATCGGAAGACCAAATCCCACCATAAACATAGCCCACGGTTACGGCCGTGCCGTAGGGAAAAAAACTCAAGTCAAATATACCGTTGGCTCCGGCCAATACTTTGTTGTTGGCCAAGGTGATAAAATCCCCTTCGCTACCCGAGAAATTGGATAGTGAAGTAGGAAAGGTATATTGCACGGAACCGCCACCACTGTTGAGGTTACGAATCACACAGGTTACGTCTTTGATCCAACCTTGGGCATTGGTGGCCGAGTCGCCGATACCGCCCAGCAGCACGTTGTAGGTCAACTTGTTGGCCGTATCGGCCAGGGCAAAATTCCAGGTGGAATAGTTGTTTTTGGGTTGGCTAAAACTGGTGTTGATGGTAACCGTAGCATTGGCACTGCCGTTGGGTTCAATGTAGATGGGATGGTAGAAAATACCATCGTGAGGGCAGGTAAACACTCCGCTAAACGCCGTGAGCGAAGGCTGCAAACTGGCCGATAGGGTAGGAGCCACAATCAAATCACGCCGATGAAATTGGGAGTAGCAATAGTTGGTGGCCAAAGGATCGGTATAGGTCGTATAATTCGATAGGCTCAGGCTGTCGTTGTTTTCAGTGATTTCGAATTGCCTCACTTGGTTGGTGTAGCGTTGAATGGTAGTATCGCTAAAAAAGGCCGAATAAGCCCCGTTGAACCGGTGCCCAAAAACGAGGTAGAAGCGATTACCGATAGCAAAAAGTTCTCCACCGGTGACTTGTACCGCGGTGTCGCGTCCGTAAACCACTGCACTTTTCAGGTTAGCGTCATTTTGATTTACAATGGCTTCGGTAAAAGCCGAAACCGAAACTTTGGCGATCGTATTGTGGGTCCAGGAGGTATCTTGGGTAGCACTCAACTGGCCATAGCCGCCACACACGTAGAGGTCATCGCCTACTTGCCAGTGTTGCTGGTTCGAAGAACTAAAAGGATAAACCAGGTCGGTTGGCAAATTGCTCGCCGGAAAGGAGTGAAGGGTATTGGAGTCCGGGTCATACACCATGAGGTAGACGTTGGCACTGTCGTAAGGAAAATCTTCATTGGGCATGGCAAAGCCGTGAAACCCGTTGATTCTTCCTCCAAAAATGAGCCACCGGCCTAAGGTATCGGTGCCGAAAACAAACGATTGCACCGCCGGAAGGTTCGAATGCGTGGTGTCGGCATTGATCTGTAAGGTAAAAGGTGGAACCGTGTCGTTGATGGTAGTGGTAGAAGTGGAGTCGTTGCCAGCGGCAGATTGATGGTGGTCTTTTTTCGGTTGACAGGAAAAAAGCACCAACAATACAAGCCCGGCCAGGGATGATGAAAAGCGCATACTTGTAAGTTTGGTGGAGCAACCAAAGTAGCGCATCTGGTTTCCAAAAGCAAAGCATAGGGAAAAAAAAGGAGCAGGCCAACAGGCCTGCGGAAACACACTTTTACGAGCTCCTAACCGGCATCCCGAAAAAAATCATAGCTCCGTAGACCGCTCGTAGCTGAATCCACCGCCTCCGCGCGGTGTCCAGGAGGTGAACTTGAGGTCGATGTAAATATCGTCGGTGAGCAGGTGAAGCACCAAATCTTTGTTGAGTAAACTGGATGGATTGCTGCCGTGCAGGTCCTCCCAATTGTTAAAGCTCAGGGAACTGAATGCGGCAGTGGTGCCAAAGGACCATTCAGTATCATCAGGGCTGTAGAATTTGGCATACGTGGTTTCAGAAGCCAGGTTAAAAATACCTTGCTTGTTGGCCCTGGAGATCCACACCTTGTCCGTGATCCGGTCCTGATTTTCCGCCAAGGTCCAATCCGCATTGTTGGCTTTGGTAAAAGTGATGGTAGGCCCTTGCCACACCTTCACTGTATTGGGATTCAGGTTGGCGTCCGTGTCATCAATGTCCCGGGCATTGTCTACAAAGTTGGGCGGCTGGGTGCAGGAACTGTTGGAAGTGTTCGGATCACCAAACCCGTCGTTGTCGTTATCGGCATACCACACCGTTTCCGTGCACGGTTCCTCTTCGTCATCTTTTTGGCAGGCCACCAAAACAAGGGTGCAACAGAAAAGAACGAAAATATAAGGAGTAAAATACTTCATGGTCAGTAGTTGAAAAGATGGCCGCACCCATAAAGGAAAGCACAGGTTAACCACCATTACTTACAAAGAAAGCAAAGCCTCCGAAGATGGCTTTGCTTTCACTACTGGTTTTTGTGCTGTCTTTTAGCGTTTGTGTTCCGGGCTGTCAAACCCAGCTTTGCAGCCCGCTTCCCACTCATCGGGCAGGTTGCCGTAGGCCGGTACCCCGCCTTGATCTTTTAGCATCCGGGCGAGGTGCAGGCAGTTCCAAACCAAAAAAGTGGTGTTGCGGTTAGTGAAGTCGTTCGCAGGCCCACCCGAACCTTCGTCCATGTAAGAAGGCCCGGGGCCTGCCTCGCCCATCCAGCCGGCATCGGCTTGAGGGGGCACAGTATAGCCAATGTGCGAAAGCGAAAACAGAATGTTCATGGCGCAGTGTTTCACACCATCTTCATTGCCCGTAATAAGGGTGGCTCCCACTTTGCCGTAGTCGCGGTATTGCCCTTTTTGATTGAACTGATGGGTGTAGCCATACATCCGCTCCAAGGTGCGGTTACACACCGATGATTTTTCGCCCAACCATACCGAGGTACACAAAATGAGGATGTCGCAGGCGTCCACCTCTTTTTGCAACAGGGGCCAATCGTCTTTTTCCCACTCGGGTGTTTGCGACATGTCGAGTCCCAAACCGGCAGGGATATCGTAATCCACCGGACGAATGATTTTGGAAGAAGCGCCCACCGATTCAAAAATGGCCTGGGCCTTTTTAATCAGGCCTTCGGTATGGGATAGCACAGGGGTGCGGTTCAAGGTACAGTTGAGAAACAACACCTTGAGGTCGTCGTATTTGGCCGGCGGGTTTTGACAGTTTTTTTCGGTTTGGTGGTTCAATTGCGTACTCATGTGATTCGTGCGTTGGTTTTTTAGAATGTCAGTGCTGTAGTGGTGTCCATGCGGACAAAATGTCGAAAGGATTTTAGCCACCATTACCTCCTCTCGAAAAGAGTGGAGAATAGCAAAAAATTACAAATGCATGTCTATACATTTATCTGTATAAAACTAAGCAAACAACTCGATCTCAGGATGTAAAATGGGGTAAAATTATTTTAACTGTGAAGGGCATGCAAGCCCTGCCATTCATGTTCGATGTCGCGCATCAACAGGGCATTGTCGAACGTTACTGAACCTTCCGGAAAAATGCGGGTATTCTCAAAAAAACTGGAGTGTACCTGCTTCACCTTCAACAGCGAAACCTGCCACCGGTAGGTCTTCAATTCCAAGCCTTCGAATCCCGACTTATCGGGTGAATACCCTACCGAACCCTTTTCAAAAAAATCGGAAACACAAGCGAGGTTGTCAAACACGCTCTCCGTGTTCCATTGATCGGTTTCGGCGGCCTCAATGGACAGCGAAGTACCATCTTCGCTTTTGAAAGCCACTTTATAGTTTCCCTCGGCTTCTGCTACTTCGAATTTCGCCTGGTGGTGAATTCCTGGAAAGATACGACCACCCGCCAGCGCATTGAGTACATTGGAAGTGTCTCTCCTGGGCACAAAAACACCTTCTTTGGTAATGCCATTCTCTTGCCATTCTACCGCAATGCGGTGGGCGCCATTTTCTGAACCAATGCCGATTTGCCTGGGCAGGCCTTTGGGCCGAATGCCTTTGAGGCGAATGAGGCAAATGCCGGCAATGCCTTTTCCGTGTACCAGCTTTGGTCGGAAGGGAGCGGGCAAGTAGCGCTCCAACACTTCTTTTTCAACCTGGTAGTTGATGAGAATTCTACGGTCGATGGTGCCTTTGATCTTGGGGAGGAACATGGCTTTATAAATTAAGGTTAATGTAACTCCAAATTTATTGAAAAACGACTGTTTCAGCTCGATAAGAGCATTAGATGGCTGGCAGATTTTTACAACTGGGCCAAAGCCTTATTGTTTTTTTCTGACGAAGTATAGGAACGCAATAAGAATGACCGCCAAAAGACCGCCAAAAAGCAGGTAGTGCCAAAGTGAGAAAATAGGCTTGTGAAAAAGGTAGCGCTTTGTTTCATATTTGGATTGCAGCGTTTCCTCAAGTCGAAAAAAGTCCGGGTCGGAAAGCTGGGCGCGGTAATTCTTGGTTTTATATCCCCATTCATCCCTGATAGCTTTCAATTCGAATTGGGAAGCAATATCGACTTTGTCATCCGTGGAATCGCTGCTTGAAATGCTAAAAGACAGGGTGTAGAGGGTATGGCCATCAAACCTTCCGCGAATGATTTTGTATTGTCCCTCAATAGTTTCCAGATTGAGGTAGTAGGACCCTTGAGCAAACATTATCCGACACCCTAAGGTATCGTAACCAACCCCCATTGAATCCGCATGCTCTTTGTCCAACCAAAACCCTTGTTCCAGGTCGATGATGTAATCCAGCGTTTCACCTTTCGCTACGAGCGAGTCATCAATTGTAAACTGCTGTATGCCCTCCTGGTGTTTTAAGTAGAGGACTCGATCGTGTACCCAAGCCGAATCGATGGGCGTCAGAAACCCAAAAACACTTTGAAGCGAATCAACAAATTGCACATAGCTGCGGTAAATCTCGATTCGGGTGTCACCATCTTGTTCGAAGCGTAGAATTTCTCCTGCTAAATTGCTGTCTGTGTAGTTAATGGAGAGGTAAGCACCCTCAATGTCCTGCTCTACGCGATGGATCACTTTGCCGCCAGAGGGCATGGGTTGATGAAAAAATATCTCTGAACAGCTCACCAAAAAAGGAGCAACTCATTACACAAAAGAGCATTAACCTGGCGGTGCAATGGTATAAAGAAGAAATAGAGATGTTGATTTTCATGGGTTCCCGTTTTGTAAAAGTTGGTGGGCTTGCTTCGCAAATTGCCCCTTTTCAGGGAGAGATTGTTGGTTCCAAAACTGAGACAGCTTGGAATAGCGGTCCACCACATCCCACTCTAAATTCCAATACAATTTGGCCACGCAGTGGTTGCACAAATAATGCGGTCGGGCATCTGCCTCTTCCAAATGAGCGCTCCCATTCATAACGCATGATTTGTAGAGGCAGTGGCGCAGTGAAAAGATATGTCCTGTTTCATGAACTGCGGTTTTGATGGAGCGCATCAAACACAATTGGTAGTTCTTTTTGTTTTGGGTTGGATCGCCAAAGCGGTAAATGGACCAAACGCCAATTCGGTCTTTGATCGAAGCATTGCCAAAAACATAGTTCCAGCTCTTTTTGGGGTAGAGGTCCTCTGCAGTAAAGGCCACATAAGCCGCTGCATCGTCGGGGAGGTTGGGCTTTAGCACCCGTTTCAAGAGGTAAGAGGTGAGCAGTTGCCGGTGCCCTTCAACCTTTCTTTGTGCACGAGCAGGAATGGCCGATATCAGGGTCGTATCGGCTACGATGACGGGCAGAGCAAAAAAGTGCTCCAGGTAGTCAAAGGTTTGCTGTAAAATCGCTTGCTGGCGGGCATTGGGCCGGCCAATGAGTTGCACGTAGATTTTGTTCCGCTCATCAGTGGCCCTTTGTGGGTGAGCCTGTATATATGCTTCGAGCGACTGTGGTGTTTCGGGGTGAATGCTGCGCCATTCTTCGGGTTGGGGTTGGGCCAATGCCGGGTGAAGCGGGTCCAGCAGTCGGCGGTAGTGCTGGGCTTGCTCTAAGTTTGCATCAGCGTCCGGGTAGTGCGTCCAACCAAGAAGCAGAGCAGGGATTAGCAAGAATTTCAACGGGTAAATTGGGGCTTTCACAGCGGGGAAGATAGCGAAGTAAGCCACCCAAAGCAAGCTGCTCTATCGATCGGAATACACCACCAGCACATCACTCGTTTTGCGGCCGTAGAGGTGAAGAAAGGGCAAGGAAAGCTCGGGTACGCCTTGGCCTACTTTCTGTAGGCGCAATTCGTGGATAATGCGCTGAACCTTTGGATCCTTCTTTCGCCCACTCCGAAAAACCAATACCCGTTGTGTAGTAGCATCAACTTGAGTGGACAACTCAACGGCCTCGGTGCTGATGAATCGGGCGTTGCCTTCGCGGTAAAATTGCGCGGTTTTTCCCCAGGGAGCGTAAGGGTTGTAACCCGCTTCGTGAATAACTTCCAGCTTCTGGCAATCCTTCAAGCGGTGGATAGTTTGGGTTACCGCAGCCCGGGCTTCACCAGGGGGAGTAATGGCAGCTACCGAAAGTGCTAACAGGTTGATGTCGAGTAAGACCAGTAGGCATCCGTATCCAATTTTTCGAGGTAGGGTTGGCCAACGCTGCAATGCCAGTGCCTCCAAGGCGGCTACCACCAGAAAGGGAGCAAAATGCATCATTGGAAAGAGGAAACGCAACTCTTTGTGTCCAATGAGCGAATGGCCTACGAAAAAAGGAAGCACAACCCACACTACCGCATGCCGCCACTTTTTCCAAACCGTCACCAGAAAGGCAGCAATGAGCACTACACCAATGGGAAAAAAGGCATAGCGAAACACAAAGAAGAAATACCAATAGGGCGGTGAAGTACCAAAATCCAGGACGTTGTCTTTCAGGAGGTTGGTCTGCAGGTAGTGGAGTGGGGCCAGGGTCAAGGAGCCGTAGAACCAGGAGTCGAGGGCTACACCGGCCAGTAAAATGAGCAGAAACGAAAGTGCAGCAGTGGCCAGCCTTTTCCACGATTCTTTGCGCACCAGCACCAACCATAGGGCCAGTCCCAATACCGAAAAAGCCACCTGGTAGCGACATAGAAAGCTGAGGCCCAACAGGGCGCCCATCAAGGCGTAGGCCCGGTGATGGCGTTGGTTGCCCAACACCAGCGTGACACCTCCCACCAAAAAAATGCCCGCCCACGTTTCAGAAGAAAACCGGACACTCAAAAAAGGGATAAACCACAAGAAGTAAGAGAGTACCAACAGCCAACGCCAATAGTGCAAGGAAAAAGAAGCACGAAACGCATGGGCAAAATGAAAAATGGTCACCACCGAAAGCAAAGCGGTCAGCAAGCGGAGCACCATGGCTTTTGAATAGGGATCGTTTACGCCCAAAAGAGCACCAGCGGAGAACAACAAGTGGGCAATCACCGGTTGCAAGCTCGGGCGCATGCGCTGGTGAAACTCCCAGGAAAGGTCTTCCGGGGCATTGCTCCCATCAAGAATGCCCGCAAATTCAATGATCTGGTAATGTTCGTCCCCGTGGTAATAGCCACTGCTCATCACAGCAGTGAGGCCATACACCAGCAGGGCCAAGGCGAGTAAAACGGTGTGGAATCGCATCAATGAGGTTAACAGGCACAAAAGAGATACAGTAAAATTGCTTCCGGTTGTGCAGTGCAGTGGATCAGAAGGAAGGGAATCCACCGTTCATCCAGTCAGAGGAGTGTCCTACAGTTGGTAAATGCAATAGTTTTCGTTCTCCAATACCTTTCGGTGGCCCGAGAGTTCCATGGGTTGGCCAAAGGTGCGTTTGAGAATCACGATGTATTTCAGCCCCTTTGCTCGAAGTGTTTCCAGGTAAGCCGCATCGCCAATAGCGGCATTGGTGTTGATCCAGCCTTTGCGGTGCGCGAAATACAGGGGAGTAGGATACTTGCCACTGTTGATGAGGATGCGGTCTTGCCGCTCCGAAACCAGATCGAGATCGTTTTCCAGTTGCACCATGGCCAGGTTCTTGTCTTTGATGCGGAAGTCGCTCGCCTGGTTGGCCAGTCCCTCCACGGCGATGATCAGCAGTACCGCCCACACTACTTTCGCCTGCTTGATCTGACTCAGCCCATAGCCCGCCACCAGGGCCATCACTGGCACAAAGGGCACGATGTAGTAGTTGTGGTGGGCAAAAGTGAAGCCGGCTTTCAATACCACCAGGCTGAAGCTGAACAGAGAAAGGGCCAATACCACAATCACTTTCCATTCTTTCCGCCACAGCGCGGTGCCTAAACCTGCGAGAAAAACGACAAAGCCCACCAGGTGCAGGGCCGTACCGTAGAACCTGCGCAACACCTGCGGCCAGTGTTCCACCAGCTCCTGGGCACCTTGCCCTATCGACTTGCCCATAAAAAAGTGCCAAAATCCAAAGGTTTCCACCAGGTGGGGCACCCAGTAATAATACCAACCGAGAGCCGGCAACAGCGCCAGAAAAGAAACCAGGGCAAAGACCAGCTTTCGATGCAAGGGAATGGTAGTTTGAAAAACGAACCCACCCAACACGACCAACAAATAGCCAGAAGGCAGCTTCGACAATACACCGAGCAGCAACAAACCCGCATAGGCTACAAGTGGAGGCCATTTGCGTTGATGCACCGAAGCCTCCAAATAGTTGGTGCCATAGTAAATACCGGCCAGGATAAGCGACATTGAAAAAGTATCGGGCATCACTTTGCGCGAAAACTGAAACCAAACCGAAACGGTAAGTACGAGGGTAGCATAAAAAGCCAGATCGTGGGTGAAGTATTTGCGCACGAGGCGAAAGAAATACCACAGCCCCAGGCTGGAGATCAACAGGTTGATGGCACGTCCATACCAGTGCTGGTAGCCTAAAACTTCTGACAAAAGGTAGATGCTGTAATTCAGCAAGGGAAATTCCATGCCCGTAATGCCCGACAAGTCACCCGCCATATCCACCCGGGGGTAGAACGGGTTGTTGTTCACCTCCAAAAAATTGCGGGCCACCATGGTGACCGTGGTTTGCCGCCAGTTGTGGCCCACCTCCAACGGCGGGTGGGTGATGCCGATCAGCCGAAGCAGAAAAAAGAAAAGGATCCAAAGTCGAATGTCTTTCCACTTCATGACTGCGGGTATCCGTATGAGTTCAATCGTTTTGTTGGAGGTTTTGCGGACTGCAGACCGCGATTTTTAGGGTTCTAAGATAGGGATTGATCGTTTTCCGTAGCCTTGCTAAGGATTCATTCGCCCAAGCGAACCGTGATTTCGGGAGCCCTTTTGCCAACCGGGCCAAACCGAAGCGTGGCTTCAGCACCTTGCAAAAATTCGATGCTTTCCAGGGTTGGCTTAATGCGCTTAAAGAGGGTTTCAGCATTGGGGCCGTAAAAGTAAAGGGAGCCATGGCTGTCGTCCATGGCCAATTCATGCCCATCGTAATACCCGGTGGACCTGGCTTCTAAAAGGGCATCAAACGTATTGTATAAATCATAAACTGCTTTCAAAGAAGGGATGCCGTTGTTGAAATAAACCAAAACCGAATGGCCCTCCGCAGGGTGCGGGGTAGGAGTAGTGTCACTGGTGTGGAATACGGGTTTCACGAATGCAGTTCGTAATGTTTGCTTTGAAGGATGACGTTTCAGTGCTATCCAATGGAAATCACCTTTCGAAGATAAGCATTCCGCTTTTGGACGAATCTGCCATGAAAAAGGGATAGGGATTGGTGGTAAGGAACCAACGTTTTTTTAGCAATTGAAATACTCCTCCTGGGTAAGCACCGGTTTGCCGGTCCAGTCTTTTAAAGTTTGCAGGATGTTCGTTTCAAAGTCCTGGACCTTGGCTTCCCATTCGTCGTAGTCCCAACTGCCCGGAGCCTTACGCTTCAGGTTGACATAGCCGTAGAAAAAAGAAGCCTTTCCACCTCGGTACCGACAGGAAAGGTGAATGATGCCGCCACCCTTGGCCGGCTTTTCATACACAAGGTCGAAGCCGCTCAGGGTAGGACCGTCCACCAGATTGATTTTGATTTCTCCATGGCGTTTGATCACTACGCCGATGGCATTGTTGTTGGCCTCTCCAAAAAGAAACTGGTGGTGGTGGGTGCTCACTTCCAGCAGTTGGTCGATGCTGGCGGGCGACAGTTTGGATTGCGCTCGGAAAGTTTCCGCATCAAGTAAGCCATCTTCTTTGAGCAAGAAGAATTCTCCTAAGTTGGTTTGGAGTTCGATGATTTCCATGGCAGTTTTTGGGGCAGCAGTTGCTGGTTACACGGAAATTTCCGCGATTTGTTGCAGGGCGCAAAGTCTTCTTGGTGTAAGGCTTGGAATCATTTTAGTCCATTGTATGTGGCCTTTTTGGTGATTCCCGAAGCTAAAATAGAATGCTTAAAATGGTGCATGGGCCTTGCCATTGGTAGTACTAAAGGGTTCAGGCAGAAGCCCGTCTCAAGGCCAAATGAATCGACAAAGTGGTGCATTTAGGAGAGCAATGGACTCTTCCCGTCTTTTCTTAAAATCCGCAAGATTCATGGAGTCTTAAAAACTGAAAAACAATTTCATTTTTAGTAAATAGTCAAATTGATGGACCTGCGGAAGTGCTTGAAGCCCTGCTTCATTCGTGGTGGTGCCCATTTACATCCATTTTTTGTGGTGCAATGGCATTCGAAATTTTGTGGTGCGCAAGAAAGCATTAAAAAGTGGTGCACAGTTTAAAAAAGTGGTGCACCGGTGCACAAAAAAAGAAATAGAAAGTGGTGCACAGTTTGAAAAAGTTGGGCACCGGTGCATAGAAAATGAAAAAAAAGTGGTGCACCCTTTTAATAAATCGTGCACCGGTGCATAAAAAATATAAAAAGCGTGGTGCATAGTTTAAAAAAAGCCTGCACCGCTACCATCCAATTACTTTTCGGGTGGTGTACCGTTTTTATTGTTACTGCACCATTTTTATTCTACGAAACCACCTGAAAAGTGAGTACAGAAAGCCGGTGCAGCGGTAACCCACTTTCATGCACCTGCCAAAAAGAAGAGAAGAAATGGTGCACAGTCAAAATTTTAGGCGCCCTAATAGAAAAAAGTAAAAAAGCAGCGGTGCATTTTCCGCGAAAATGCAACACCGCGGATGGCAAGAAGGAGCTTGGGTGGTGCAGTTTTGAAATGATTGGGCACCAGTTGTTTTCAAATCCCCGGGCCCATCGACTCAGCCAGTCGGCGGACACGTCCGCTCAGGGACCGGGGGCA
>ERZ1740068.370-NODE-370-length-23864-cov-7.482003_pt1 | contig 23864 bp, 15 predicted proteins | sample MGYA00581735_ERZ1740068 | MGnify/ENA primary metagenome ERZ1740068 (study PRJEB43018, sample SAMN04849740) | marine metagenome | isolation source: floating plastic debris | place: Pacific Ocean | collected 2008-08-30 | study: EMG produced TPA metagenomics assembly...
ATTCAAAAGCAATTTCCCATTGCTTCACTTATTCGTGTTGCTAAAAACTTAAAGGAAAAAGGCGCTAAAAAAACAATTTTTGAAGGTAGAAAACGACCAAACCAAGGCTGAAGAAGGCACCAATATAGCCGAACGAACGCCGGATGATATGGCTCGGATGTTTCCGTTTCTCCTCGCTCATCTCGCTTTCTCCAATGTCGGACATAGAGATGTACATGGCTCCGAATATGATCCACGAAAGGGCCATTTCAAATCCTTCAATGAAATACACCAAACCACCAGAAACGACCAGCGAAAAGCCCGCGATAAGGTGCAAGACCTCAATAGAGAACGTATACTTCTTATTCATGGGGCAAAACTAACAGACACATTCGTCGTCACAACAACTTAAATCGGACAAGTACATTCCATGCACTTTCCACTTGCTCACGTAGGCTGCTATGTCTTCTTTGGGGTATTTTTCCTTCTTCAAAATATCTTCTACAATCACCCCAAACCGTTGCCTGAATTTGTAGATAAAGCAGAATACATGGTTGTCGTGCCGCACCGAAGGCCCTGACAAGTAGAGGTTTTCCTGACCATAAAACTCATCCGTTTCCTCTACTAATTTGGGCGTGCCATCCTTTCGCATGGTGATAAATTCCTCGATGGGTTTCTTCACTAACGAAAAACCCGTTGCGCAGATCGGAATTTTATCGGTTTTTATAATGGTTTCGTCTTTTAGCTGAAGCTGATAAAGAGATTCTTCTTTGGTGACCGCCACTACTTCACCCAGTACTTCAGAATACAGCCGGGAGGCTTTCATTCTAATGTATTTTTCGTGTGTGTAGGGTGATAATACCTTGGAAGGATCACTCGTCAGGTTGTCGTCAATTTTGTTGGGATTGATGAGGGTGACACTGCTGTTGGCTTGCACCAGGTCAAAAGCCATTTGTACACCGCTTTCATAGCCACCAATGACCACAAAGTTATCTCCCTGAATACTGCCGGGGTGTTTGATGTAAGAACTGTGCAAACAGTGCTCGGCCCCTTCGATGTGGTTGATTTGAGGGTTTTGAAATTCACCAGTTGCCCAAATCAGGTACTTACAAAAAAAATTTTCCTGGTTGGTTGATAAAACCCAACCTCCTTTTTGCTTCGTTACCTCCAGTACCTCGGTATCCGTTTGCACCTTTATCTTAAAGTAATCTACCACTGCCTCCAGGTATTCGGCATATTCATCACCCGTTAAATGTTCCTTATTGAAGGAAAAAGCGGGGGAAGTGGCCTCACAGATCGAATTCAAATCGATTTGACCAAAAGCATTGCTCGGAAAAGAAGGAGTGATCATCTCCATGTTAACGGGCCATTGTAAGAACGAACAGCCGACCTCTTTTTTCTCCAAGATGAGGTAATCTACGTTGGTTTGATTCAGCAATGCGGCAACACCAACCCCTGCGGGGCCTGAGCCAACTATTATCACGTCCGTAACTGTCATGTCTCTCTGATTTATCGCGAAATCAAGCGGCAAAATTAAAGCTTAATATCAGAAGATGCAACTAAGTTGCAATTTCTCGTGGCTCTAACTTGATGGTAGGACACCAAGCCCAAAGCTATAATTGTGTTAGGATAGAACAAACAGTTTAATTGTAATTCGTTGTACCAGCCGCAAACAATATTACTGCATCGTTTTAACTATAATGCGCAGCTACGAGGAAAATGACTTTAACGATTGATTAATGGGAATTGGATGCACCGCTGCAAAGCGCTTGCTTTGAAGCTACCCTTCACCGCAAACGGTTTTACCACAGTTCAAGGTGATTTATTCCCTTGGTCGATTTGGATCTCCCCGCCTTGACTATTGAATGTGACCTTCAGAGTCCTACACTCGCCCCATATAAATTTATTGAATGAGGTTTTGTTTTAGACTGGAAAGGATTAAAAACAAAAAGTCCCTCAGTACAGAGCTGAAGGACTTTCTGATCAATTGAATAAATGGAACCGTAACGCTACTTACCGCTGGATAAGGAGTTTTTGTTCTTCCACATTGCCGCCGTGTTCCAGCCGCACAAGGTAAATACCGGCAGCCCATTCACTGGTGCTAACAGGAATCGTGAGCTGGCCAGGTTGACCAATCAGCTCGATTCGTTTCACCACTTGTCCGGTAGCACTGGTAATGGTTAGCACGCCACGATCGGCGATCGGTTGCGCAAACTGGATTTGAACTTCATTCGATGCGGGGTTAGGGTACAACTTCAGGCTTTCACCATTAGAAATTTCGAATGGATCGATGGCGTCTTCTTCCGCTACATCCTCGCGTCCGGAGAAGCAATAAGGTGTGACGATGATCTCGCAACATTTGTCGTCGTTGGCCCGGATGCGGTAGTTGTTGGGCATGCACATGGTGTAAGAGCCGCCAGGAGGCACCACAATGTTGATACCGAGGTAGGGAGGTGGAGGCATGGCCGCAATATCGAAGTGAGAAACGCTACCTGAGCACAAGCCACCATTGAGGCTGTTGTAAAGCGCTTGAAGTTCATTAAAACTGTAGTTCCTGCAAGGGCAATCCTCTCCGTATCCCAAGAAGGTAAATTGTGGAGAAGGAGCTTTGATCTTCACATTGATTTCAACAATGCAGAACACACAACCATCGGGAGTGTAAGTTTTGCGGCTGTAAACGCCTTCTTTGTCAAACGGCATCCCAACGTATCCAGGATTGACGTTCCCATCCGGGTCGATCCAGTCACCAAGGGTAAGGCCGGGGATGGCGCATACCTCGCAATCGAGCGGTACATTGGACAGCGGGTAAGAAACAAAACAAGGCACTTCTATTTCTGCCTCACAAGTGAAAAATTCAGCTTCGCCTTCTATTACCTCGATTCTAGTGCGGCACTGGGTACATCCGTCTTCGCTAATAACCGTTTTTTCGTAGCGACCCGGTTGGGTCACCGAATTGCCCACAGGTAATCCCGAATTGATATGGGACCAAGGACTAACAGTAGGGTTGGGCAAGTTGTCGCATGGAGCACAGTCGGGAGCTGCATTGTTCAAATTCAGGCCACCATCACATTCGCCCAGCTCTACCGTATGGTAGCAGGAGGTGAAATTGAAATCTATATTTTGAATATCAATACAAATGGTGTCATGGCAAGTATCCGTTGGATTACAAATGTTTATTCCAGTGTAGATCATACAAAGCGTCACCACATCATTGCGCTCAATGGAAGCGTTGAAGGTAGGATCTGTACCTTCAACACCACCGTAAATGGCTTCAAAACCCCAGATGTAACTCAGGATTTGTGTGTTAGGACTTCGGGCGAAAAAAGTGTATTCTGTGCAGTTTTCCACCGTATAATCGATTTCCACGTTGCAGCATTCGCCCGGGTCGCAATCGTCACAGCATAGTGGCCCAATCGTTTTGCAAATGGTTTCCGTACAGGTGTTGTTCAATGCAGGGTCAGTTGCGGTCATGGTCAACGTTACTTCATAGATTCCGCTTCCAAATTGATGGCTTGGGTTCTGAAGGTTACTGGTGGTGCCATCGCCAAAGTCCCAGGACCAATCGGTGACCGCAAGCCCTTGATTGATGAAGGCACTGGCATTGAATTGTTTCAGGCAATCTCCATCGTCATTGAACGTAAAGTCCAGAATGGCGCAAGGGCAGGGCGCACCCGTATTTCGCACCTCAATGTTATCAACGATCATGTCTACCTGGTTGGGGGCAGTGTTGTTGGTCAAAAGGGGATACACCCACAATTGATTGTAATTGGCGTTTGGAGTGAAGCATACCACCACATTGGTCCAAACATTTGGAGCGAAGTTGGCCGCCTGGTTTTGCCAAATAACCTGGCTGGTGGTGGGAACAGGCACTTGCAAAATGTTGGGAGCACCGTCATTGCGTGGAACCAGCCCGGTGGTGGCTTCTAGTTGCAGGGTGGCTCCAAAACCCATCGCATTGGTACGAACCTGGAAGTTGATGGTATAGGTTTGACCGGCGACAAAGTTGAAGTTGTTAAACATGCCTTCACCACCGCCCCACCGCGACCACATAAAGGCAGATCGGGGAGGAGCGCCAAGGGCAGCATGACCGTGCGAAGAACTCCAGCCAGGCACCTGCTGGTTAATCACTGTAGCACTGTTGTTGGGAATAAAGCCCGCTGGCAATTCAAAATCGCCATTGACAATGGTAGAAGCGGGCAAGTTGTTGACACACTGCGCCTGAATAAGATTGAGGGTTCCGATTGAAACGCAACACGCGATCAACCAGCATTTAAGAAATAGTTTGGGTATTCTCATTTCAAAAAATGATTAATTGGGTAAATGGGTGAATAGATTTATAGCTAATCTATTTTTTGAGCAGGCCAACAGGAAGCACCACTTGATGACCGTGCTGAAAAACTCCATGAGTGTGTCGAAATGGGAGATGAACGTGTTGGTGGTAGATAAGCGACTCTTTAGAATACCCTTCTGGTGATGCTGGATGTCGATTTACCCCGATGCCTGATCAGAAATAAGGTTCAAAATTGCTGAAGCTGCTTTTTTACGGGTGGGTTATCGCGGAGATTTATTCGACGGAGTTATGCTATCAACGTTAGCTTGATTCAACAACGAATAGATTAGAGTAAGACAGCATAAGGTGAGGAGGTGAGTCGCTACACGGACTGCTTTTTTACGGCTTTTAGTTTTTTAATTGCCATTAGAAGGTAAAACCTAACCTTTCCTGGGATAAATGCCGCTCATTAAGTATGCTTTGTTCTGCTTATAGAGAGTTGGTGGTAGCTATTCATTGCAGGGATATTCTACTAAGGTAGAATGTTGTATATTTCTTCAGTTCTTCTTATAAACAGTCTTTATGACTTAGCAATTAAACAATTTACAGCATTACTTTACCCCCATGATCGTTTTGAACCTTTTTTCAATTGCAATTCACCGTTCGCTGCTTGTACGCTCCCTGTCGTTAAACATAATTCCCCTACTATCACTGATTTTTATAGCTCTACCGCAGTTGCTTTCCGGGCAAAAAATCACCCAAAGCAGAATTATTGCAAGTGAAGCAGGCTTTTTGGTGTATGGCGTCCAAAATGAAAACCTCCGCTTCGACTTTTTTGACCCTGAATTGAATTTGAAGTCATCTCAGACCCATGATTCTCCATTTCGGAACCCCCAACCTAAAAAAATTGAGTTTCTTAACGATGGATACCTCTTCAAGTATTATTTCAGTCGACTTACAATCGACCCATATGGCAATCAAAAACACCACAAGAACTGGTTTGAGAAGGAAGAAAAACTAGCGTATAAGGAATTGGAAAAAAAGGATGATTTTCATTGGCAACCTCCTTTTTATGGTTCCAAAACCTTCCTTGATGAGCGCTTGGTGCTTCACCGTGGCGACACAGAACTTAGGGTGGTTGTAGAAACCAAAGAAGGCGTAAAAATAGCTAAAATTAGCGCTTTTGACATCAGTGATAGCCCACTTCTAATGGGAGATGTTAGGTTGGAGTGGGAAGCTACGATCGATGCAGAAAAAATCAGAGATTATCAGTGGTATGATCTGGGAAAAGACCACCTCTATCTTGTGACTCTTGAGTTGGGTACAGGAAGCAATAGTCCAAAACATTTGATCCATCACATTGATTTTGAGAAAAAACAAGTAACCTATCGTCGTGAGTTGAAATTAGAAAACGGTGGATTTGTTTCTCTGAGCAAATTGGTATTGAACCCTAAGGGGCAATTGCTTGCTTTTGCACATTACTCCGACCAACCTACCCCTTTTGATCCCATAAGCAAATCCGGAAACTCTTTTGGGTTCAATAACCTTGGAATTGATGGAAGTCCGATGGGATGGTGTATTTTCCAAATGGATCAAAACGGAACAGTAAGAAAAGTCCGGAAACACCCTTATGAAATTCATGAAGTTATTTCCTGTGAAAAAAAGCCAAAGCCGCTTTCCACCAACATAACCAGATTTAGATTTATGAATTTTTCTGGTTTACACTTTGCCGAAAATGGGCATCTGTTGCTGATCGGTGAAAACTTGTTTGTGAACCGGGTCATCCAGCGGGTAGAAACAGCCTCCAGTAGTAGAGTGGTCGATCGTTCCTATTACCGAACGTATGGATTCACCTACCTGAGTCTTGATGAAAATCTGGATATCACTCAGGAAAAGTTCTTCGAAAATTTCTATTGCGAAAAGGATGCCAAAAGTGGAAGGGCCTGGTATTTTCCACATAATATGCAGCAAACCAAGCTAAATGAGCTCCTTATGGATTCTGATGCTCTGAATGAAGATGGCAACCTTTGGATCAAGTACCGAATAAAAGATCTGATACTTAATGAAAAGGATGCTGTGATTTTATTTTCGAGATGGGAAGAAAAAAAGGCGGGCGAAAAGCTCTATCGAATGTTCCTTACTGGGCCCAATGCCGGAAAACCAGAATTTATAAAAGAAACCAATCCAGACAATGTATACCGCTGGTTTTTGAAATCAATTGATACTGCAATAGAATTTGAATCAGCTAAATCAAGCTATACCCTGGGCGAGCTATCCCTTTCCAATCCGTCCCGTTAATGCTAAAGCTAAATTGCACAGCAATAATTTAGAATAGTAAGCGTACCTGAAATAGATAGCTTGAAAGTGGCCAATTTTGCTCGCTTCAATGTGCGATTAAATTCATCTCCCTTTTGGGTTTTGTATGCCGAATCGTCATCGATATGCTTCTGTTTTAAGTGTTCTCGCTATACACATCTGAAGTTGAAGAGCCTTTCAACACGGTTGCATTCGCACAGTTAATTCCTACCTTCCAGGGTTTAGCCATTTGCCGTAGGGCCATAACGATCCAAGACCATGAGGTCCATGTTAGTTCAAGTCCTGTTTGCCGTAACCCATCAATTTTGCAACACCAAATGAGCTTCAGGAATTGGTCTTGAGGGTAGCTATGATGTACTCCTTCTTTGGTACATGCAAAATGAAAGGGGGTGAACCCTTTGGATGGCTTAGGCATACCCTTACAAGCATTCCGGAATATCCCGCAAATTGCTTAACAGAACTTTTGCCCATTGCAGGGGGTACGTGCCCGCGCGCTTACCACATTTCAACTGCTCCACGCGTTTGTCACTAACTATTTTTGGGTTCTACACCGACTTCTTAGCTACCTGTGGTTGAGCTTGAGGTTTGGTAGGATTCTTTGCCGTCGTGGCGGACTTAGTTTGGGGCTTTCGTTGCTTCTTCTCCACCAAGCGTAAATCTTTTACCGCGGCAATCGTCTTGAAGAATCCGAACAGCACAGTAGCCTTATTACCTTCGATGGATGCTACCTCGCCCTTTTCTTTCCCGGTTTTAAGACGAACCATACTGCCCACTTCAATCTTTTCGCGCGCTAATTCAGCTTTTTTACGACGAGCCTCGACTTTGCGGTTTGCTTTTTCGCGGGCCTTCTTGCTTTGCTCTTTCTGCAGCGCTTCGTTTTTGGCTTGTTTGCGCGCGCTATCGCGTTTCTGCTTTTCTTGCGAAGCGGCAATCATCAGCTTTTTAATCAGCTGCTTACGATCGCCGGTTTGGTCATAGTAGTCGAGTAGCGCTTTGTAGCGTCTGCCCAATTCCATCATTTTATTGATCTGATCGCGATCCGCTTTTTCGCTGGCTAGCTGCGCACGCAGCTCCTGCTGCAAATTGCTGTACATTTCCGCTTTTTCTTCGGTAACGTCTAACTCGCGAAGCAACTCCTTTTCCCGCTTAGCCAAACGCTGTTGATCCTTCTGCAAACGCACCAACATCGCATCTAGCTTTACTTTACGTCCATCTAGTTTCTGTCGTGCGGCTTTCAGCAACTTTTTATTCAGTCCAATTTTAGAAGCCACTTCAAATGTGTACGAGCTTCCAGGTTGCCCTACAATCAGTTCGTAAAGTGGTCGCAACGACTCTTCGTCGAAGAGCATACATGCATTTACCAAACCAGGGGTAGCATCGGCCAACAACTTGATATTGCTGTAATGCGTAGTGATGATACCATAAGCCTTACTATCAGTTAGCTGTTCGAGGATAGATTCAGCAATCGCGCTTCCAAGTTCAGGATCAGAACCAGTTCCAAATTCATCGATGAAAAAGAAGGTGGATGCATCGGCAAACTCCAAAAAGTACTTCATCTTCACCAAGCGTGAGCTGTAGGTACTGAGTTCCATTTCAATGGATTGATCATCGCCAATATCAACAAATATGCGATCAAATATGCCCATCACTGTATTCTCATGAGCGGGCAACAACATACCTGATTGTACCATCAATTGCAGCAAACCAAGTGTTTTTAACGCAATTGATTTACCTCCGGCGTTCGGGCCGGAAATAATCAATACTCGGTTATTTTGATTGAGGTGTAAAGTAAGTGGAACTGTCTTTTTTCCTTCCGCCTCATTTTGTAAGTAGAGTAGTGGGTGGCGAGCTTCCAGCACATCCATACTCCGATCTTTGCTGAGGCTCGGCAACTTGGCATCAAGGGCTTGAGCCAATCGCATTTTAGCGCGAATTAAGTCAAGTTCCCCCAGCAATTCGGCTGCGGCATTGAACTCCGGTTGGAATACAGCCATTTGTGCAGTGAGCTCTTTCAGAATGCGATGAATTTCCTGCTTTTCCTCCTGCTCCAGTTCTATTAACTGGTTATTGATTTCTACCGTACTCCCCGGTTCGATGAATGCGGTACGTCCGGTATCCGAAGATCCGTGAAGAATACCGTTCACCTGTCGTTTGTATTCGGAGAGTACGGCTAATACACGACGTTGATTCCATGAGCTTTCGCCAAATTCTCGCAGCCAACCAGAACGCTGAAACTTCCGCATCTCTGCCTGAAACAAGCGACTGGCATGCTGGCGTTTTGAGGAGAGGTTTTTACGGATACGTGCTAATTCTCGCGAGGCAGATGATTTCACCGTAGTGCCATCAATTACTTTATTGATCAACGGGGCTACCTCTTTGCAAACTGTCATGTACTGAACGAGCTTGCCTAAGTTTGGAAATTCTTCGTGCTTACTTTTTAGAAAACGCACTACACCGTTGGCGGTAGAAATGATGTTTAACAGATTTCCAAACTGCGCAGCCTCAAGCGCAGCACCATTTACCGCTAACAACTCACGTTCGGATTGACTATCTGGTGCATCAAAGGCCGGAAAGTATCGCCCCTCTTCGTGCACTCGCAGTAACTCGTGCGTTTGGTACAACGCTGTGGTGATTGCTCGCCGGTCTGATACCGGTCGTAAATCAATCGCTAACTCCTTCCCTTTTCGGGAGCGACATCGCTCCTCCAGCAGCAGGAGAATTTCCTGAAACTGAAAACGACTCATCGTATCTTCCGGATACCATTTCATGGCGCACAAAAATAGCTAACGGGCGTTACGATTGTGTAACGCGCGCTTTTTTTGTTCAAACAGAGGGAAACGGTAATGGTTCTCGAGTAAACCATTTTGTGGAAGCAAATGAGAGGCAGAATGATTGCCATTGCATTGCCTCACGTGCCGACTTTTTTCTGGAAACAACGAACTAGGTAGGGTGCAGTCATAAACGTTGTGGAATGATTTGCCCTTTCTACAACAGGAGATTTTTAAAATGGCAAAACACGTATGTTTTTCCAGTGTCCAGATTCTTGCTAAATCCGATTAAGTGATCTCAAAGCACTTTCTCGAGCCGTTCCAATTACAACCACTTCTGTGCTTCCAATAATTCATTCACCCAAGACGGCTTCACTATTTTCCTTAATTGATAGAAAAATTCTAACCATCTATTTCTTACCTAACTCTTTCAAAGTCAATAAGAGTAAAGAGAGAACGTGGGTGGCTGATTGAAGGCCCATTTTACAAATAATTAGTGTTTCCTGCTCCCTTGGCCTCATGGTCTTCTCCTATCACAATGACTTCCACTTTCTCCTCAGTGGCTTCTTTAGTGTAACGAGGGGATAGGAATGGATTGTATCCTGCTGGATTTTCTTTCAAGACAAAAACCCTCGTAGAGCCATTCATGGACATTTCCACCAACTCCATTCGGGTTTTGCCAGAGACATTTATGTAATAAACGTTTTCATCCATTCCATCTACGTGGTGAATGTTTACTTCAACCTTGTATAGTTCTGCTGACATAGCTGACATTTTGCTGTTTGAACGATGTTTTAGGAGTTTGGTTGCTTTAGATCTATATGAATTATGACGATTTGAGCGGTTTTCCAGATTCGAGAATTCCCCTCAATAGTATGACCTAAAGCTAATGCTATAATAGGATGTAAACTGTATGACGTGCAAAAAAAAAGCCTTTCAGTGCGGAACTGAAAGGCTTTTAAACGGTCGGGGTACCAAGATTCGAACTTGGGACCTCCTGCTCCCAAAGCAGGCGCGATAACCGGACTACGCTATACCCCGAAGAATGTTTTTAGTGTCTTTTAAAAGAACGCCTCCAAACGCTTTGTGCGAATGGAAGCGCAAAATTAAGAATAATGTGGCAAAGAAAAAGAAAATTTCAGCTGCAAATTAGCCAACTAATTCACCTCTTAAAGTCTTGAGCGCCTCTTGGGCTGCTTGAACGTCTGATCCTGAATATTTCCGGCTGTTAGAAAAAATCTTTTTGATAGGGGCTTTGATCCCTTCCAACGAAGTGCGGATGGCCTTAATATCTGCATCGCTTTCAAATACCTCGCACATTCTGAGAAGGCTCTTGTAGCTATCCGCCAATTCCCAAAATTCGGTTCGGGGGGCATTGCCTTCCATTTTTCCGCCCAGCATGCTCGAAGCGAGGTACATGGATTCTACCCAGCCACCAACAGCCATCATGGTAGCAATCTTAGCACGATCTTCTGAAAATAAGTTGTCTTTGGCCTTAATGTAGGCTTGAGTAAGCAGCACCGATTTATTGACAGTAGAATCCTCACTGCTCAATTTTTCCATAATCTTTTCATCAAAGGCTGATTGAATCCCCAGTTTGCCTGCCAAACCATTGATTCCGCTTAAGTAGTTAATCGCACTTTGCGTTTGTCCGAAAGAACTAGCGTACACCATGTCTGAACCAAAGGCACCAAGTGCTAAAGCTTGTTTTTGACTGGTACTGGCGCTGGAGCCCTTACCAGTAGACAGCATGTTGCTTTCGGTAAAAGAAAAGCTGTTATCGTTCAACTGGTTAAATAGATTGGCCGAAGTCTCAATGGTAGAGCGAATTGTACTCAGTTCGTTGAGATAGTCTTTTGAAAGCGAGTCAGAACGTTCGTAATCATAAGCTGGTTTAGAAGAACCAGTTTCTCCTCCGCAAGCGCTCAATACAGCTGCAAATCCGATTATTAGCGACACTGGGACAATGGTGAAGGCTTTCATGGTTTAGTTGTTTATGCAATTAGTGTTGGTTTCAAATGATCACCTACGAAAGTAGCACAATTTTGATTCGAAAAAAGCGGTTTTCTGGCTTTCAAATGGTATAAACTTTGCTAAGGGCCATAAAAAAAGGGCTGCCTCTACTGAGGCAACCCTTCTACTATGTTTTTACGATAGTTGATTACTCAACAATCACACGCTTGGTGTTTTTCTGATCTTGGGAGTTAACAACGCTTACAAAGTAAACGCCTTTTCCAAAGCTTTTCAGATCCATGTTGTGCTGAAGACTTCCGTTCACGTTGATACGTGCCAGAGCAACTTGTTGTCCCAACATGTTGGTTACTTCTACAGTAAATACCTCTGTTCCAGGAGTGGTAAAATTCAAGAAGAACTCACCGTTGTTTGGGTTAGGCACTACTGAGAAATCGTAAGCAGCATCGTCGATCTCATTTACGTTCACACTACCTTGAACATCATAAGAAATGTTGGTAGAGCAGAAGTTGGCGTCAGTGATGGTCACGGTATAGATACCAGGAATGGTAAGGTTGGTCAGGTTTTGGGTAGTAGCTCCTGGGAAACCGGCAGGACCAGTCCAGCTGAAGCTATATCCACCACCACCACCAGTTACGGTATTAATGGTAATCGAACCTGGGTGGGTAGCGTCCGCTACAGTAGCTTGCGCCAGGATGTTCACCGTCTGACAAGCCTCTGGGCGAGTCAAAATTCGCAATTCGGGTACATCACCAATGAAACCCCAGGTATCATCATTACTTACGTCAACAAAAGCGGTTAATGGAGGAGCATCGTCAACGTTGAAGTCCCAGGTAGAAATCCACATTTGGTCAGAAGAAGACAGCAAACGGTAGAATACCAAATATTCACCTGGAGTATCAATAATTACTGGTGTATCGAAAATAATTTCATTGTATTGGTTGAAAGGCGTAACCGCCTGATCAATCACGTAGAAATCAGTTCCACCGGGAAGTTCAGTGAATTGATCATCCATAATACCAATGTCAATAATACCGCCATCGGTAGTTCCGTTTGGTGGGTTGCTGAAGAAGCTAATACCCAAACCAATGATGGTATCAGCGGCAGGGAACTCAAACATTTGCGCCACAGTGTGTACATCAGTACCGGCAGCCCAAGAAATACCACCAGAACTGGTACCACGGTCACGTGCATAGGTAAAGTTGGTTACCGCCAAAGAGTGCGTTACGGTGTCGTCATCTGGAAAACAATCAACAGAGTCAGAAACCGCAATGAAATCAATGTCATAAAAACCTGTTCCGTTGTTGGGTGAAAAGGTAGTAGATACGTTGAAAGAATCTACAGCTAAAGCTCCCAAGGATACAATGTTTGAACTGGTATTCGAATAGGAACCAGTGTTGCTCACGTCTACGCGCAACGAGGTGTTGGGCACACTTGCTTGACCATTGTTGATGATAGCGCCACCAAAGGTCATGTTGAAAGCGTTGGCCTGACGCTCAGGCATTGCATAGTAAAATGCAGTACGGGTAGAATCACCAAAATTACCGTAGTACTCTTGAGTGATAGCAAGATCATTGTCTGGAGCAGTTACGATACGCATGTCATCGATCATCCAGAAGTAAACCCGAGCACGCCATCCAATCTTTACCCAAATGTTTGGCTGATTACCCATAGAACCTGGGAGTTGGATGCTGATGTTTTGTGGGTCTGGACTGGCAGTGTTTGCGGCTACACCATTGTTTACGGTGTAAGAAATCCAAGGACCGTTAGCACTCACATTACTTACCAATACATTGAGGGTAGGAGTGTTGTTGAAACGGAAAGCTTGGGTAAACTCAAGACGAACAGCAGGATTACCTATTGTAGAGATACCTTCGGTTACAAAGTACGAAGCCATGTACTGGTAGGTAGTACCGGAAGGCTGCCCAAAGAGCGTATTGTTGGCAGAGTCAGGATCTACAATTAAGAAACCGTTGCTTGACGTAGCAGAGTTAATAGGAGTACCAGCTCCGGCAAAAAATCCTTGTGAACCTTGGGTTGTGTATTTCCATGGGCAAACACCAGAACTATCGTCCAGGGTCCAGGTAGATGGAAAACCACCAGCGAAATCTTCCGACCAGATGGTGGATGCTCCTGATTCGGCCCCAGGAGTGGTTCCATTGAATTCAGTAACGGTAACATACTCGTCTGGCATTTGGGCGATGATCTCACCAGCAGGAAGGTTGGCCGTCATTTTGGTTTCAGAGGCCTTCTGCAAAGTGGACATCTGTGCCCAACCAGCCCCAGCGACCAGTAAACCAAGCACAAGTGTAAAAACTCTTCTCATAGCATAGGATTTAGTTAGAATTAAGCGAAACAGTTGTTTCCTTATATATAAGGAACATGAATTTTAGTTTAACAATTGATTGAAGTGCCATACAAGGACACAATCCGCCCAATTTGAGGCCGCAAGATAGAAAGTTTTTCGCTCCCGAAAAACATGAAATGGCCCTATCCTTGCTTTTTCACAGACCTTTTTGGACCCTTCAAAGGGTGTTACAAGAGCTTCCGGAATGGACCATAATTTTCCGGTTTAGCGCCTTGCGAGACACGGTGGTTGGCGGTGTATCAACACCTCATTACGAATCTTGGAGAGGGAATCCGATCAAAACGTAATGATTAAGACTTGATATGGTGACACAGTGACACCATCTTTTTGTCATATTCAAACAGATACAAGAAGTGGGAAACACGTTGCTTCAGACCTTCCAAAAAGAAAAAAAGTAACCCGTTTATAGGTCAGGCGATAGTGATCCTATTCGGAATAAAAGCTTGAAATGCTACCATTATATTTAGAGAAGAGGAGAGCTACATTGGATTTTCAATCCACTCAATCCAAAGAATTAAAAATGAAATTTCCAGAAAAGCACTCTGACAAGATAGTAGACATAAGCGGTAAAATGCTTGACATAAGGGCAAAAAAAATCCTTCCCGGGGGAAGGATTCTGCGGAGAGACCGAGACTCGAACTCGGGGAACGCTTGCGCGTTCACAGATTAGCAATCTGCTGCATTACCACTCTGCCACCTCTCCAAACTTATGTAAGAACATATCCTCTTTTTAAGAGGGCCACAAATGTAATCATTGATCTTTTCCCGGCAAAAAAAAATCAAGAGATTGAAAAAGAACACAAATCTGCCTTGATTTGGATCAAATGCCCGTTTAACCGATTTTTCGTGTACTTTTAATCACTGTGAATCCCCATTTGTCAATGATCCGAAAAATAGCCTGGCTGCTGTTGGTCGCTACCGCATGGGTAGCTTGTCAGTCTCCACCTGACCCTACCAAAGAAGAGAAGAGGCCTCGTCCTTCCGATTGGTCTACCGAAAACAAGGTCAGTTTCCATTTGAAAGCGGAGCCCAATGGATTACATCCTACCCATGGCCTCACCGACGATTTGCGCTATTTCATGTTCAATTATACGCAGATGCGCCTCATTCAGGACGACATTATAAGCAATACCATTCGACCTTCACTGGTGCGCAGTTTGCCAGAGACCTCTGCCGACCAACTTACTTTTACCTATGAGTTGCGGGAAGAACCCCGATGGGACGATGGTACACCCTTGACCATCGATGACGTTCTATTTACCCTCAAACTGCACAAATGTCCACTCACCAACAATCCAGGGGCCAAGCCTTACATCAACAACCTGAAAGCATTTGAACCTGTGGCCGAAAACGACCGGGCGTTTCGTTTGGTAATGAAGCAGCCTTATTTTCAAAACGTAAGCTTCCTGGTTGACTTCCCTATCTTACAGCAATCCTTTCACGATCCTGAAAATCAATTAGGTGATTTCACCATCGCTCAGTTTGACGATCCCAAATTCCGAGCTTCGGAATACCCGCAGTTGGTAACCTGGATCAACGAACACAATGACGGAAAATATGGACGCAATCCGGATTTGATGAATGGACTGGGACCTTATAAAATAACTTCCTGGAACAGCGACCAAAGTTTAACCTTGCAAAAGAAGCCTGGGCATTGGATGGACGAGTTGGGGGACGAATCGCCCTTTGAAAGTGCTTATCCTGGGCAAATCACTTTCCGCTTTGTGGAAGACCCCAACGCTATTTTGCTGCAATTCAAACAGCAAGGCTTCGACGGTTCTACCTCAATCCCGGTAGATCAAATGTTGCAATTGCAGCAGGACCCGGAATTCAACCGCAATTACGAGTCGAAGTTTGTACCCTTGTACAACTATACATTCATGGGTATGAATCAAAAACCGGAGGAAAAGAATAGGAACCCGGTATTCACCGATCGGCTCACGCGTAGAGCGGTAGCCCTTTTAGCACCTGCCGATGAAATTATCCAAGTGCTTTATCAGGGGCACGCCAACCGAATTGCCGGAGTGGTTTCGCCATTGAAGCCAGATTATAATACCGAATTGAAACCCTTGAAGCGCAATGCGCAACGTGCCACGGAATTGCTGAAAGAAGCCGGTTGGGCGGATAAGGATCAAGACGGGATCTTAGAACGAACGGTAGCCGGAAAAGACATCCGTTTTACTTTTTCCCTCACTTACCCGGCGGTTTCGGACCGGTGGAAAGACATGGCCCGCATGTTTTCAGAAGCTTTAGCCGAAGCAGGTATCGAAGCTGTACCCGAAGGCTTGGAATTTGGCAATTTTGTAGAAAAACTGAGCAGCCACAACTTTGATGCAGCCCTGATGAGTTGGAGCAGCCAGGCACGACCGGACGATTTTACCCAGGTATGGCACACGGAGTCATGGTCAGGCAGCGGGTCTAACTTCTTTGGTTTCGGCAATGCCTATTCCGATTCGTTGATTGAAGCCTACCGCGCTACGGTAGATGATGACGCACGGGTGCCCATTAGTCAGGCGTTTCAGCAATTTGTGTTCGACGATCAGCCTTATGTTTTCTTGTTGGCCAGCCGCCGAAGAACTGCACTGCACCGCAGGTTTGAAAATCGAGGCATGTATTCAGAAAAACCGGGGGTATTGCTCAACTTCTTACAACTTGGGGAAGTGGCTCCTCGAGGAGCGGCATTCAACCCTTAATTGACCATGCTGGTATACGTGCTTCGTCGGTTGATGATTGCGGTGCCGGTAATGGTGGCCATCTCCCTGGGAGCCTTTTTATTGATGAATGCGATGCCCGGTGATCCGGTAGACCGATGGTTGGCCAGTGGTGGAAACACCCTCAAGAGTTCACCCGCAGCCCTACAATCCGAGAAACAACGCATACGATCCCAGCTGGGGTTAGACTTACCCTTGTTTTATGTTTCTCTCGCTTCATGGGCACATCCTGATACCTTATATAAGGTAACCAATGCGAAGAAAAGAATTTGGATGGGGCGCTTGCTCGAGAACAGCGGCAATTGGGCAGCTGTAGAAAGGTTTGGTCATGCAGCCTGGGCTTATGCTGAGGGAGTGCAACACAGCGAGCAGGGGGAGTACCTGAAAAAGCGATTGAGCAGGATAGTACAAATCTCTGACCTGTCAGAAATGCGCCAGCACCTCGATAGTTTGTACGGAAAAGCCTCCAATGGCTGTTTGCTTTCAACCGATTTGTGTACCCATCAAGTAATCTTTTTGGAGGCTTTCGACAACCTTGCTTCAGGCAGTCAGTGGAAAACCTGGATACCCTGGGTCCATTTTCATCGCGAAAACCGCTACCACCGTTGGTTGTTTGGCGATGGCAATTGGTGGACAGGAAAAGGAGGAACACATTCCAAAGGCCTACTCCGGGGGGATTGGGGATGGTCGATCCGAACCCGTGAACCGGTCGGTAGTCGGTTGATGGGCCGAATTGGCTGGTCGGTGTTTTTTACCCTGTTAGGCATTGTACTTGCTTTGGCCATCAGCCTGCCTTTAGGGGCATGGATGGCCCGAAAGGCCAATCGGTCCTTCGATCGGTGGACCGGAGCTTTAGTGTTGTTGCTCTATTCGATTCCCGTATTTGTAGCCGCAGTGGCGTTGCTCATGTTGTTTGCCAATCCCGATTACTTTTCATGGTTTCCGGTGGCTTTTTTTGATTCCGATAGACTACCTCCTCAAGCCAGTACATGGGATAAATTGTTGGCCCTTTTGCCGCACCTTGTACTGCCCCTGGTTACTTATATTTATGGGGCTTTCGCTTTTTTATCCAGAACCATCCGCATCGCGGTAATTGAAGTGCTACCGGCCAATTTTATTCAAACCGCTCGTGCCAAGGGACTTTCGGAACCACGCATTTTGTTTCGCCACGCGCTGCGCAATGCTTTGTTACCGGTGGTCACCATTCTGGCCCACGTACTTCCTGCTGCACTGGGCGGTTCGGTGCTTATCGAGTCCATTTTCTCAATTCCTGGCATGGGCCGGGAAATGGTCATGGCCGTAGGTTATCGTGATTACCCGGTGGTAATAGCGATTGTGACCCTCAGCGGATTGTTCTCTATTATAGGTTACCTCCTGGCCGATTTAACCTATGCCTGGGCCGACCCGCGAATCCGATTGAGTAAAACTTCGGCATGACAGCAAGGCCATCATCAACGCTTGCCAACCAGTCGCCTTGGAGGCTGAGGCGGAAGTACTTTCTCCGCGCTTCCAGTGCTCGATGGGCTTTGATCATATTGGCCGTGTTTTTTTTCACCGGTTGGTTAGCCCCTTGGCTGGCCAACGACCAGCCCTGGTACATTCAACTCAATGGCGAACACTATTATCCAGCCTTCTCTACCCAAAAAGTATATACCACACCCGAAGGCGAAGTATTGCGCCTCGCAGAAACCGATTGGAAACGCCTGAAGTTTGAAAGTGTCATCTGGGCGCCCATACCTTACGCTCCCGGAAAAACCGATCGTTGGAATGGCTATTTAAACGCTCCTTATAAAGGTCCGTTTGATGCACAATATTTCCAACACCCAGCAGCTGGAAAACAGGCGCTTAGCTGGCGGTTTCGCCATTGGCTGGGCACCGGCAGAAATGGAGAAGACGTGTTATCAGGAGTCATACACGGCACCCGGTCTTCCATGGGCATTGCACTCGGAGCCATGTTGATGGCCACCCTTGTGGGATTGTTGTTGGGAAGTTTGGCTGGTTTTTATGGGGACAACCGTTTTCGTTGGAGCAGAGGAATACTGCTTGGTGTGGCGCTTGGCGCCTTTGGAGGTTTTTTCCTGGTGTTTGGCCGCAAGGCCTGGCATTGGAGCAGTGCTGAGGCAATGGAAAACGAAACCAATTGGGGGTGGGGCCTCCTTAGCTTTTTATTACTGTTGATTTTGGGTGGAGTGTTTGGGAAGGCAAGTGAGAAACTTGGGCGATGGTGGATTGCACCGGTGCGATTGCCATTGGATGCTTCCATGCTACGCTTGTTGGAGGTGTTTCACGCAGTTCCCCATTTTGTATTGGTAATTGCACTGGCTGCACTAATTGTTACGCCCAATTGGTGGAGTTTGGTTCTGGTGCTCGGAATAACTTCCTGGACCAATATTGCCCGACTGGTTAGAGCAGAGCTTTTTCGGGTACGTGAATTGGATTACCTTGAAGCTGCTCGTAGTTTGGGATTAAGCAACGGTCAATTGCTTTGGCGACACGCTTTGCCCAATGCCATATCGCCTTCTATTGTCGCCATTGCCTTTGGTGTAGGCTCTATCATTTTGTTGGAAAGTGGGCTGTCGTTTTTAGGCATTGGATTGCCGCCGGATCAGGTTTCCTGGGGGCAACTCATCCGGAGCGGTCAAAACGATTTCTCGGCTTGGTGGTTAGTGGTATTTCCTGGACTGGCGCTGCTTTTTACCGTCTTAGCTTTCAATTGGATAGGAGAGGCCATGCGCGATGCTTTTGACCCCCGAACCCTACCAGGATCTAAAAGGGTGACCGAAACCACCGAGGAAGAAGTTATTCAGGATATTCAATCCTAACGTGGTAGATGTTCATCAACATCTTTTTAAAGATCTTCTTGATGCGGGTAATGTCTTTAAAAGTAATGTCGGCATTCACAAACTGTCGTTGAGCCGCTTGCGATTCGATGATGTTTTCTATCAGGTTGCCAATGCTTTGCGCATCATGCGTTTTCAAACTACGGGAAGCAGCTTCTACCGAATCTGCCATCATTAAAATAGCGGTTTCTTTCGAGTAGGGAATCGGCCCGGGGTACGTGAATTCACTGTCGTCAATTTCCAGATCAGGCCGCTCCCGCTTCAATGCATTATAGAAATATAGGGTTTTGGTCGTGCCGTGGTGCGTGCGGATAAAATCAATCAACACCTCGGGCAAATTACTTTTCTTGGCCATCTCGATGCCTCGGATCACGTGTCCGATAATGATCTTCGCACTCTCCTGGTAACCCAATTCATCGTGTGGATTGATGCCACCAGCCTGGTTTTCGATGAAAAACACCGGATTCTCCATTTTACCAATGTCATGGTAAAGGGCTCCGGTGCGAATGAGCAGTGGATCGGCTCCAATTTCGTTGGCGGCCGCTTCGGCCAGGTTGGCCACCTGCAAGGTGTGTTGAAAGGTACCCGGAGCTTGTGTCGCCAGGTTGCGCAACAAGGGCGTGTTGGTGTCCGAAAGTTCCATCAGGGTAACGTCCGATAAAAAACCAAACAGTTTCTCAAACACATAGATAAGGGGAAAGGCCATCAGGGTCAAACCGGCACTTCCACCAAACCAGGCGAGGTTCATCCAATCGATTCCGGTAAACTCACCTTCTTGAATCACCGCAAGGGCGAGGTAAGTAATGGAGTAGGCCAGGAAAATGAAGATAGCCGTAACCAGCAATTGCGAGCGCTTGCGGAGATTGCTCAGGCTAAAAGCAGAAATGGTGCCCGCCACCAACTGCAGTAAGATGAATTCAAAACTGTTGGGGGCCAAAAAGCCCACCAAAGTAAGGGTGATGAAATGTACAAAAATCGCCAGCCGGAAATCAAAAAATGTCCGGATCATCATGGGCAGCAAGCAAAAGGGAAGTACATACAACTCCACATTGCGAAATTGTTGGGAGAGCGTGCCCATGTAAACGGTAGCCGTCACCATCAGCAGAATAAAGGTCAGCCGGTTGATCTCATGCAGTGCATCCCGCCGAAAGGTGGACAGAAAAAAGACCAACAGCGAAATGAGTAAGGAAATCAACACCGCTTGACCGGCCAGAACCAACCAAAAGTTGGTGTTACCCCCGATCTGACTTTCGTATTCAATGCGCAAAGAATTCAGTCGCTTGAAACGGTCCTCCGTCACAATATCGCCCTCTTCAATCACCTTTTCCCCTTTTTCTACTTTGCCTTTGGTCGGTAGAATGCGCCCCAAGGCTTCGTTCAAAGCAATGGTAGAAGTCTCCTCATCGTAAAAGAGGTTGTGCTCCAGGTGTTGTTCCAACAATTCGAGCAGCCAGTTGGCATCTTCGCGCTCTCCGGGCTTAAATTCTTCCTGTAAGTATTCGTAAGCACTTTGAAGGGTGAAAAGGTCATCCAGCTGCCCTTCTTCACTCACGTTTTCCCGAATCAGCATGAGGCTAAAATCCGGCGGACGGTTGTCCAGCACATCGTCGAGACTAACGATGCCACGTTCGTAAATGGTTTTTAGGGCGTTAGAACTTCGGCTCAGCCATTCTTTTTTCAATTGGTTTCTACTGTCGCCACCCAGAGGAATGCCCAAAATTTGACGCGGTTTTCCCGGGGCAGATCGCTTCCAGGCAGTTTCAAACTGTTCCTCAAAACGTTGCAGTTGTGCTTCGGCTACTCCTGATTTATAGACAAAATAGGGAGGGATTTCCGCTTCTGCCAGTTGGCGTTCCTCTTGTAATTCGGCTTCCGTTTTGTAGATGCCAAAGCCAAAAGGCGCCTTCAAATCTTCGTGCATCCAAGGCTTACCCCGCTGGTACTCATACTTAAATTTAGTCTCTTTTGGAAAGACAAATAGTATCAGTCCGATGGTAGCCAAGACCAAAAGAGCTTTGAACCAGACGTCCTGCTGGTGGCGAATGGAAGAAAAGAGGTTTTTCATGACCCAGTGAAGCGCTAAAATAAGATTTTCCCGATTTGCAGGAAGCACTGCACGGTTTCCCGGATTGTAGCGAAATACTTAATTTTGCACCTCCAAAACGCACGCTAAATTCCGAAATAAAGTCATTATGAAAGAAGTTTGTATCGTATCGGCGGTTCGTACCCCGATGGGATCGTTCAACGGGGCACTGAGTGGAGTGCCAGCTCCCAAATTAGGCGCTTCCGCGATAAAAGGAGCCTTGAACAAAGCAGGGGTAGACCCTAAAGAAGTCAACGAAGTATTCATGGGAAATGTGTTGCAGGCCGGCCTCGGTCAGGCTCCGGCACGTCAGGCCGCTATTTTTGCCGGCATTTCCAACGAAGTTCCTTGCACCACCATCAACAAAGTATGTTCTTCGGGTATGAAGGCCGTTATGTTTGCCGCCCAAAGCATTATGCTGGGCCACAACGAGGTAGTGGTTGCCGGCGGTATGGAAAACATGTCTTCCGCACCGCATTACCTGATGGGTTCGCGCGGAGGCTACAAATACGGCGATTTCAAAGCCATTGACGGCATGGCCTACGACGGCTTGCGCGATGTTTACAACAACTACGCCATGGGCAACGCTGCCGAGTTGTGTGCTACCGAATGCAATATTTCACGCGAACAACAAGACGAATTCGCCGTGAACTCTTACAAAAAAGCCCAGGCTTCTTGGCAAGCCGGAAAATTTGCGGATGAAGTGGTGCCGGTAGAAGTGCCGCAACGCAAGGGCGATCCCAAAGTGATCGACACCGACGAAGAGCACACCCGGGTCATGTTTGAAAAAATTGCCAAGTTGCGCCCTGCTTTCGTAAAAGAAGGAACCGTTACCGCAGCCAATGCCTCTACCATCAACGATGGTGCTTCGGCCTTGGTGCTGATGAGCCGTGAAAAAGCCGAAGAACTTGGCGTAACGGTACTGGCCACCATTAAAAGTTTTGCCGATGCCGCTCAGGCTCCCGAGTGGTTCACCACCGCCCCGGCTAAAGCCTTGCCCAAAGCCGTTGCTCAAGCAGGGTTAACCCTGGCAGATGTAGATTTCTTTGAGATCAACGAAGCGTTCTCCGTGGTGGCCCTGGCCAACAACCAAATTTTGGAACTCGATTCCAACAAAGTGAATGTGAACGGAGGGGCAGTAGCCCTCGGCCATCCCTTGGGTTCTTCAGGATCGCGCATTATGGTGACCCTGTTGAATGTTTTGAAGCAAAACGGTGGTAAAATTGGTGCCGCCGGTATTTGCAACGGTGGTGGTGGAGCCTCTGCCATTGTGGTGGAAATGGCCTAAACACCGTTCCATCAACATTTGATGTTGAAAAAAAGCCACTTCAGGCCGGAATATTCACGGGCAGGTTTCCGTAATTTCCGGCCTGATTTCTTTGGCTATTAAGCCATTAGCCTAAAAATAGGGGAACTCCCCACCTGCATGAAATACGGTATTTGTCCGTTGAGCGTAGTACCCGGAAGGTTGGAACCAAACGACCGGAGTGAATTGGTCACCCAGGTGCTGTTTGGTGACCATTATAAAATTGTGGACGAACGCGCCAAATGGAGCCGCATTCGACTGGCCAGCGACAAGTATGAATGCTGGATCGATAGAAAGCAGGTACACGAAATCACCAAAGATTTTTATCAAAGCCTCGAAAAGTCGTCTTCCCATCAGGTGAGCCTCGACTTGGTTGGGGTAGTGACACCTGCCGACGGCAGTTCGCCCTTGCCCATCTTAATGGGCAGTTCGCTGCCGGCTTATCAAGAGGGAGCGTTGCGCTTGGGCGACAAGGCCTACCATTTCGATGGATTTTCCATCGATACCAGGCAAAAACCAGACAAATCGAAGGTGGTGGAGCATGCCTACATGTACCTGCAAGCGCCCTATCTCTGGGGAGGACGTGGCCCTTTTGGCATCGATTGCTCCGGGTTTTCGCAGGTTGTCTACAAACTCATCGGCAAGAAATTGCCGCGCGATGCCTACCAACAAGCGGAGATAGGAACCACCCTCAGCTTTGTGGAAGAAGCCGAGCCAGGCGATTTGGCCTTCTTCGACAACGATGAAGGCATCATCATTCACGTGGGAATTTTGCTGGAAAACAACCACATCATCCACGCTTCAGGCGAAGTCCGAGTTGACCGCATCGACCACCAGGGCATCTTCAACGTAGATACCAAAAAGTACAGCCACAAACTGCGCTTGATCAAGCGGATTCTTTAAAGTATCGGTTGGCATCAAAGCAAAAGAGGCGGCCCTTTTCACAGGAACCGCCCCTCTCACGAAATTGCAACCTTCAATAACTTATTAATCAGAGAGTACCACTTTGGTGGTGCCCAGCAGTTGCTCAGATTCAAATACCTGCAGCAGGTAGATGCCAGCAGGAGCCGAGGCAGGAAGCTCAATTGCTAAAGGCATTGTTCCTTGTTGCACCGTTTGCTGGAGGACAATCCGCCCTTGCATATCAGTAAGCACTACGTTAAGCGCTTGATTGGAGACACCAGGAACCTCAAGAAATAGATTCGTTTCGCCAGAGCGGTGCAGTGGTTGTGGGTAAACCCGCAGTTGGCTT
>ERZ1740068.371-NODE-371-length-23785-cov-9.306237_pt1 | contig 23785 bp, 17 predicted proteins | sample MGYA00581735_ERZ1740068 | MGnify/ENA primary metagenome ERZ1740068 (study PRJEB43018, sample SAMN04849740) | marine metagenome | isolation source: floating plastic debris | place: Pacific Ocean | collected 2008-08-30 | study: EMG produced TPA metagenomics assembly...
GCCTGGATGTTCTGGAACTTATAATAATCCATTACACCAAGGTTTCCATTTCTAAATGCTTCGGCCAGTGCTTTTGGTACTTCGGCTTCAGCCAGGATTACTTTAGCTCTTGCTTCCTGCGCTTTGGCAACCATCTCCTGCTCTTCAGCAACCGCCATTGCACGTCTTTCTTCCGCTTTCGCTTCCGCCACTTTCAAGTCAGCAGATGCCTGGTCAGTTTGTAGTTTCGCACCAATGTTGGCACCCACGTCTACGTCTGCGATGTCAATGGAGAGGATTTCAAATGCAGTACCAGCATCGAGGCCTCTCTGCAAAACAAGCTTAGATATTTTGTCAGGGTTTTCCAGTACTTCTTTGTGCGTAGCAGCAGAACCAATAGATGTTACAATACCTTCACCTACACGGGCAAGGATGGTGTCCTCACCGGCACCCCCTACTAACTGCTGGATGTTGGCCCGTACAGTGACCAGTGCTTTGGCAACCAGCTGAATACCATCAGCAGCAACAGCAGCAACGGATGGCGTATTAATTACTTTAGGATTTACTGAAATTTGAACGGCTTCAAATACATCTCTACCTGCAAGGTCGATCGCAGTTGCCTGCTTAAAAGTAAGATCGATATTTGCCTTGTCTGCAGAGATCAGGGCGCGAATTACCTGAGGAACGTTACCGCCCGCAAGGTAATGCGTCTCCAGATCACTGGTTTTCAATGATCTTTTGGGTAATTCTTCATCTTCTGCGATCTTAAGACCAGCTTTAGTGGCAGTAATTAGTGAGTTCACAATTACTGACGGCGGTACTTTTCTGATTCGCATGAATACCAGCTCCAGAAGACTGACACGTACTTGTGAAAACACAGCAGTAATCCAGAGGTTGACCGGTACAAAATAAAGAAACAGGAAGAATAGGATAATTCCTCCAAAAATCACGGCGAGTAACATGATGCCATCCATTTCGGTTATTTTTTAAGTTAGTGATTAAATTATTTATTGAATATCATCCACAATAATAGTATTGTTTTCAAGCCTCACAATCGCAATTTTCACATTGTCATATAAAAATTTGCCGAAGGTTTTTACTTCGTATTCCTTATTGTTGAAAATTGCCTTGCCAATCGGTTTTAATGAACTGACAGTCATCCCTTCCTGACCAATGATCAGGTCGTCGGTTTTGCCTTCATTCACTTTGCCAGTGTGTTCTTCTTTCAAAGATAGTTTTCGCCACAAACCCGATTTGAAGCTCAAGATAATGCATCCGCATGAAATAACGAAAGCAGTCGCCAATACAATGGTTCCTGTTGTATCTCCGAAGTATTCGTAGGCCAGATAGACACCGCCTAATTCAAAGATAAATCCAAGAACTCCTACGATTGTTGTGCCAGGAACAAACAGCACTTCCACCACAATCATGATTAAACCAAAAAGTATTAAACCGGAAACTACAAACCATTCCATATTCTTCTAAATTTTTAGATTGGACAATAATTTAACCCAAATTAACCATTCACTTCAGTCAGGAGCATAAATAATATAAAAATATCGTCATTTTGGTGTGATCAGTGCGGCGCACTCTGAGGGTCGGTCGTACATAAAATTGAACCGATTGAGCTGCCGCACTATTTATATTATATAAGACCGTTTGATTTTTACTATGCCTGGTCTTAGGTATGTACAAATTAATCTTGATAGATTACCGTACTATTATTTATACGTAATATTTGCTCAAATTGTTGGCTTCCTCAATAAGCCTTGGCAAAAATCACCCGCCTGGATGATGGCTTACCAGTATAAATGCATTTCCCTTCTTCCTCTCTGGCATCCAATGGAATACACCTGATCGTTGCTTTGGTTTCGGTCTTGATGCGCTCCTCTGTTTCACTGGTTCCATCCCAGTGTGCATAGATAAAGCCACCTTTTTCGATCTGCTCTTTGAATTCATCAAATGTGTTGCACTCAAAAGAGTTGTCTTTCATGAAATCTACAGACTTTTGGTGGATCTTGTCCTGGATCTCATCCAACAACGCAGGTACTTTTTCTACTACTTCACTGATAGCGATCGTTTGTTTTTCTTTGGTATCTCTACGGGCAATTTCAATGGTGCCATTCTCCATATCTCTGGCGCCAATGGCAAGCCTAAGCGGTACCCCTTTCAGTTCGTACTCTGCAAATTTCCAACCTGGCTTATGAGTGGTGCGATTGTCGTATTTCACGCTGACGCCTGCTTTTCTTAGATCGGCGACCAGCCCGGAGATATGCTCATCAATGGCTTTGAGTTGCTCTTCACCTTTAAAGATCGGTACGATTACTACCTGGATAGGGGCGAGTTTTGGAGGCAATACCAGTCCTTCGTCATCAGAATGCGCCATGATCAAGGCACCCATCAGTCGGGTAGAAACCCCCCAGGATGTTCCCCATACATGATCCAGCTGGCCTTCGCTGTTAGAGAATTTCACATCAAAAGCCTTGGCAAAATTCTGACCAAGGAAGTGTGAAGTGCCCGCCTGAAGCGCTTTGCCATCCTGCATCATAGCTTCTATGCACAATGTATCTTCAGCGCCTGCAAAACGCTCATTTTCGGTTTTGGTACCTTTGATGACCTTGACGCCCATGAAATCCTCTACAAAAGTAGCGTAGACGTCCAGCATCTGTCTGGTTTCTGTCAGCGCTTCGCCTTTGGTAGCATGTGCTGTATGACCTTCCTGCCATAAAAATTCCGCAGTTCTGAGGAACAGACGTGTACGCATTTCCCATCGCACTACGTTGGCCCATTGGTTGACCAGGATGGGTAGGTCCCTGTAGGACTGAATCCAGTTTTTGTATGTGTTCCAGATCACGGCCTCACTCGTAGGGCGGACAACCAGCTCTTCTTCCAGCCTTGCATTGGGGTCCACCATCAGTTTGCCTTCCTTGTCAGGATCGTTCTTGAGGCGGTAGTGCGTCACAACGGCACATTCCTTGGCAAAGCCTTCTGCGTTTTTCTCTTCTGCTTCAAAAAGGCTTTTCGGGACAAACAAAGGGAAGTAGGCATTTTCATGACCTGTTTCCTTAAACATACGGTCCAATTCTTGCTGCATTTTCTCCCAGATAGCAAAGCCATATGGTTTGATGACCATACACCCTCTTACTGCTGAGTTTTCTGCCAAATCAGCTTTTTTGACTAGTTCATTGTACCAGGCAGAGTAATTTTCTGCTCTTTTTGGCAACCCTTTGCTCATATTTTTATTAAAATTTAATCTTTGGTATGGAAATTGTTACTATTCAATCACAATACGATCAGAGCGCAAATATAAGTTTTTGACAAAAAAACAGACTATTGAACTCATATACTCGTATATTTATTATTTATTAAAAGAAAGGAAGAAACGATGAAGACTCTTAAAGCACTGATGTTACTAGGATTTGGGTGGTTGTTCTCGGTCTCCGCCGTAGCGCAGGAGTATGACGATCTGTATTTTTCTAAGAAAGATCGTAAAAAGGTAGAGGAGAAAAAGGTAGCAGAAGAAGAGAGTAAAGCTGGCGAACGTTACAAAGCGTATGATTCCAAGGCTTATGATCCGGCTTATTCTTCCGTTGGTCAAAGTGCACAAAACAGACTTGGCCGATACCAAAGCGATATTTTGGATCCAAATCCGGACGGGATCGTTGATTTCAATGGCAGGTCTGCTTTCAATAGCAATGTCAATAATCAGCAACTGGGCGGTGCCGGAGTGACCAATAATTATTACGTCAATAACGGATTCGGTTACAACCAATTTGATCCTTTCGTCAATAGCTGGAATCCCGGTTTTTATGATCCTTTCTTCAATGACTGGAGATGGAGACGTTGGAACAGTTGGAACCGATGGAGATTCAGAGGTCCTTCAGTGGCAGTTACCTTTGGTGGTGGCTGGGGCTGGGGAGGCGGCTTCGGATGGGGCGGTGGCTTCTACGATCCCTTCTTTGATCCTTTCTGGGGCGGAGGCTTCGGTTGGGGCGGAGGCTTTGGCAACGCATGGTGTCCTCCAGGATATGGCTTCGGTAACAGAACCATCATCGCACGGGGAGCGGTCTTCAATGATGGAGTTTTCTATACTGCCGGTGGCAGAAGAATCGTGAGAGGAGGCCGTAATGGTAGAAGATCTACTAACGCGGTGGCCGATGGCAACGGAAGAAGAACAACCAATGCAATCGTCGACTCTCCAGGCAGAGTGAATTCAACTTCAGGTAGGGTAAGCTCTACTTCGGGCAGAGTCGCTTCCAACTCTGGCAGAGTAAGTTCCAACAGAGTGTATAGCAGATCTAACAGTGAGTACAACTCCGGTAGAGGATCTACTTATAGTACTACACGTACAACCAGCAGAACTGGCGGAAGAGTTGCTTCTAACAATGGTAGATACAGTAGTACTTCGCGTGCCACTTCTACCAACAGAACATATACAAGTGGCGGTGCTTCTTCTACCAGCAGAACAGGAAGATATAGCAGTCCATCTGGTTCATCTTCCAGAAGTAGTAGTGTAAATTCCAGCAGAAGTAATGGTTCTGGCTCCAGGTATTCTAATGGAAGCGGCCGTAGCAGCAGTTCACGCTCTTCAGGATATTCTTCCGGAAGATATAGTAACGGGAATTCGTCCAGCAATAGTAGAGGCTATTCCAGTGGTAGATCAAGCAGCAGCAGGTCTTCAGGATCTTACTCCAGATCTGGATCTGGTAGCAGCTCACGCTCTTCCAGTGGATATAGCAGAGGATCTTCCTCTTCCAGAAGTAGTTCAGGATACTCCTCAGGATCAAGATCAAGATCTAGTTCTTCAGGATCAAGAAGCTACGGAGGCAGCAGCAGATCTTCTTCAAGCAGCCGTTCTTCAGGAAGCAGAAGTAGTAGCTCTTCTTCCAGAAGTTCTTCAAGCAGAAGCAGCAGAGGCAACTAAGCCTAAAGAATACATACAATGGGGTCAGCATATCTTTCACTGACCCCATATTTCCCTTCACAGATTACATTTTTCTACCCTTACAGAATCAATATGAAAAAGCTGATTGTATTTAGCGCACTAGCGGTATGTCTGATACAAAGTAGTTTAGCACAGACAGGTGTATTTAACGAAGCATTACTCTTTAGCCGCACAAGTTTTGGTGGTACTACAAGAATGCAGACACTTGGAGGCGCACACGTATCACTCGGTGGCGATATCAGCAGTGCACACGTCAACCCGGCTGGCCTTGGCTTTTACAATCGTTCAGAGATTACTTTTACGCCCGGTTTCAGATTCATGAACGCGGATTCTCAATTCAACGGGAACCCTGATGAAGAAAGAGCATCGTCCAGAGGTTCTTTTGGCCTTTATAATTTTGGTTTGGTATTCAACAACACCAAAAATAACGGTAGCAAGTTCAAAGGATGGAATTTTGCATTTTCAGTAGATCGTTTGAACGATTTCAACGAAGAGGTAAGCTACAGAGGAGAAAACAACAATAACTCACTGGCTTTTGCCTTAGGAGATAATGCTTTCAATGTCAACAATGACGCACTATTTGGTCTGGAAGAAGCGGCCTTTGAGACATTTGTGATCAATCCGGTAGTGCTCAATAACGGTGACCTGGTGTACGACCCGGTCAACCTGACGGATATTGTGGAGGTAGACGGAAATACTACGCTGTTTTATTCATTTCCAGTACAGGAAGAGACCATCCGAAGAAGAGGCTCACAAAACCAATGGAGCTTTTCGGCCGGCGGTAATTATGATGACAAGATTTATTTTGGAGGAGGTATCGGGATCGGTACGATCAATTATGAGCAGGACAAGGTCTTTCGCGAAAATGACTACTTTGTGTTTGGCGATGGAGTCAATGTATTCGACGGCAATGATACGGCACTGGGTGGATTGACACTACGTGAGGACTTGCGCATTGACGGAATTGGTATCAATGCCACATTGGGTGTTATCCTGAGACCGATTGATGCCATGACCATCGGAATTAGTTACATTACTCCTACTATTTATAGCATTAATGAAGAGTCTACTTTTACCTTGAGCAATATCATCAATGAAACCATCAATACTTTTGGAGGTGATGTAATTGATCCTGGTAGCTATGAGTTTAACGGAGATCTGGTGACTTCAAGATATACTTTGAGAACGCCATCAAGGTTGAACCTGGGAGCGTCTTTCTTTCTTGGTAAATATGGATTCCTGACAAGTAGTGTGGAATTTACAGACTATGCCTCAGCAGAGCTTAGTTCCAACGATTTTAACATCGATAGTGACAATGCAGCGATCCGTGATAGTTATACTTCGGTGACCAATGTTCGTCTCGGTGGTGAGTTCCGATTGGATGCATTTAGATTCAGACTAGGTTATGCCGCACTAAATAATCCATTTGAGGCAGGGATTGAGCCTTCCTGGAGGGAGAGTTATTCTATTGGAGCCGGTTATAAGACCAAAGACTATTACATTGATCTGGGGGTAATTAATTCTTCATCGGAATCTTCCTATTCCCCGTATGTTTTGACTGATGGGATGCAACCAGTTATCAACACCAAGTTAAGAGATACCAGAATCGCCGTCACGGTTGGCTTTACTTTCTGATTGCGATACAAAAGAAATAATCAAAGAGGAGATGGATTCAATGGATTCATCTCCTTTTATTTTAAAGTGGGCTCTGTTATAAAAAGGAACTCTTTCCCTGTATTTTCTTCGAAGTTCCTCCTCAATGCCAGAAGCGCCTACTCCTGCCATCAGCGGCCGCTTAAGCATTTCCTCCTCCGCCAGCATTCGTGCTGTGATGGTCCCGATGGGCGTATCCAAAAAAACAGAAACTCCAGATTCGCGGATGAGTTGCATGTTGTCAAAAAAACATGGCGTACCGCCTCCCAATGCCAGGATACTGGTCTGTTTCGGCTCATTTGATTGAATATAAGCTGCCAGGGCATTGCGTTCAGCCTCGCGAAAGTATGCTTCGCCATGCGCTTTGAATATGGCTTTTACAGCCCGGCCTTCAGATGCTTCAATCAAATCGTCCAGGTCATAGAAGGGAACTTCCAGATGCCGGGCAAGTCGCTTTCCTAGTGTAGACTTACCACTGCCTGGCATGCCGCAAAGAAAAATACGAGTGGTTAACTGTTTCATCTCGTCACTTCGAAAAGCGTTAAAATTTTCTGACTGATACTTACAGTAAGCGACGAATTTCCTCTGCTGTAGGCGTATCATTGTGATGCCATTTCCCTATCACCTTTCCATTTTGCAGCAAGAACAGTCCCGGATTGGCCCTTAAGATTGTTTTCAGCACGGTGGCATCACTGTAATAATAAGGAATGGCCAATTGCGTCTCGTGACGATAAGCTTCGAAATCGTCGTAGGTGGAGGCAGTAATGGCCGCGACCTCTACATTGTAGGACGCCAATCCTTTGATTAGCTCATTGATCCTGTCAATGTCTTTTGAAGCTTTTCTGGCATCGTAGATTACGATATACAGCTTATTGCCCACAAAGGATGCATCTGTGAAGTCTCCATCGTCATTGTAAATGCTGTAATCGGTGATTTTAGGGTTGACTTCCGGGTTCAGTATTCTGGAGTCGATGTACTTATAGGCCGGATCAGTAGGATAGGTAGTGAATGTTTCCTGCTTACCGTCTTTTTCTACGGTGTACTCCATAATGATCTCTCCGGACGGTTGCATTAAGGTAGGGATATGACCGCCCACTTTGTAAGCTCTGAAATCGATGAATGGCAGGTGATTGATCGCATAGATCGCTACATAATTACAAATCAAAATGATTGTACCTATCAGGATATTGCCAACGCGGTGGTTGAGTAGCGGTGTGAAGGTTTTTCTGTATACAAAGAGAATTCCTACAAAAACCAACAGGATGATGTCTTTGGTGAAACTTTCCCAGGGAGTTAACTTGATGGCATCTCCAAAACAGCCACAATCTGTTACCTTGTTGAAATAGGCCGAATAAAAGGTGAGGAAAGTGAAGAAAACAATCATCAGCAAAAGAATCCAGCTGGTGAGGTTCATTTTGTACTTCAATAATACCGCGATGCCCAGAACTACTTCCAATACCACCAGAAAAACGGCAATTGGTAGTGCATAAGGGACAAAAAAGGAGAAAAAGCCTGCGATATCAGATGCAAAAACATCGAAGTACTCATGGAGTTTAATAGAAGTTCCCACAGGATCATTGAGTTTGATCAGACCCGAGAAAATGAACAGTCCACCTACGATGAACCTTGATATTTCTTTAATAATTTTCATGACTTCGTCGTAAAATATTGTTCTTTGATCAACGCAAATACTGCATAGTTGATCATGTCCTGATAGTTGGCATCAATGCCTTCTGAGATCAGCGTCTTTCCCTGATTATCTTCAATTTGCTTTACTCTCAGTAGTTTCATCAAAATGATGTCAGTTATAGAACTAACACGCATTTCTCTCCAAGCCTCCCCGTAATCGTGATTTTTTGCCATGAGGAGCTCCAGGGTTTCCTGTGCATTTTTGTCAAAGTGCGGCTCCAGCTCTTCAAAAGTGAGCTCCAGTTTATCCGAATCCTTCAAACTTATCTGTATCAAGGCGATCAGACAATAGTTGATAATTGCAACAAACTCATCATTCACATTGTCCGCTACTTTCTGTGTGCCCTTCTCCTGGATAGAGCGAATTCGCTGCGCCTTGATGTAGATTTGATCTGTAATAGAAGGCAATCTGAGAATTCTCCAGGCCGTACCGTAGTCTCGGGTTTTCTTTTCAAAGATGTCTTTACAAGCACTTATAACTTGCTTATATTCGTCAATAGTTTGTTGTCTCAAAGGATCTAGCCGTTAAATACGGCTGCTAAATTAAAAATAATTGACTAGCCTAAAAAATTAAGACGTGAATTGTACTTTGGCTTAACTGTTTGAAAATCAGAACCATTGATTACTTGTGATCGTAACACCATTTGTGGCAAAATGACATTTCCCGACAAGTGCTGTGAATAAGGCTCAGAAAATCAATTATTTAGTGGGTGAAACCAGGGCCTCTACCTGTAATTAATAAAAAAAAAATGAATGATAATGGTTGTCACGATTGTTTTTATTTGAGACAAAATTGGGTCCCAGACAAAAATCTATTACCTATCATGGCGAATGATTGATGCGTAATTATAGATGAGTAATGGCGAAATACTGTAATTATTGATCCCGTGATTAGTAATTTTTTGGTCAGTAACGCGGCGTTTTGGACGATTATGAGATTTTCAGAACTACTCATTACACATCATACATTATTAATTAATAATTATTTAATGGGTTTTAGAAAGGTTATTGTTCAACACCAAAATCAATCTGTAATGAATAAAACGTGATGATGTCTGTTAGAAAAACACTTAACATTTCAGGTAAAATTATCGATTTATCTACGCCTGTCGTGATGGGAATTCTCAATATTACTCCCGATTCTTTTTACAGCGGGAGCAGACATTCCTCTGTTGACAGTGCGCTTCAGCAGGCTGAACAAATGCTTTCTGATGGGGCTACCATCCTGGACATTGGTGGCTATTCCTCAAGGCCTGGAGCCGATGAAGTAAGTTTGGCAGAAGAGATCGCACGGGTAGAGCCTGTGGTTCGTAGCCTTGCCACGACTTTTCCGGAGGCTATCCTATCTGTTGACACGTTCAGGTCGGAGTTGGCAGAGGCGGCAATGAATGTGGGTGCCCATATGATCAACGATATTTCCGGAGGTCAGCTGGATGATCAGATGTACGATACCGTGGCCAGGTGGCAATGCCCTTATTTCCTGATGCACATGAAAGGCACGCCCAAAACGATGATGACCCAAACGAACTATGATGACCTGTTGAAGGAAGTGATCAGTTATTTTGCAGAAAGGGTACAGTTGTTGCGAGACAAAGGTGTGCATGACATCATCATTGATCCGGGATTCGGATTTTCAAAGGACCTGAAGCAGAATTACTATATTCTGAGGCGGTTAAGTGCCCTAAAGGTACTTGGTTTGCCAATCTTGTCAGGAATCTCGCGTAAATCGATGATTTATAAAAAACTAGGAATAAATTCGCAAGAGGCACTTAATGGTACCACCGCCCTCAACACCATTTCACTGATAGAAGGAGCCTCCATTTTACGAGTTCACGATGTGAAAGAAGCGGTGGAAGCTGTAACACTTTATAAAGAAACATACTGCGATTGATTTATCTTTTTAACATAGGTTTTCTGGAAATACGTTGGGTAGACTTCATCGACGTACTTTTCGTGAGTATCCTGATCTATCAGGTGTACAAACTTATGAGAGGTAGTGTCGCTATCAAGGTATTTTTGGGCTTCCTGTCGTTATACCTGATTTTTCTGGTGGTGAAGGCGGCTCAGATGGAATTGCTGACCATCATCCTGGGGCAGTTCATGGGGGTAGGCATCATCGCCATCATCATCCTGTTCCAGCAGGAAATTCGTAAGTTCCTTTTATTATTAGGTAAAACAACTGTTTTTGAAGAAGGACGCGTACTGGAAGGTGTCCGTCGTTTGTGGAGGCAGAACAAGGGGCTCAATGTGCCATCGGAAGTAACCCCGGTGGTGGAAGCAGCAAAAACCCTGGGAGGTACCAATACCGGAGCCCTGATTGTCTACTCGCGTAATTCAGCATTGAAATTTTATGCGGAGTCAGGAGATTACCTGGAAGCAATTATCTCTAAAAGACTCTTGCTTTCCATCTTCAATAAATACAGTCCGCTGCATGATGGGGCGGTGATCATCCATCAGGGAAGAGTGGTGGCAGCCCGTTGCATACTGCCGGTTACAGACCGTGATGACATTCCTGCCAGGTACGGATTGCGACACCGTGCTGCCGTGGGTATGTCTGAGGCAACCGACACCCTGGTGATTGTGGTTTCGGAAGAGACAGGACAATTTTCTGCGATGCGAAACGGAAAGGTCTCCAACAACTTATCGGCACAGGAGCTTCGCAAGAGAATCAACGAGTACCTGAAAGAGAAAGACAGCCCGGTCAAGAAAGATGGCCTGCCAAAGAAAGAGGTGCCTGCCAAAAAGGAGACATCAAATTTGGAAAAAGCGCCAGCCGATAGCACCTCTTAAATAGTTTTCCATCTTAGTTCTTATCCGTCGTTGCGTGTTTTCACAACGTAATGACAGGCATAAAATCTATCATGCTTAATGATGAATTATTGATGCGTGATGATACAGTTGTTGAAATTCGGCTTTACTCTCATTATGAATTACGCATTACTCATTATTGAAGTACTTTAAAAGTATCATCATTTAAAGGCAAAAACTTTCTGTAATGGATCAAACGTGATAAAGTCTAATCAGTCTACCGATCAAAGAAGCGCATACAATTCAATCTTTTGCTCAATGTCTTTGCGCTAATATCTGATAGCTAACAGATTTTCATCATATTTGTAAATGCCAATTGACAGAAAAATGAGAAAAGGAATAGGATTGTTGTTGATTTTGTTGTTGACATTATCTTGTGCCAAAGGGCCGTATGAGCCGGTTGGTTTACCGACGGACTATTATCACCGCACGGTGAAAAAACTAACCGATGTGATTGTGTACGATATTTTTTCGCCACCGGTGGCCAGCAGGGTATACGCCTACCCCAACATCGCTGCTTATGAAGTATTGGCACAGGGAAATACCGCTTATCGGTCACTGGCAGGGCAGATTAACGGGTTGGGAACTGCACCCACCGCTCCTGAAGGTGCTCGCCTGGACCTGGAGATTGCTGCACTCAAAGCTTTCATCAAAACAGGTAAAGCGCTTGTTTTTTCTGAGAGTAAAATGGAAGACTATGAAAATCAGCTCATCGCCGAACTGAAGGACATGGGAATTCCGTTGGATGTGATCGAAAACTCAATGGCCTACGGTAGCACCGTATCCGACCATATTTTGGCCTGGTCCGATCTGGATAATTATAAGCAGACACGTACTTACCCGAAATATACGATTCAGGACGACGCGCAGTCCTGGAAGCCGACTCCGCCCAGCTACATGGATGGTATAGAGCCGAGCTGGAACAAGATCAGGACTTTGATCCTGGACAGTGCCAATCAATTTGTGCCGGAGTCTCCTACCGCCTTCAACATGAACAAGGACAGTCAGTTTTACAAAGAGTTGATGGAAGTATATGATGTGGGCAAAAACCTGACGGATGAGCAGGAAGAAATAGCGCAGTTCTGGGATTGTAATCCTTATGTTTCTCATCTCAACGGCCATGCCATGTTTGCAACCAAGAAAATAACGCCCGGAGGTCACTGGATTGGTATTACCAAAATTGTGACGTCGCAGGAGAAGCGAGCGATGCCGGAAACAGTTGAAGCTTATACACGGGTTTCCATTGCGCTGTTCGATGCATTCATCAGTTGCTGGGATGAGAAATGGCGCAGTATCCTCATCCGGCCGGAAACACTCATTAATCAACATATTGACGAAGATTGGGTGCCACTATTGCAAACACCTCCCTTCCCGGAGTATACTTCAGGTCATAGTGTGATCTCCACTGCAGCAGCAGCCACATTGACGCAGCTGTTCGGAGAGCAACTGAATTATACGGACTCCACCGAAGTAGAATTTGGTTTGAAACCCCGTGACTATACTTCCTTCTTCAATGCTTCAGAAGAGGCAGCCATCAGTAGGTTATACGGAGGCATTCACTACATGCCGGCGATTGCCAATGGTGTAAAGCAAGGGAGACAAGTAGGAGATTTTGTAAATGCTAACCTCATAACGAAAACCCCATAAACGATGAAGAAAATAGTTTTTAGCCTCATAGTCCTCTCGCTCCTGTCCTGTCAGGGCGGTAAGGAAGACAGCGCGTCTGTCAAGGTTGATTATGGTTTATACAAACCAAAGGAAGACCTGGGGCAATTGTTCATTGACATCCAGATGGCTGGAATATATGCGGACTCAAAAACGTTTGTGGATGCAGACCCAAAGCATGCACCAGACTCCATCGTTGCGTTCTATGAAACAGCACGTCAGCAGGATGGGTTTGATTTGAAAGACTTTGTGGAGACCTATTTTGATGTGCCTCACGCGGGTGAAGGCAGTGTAAACGTAGACTCGCTGAAAGAACTGAAGTCGCATTTGATTTCACATTGGGACTACCTCACCAGAGATCCTGATGTGAAAGATGGCTACTCTTCGCTGATTCCTTTGCCCAATCCTTACATCGTTCCGGGAGGTCGCTTCAGAGAAATCTACTATTGGGATAGCTTTTTCACCATGGTAGGTCTGGCCGCTTCAGACAGATGGGACATGGTCACCAATATGGCAGACAACTTTGCCCACCTGATTGATGAGGTAGGCTTCATTCCAAACGGTAATCGTTCTTATTACCTCAGCAGGTCGCAGCCTCCTTTTTTCTCGCTCATGGTCACTTTGATCATGAATAATAAAGGAAAGGAAAAAGGGCTGACCTATTTGCCTCAGCTGGAGAAAGAGTATGAGTTCTGGATGAAGGGCAAGGATCAGTTGACGGAGGGCGTCACTGCGGCAGATCATGTGGTGTTGCTGGAAGACAGCGTCATGCTCAACCGCTATTGGGACAATGCCAATGAGCCGAGACCGGAGTCTTACAGAGAAGATGTAGAACTGGCGGAGAAAGGAAAAGACAAAAAACAAGTTTACAGGGACCTGAGGTCAGCAGCAGAGTCCGGATGGGACTTTAGTGCACGCTGGTTTGAAGAGGAAGATAAGTTTGAGACCATTGCGACCACCAGAATCATTCCGGTAGACCTCAACAGCTTGCTCTATCACATGGAAAAGGTGATGGCTGAGCTCTATGAGCTGGATGGACAGCCAGAGAAAGCGCAGCAGTTTGACCAATTGGCTACCAAACGTAAAGAAGCCATCCTGAAATATTGCTGGGACCCGGAAAAACAGTTTTTTACGGATTACTTTTTTGAAAAAGAGCAATACAGTGAAAGAATCACGCTGGCCGGCGCTTTTCCGCTATTCTTTGGGATTTGTACACCTGATCAGGCCATTTCTCAGGCGGGTATTTTTGCGGAAGAACTACTCCAGCCACAAGGTTTGGTGACGACTACCATCAACTCCGGGCAGCAGTGGGATGCGCCAAACGGATGGGCTCCACTGCAATGGATGGCCATCAAAGGCCTGGAGCGGTACCATCTTGACCCGCTGGCCACTGAAATCAAAACACGCTGGATCAAAGTGAATGACAAAGTGTACAGGAATACCGGCAAGATGATGGAAAAGTACAACGTGATGGATAGTACACTACTGGCAGGTGGTGGAGAGTATCCCACGCAGGATGGATTTGGCTGGACAAATGGTGTTTATCTGAGCCTGGTACTCGACTTCAATATGGAATAGAGGGACTCCACAGGAAAAGCAGTAAGCAATCGTTTGCATTTCAAGGATGCTAAAACTCGCCCTGAATTCACGTGATATTTTGGGATTTTATTAGTAATATCATGTTTTCGATTAAAGAAGTGTAATGACACAGTCACTTTTTTGATTGATCCAGAATGATTTTGCAACCTAATCTCTTTGTCAATGCAAGAATTTTCGCTGGGTGGTCTTGACCTTGCCATCATTGTATTTTACCTCATTTTCGTTGTTTTACTGGGTTTATATTTCGGTGCCAAACACAAGGGCGCTGAAGATTACTTCCTGGCTGGGCGAAATCTTACATGGCCGCTGATAGGCTTTTCTCTTTTTGCTTCTAACATGTCCAGTAATTCTCTGGTAGGTTTGACAGGGGCTGGTTACAACGATGGCTTTTCGGTTTTTAGCTATGAGTGGATGGCAGTTTTGGTACTGATCATCTTCGCTATTTTCTTTTTGCCTTTCTATCTAAAGAATAAAGTATATACCGTTCCCGAGTTTCTGGAGCGCAGGTTTGATTATTTCACCCGCGGCTATGCCTCGGTGATTGCCATTGTCCTCAACGTCATCGTGGATGTATCGGCTACGCTGTATGCGGGAGGTGTCGCTGTTCAATTGATATTCCCCGATTATCCACTTTGGATGATCATCGGTGCACTGGCCATCATCGCCGGTTTATATACCGTCTCCGGAGGATTGAGTGCGGTGGTCTACACAGATGCCATCCAGGCCATTATCCTGATTGGCGGTAGTATCATCATTACCTTGTACGCATGGGATGAGTCCGGAGGGATGGAAGCGGTCATGAAGGTCACGGAACCCGATCACTTCAACATCATCAAAAGTAGTTCCGACGAAACACTGCCCTGGCCAGGTCTGATAGGCGTATTAATCATTGGGTTCTACTTCTGGGGAACAAACCAATACATTACACAGCGAACACTGGCAGCTAAAAATGTACTGCAGGGCCAGTGGGGCTCTATGTTTGCCGGGTTATTGAAGTTGTCCATTTTGTTCATCATGATTTTCCCTGGCGTATTTGCAAGAGTACTATATCCCGGTATCGAAAAAACAGATACTTTATATCCTACGCTGCTATTTGACCTGTTACCTCCAGGAGTGCTCGGGATTGTATTGGCTGGTTTTGTGGCAGCCTTGATGTCCAGTATTGACTCTGGACTTAACTCCATTTCCACGCTGGTCACAATGGACTTTGTCAAAAAAGCCAGACCCGATAAATCAGAAAAGGAACTGATGAAGGTAGGACGCTGGGTGACGCTCATCGTGATGTTCATTGCAACAGCCTGGGCACCACAGATAGTCCATTTTGAACAACTGTGGATTTATCTTCAAAAGGCACTTTCCTGGTTCTGTCCGCCCATCGTTGCTTTGTTTGTGATGGGACTATTTTGGAGCAGAGGAACAGTGAGAGGCGCCTATGCCGGTATTCTGATTGGTTCTCTCATTACAGTATTTGTTATCCTCATGGATACGGCCTTTGCAGATAACTCTTTCATGCCTAATTTCTTATATACTGCTACCATACATTTTGTCATTACCTGTGTGGCAATCGCTGTCGGTTCACTCACGGGACCGGAACCCGATGCAGCATCGCTGGAGGGAGTGGTTTGGTCTTCGGGCGAATACCGCGCTGAAACCGATGCGTTGAAAAAACTTCCCTTTTATAAAAACTACAGGTATCAGGGAATTGCTTTGCTGATCATCGTGATTCTTATATTATTGTACTATTAAATAAAACTTCCCATATATGGCTGAAAAATACATTCTGGCACTCGACCAGGGCACTACCAGTAGCAGGGCGATCCTGTTTGATCATGCAGGTAAAATAGCGGCGGTCAGCCAGAAAGAGTTTACACAGATATTTCCTCATCCGGGTTGGGTAGAACACGATGCTGATGAGATCTGGCAGACCCAAAGTGAGGTGATGTCGCAGGTATTGGCCGATCAAAATGTTGATCCTGCACAGATTGTCGCCATCGGGATTACCAATCAACGTGAGACAACCGTAGTTTGGGATAAAAATACCGGAAAACCTGTGGGCAATGCCATTGTATGGCAGGACAGAAGGACTTCTGAAATTTGCGACGAACTGAAAGCGGATGGTCATGCCGCCATGTTTCAGAAAAAAACAGGTCTGGTTATAGATGCTTATTTTTCGGGCACCAAGGTGAAGTGGATTTTAGACAATGAACCGGATGCCAGACAAAAAGCGGAGGCAGGACAGTTACTATTTGGTACCATCGATACCTGGTTGGTTTGGAAACTGACAGGAGGCAAAGAGCATGTCACTGATTATACCAATGCCTCAAGAACCCTGTTGTACAACATCGATAAGTTGTCATGGGACGATGAGATCTTGAAATTACTGGACATCCCTGCTGCGATGTTGCCGGAGGTACGACCTTCTTCCGGAAACTTTGGTGAGGCGGACATACAGGGTGTTCAAATTCCCATTGCCGGAATCGCCGGAGACCAGCAGGCCGCTATGTTTGGGCAAAATTGTGTCACTCCTGGTATGGTCAAGAATACATATGGTACCGGATGCTTCATGCTGATGAATGTCGGTGATTCCATTCAGTATTCTCAAAATGGACTTTTGACCACACTGTGCTGCGGACCCGACGGAGAATTGAATTATGCACTGGAAGGCAGTATCTTCATTGCCGGAGCGGCCATTCAGTGGCTCAGAGATGGTTTGAAGTTGTTTCAATCTGCGGCTGATACAGAACGCATGGCGCTGCAAGCAGGCGAAGAGAGTGTAGTCTATGTAGTGCCGGCCTTTGCAGGACTAGGTGCACCGTACTGGGATATGTATTCTCGCGGAGCCATCTACGGCCTGACCAGAGATACTGGCCAGAATGAAATGGTGAAAGCGACACTGGAGGCCATTGCCTACCAAACCAAAGACGTATTACTGGCCATGGAAGAAGATGCCAATACCAGACTGCAGGCATTGAGGGTAGATGGAGGCGCATGCGCGAACAATTACCTGATGCAGTTTCAGGCAGATATTCTGGAAACCACTGTCCAGCGACCGGAGATCATAGAATCAACGGCTTTGGGGGCAGCGTACCTTGCTGGATTGTCAGTAGGTTTCTGGACCAGAGAAGAGCTGGGAGGTAAAAACCCTGTAGATCGTGAATTTAAAGCTGCTAAATCATCAGAAGAAGTGGCACAATTATATAAAGGCTGGAAAAAGGCCATCAGTAGAACGCTTAATTGGCTTAAAGATTAATAAGACATGTCAGGGATATCGGCATTAGACAGAGGAAAGGTCATCGGGAAGGTGACTTCCGAGCAATATGATCTGGTAATCATAGGAGGGGGGATCACAGGAGCAGGTATCGTATTGGATGCCGCTTCCCGGGGATTGAAAGTAGCACTGGATGAGAAGAGCGATTTCGCTTCCGGGACCAGTAGTAAATCGACAAAGCTGATACATGGGGGATTGAGATACCTCAAGCAGTTTGAAATCGCTTTGGTACGCGAAGTAGGCATGGAACGCGCCATTGTCCATAAGCTGGCGCCACACCTGGTGAAGAGCGAAAAGATGTTATTGCCATTGATCAAGGATGGTACCTACGGAAAGATATTGACGTCACTTGGACTGATGGTCTATGATGTATTGGCAGGCGTGGAACGGGAAGATCAGCGGAAGATGCTGTCCAAAGACGAGGCGCTTACTTTGGAACCACTACTGGACGAAAGTGTCCTCGAAGGCGGAGGGCTCTATGCAGAATACCGTACGGATGATGCACGCCTGACTACCGAAATATTGAAGACCGCAGCAGGTTACAAAGCAGACATTTTAAACTATGCGGAAGCCATCGATTTTCTCTACACCGATGACCAGGTTTCAGGCATTACCTGGAAAGATCACCTCACCGGCAATACCCACGAAATCAAAGCGAGCTATGTCATCAGCGCAGCTGGACCCTGGGTAGATAAGATCCGGAAAAAGAACCATTCCTTCGAAGGCAAAAGGTTACACCCCACCAAAGGAGTACATGTGGTACTCCCAAGAGAGAAGTTTCCGGTGAACCAGTCGGTTTATTTTGATGTGCCCGATGGACGGATGTTGTTTGCGATCCCCCGCGACCGGGTGACTTATCTGGGTACCACCGACACCGACTACCACGGTGACCTCAATGATGTACGTACCGATAAAGTAGATGTGGATTATTTGTTGGACGGGGCCAATCGGGCATTCCCCGATGTAGACCTTACCATCGAAGATGTAGAGTCAAGCTGGGCTGGTTTACGCCCATTGATTGAAGAAGAGGGTAAATCAGCCTCTGAGCTGTCAAGAAAAGACGAGATTTTTGAATCAGATACTGGCCTGCTGTCTATTGCCGGTGGAAAGCTAACAGGCTATCGCAAGATGGCAGAACGGATTGTAGACAAGCTGGCCAAACGCATCAGAAGGGATCAGGACAGGAAAATATCTGATTGCATCACAGATGAGATCAGCATTTGTGGTGGACCTTTTGAAGATGGTGAAGATGTACTGAAATATGAGCAAGTAGTGGCTGAAAAGGTAAAGAGTGCAGGACTCGATACCTATTACGGCGTCTATCTGGTGGGTAACTATGGCAGACAATCGGATGATATTCTGAAGCACTTTCAGGAAATTGACAACGAAGACCCAGAGATTCGTCTGGCACTCGCTGAGCTAGAGTTTACCATCAATATAGAGTCTGTACAGTCAGTCATGGATTTCTTTGAAAGGAGGACCGGGCGCTTGTACTTCCATATTCAATCTATTGAAAAATTACGGGTGCCGGTGCTCAATAAAATGGCAGCCGTCTTTTCCTGGTCGGAAGAGCGCATACAACAAGAGAATGGCTACCTGGACAAAGCCGTAGAAATTGCCAGTCACTTTAATTGATTATTAAAAGAATACAATGAATAGAACTTGGTGGAAAGAAGGAATCGTTTATCAGATCTATCCGCGCAGTTACAAAGATTCCAATGGTGATGGGGTAGGAGACCTCAACGGAATCATCAGTCAGCTAGATTATATCAAAAGTCTGGGAGTAGACATCATCTGGCTGTGCCCTGTCTATCAATCTCCCAATGATGACAATGGTTACGACATCAGCGACTATTACAACATCATGGATGAGTTTGGCACCATGGACGACTTTGACCGGCTGTTGTCGGAAATGAAGCAAAGGGGCCTGCGTTTGGTAATGGACCTGGTGGCCAATCACACATCGGATGAACATCAGTGGTTTCTGGAGTCCAGAGAAAAAGACAGCCCTAAGCGGGATTACTACATCTGGCGTGACGGGGTTGATGGGGCAGCACCCAATAACTGGCAGTCCATCTTCAGCGGAAGCGCCTGGAAATATGACGAGATAGCCAGTCAGTACTATTTACACCTATTTACCAAAAAACAACCCGATCTCAACTGGGAGAACCCAGCGGTCCGTCAGGGAATTTATGATGTCATGAAGTTCTGGCTGGACAAAGGAATCGATGGTTTCCGCATGGATGTGATTTCGGTGATCTCCAAAAAAAATTATGAGGACTCACCCTATCCGGCACTCAATGATACCATCAGTAAAGTATATGCCAATGGACCGAAGATTCATGAGTACCTGCAGGAAATGCATCAGGAGGTGATGAGTAAGTATGACATGATGACCGTAGGCGAAGGACCGGGTATCAGTCTGGAGACCGGGCTCAGCTATGTGGATGAGGCCAGAAAGGAACTCAACATGGTGTTTCACTTCGATCACATGTTCATAGACCATGGTGCAGGAGGAAAATTTGATGTGGTGCCGTATGACTTTGTACACTTCAAGCAGGTGTTTGCCAAATGGGATGAGCTGCTACGCGGCAGAGGCTGGGGAAGTATTTTCCTGGGCAATCACGATTTCCCAAGGATCGTTTCCCGGTTTGGGAACGATGGTGATTATTGGTCGCAGGCTGCGAAATTGTTGGCCACGATGCTTTTGTCACTCAGAGGCACTTCTTACATCTACCAGGGAGATGAGATAGGGATGACCAATGTCGCCTTTGACAGCATTGAGGACTATGACGATGTAGAAACACACAATTCCTATCAGGAAGAAGTAGTTGAAGGAGGAAGAGACCTTGAGGATTTTATGAAGGCAGTCCATATTCAGGCAAGAGACAACGCCAGGACACCGATGCATTGGAGTAACGAGGAAAATGCTGGTTTTACTGATGGGAATCCCTGGCTGAAACTCAACCCCAATTATCCCAAAATCAATGTAGCTGCCCAGCAGGAGGATGATGCCTCTGTTTTGAATTACTACCGAAAAATGGTGCGTTTCAGAAAAGCTCATTTGACGTTGGTCTATGGAGATTTCGAGATGCTGGCACCTGACCATCAGCAGCTGTTTGCCTACAGAAGATGGGATGAAGGTGGCGAATATGTGATTGCTCACAACTTTTCTGAGCAGGAAAGCACATTGGCATTGGACAATATTGCTACCTATGAAAAGGCCATTGGGAATTATCCAGATCATCAAATCAAAGACGGTCAGGTCCAATTGAGACCTTGGGAGAGTATCATCTATCAAAAGAAATAGTTGTATGGCAATTTGGGGAATAGACCTTGGAGGCACCAAAATAGAAGCGGTAGTACTCTCTGGTTCAGAAAGTCCGCAGGTCCTGTATCGGGAACGAATTGATACGGAAGCGAATGGCGGATATGAGCATATCATTGGTAGAATCAGTTTGCTGATAGGTCAGGTAGCGAAGGGATATGGCCAGCGGCCGGAGAAAATTGGCATTGGAACGCCAGGCACGATGGACCCAATCTCCGGGACGATGAAAAATTCCAATACAACCGCATTGAATGAAATGCCATTTCAGCAAGATCTTGAAGCCGCGCTGGGAATACCTGTTGCCATGGCCAATGATGCCAACTGTTTTGCATTGGCAGAAGCCAAAATAGGAGTGGTAAAAGATGAAATGCCCGATGCGAAAATGGTTTTTGGCGTCATCATGGGTACAGGAGTAGGTGGAGGCCTGGTCATGGATGGCAAAGTCTGGAATGGCCGGCAAGGGATCGCTGGAGAGTGGGGACATAATTTCCTGGATGAAAGTGGGGGAGAGTGCTACTGTGGTAAGGTGGGCTGTGTGGAAACCGTGATCAGCGGGAAAAACCTGGAGCGATATCACAGAGAAACCTACGATGAAAACAAAAAGCTGAAACAGATCTATCAGGAACACCTCAGTGGTGGTTTTCCTAACTCCACAGCAACCATTGAACGCCTTATCCATTTCTTCGGCTTAGGAATCTCTTCGCTGATCAATGTACTGGATCCTGATGTCATTGTATTGGGTGGAGGAGTAGGCAATATCGATTTGTTGTATACAGAAGGTGTGGAGTCTATCAAGAAATTTGTCTTCAACCCACGGGTAGATACCAAAATATTAAAACCTAAGTTAGGCGATAGTGCCGGTGTTTTTGGTGCGGCATTTTTAGCGGAGTAGTTGCCTGGTGGCTACTGGATACTTTTTTAATGAGTGATTGATGATGCATAATTAGTGATGATATATTTCTTCATGTTATTGGAATGCCATAGTGACGAGAGATCGTATTTTTTGACTAAACGAATGCCTACTGCTAGTTGCCCTTCGTCAGCCGAAGCCTATGGCGGAGGTTGATACTGCATACTTTAAGATTTACACTGGCGCCAGTTTGCAACTGGTGCTTTTTAAATTTACTCCAGTTTGTAACTGGGGTCTACTTACACTGGCACCAGCATCCGCCGCGTCGTGCAGACTGGTGCCTATTGAGATCAAGAGCGTCCGGGACGCGCAGTCTCGCTCGAACGGTAAAAGCACAAATGGTCGACTATTTTACGCTTAACAATTTCATAATTTGTGATAATCCTTTCAAATCAGCAATTTTCCGAAGCAAATCACTGGGAAGTTGAAAGTCAAAGGTAAATTCATTTATGAGCAACTCGATAAACTGTTTGAACAGGCCAGGACAGTGCCTGTTAGAGGACAGGATAAGTTGGTTATTTTCAGCGACCTTCACATGGGAGATGGCAGCAGCACAGACGACTTCAAAGTAAATGCTGACCTTTTTACACACGTGCTGGAACATTATTATTTCAAAAAGCAATTCAAGTTGATCCTCAACGGAGACATTGAGGAACTACAACGGTATAGCCTCACAAAAATCCATAAGGCCTGGGAAAATGTCATCGGGCTTTTTTCGCAATTTGGTGATAACCTGTACAAGACCGTGGGGAATCATGACCTGAAACTATCCGTGTTGTCTGGAGAACAATTGACACATCCTGTGGAAGATGCCATCAGGCTGCAGTTTGATGAGGGAGAAATGTTCATCTTCCATGGCCATCAGGCATCTAAGAAATACCAGCGGCACAATCAACTGGTAGGCTTTACGCTGAAGTATTTTGCCAATCCATTGGGGATCAAAAATTACTCAGTATCTCATGATAGTAAAAAGCAATTCAAAATCGAGAAGATCGCCTACCATTATGCTGCTCATAAGAAAGTAGTCTCAGTCATTGGTCATACGCATCGTCCACTCTTTGAGTCATTGCATAAAATGGATCGAATCAGGTTTAAAATAGAGCAGTTGTGCAGGGAATTTGCAGATACGGGAGAACAAGCTACTGCCAAAGCCATCAAAGTACTCAGGCAAAGTCTGAAGAAAGCGCACAAAGAATCACTGCTGCACAAGGAAGATGGCGGATACATGTACAATAGCTTTCTGCACCTACCCTGCCTGTTCAACTCTGGTACCGTCATCGGCAAACGGGGCATGACTTGTCTGGAAATTGAAGACGGCAAAATTTCGCTGGTGCACTGGTTTGACAAGAAGATCAGTAAAAAGTATTTGAGAACCAATGAAAACCAGCCCCAACAACAGGGAGCAACAGACTATTATAGAATGGTGATCAATACTGACGATTTAAAGTATATTTTTGCGAGGGTAAAACTATTATCCTAGTGGCCAATAAACCAATAAAGCTTATGAGACTTAGCATTGTAGCGTTGATAGCACTGGTAGTATTCAGTTGCGGCCAACAAAAGCAGCAGACTGCGGCACAAGAAACGAGTAGCCAGGAAGAAATATCTGTCGTTTTTGACATTCAGGGCCATCGCGGGTCAAGAGGATTAATGCCTGAAAACACCATTCCTGCTTTCCTGGAAGCGCTCAATTATGATAAAGTCACTACGCTGGAGTTGGACCTCGCAGTGACAAAAGACCGGCAGCTGGTGGTTTCTCACGAGCCCTGGTTCAACCATGTGATTTGCTATGACGCGGATGGTGAGCTGATTGATGAGGAGGACAGGATAGCCATTTATGAGTTGACAGCGGATCAGATGAACCAGTATGATTGTGGATCTAAAGGTAATCCCAGGTTTCCTCAGCAAACACTGATGAGTGTGAGTAAACCTTTACTCAAG
>ERZ1740068.372-NODE-372-length-23766-cov-7.154738_pt1 | contig 23766 bp, 16 predicted proteins | sample MGYA00581735_ERZ1740068 | MGnify/ENA primary metagenome ERZ1740068 (study PRJEB43018, sample SAMN04849740) | marine metagenome | isolation source: floating plastic debris | place: Pacific Ocean | collected 2008-08-30 | study: EMG produced TPA metagenomics assembly...
GCGAATATCAAGTTGCAGGTGGAAACCATTTTTGTGACAAGCAGTGGCCTGCTCACTGCCGGGTTTCCGACCATCCCTATGGAAGTCAACCGAAAGGCAGAAATCATCTTCACCAATAACGGCTCCGCGGTAAGCGACCAGGCGCAAATCACCAGAGGGCTCATTTCGATGGGCCGTGTCTATCTGCATGGGGCGCCAAAAACCAACATGGTGGAGATGAATGCTGATTTTGGTAAAGGAACAAGCAGTTTCAATATGAGCACAGGAATCCCTGCCGGATGGCGAGTGGGTGATGAATTGGTCCTGGCGGGAACTCATTTCAGACGGGGAACCGATTCTGAGGAAGAAAAAGTAACCATTACCAGCATCTCGGGAAACACGATCAATTTTACCCCTTCGCTGACCAACGAGCACCTTCGGGTGGACAACAAACCTATCCATCTGGCCAACATCACCCGCAACATTATTTTCAGATCGGAGTCTAGCTCCCCGGCCTACCTGCGTGGCCACGTAATGTTGATGGATCGCAGGGTGGATATCAGACATGCTGCATTTGTAGACCTGGGAAGAACCAACAAGACCATTCCTCTGGATGATTTCCAGTATGTGAACAACAATTTGGTACCAGGGCCACGGACAAACGTAAGAGGGCGCTATTCCCTGCACTTTCACCGCAATGGAAACATCCCAACGGCTACCATTCCTCCGAGTAAGATTTTCGGCTGTGTGGTGGATGGAACTATTGGCTGGGGATTTGTCAACCATAGCAGTCATGTAGACATGAGTAACAATGTATGTTATGACTTCGCAGGGGCTGGCTTTGTGGCGGAAGCCGGAGATGAACTTGGTAATTTCACCAACAACATCGCTATTCGTGGAACCGGTAATGGTGAATACCGCGATATCAAAATTGTGTTAGACAATACAGAGCGCCCCCAACCTTTAGGAGACTTTGGTTTTGGTGGTGAAGGATTCTGGTTTCAAGGGCCAGCGATTCGCGTCAAAAACAATGTTGCCAACAGCTGCAACGGTGCCGGCATGATGTGGTTCACTACCGGAGTTGTGGAACCCGACCAAGGAAACCAATACACCGGATTTCCGCGAAGTGTCGCCAATGTGGTTTATGCCAACTTCCCTGACTTTAGCACGTTCACACCTCGCCATTGGAACTTTGACCCTTCTGGCAACACCTTGGTTACTTCAGATCTTCCCATTCTCGAGTGTGATAATTTTCAGGCCTATGGCTGCCTCCTGGGCTTACACCTCCGGTTCAACAACCAAGGAAGCATTGATTGGTACGGTGCGGCCCCCTTTCCTTACGGAGGACAGGTTGTTCCGTTACCCGGTAATGATGCCAATTTTGCCATACGAATGCGCCAAAAGGTGAAAAACCTCACCTTGTGGAACAATGAAATGGGATTTCGCACGCGTTACAGTACGCTTACGGACTGGTCAGACATTGAAATTGACAACCGCTTGAGCTATGACGATAATTCTCCCTACGGAGGTGCAGAATTCAATTTTGTAGTGCCATTTAACTCCATTCATAACATTGCAATTGACGGCTACGCTGTAGCCGGTTGGATTGAATGGATCAACCGGAATCAGGTACTGTTTACTGGTTTTAAAAACTATCAAAACTTCGCTCATCCGGATACCTGGAAAACGGGCCGTCCGTGTGCTTCCCTCACCAATATTTACACTTTAGTTCCAGGACCAAGCTCGGTTATGATCAAGTGGGTTCAAAATGACGCGCACAACAACTACCTTGTCCGCTATCGAAAACAAGGCAGTAAGTATTGGAACTACGTCAACAACACCACCAGCACAACGGCCAACCTGACCAACCTGAGGGGAGGCACCACTTATGAATACCAGATAACTGGCGCTTGCGACAATAAAGGGATATCGGATTGGTCCAACCTAAGGACGTATACGCATACTACAACGTCGGCGTATTCCCGGCAAAGAATTGCCACCGATCAGGATTCAGAATTCAACGCTCAAACGAATGTGGCCCTTTATCCCAACCCAGCCTACACTGAATTTTCCATATCCATCGCTGACGAACAGGAACAAGTGCGCTCCATTCGTATTTACGACAGTTATGGAAAGTTGGTATTAGAGCCCGTGGTAAACGATCTTGGGCGGTACTCCATCGAGGATATTGGCACAAGTGGTTTCTATACGGTGGTGATTGAGACCACCTCAAGTGTCATTTCCCGACCATTGGTTAAGCTCATGGAATGAGCAAGCACCTTTGGTAGGTGGTGCTAAGCTCTAATTCGAAGTATTGAACGAGCATATCCATGAACGCAATAGGTGAAGCCAACAGGCCTTCTACTACTTCCGAAGGCTGATATGGCAAACTCTACTTTTGATGGGGGGGCGCATAATTGCTCCCCCCTTTAAAACTTAGGACTATTCACCGCCCTAAATCGTCGATGTTTTTGTCTTTTCAGGTTCACCTTGAACGAAAGCCCATCCATTCTCTTCATTTCTTCGATCAACACCTCATACTCTTGAAGGTCTTCCTGAACCGATCTTAAATACTGGTTCTCACCATTGAGCTCAAAGTGTTTGTCTAAAAACTGAATGGCTTCTTTTGTTTTTAATGCTGCTGCCTTAAAGTCATGTTGGTTACACAAATCAGTGGCTGCTTTGTACATCTCTGCTGAAATTTCCAGGGCATACCCTTCACTGGCCGCCTGGTTGTAGCCTTGGTTAAAATCGGTTGGACTGTTCGTGTGTCGAAGGGTTGAAGTTCTGCGCTCCACCAAAACAGGCGGATCGCTCATCCTGGGATTCAGGTAACTCAATTCGCAGGTGATGTTGAGTGGTTCTTTGGTGTTGCTTTTTTTACTAAAAGCCACCAGAATGGCTTTTTGCTCGTCGACAAATACATCGTTGAAATCTATTTCCAAGGTATTTCCCCTCACCTTGCTGTTGTAGGCATAGGTCTTTTTGTGCGCCAGCACCTCACCGGGAAAGGTGATGCTCAATTTGGTACTTTTCGCCACCACCCGCGAAATCCCATTCAGCTCTTCCTCAAACATGGAAGGCAGGTTTTCCGGCGAATCAATGAAATAATAATTCCCGCCACCTTGCATGGCAATTTTTGACATCAAATCTTCACTGTAGTCGGCTCCTACACCAAACGTGGAAATGGATATTTGATCTTCCTTAAAAAAATCTTCGGTGATGGCACTCAATTGTTGGGGGTCACGTACCCCTTGGTTCGCGCGACCATCAGAAAGCAGAATCACCCGATTGACCATTTCTCCCTGGTCCCTGTTTTTCGCTCTTTTCACCTGATTGTATCCCTCGCGGATGCCTCCTTCGAGGAAGGTATTGCTACCGGCTGAAATACCATCTACCAGCTTTAACCATTTTTCCCTATCGGTTACCCTTTGCTGTTCCATCAGTACTTGTACCCGCGAATCATACAGTACAATGGATAGAAAATCGGTTTCACCCATATTTCGAATAATGTATTTCAATGCCTCCTTAGCATAGGCGATTTTTTCGCCCAACATAGAACCGCTTTGGTCGATAACGACCGATAAATTGAGAGGGATGCGTTCGTTTGGTACGGATACAACCGGTTCGGCTCCCTGCAAGTGAACGTAATAATATACCTCTTGCGTTTCGGTTAGAAAATAATCATTGAGGGGTTCTGCCTTGAAGTAGAGGGTTCCATTCTCCATGCGCGCTCCGTGGTGCACCTCCTGGCCATATGCGGCCGGAAGGGCGACCCACAGAACAAAGAGTACTAATAGTAGGGGTATTGATTTCATGATCTTAGTTGTTCTCAAGATGATCTTCGATTTGATGTTGTTTTTCTTTCAACCGTTTCTTTTGCTCGGCGGACACCCCGGATCGCTTGATCGAAATGTTGAGCTTAAAGGCTTCGTTGAATTGTATGCGTAGGCTTATTCCCAAATTGTATCCATCTACCAGCCGCGCGCTGTTCTTGTTGAGTTGGTTGTTTTGGAACCCAATAAATGGTTCCATCAAGAGGTGCGTTTTCCGACTCAGGTGGGTTTTATAAATGAATGAAAAGTTCAACGCTTGTTGAAAAGATGGGTACAGCTCCTCAGTAATACCGTCTGTGCGGGAAATAGTGTTTTCATCCCGAATGATCGATTGACTGGTCAAGAGCAAGGAAGGCACGTAAGCAAGTGCAAAATGAAATCGATTTTCGATGGAATAACTCGTTCTATGGCCCATCGATCGCCAACCGTTCGGTTTGACGCCAAGCACATTGGAAAGGGAAATGGGTAGGGACAGGTAGGTATTTTGCGATCTGATTTGAACCGGAACCACCCGATTGCTATTGGAGGGAAGGTTGACTGCTTCGAGTGTTGCATTGACACTGGTAACCCCTACTCCAACGAGGAGTTGCTTTTCATCTACGTGAAAGTGCAATCCCATTCCGTAATAATTGCCCCAAAGGGACTTTAGGTCATACAGGAAGTTGTCGCCCAAGATTTCGTTCTGGTAGTCGAATCCAATGAAATGGGAGGAGGCGAGTTCTACTTGCGCCTTGCTAATTGCAGTGGCCAGTAGCAGGATCGAAAGCGTGGTAATAAGCTTTATTTTCATGGACTGTGTTGCGTACTATACCTACAACACAAAGAGGTTACACTTCTGAAATGAATTAGAGCTCGGGGTTGCGTTCGTGGTTTAAATCCCTCCCATTTCGGCTCCGCTCAATGTCCGGGGTAGGTGGCTTCGCTTAAGGTCCATGCCCCCGGTCCCTGAGCGAACCGCGTCAGCCTACTGGCTGAGCAGAAGGGCCAAGGGGGGATCCACCTCCTAAACCACCTACCGCCACAGCGGTTGCACATAGGTCTGCCTGCGACCATCATCAATCACGAAGCGAAAACCGACAAAGGGAGAAGCGGACAAGGCATTGAACTCGCGCAACATGCCCCAGTATTCTTCTTTGGAACTCCAACAACCCACCACCACGGTCCGATCGCCGTCTTCTTCCTGGTTGAGCTCGGAAACATGAGCCGCCTTACCAATTTTTAACAGCCCAGTGGGGTATTCCTGAAAAGGCGTATCATTTGAAATAGTAGGAGCTACCGACTGAAACAACTGAAGTATTTCTGACTCACCCATGCCGTAGCGATTGATGCTTGCCAAAGTGTCCCAACGAGTAGCTTCGCTGCGGTCTTTCTTCCGCAGTTTCTCTACCCGGTTGACAAAAGCTTTGTTGACATATCCTTCACTCAAACTAAAAATGGTGTAATGCCCCGCGCAATCGGCCATGCGTGCTGCTCCGGTGTAAGCTGCATGAATCCATTCGTAAGTGTAGGGCAGTCGAATCTTGAGCGGTTTGCTCTTGGATTTGGTCGCAATAAGGTAGGCATTCACCTCCTTATCAAGCCACTCACAATACAAGGCCATCGCATCGGCACTGATGTTGACTACCGGAAATCCATCGTATTGATGTCCTTGAAAATACTGGTCTCCCAGCTGGTTGCATTGGTGGTAGATCCACCCTTCATTGTTGACCAGCGCCACTTCCAGCGCTTTGGTATTCCGGTTCGTAAATAGGTCAACCAAAAATACTTTGTATTCCATGTTGGTGACCGAAATGTTTCGGATGATAAAACGGTCTACATTCAACCGTCTCTTTTTATAGTTCACGATTCCACCTTCTACCTCGGTGTACAATTCGTCGTGGTAGGAAATCAAATTTTCAATCACCCCTTTTTTCAGGTTGCTGTAATAGGCCAACTCTGCTTTTGAAAAAAGGACTGGTTGAGCGGCTGGTTGATCTCCCTCAGAGTTCATCGCGGATGGAAGCGTTTTTCCGGTGGCCTCATCCACGGGCTGCGATTGCTCTAAAATGGCTTCGAGAACCGAGTCGGGACTCCGTGTAATCAAGGTATCGTTCGGTGGGACCCAATGTACCTCGGTTGGAATTTTCACCTCAGTTTTAGCACTATCATCGCGCTTGGGGTTTGGGGTGGACACTGGTTTTTCCACAGGCAACTCAGGAGTATTTTGAGAAGGTACCTCCTGCTGGTTGCCTTCTTTACTTTCCAACGGCAATAGCAGTAACAATGCCGCTACAACCAATGCGCTTGCAGCTATCAAGGCCCATATCATTCCCCAATGGATTCCTCCTTTGGTTCCTTCATACAGTTTTTTCAGCAATTGCTTTTCCTTCTTCTCATCGATCTGGACGGCATACTTTTTTGCGAATACGCTTTGGGCAACCGCCAAATCCTCTTCTTCTGAAAATTCGTTCAGGAAATGCATTTGTAGCAATGCCTCCAAATCACTGTCTACCAAAGCTTGATTAGGATTCATAGCCTTTTTTATCGACACAGGCGTTGGTATTTTTTAATACCGCAGTGCGCAGTCTCAGGTGATATACTTTCAATTGCTTCTCGGGCCGGTTGGTGTAGGGAGCAATTTCTTTGTAAGAAAAGTTTTGTGCACGCATCAACAATAAAATGCGTTTCCAATCTTCCAATTCGGCCAATACCTTCTTCAGGCACCTCATAATCGGAGACGTAACGTCCTCTTTCTGCTCTTCGGGTTCTTCCGATTTTAGCAACCCCTCGTGGGTTTCCAAAAACGGTGTAGCCAAGAGGCGTTTGCCTTTGGTATCTCTCAAATGGTTCCTCAAATAATTGGTGAATACCTTGAACACAAAACCAATGAACCGATTTTCATCTTCAAAAGAATAGTGCTCCATGGAAGCAATCACCTTGTAGAGTGTTTTATAAACCACATCCCAGGCATCGTCTTCCTCCAGTTTCCATTGCGTGATGGCATGCCCGTAGAGCTTTTTGCCATACCTGGTGTAAAGAATACCGATGGCTTTCTCGTCCTTTTTTCTCAGTTCCTCGGTCAAATCAAACATGCTTCTCAAGCAAAAGGCAGCCAATGGTTACCCGTTTCGGTAGGAGACATAACCGCTCCATAATTACAACACAAACAGGTTACAATCAACCATTGTATCCGATTCGGGAGAAACATTGATCTCCTGCCGTCAAAGTAGTCTATTTTGATTAACCGTACCAATGGGTTGAAACGCATGCATTTGGAATGTAGTTAACCTGGCTTGGTAGTTGAAGTCATCCCTGCAAGAGCATCACTCCAAAATAGAGTAAGTATGTACCCTCATTCCTCCAAACAAGTTTCTATTCTGTTAGGAAATAAAACATCGACGAATTCCTCTAAGTCTTATTTTTGGGAGTGATGAAAGTAAGCTTCCTCAAACGAAGAAAATTCTGGGTGGGCACCATTGCCTCCCTCCTCCTATTGCCCGTATTGTTGATAGGAGGTGCATTGTTATTCATTTACTACCAACAAGATGCCCTGGTTCAAAGCGCTATGACGTCCGTCAACGAAGAGTATCAGGGCCGGATTGAGGTGGGAGATGTGCACTTGGAACCCTTTGACGATTTTCCCTATGTGTCTTTGAAGATCGATGATGTGCGTGTTTTTGAAACCAAGCAAGACAATGCCCCATTGGGTTTAGAAGTGGCCGACATCTACCTCGGGTTTAACTTTTGGGACATTCTTTCCGGTCAATTTGATGTGCAGTCGCTGGTGGTCGAAGACGGCTTTTTCAACATCATACTGCACGAAGATGGCACCAACAACATTCAAAATGCACTGGCCACCAACAGCACCAAGAGTGAGACAAAAGAGTCTTCTCCGGTCGAAGTCCACCTCAAAAAGATCGAATTGCGGAACCTCGACATCCACAAGTTGAATGAAGCCACACATGTGGATATTGAAACCTATATCTACAATGCAGTAGGTGGCTTTAAAACCGAGGAAAAAGCCATCAAGGCCCACATTGATTCTGAGTTTGAACTGAACGTGATCAACGGTTCAGATACCACTTACGTCAAGCGCAAGCAATTTGAGTTGCACACCGACATTTCGATTGACAACGAAACGGGCATCATCGACATCGCTCCTTCGGGCATTGTAATGGAACACGGCGATTTCGAATTGGTGGGGTCCGTAGCAACCAAAAACGAGGTGGATTTAGACCTTTCCATCAAAGGCACCAAGCCCAATTTCGACATGCTCATTGCCTTTGCTCCGCACGATCTGGTTCCGGTATTGGAGCGGTACAACAATGCGGGTCAGATTTATTTCAATGCAATCATTGACGGGCCTGTTACCAACGGAGCACAGCCCTACATCAAAGCAGAGTTTGGTGCGGACCAGGCTTTCCTGGAAAACACCGAAGTGGCTAAAAAAGTGGATGATCTGGGCTTTAAAGGTTTCTTTACCAACGGTGAGCAACGCAACTTGGAAACGATGGAGTTTTCGCTTACCGAAATGCAGGCCAACCTGGAACAAGGTCGATTTTTGGGTGATGTGCGGGTAAAGAACTTCAAAGAGCCCGAAATCGATATGCAGTTGGATGCCGATTTCAACCTCGACTTTCTTACCAAGTTTCTGAACCTCAACGATGTGGAAGGAGTTACCGGCAGTGTAGAACTCCACATGAAGTTCAACGACATCATCGACCTTGACAATCCGCAGAAAGCTATAGAAGAACTCAACCGGGCCTACTTTGCGGAGTTGAAAGTAACCGACCTGAGTCTCAGTTCCTCCAAATTAGAGTCTCCGCTGGACCAACTCAACGCTCATTTGATCATGAAGGGCAAAAAGGCGGAATTGGACCAATTTGAGGCGGTAATGGGCCAATCTGACCTTTCCATCACCGGCTACCTTTCCGACCTGCCAGCCATCGTTCACCACACCGACGATGAAGTAGATGCGCACTTGGAGATATCTTCCAAAGTATTGGATATCGCCGAATTGACCGACTATTCTGAAACCGACAGTACTGGGGTCAACGAACGGATCGAAGATTTCCAAATGGCTTTTTCCTTCAAATCTTCAGCCAAGGACTTTACGGAGTCGGAATACCTGCCCAAAGGAGAGTTTTTTATTGATGGTTTGCATGCGCAGTTGGAGCACTACCCGCACGAATTGCACGATTTTCATGCGGATATCCTCATTGATGATGAAGACCTTACCATCAAAGATTTTACCGGCTATATCGACGATTCAGACTTTCATTTCAACGGCTTGATTCACGATTACGGCTTTTGGCTGCAGGAAGATCGCCATGGGGATGTAGACCTGGACATTACTTTGCAGTCGGATTTGCTCCGGTTAGAAGATGTCTTTTCTTACGGAGGCGAAAATTACGTGCCCGAAGACTACCGGCACGAGGAGTTTGATCACCTTACCCTGCATTTGAATTCGAGCATGCATTTCAAGGATTCGAACCTCTCCTCCATCGATCTGGACCTGGATAAGTTGGACGTAAAAATGCACGTACACCCCATGCGGTTGGAAGATTTTGCCGGCCACTTTCACTACGAAGATGACCACCTGGTGGTCCAGGACTTTCATGGACAAATGGGGCGTACCGTATTTGATTTGGACCTGAACTATTACTTGGGAGAAGATCCGAGCATCCGGAAACGGGACAACCACCTCGCGCTTACTGCGAATTACATTGACTTCGACCAGTTGACCAACTTTAATACTGCTCCTACTACTCCACCCGCTGAACCCGTTGCCGACCACACCTTAGCGGACGTTTCAGAACATGCCGAAGCGTTTAACCTCTACGAATTGCCCTTTACCGACATGCTTTTTCAAGTGGATGTTGGACACTTTATCTTCCACGACATCGATTTACAGCAAATCAATGCGCAACTGCGCACCACTGAAGACCACTACATTTACATCGATACCCTCGACATGTTGGCCGCAGATGGAGCGATTCACCTTTCCGGCTATTTCAACGGGAGCGACCCCGAGCACATCTATGTGAAACCTAAGCTTACGCTGGATAAGGTGGACATCGACAAGTTGCTGTTCAAGTTTGAGCGCTACGGAGAAGATGTTTCGCTTTCCGAAAACCTCCACGGCAAACTTTCGGCCACCATCAATGGCAATATCCGGGTCTATCCCGACTTTGTACCCGACCTGGACCAGTCGGAAATCCACATGGACATCAATGTGCTCAACGGCCGCCTGGTCGATTTTGAGCCCATGTTGGCCCTCTCCGACTATATGGGCGATAAAGACCTGACCAACATCCGTTTCGATACGCTTGCCAACCACATGGACCTCACCAATGGGGTGATGAACATTCCCAACATGACCATTGAATCGACCTTGGGCCATTTTGACGTATCGGGCCAACAAGACCTGGACCTCAACATGGAGTACTACATCCGTATCCCTTGGAAATTGATTCGACAAACCACCCGCAACAAGCTGTTCAGCAAAAAAGGCCGGGACGAAAACGCCGGCGAAGACGAAATTGTAGAGGTCGACCCTAACAAACGTACCCGCTACCTCAATCTAAAACTAACCGGCAATCCTGACGATTTTACAATAAAGCCGCAGAAAGACAAGCGAGGGAAGTAGTGGTAAAACGCTGGCTAAAACCCATCGAAACCGAAAGCACAATCGATGCATAATCGGCCTGCACTCCCTTCTCCGAAAAGTTACGACCAACGACTTTTTTGTAACAATTAAACGCGTTTTGCTACATAACCGTGACGGTTTTCCGTTGGATTAATTATACTGAAGGAAATGAACAAGCTTGGGTTCTTCCTCCAATTAATACTTCAACAATTGGGAACCGAGTGCCTACTTTAAAAAAATCTTGCGTACCATGGAAGATCACCTTTCCGCCAATCAGTCCAATTTTTTGCTTTACACCTCTCAAAATGGGGAGGTTAAAATAGATGTACTGTTACAGGATGAAACGGTATGGCTTTCTCAAAAGGGAATGCAGGAGTTGTTTGGCAAGTCTAAACAGACAGTGAGCGAGCACATAAATAATGTTTTTGAAGAAGGCGAGTTAGAACAAATAGGAACTGTCCGGAAATTCCGGACGGTTCAAAGTGAAGGTACCCGGAAAGTGAGTCGCAACCTCGATTTCTACAACCTGGATGTCATTATATCAGTGGGTTATCGGGTCAAATCACAGCGGGGCACCCAGTTTCGTATTTGGGCTACCAAGGTATTGCGGGAGTACATCATCAAAGGGTTTGCCATGGATGATGCCCGACTGAAACAAGGGGCTACCCTGTTTGGTAAAGACTATTTTGATGAGTTGCTGGAGCGTATCCGTGAAATCCGCGCCAGCGAAAGACGGTTTTACCAAAAGCTGACCGACATTTATGCGCAATGCAGCATTGATTACAACCCCAAAGCCGAACTCACGCGCTCTTTTTACCAATCGGTTCAAAACAAACTTCACTGGGCCATTACTGGACACACTGCTGCAGAAATTATCCAGGAAAGAGCCAATGCTGCCAAACCCAACATGGGGCTAACCAATTGGAGGCAAGCTCCTGGCGGTAAAGTTCTCAAATCGGATGTTTCCATCGCCAAGAACTACCTCAGCGAACAGGAATTAAAATCCCTCAACCGCATTGTGGCTATGTACCTCGACTTTGCCGAGCTGCAAGCTGAAAGGCAAAAAGTCATGAAAATGAACGACTGGGCAACTAAGCTAGACGGCTTCTTGCAATTCAACGATTACGCAGTACTGAAAGATGCAGGAAAAATTTCGGCCACCATCGCCAAAGAGTTAGCCGAGCAGGAATACCAAAAGTTCAGAATACAACAAGACCTAAGCTTCGAGTCTGACTTTGATAGGGCAGTCAAAAACCTCACGCAAAAAGGAAAATAAGCGGGTGTCCTGCCATAACGATGGAACTTGCTCCTCTCCTAACCCACTAAAATTTTTGAAGAGCACTGCGCCACCTAAAATCGAGCGGTAAAGGTAGCGCACGAGTGTCTCAACAAGGTGCGCCACTACAAAATGTAAAAAGGGTGCGCCACTTCGTTTTTCCGCAAGGTGGCGCATTTATTTATTTCCAGGATGCGCCAAACATTATTTGGCAAAGGGTGCGCCACTTGCTATGGCTAAAAAGTGGCGCATCTATGCAATGCAAGGATGCGCCACTACATTTTTATAAAAAGGTGCGCCACTTGGTTGTGCTGCACAGAAGTGGCGCAGGTAGGTAACGCGGGTGCGCCAGTAGAAATGGAATGAAGGGTGCGCCACTTATTCTTTTTACAGGAAAACAAACTACGGTAGCCTTTTCGCTGCTTAAATAAAAGCAATCGACAAAATGGCGAAGGAAATGATGAGCTTGTACAGTAAGTGTACACGAGAATATTGTTTAGGCATCCGGGCGCTCAGCAGCCAGATGAAAGCGAGAACAATGGTACCCACTACCGCCCACAAATAGGCCAAAATAAACGCGTTGTGCTGCACGATCGGATGCAGCAGTACAATGAGTGCCATGGTGACCAACATCAGGCCGTAAATCACGTATTTGCTTTGCCTTTCCCCCAAGAGGGTAACGATGGAGCCATACGCGTAGATGATGTCGCCCCGCAGGCCTTCGAGTTTCTTCACCACTTCGCGGGTAATGTCAATCGCGAATATGAAGCCCACGTACAGCACAATGCTTTTGTTGTACATCATGTAATACAGGCACAAACACGCGAACGGTGTAATCATCAATGTGGTGGCACTGAGTTCGCCCAATATGGGAATTTTACGCAGCTTGTGTGAATAAAACCACAGCACTCCTACGAACGCTACGTTGAAAATCAACACTTTCCAACTCACCAGGCCACACAATACAATGCCCACCGCGTTGAACAAGAAATAGAAATTGAAACTCATGCCACGGCTCACGTGCTTGCCAAAAATCGTGGCTTTGGCGTTGTTCACCAGGTCTTTTTCTACATCATAAAACGCATTGATGATGTAGCCGGCCATGATGATGAAGGACATGCCTGCAATCGCCAGATGAAGGCGATAGTCCAACAGGGTATGCACCCAATTGCTTTTAGAGTTGAGAATAAAGGTGGCCGAAAGGAACAGTGCCACCGCCATTGCCAATATGTTGTACCACCGAACCATGGACAACAAGGCCAGAAAACGAATGAGTTTTGATCGCTGCCTGCGAGAGAGTATAGATTTGCTTCCCGCCATTGTACGCGAAAAATAACCTAAAAATGGTAGATCACATCAAGCTGGTGCGCTTTCAGTTTTTCGCGGGCTACATCAATGTCTTTGGTGAAGCCGAGGATAAAGCCTCCTCCCCCACTACCGCAAAGTTTCAGGTAGTAGGCATCTGACTCAATTCCATCTTTCCAAAATTTGTGGAATACATCCGGAATCATTGGACGGAAATGATCAAATAAAACGGTAGACAAATGCTTCATGTTGGACAACAAGGGCTTGAAGTCTTTGCTCAGAAAAGCCTCAATGCAGGCATCGTTGTATTTCTTGAACTCTTGCTTCATCACGTTGCGGAAACCCTCTTGCTTCAGCTTTTCAAGAAAGATGTTCACCATGGGTTGGGTCTTTCCCGGGTTGCCAGTGTTGAGCAGAAAGATGGCACCTTTTCCATCGGCCGTTTCTGCAGGAAGGCCTACCGATTCCAACTCGGTTTTAGACTTGATAAGGATCGGAAGGTTCAGGTAGCAAATTAATGGATCGAGCCCGGAACTTTTGCCGTGGAACACACTTTCCATCTGGCCAAAGATGTTCTTCAACACCACGATGTCGTCGTTCGAAAGGTTTTCCTTGTCGATGCGGTTGATCGCGTATTTGTCGTAGATGGCCGCTACCAAAGCACCTGAACTCCCTACACCAAATCCTTGTGGGATGGTAGAGTCGAACAACATGCCGCGGTCGATGTCGGCTTTGAAGGTATCGAGATCGAGCTTGACGTTGGATGAACCATCTTCGTGCAAGCCTTTCAAGTAGCTGAAGAAGCATTTCAAACTTTCGTTGGAAGCTTTCTGCACTTGAGGATCGTCAATCTCAAAAATGAGTTTGCCTTTGTAGAAGTCATAAGGTATCGAAAGGCCCATCGAATCTTCGATAATGCCATACTCTCCAAAGAGGAGAATTTTTCCGTAGAACAGTGATTCTTTAATCACAACTTTTCAGTTTGTTGCATCGGCCCCAATCCGACTTGATCACAAATATAATGCTCTTTTTGACAGTATTGTGCTAATTCGCTGTCAATAAAGGCCAAAGCCCCTTTCTCTTCGACCTGTGGATACAACAAATGGACGTTGGCACCGGCATCTAAAGTAATGCACAAATGAGTGCCCGTTTCTTGTCTGTAGGCCCACACTTTTTCAATGATCGAGAGGGTATTGGGCTTCATTAAAATGAAGTGAGGCGTTGAAGTCATCATCATGGCGTGTAACATCAAGGCCTCGCCTTCTACCAATTGTGTAAACAGTTGAAGGTCACCTTTGTTGAGTGCCACCAGCAAATCACTCAGGTTTTCATGGGCTTTGCCAAAGCGCTGTTCGGCAAACGGGTGCCCGTGCATCAATTGGTGCCCCACCGTGCTGGATACCGTTTTCTGTCCCCGATCCACCAGTAATACCGTGTCTTTGTAAGATTGAAACACCGGATGGACCTCAGCAAACGGTACACCATATTCGTCCGAAGCGTCAGCAATGTCGGCATGCTTGCCCCAAGCCACCAAACCGCCGTAAAGGGAACGGCAGGCGCTTCCAGAACCCAAACGGGCCAAGACCGAGGCTTTTTGGTAAAACTCCGCATCGCTTACCTCAACAAATTGACGTTCCCAACTGCACACACACAAAGCCAACGCACTCATGCTACTGGCCGAAGACGCAATGCCCGAACTGTGCGGAAACGAATTGTGGGAATGAATTTCCAGATCGAACCCGCTGAGCGGTGTAACATAGGGAGCAATACGCTCAAAAAACTGCTCAATTTTAGGCAGGAAGTCCGGTTTCTCTTCTCCATCAAAATAAAACCGAATGTTCATTTCCTCCGCACCGTTGGGCGTCCAATCCATGCGGGTCACCGTGTGACAGGCGTCCAACGTAAAACTGATGGACGGGTTAGCTGGCAGCTGAACACCATGCTTGCCCCAATATTTCACCAAAGCAATGTTGGAAGGAGATTTCCAAGTAACGGTTCCCGAAGTGGCTTCAGTATGAGTTGCTTTCCACATCATTGTTAGTCAGCTAAAAATAAGAGGTTCGAAAAGGAGACCACCGGTATGGTGGATCAAGTTTTAAACAAAGTTGTTATTCGTCCGCATGGGGATCAAAAATCATTTCCGACCAGGAACGAACGGTAGTATATCCTTTATCAGTGAAATAGGTCGGCGTAGTGACATCTCCAGTCACCAACACAAAATCCCCACCCCAGGCTCCCAAAGACTTTACTACACCAGCCTTATAGTCAGAAAAGAGCCGTTGCTGCACCGGAGTTTGCTGAAGCACCTGCCCCAACACTTGTTCGTGTTCGGTGAGTACTGCTTCAAACGATTTCAGATCTTGCGCGGCCAAGGCCCGTTTAGTAAGATCGGTAACGGCCCCGGTAAGTTGATGAAGCTCCAATTGCGCCCGCAACTCTTGATAGCCCTGCACCTGCTGCGTGCTGTTCTGCTTCTCGTTGAGGTATACAAAAAAGAGTTGATCTTTAAATTCGGGATCGAAAGCTACCCTGTCCCAATTGGCTCTTTGCTCTGCAACCCGATAACTGATGGGTGATTCGACCGTAGCTTGTGCCACATCGTAGCCGCTGCCATTGGCCCACTTAAAAAAGAGCTGTATGGGGTCAACATCCGCCCACTGGGCCACGTTGTTGATCAATGTAGAGCTGCTGCCCAATCCCCAGTTGCGGGGAAACTCCAACAGCGTCATCACCGAATAGCTGCTATTATCTTGCAAAAAGTTGGCATTGAGCTTCCGGGCTTCTTGCAACAGATGGCTCAAATGTTGCGCCACAGCTTCATTGGAAGATTTGAGCGGCTGAAAGTCTTGTTGCTGAAAGAAACCCTCGAACCATACTCCATCGGGATCGATGCTGATCCAGGCCAATACCGGCTCATCGGCATCCGGAATGGATTCCACCACCATGCTTTGCCCATCTTTGGTAGGGCAAGACAAGGCCAGGGCACCATCCAGCACGAGGTATTCCCCCGTGATGAGCAGTTTGCCGTAGCTGTAAAAGCTGCGCATGGCGCCTTATTTTTTCACTTGAGGAGCCGGGGCTGGAATACCGCGCATCTCACAAAAGACCTGAATCACCTCCTGGTGACTCACCACTTTGTTTTCGAAGTGTGCCTTGATGGTTTTCCGCTCTTCTTCCGTGGCACCGAGTTGGTTCAGGATATTGAGCAGGTGCATCTTCATGTGGCCTTTTTGAATACCGGTAGTTACCAAGGAGCGTACTGCGGCAAAGTTCTGCGCCAGCCCAACTACAGCGGTAATTTCCATCAATTCGCCGGCGTTGGGATTGCCGAGCAGTTCAAGTGCCAGTTTCACCATTGGGTGCAAGCTGGTCAATCCTCCAACGGTGCCAAGCGCCATAGGAATGTCCAGCCAGAAACGGAACATCCCGTCCTTCACCTCTACTTGGGTCAGGCTGCGGTATTGGCCATCGCGCGAAGCGTAGGTATGTGCACAAGCCTCCACTGCCCTAAAGTCGTTCCCGGTTGCAATGATCACCGAGTCGATACCGTTCATGATGCCTTTGTTGTGCGTAGTGGCGCGGTAAGGCTCGATGGTAGCAATGCGAATGGCTTGTTGGAATTTCGCGGCAAACGTATCTCCGTTGCCGTCAGCTGCCAGTTCGTCTACCGGGCAACTTACTTCCGCACGCACAATGCAATCGGGCGTGTAGTTGGACAGGATGCACATGATGATGGTAACATCCTTTTCCGCTTCGGTCAATTCGGTATCCGCTTCGATCTCGCGTTCCCAGGTCTTGGCAAATTCTTCCAACACCGAGTTGATGAAGTTGGCCCCCATCGAGTCGCAAGTATCAAAAGTGGCTTTCAGTTGATAGTAATTGGGCTCATCGGCCGTTTTATCGATCAACTCGATGTCCAATATACCGCCACCGCGTGCTACCATGTTGCGGGTAATCGCTTCGGTATCGGCAAAGAGTTGGGACTTGGTACGGTCAAAAAAGTCCTGAAGGCGCTGGGTATCGGTTCCGTTCCACGTAAAATGTACGTGCCCAATTTTTTTCATGGCCAACACCGAGGTTTTGAACACTCCTCGGGTAGACCAGAACGTGGCCGCCTTCGCAGCAGCTGCTACCACCGAACTTTCTTCGATGGCCATTGGAATACAGTATTCTTTACCGTTGATGATAAAGTTAGGCGCTACCCCAAAGGGCAGGTAGAAATTGGCAAGGGTGTTTTCGGCAAACTCATCGTGCAGTTTCTGCACTTTAGGATCGGTATGCCAATAGGAACGTAACTGCTTCAAAACAGCAGAATTTCCATTAAAATACTCTTGAATGAGCCATTCGATTTTCGCGTCTTTAGACAGCTTAGAAAATCCTTTTACTTGACGTGCGATAACAGTAGTGTTTTAGTGATTCTACTCTTAAGAACCTACGAAATTAAAAAAGGTTTTGGGAGGGGAAACGCTTCGGATACGGAAACAGTGCGCATCGATTTGTTAAAAAGTCACTACAAACCGTATAACTTTCCGGGTGGGCATTCCAGCCGATGATGGCATTGGCAAGGAGCGCCATGCTCCTAAGCGTTTTCAAAACAGATAAAGGGTTTGTGCATAAAAAAAGCAGAGGTATCAAGTCGATACCTCTGCTTTCGTATGCTATCCAAAATTCGCGTTTCAGTGCAAGGATTTATCCTTCACACCGCACGCAATCTTTCTTCTGCTTGAATTTCTGTGCGGCATTCATGCTGTGCTGGTAATAGAGCGATTTCAACCCTAATTTCCAGGCAGTAACGTGAATTTTGTTGATCTCTTTGGTGGGCATATCCGGATGTACAATGATGTTCAGGGATTGCCCTTGATCGATGTACTCCTGGCGGTTGGCCGCCTGGTAGATAATGTCCATTTGATCAATTTCCGAATAGGTTTTAAAGACCGCTTTCTCTTCTTCGGTTAAGAATTCCAGGTGCTGTACAGAACCATCGTGCTTCAAGATGTCGTGCCACACTTCAGGCGTGTCCATGCCTTTTTCTTCCAGCAGTTCCTGGAGGAAACGGTTTTTGATGGTGGTCTTGATCTTAGCGATGTCTTTCACGTAAATGTTGGACCAGATCGGCTCAATCCCTTGTGAAATTTGTCCTAAAATAAAGGCGGAGGAAGTGGTCGGTGCCACAGCATTCAAGGTAGTGTTTCTTCTACCATATCCTTTTAACACCTCAGGTTCTCCGAATTTCTTGGCCAAGGCTTCAGAAGCTTCGTAAGACCGCTGCTTGATGGTCTTAAAGATTTTCGTGTTCAGGTTGTAGGCCTCTTGGCTATCGAAAGCCAACCGCTTGGATTGGAGCAATGAATGCCATCCCAATACACCCATGCCCAAAGCCCGGTGCTCTTTCGCAAAGTTGTAGGCTTTTTCCATGAACATGAAGGTTTGCTTGTCTTCCAGCACCGGAGAATCGCGATAAGCCTCCAGCTTGTCGAGGAACTCAGTAATCAACGAATCCAGGAAGTGCACCATGGTTTCTACCGCATCGGTATCTTTCCACTCTTCGTATTTGTGCAGGTTGATGCTGGAGAGTACACATACGAACGACCATTTTTCGTTCGATGGCAGCATGATCTCCGTACAGAGATTACTGGCGTAGATTGGTAAGTTTTTGTCTTGGTATACGTCAGCAGCGTTGTTGTTGGCGTTGTCGGTAAAGAAAATATAGGGATAGCCCATTTCTCCTCTACTTTGCAATACCCGAGCCCAGGTGGTTCGCTTTTCGCTATCCCCGTCAATCATTTCCTGCATCCATTCGTTCGATACGGTTACCCCATGGGTAAGCCCTTGAATCGGATTGCCCTCGGTGCCAATTTCGAGAAACTCCTTGATATCTTGGTGATCGATGGGCAGGTAGGGAGAGAAGCGCCCCCGGCGAACAGAACCTTGACTTACTACGTCTACCATCGACTCGAACAAACGCATGATGTGCACGGCACCTGACGCTTCACCATTGTTTTTGATGGGTGCGCCACGGTGTCTGATTTTGCCGAAATAACCAGAAGTACCACCGCCGAGTTTAGACATCATTCCAATCTCTGATTGAGTATAGAGAATATTGCCAATGTCGTCGTTGATGTGCGAGCCAAAGCAACTGATGGGAAGTCCGCGTCTTTTGCCAAAGTTGGACCATACCGGAGAGGCTAACGAGTAGAACCCTCTGGACATGTAGCCAAAGAACTTGTCAGCAAATCCTTTGATCCCCAGAATTTCTTCTGCACGGTGGGCGATTTCAGCAATTCGCTCTTCTGCCGATATTCCTTCAGAAAGGTATCCGGCATGCAGGAACTGTCTACTTTCAGCATTCAGCCACTCAAAGTCGCCTACATTACCATGGTTAATCTTGTCCAGTGATTTTTTTCTGGCACTTATTAGCTCTTCTGCAGCGCTTTTTGTTTTCGGCTCTTGCGCAACGCCTTTTACATTGTTTTCAATTGACATGCTTAGAATAAGTCTTCGCTGGTTATACTTTGAGTTCTTTTGCTGTAGTTGATGGATCGTTTTACAAAGAAATCGCCGTGCTTGGTGCCGGTAATTTCATCTTCAAACCATTGGGTGGTATGAAGCGCATCTTTATCTACCTCAAATATTTTGTCGATTCCGATGCTTTCGAGGGAGTTATTAAAGCGGTTTTTGATGAATTCTACCACCACGTTTTTGGGCAGGAATTCGAGTTCACCTTTTTCAAAAATCCAATCTACCAGTCCCGACTCTGCCTCGAATGCTTTCAAACACATCGCTTTGATGGTTTCATAATATTCGGCAGTAAACCATTCGGGATGTTCTTCTTTCAGGATTTTTATCAGGTCGATTCCAAAGTCTCCGTGAATCTGCTCTTCTTTGGAGGTAGCTTCAACTACGTTGGAAATGCCTTTCAACATGTTCTTCTCTTTGTTGAAGCTCATGATGATCAGGAACTGAGAGAACAAGGAAACGTGCTCAATAAAGAGTGAGAAAAGCAGTACACATTCTGCGTATTCCTGATCGTCGGAACTCTTGCTGTTCCGCAAAGCACTTTCCAAATATTGCACCCGGTGCATGATCTCGGGCTTTCTTTTGAGCATGGCAAACTCCTGGTTGAGCCCCAAGATCTCTAATAGGTGAGAGTAGGCATCAGCATGGCGCACCTCACTTTCGGCAAAAGTGGAGCCTACCGACCCAATCTCTGGTTTGGGCATCCGGTGATACAAGTCGCCCCAAAAAGATTTCACCGCCACTTCAATTTGTGAAATGGCCAACATGGTATTCTTAATAGCGTTGCGCTCTACCTCATTCAAGCGAGATTTAAAATCTTGTATATCGCTGGTAAAGTTGAACTCAGTATGAATCCAATACGAGTGCCGAATGGCGGGCACATACTCGTACAACTGTGGATAATCGTAAGGCTTTAGGTTGACTCGTTTTTCGAAGATGTCGGGCTTCCGAAGCTCGGCCTGTTTGTTTCTATATAAGATGTAAGCTTTGGCAACTTCCGGGTAATGCCCTTCCATTAACTGCTCTTCTACTACATCTTGGATGAGTTCAACGGTTGGAATAAAATCGACATCCGTTTCCTGGGCTTTGAGTAACTGATAGTTTACCCTTTCTGCAACAACTTTGGCTTCTTCTGCACTTCCCTTGCCCACTGCCATCATGGCCTTACCAATGGCGTTCGAAATTTTTGACACATCGTAACTTACTTTAGTAAAGTCACGTTTGATAATGTAAGTAAAGCTCATATTCCCTCTGATTTAGCGTTCTGGTCAAGGTGTAAAATTGTGTCAAATTTTCCTCGAAAAATCACCCACCCAAAAGAAGATTTCACAGACTTTTTAACAGTGGCCTCAAGTCCTTGTCCATTCCGCAAACAGGCCCTTTTCACCTCCTACTCCTCCCCCCTTTATCGTTTTTTCCACAACGCCCTTTTGAAAGTAAATTCCACCAAAAAAGGGCGGACAATTTGCATCTTTTTCCGTATACGCGTAGAGGCAGATCAAGCAATTATCCGCCTCAAAATCTCTTAAAGAGCATTTTAGAACCTCCGGCTCAATCCTTTTGATGGTACTTCAATGGCTGCTTCGAATGCAGCGGGTTTTGATCACCCGAACGCTAAAAAAGAGAAAATCGATCGCCAAGACCACCTGAAAGAGTCTGAAAAAAATTGCTCCAACTTCTGCCATCCACCATTGTGTTTTACCCTTTTTTAACTATCTATTCTCAAGACAAAATGTTGGCTCAAACAACCGCCATTTAGATTGGTTTTGGCCCTTTCGGAATTTGCCCTGTAAAGGCTTCTCAACGATGTAAGATTTCAGTCTAAAAATCAAAAAGTCAGGCTATAACCTGACAAAATGAACCCAATCGTCAGGTTATAACCTGACAAAAATTTATCAGAATAAGATTCCGGGGTAGCATTGAAGCCACACAAGATGAAAACCTGTAGTAGCAAATGCCGATGAGTTCACATCACTTTCCACAATCTACGATGCCGGCACACATGGCGTAGAGCACCAGCCCCGCGGTATTTATGGCTCCGGTTTTTTGAAGCAGTTGTTTGCGATACCCTTCGATGGTGCGGGGACTGAGAAGCGTCTTTGCTACAATTTCCGGGGTAATCATTTCCAAGCAGATCAATTGGAGCACAAATACCTCACGCTCTACCAAGGATCTTCAGCTTAAATGAAAGATTCCCCTCATTTCTTATATAATGTCTTTCTTAGATAAGGTCTTTTTGTAGAAACTCGTACGATAAATGCCGCCTCACAAAACTGCTCCCTTCACGATCTTACAAACGATAACAAAGGTTGATAATCTCCTCTATCGGCCGCTTTCACCGCCTGCAAATAAAGCGTTCTTGAATTGCCCTTTTGGCTCAGGTTATCCGCACCCCACGAAAACGGGGCCTCGCCAAACAGCTTCTCGATGATGATATCCCCCATCAAGCGACTGTGTCGTCCGTTCCCATTTGGAAAACAGTGGATACTTACTAACCTATGCTTAAAACGCACAGCGATTTCTTCAGGTGAATAGGTTTTGTGCTCGGTCCAATAGTAGGCGTCATCACAAAGTACCTTTAATGTCATGGGTATTTGGTATTTATCAATCCCTAAGTTCTTATCAGTCTTTCTAAAGTTCCCCGCCCATGACCACACATTTCTGTACATGCGTTTGTGCAAGTCGCGTATGAACTTTTCGGTGAAAACATCTTGGAACTTAAATTTTCTGCTCAACACCCATTGCACCGCTTCTTCGATATTCTGCTGCTCAAACTCATTCAATTCTTCCTGGGTAGCAATGGTTTCTATCAGCAAGCCCCCTTTTTCGTCCTCATCTATTGGGGTTTGGCCTTTAAGAAACCCAAGTGCTAATCCCATAACATTTTGGGGAGGTCATTTTTAAGAGCAGCCGCCCTTTCTTCAACTGCTTTTTTGAGTCGTTTCGGGGTGTTTTCCTGGTCTTCTAATTTCATGGTATTGGAAGTGCGAGCCACAATGCGAGCAGCCACCTCACGGGCCTTGCGGTCAATTAAATCCTCAATGCTACCATCCTTGGGCACAAACCCATAAACCAAGTGCATATCTAACGCATCTGCCGTTTCTCGAAGGTTTTTAAGCGTAATGCTTCCCTCCTGCTCGCGCAGTTCCATTTCTTGTACGCTCTGCTTAGCGATAGAAAGCTTATCAGCGAGCTGTTGCAAAGTCATTCCTAACGAAATACGGATCGCCTTGAGCCATCCACTTGGTGGTACAGGCACAATAGATGCTGATTTATAGCCTTTCAACTTAGCTTCTAATTGTTCAATTCGCAGCCTCTTATTCTTCATAAAGTCAGGTTATAACCTGACAAAAATAGAAAAAAGTCAGGCTATGCCCTGACAAAAATAATAAAAAAGTCAGGTTATAACCTGACGAAAACCTATCAAAAAAAGATTATAGAGTAGCATTGAAGCCACACAAGATGCAAAGCTGTATTAGTAAATGCCGATGAGTTCACATTACTTTCCCCCATCTACGATGCCGGCACACATGGCGTAGAGCACCAGCCCCGCGGTATTTTTGGCTCCGGTTGTTTGAAGCAGTTGTTTGCGATAGCCTTCGATGGTGCGGGAACCAAGCAACATCTTCGCTGCGCTTTCCGGGGCATCAACGCCTGGTGGATTTTGAACGGCACGATTTGGGAAGGTGCTCCGATTTAGTTGGTCTCCCCTCCTCTTTTGTGGATAAGTGGCTTTACCACCAGAAAACAAACTGAAGCTATCAGGATCAGCTTTCACTTACTTTTTGTCGTCAAACACCAGATTTTCAAAATGATGACCGTACACTTTCATTATTTTTGCGACAACCCCAATAGACGTACCCATGCAAAAGTGCTTCGTTAGTTTGCTTTGTTTCTTCAGCCCAATAATTGTCTTCTCTCAAATTTTCACATCGGTAAGTGGCTTCAAGGTGGAAGTAGAACAGCTGTCTACCGATCCGGATGATGGCCGCAATGGCTCGGTCTTTTTGGGTGGTTTTGGCCCAGAAGGAGTATACCTGCTCAGTGCCGGTTACCTACTTCCCAAAAGGGCGTACCTTAACCTGCAAGGCGGCCCCGGCAGCGTGCATGCCGGCGGTTCCCTGCTGTTGTTCAACACCAAAAAAATGAAGGTATCCAGGCAGAGTCTCGCTGGTGGAGGTAATGTGCGATATGTTGGGGAAATCACCATTCCGAAACGCTATTCC
>ERZ1740068.373-NODE-373-length-23762-cov-8.558991_pt1 | contig 23762 bp, 15 predicted proteins | sample MGYA00581735_ERZ1740068 | MGnify/ENA primary metagenome ERZ1740068 (study PRJEB43018, sample SAMN04849740) | marine metagenome | isolation source: floating plastic debris | place: Pacific Ocean | collected 2008-08-30 | study: EMG produced TPA metagenomics assembly...
AAATTGAGCATGAGGTAAGCGTCGTTGTTACTGGAGTCGCCTCTGGGCTGGCCGGGAATCAGCGCGTCGAAGGCTTCGGTGTTGACGATGGGTACTTCAGATTTGCGATTGGACAGGCGCTGTTCAATGGTGTTGTCGTCGAACTGCACATAATCAGCAGAGACATCGTCCAGGTAATCGGTGAAGGTGAAACGATAGCCCGCTTCAAAGATGACGTTGAGGAATTTGGTGATTCGGGCTTTGACGCCGAGACCCACCGGCAGTACCAGAGCATAGTTGCCGTATTGGACGCCTTCAGTCTGGATATCTCGTAGAAAGACCCTTTCTTCATCAAGTAGGGTAGAAGGGTTGTAACGCATGACCCCGACGCCCAAAGCAAGGAAGGGATCCCATGTAGCACGCTTCCTGAAATCCTGAGGATAACCGTTGAGGTAAATCAGAGCCTGCAGGTTGAGTTCGAAGTTCCGGGATTGGAAAGAGAGGTTACGTTGTCTTTCAAAAGTGCTGTCCGGAGCAAACCGGTCTTCTCCGGAAACAGTGAAATAAGTGAATTCCATCCGGGCACTGACGCGGTCATAGAGCCGGGCTTCTCCTGAGACCGTTAGGTTGCGAAAGCCCCTTCTGATGTTGTTGTTGTAATTTAACTCACCAAAATAGCCGTTATGTCCTGTGCCCAGTGCCACAGTGAAGAAACGGTCTTTGTAGTGGTTTTTGAAAAAAGTCTGCGCATCGGTTTTAGCAATGATCAATAGCTGAACCGCGACAACAACAAGGAGATATTTAACTGACTTTTGGAACATAACACTTACGTAACGCTAAAAATAAATAATTCGGGTGGATATGTGCTTTTTTGTGCTGTTTTTGTGTGGGGATTGTGCATTTTTTCACAATTCCAGAAATGAATTGGCAGTTTTTCTACAATGTGCGTATCTTCCTGACAGATTCGAAAACTGATTACTCGTTACATTTTTGATGCTAAATTTTTAGACAACCCGGATAGTTGGAAGCTTCCATAGCCTGGAATAGTGCGGGCATTGGCTCGTGGAGAAACGCTACGTGGTAAGCAAGCAATTTCAGTCATCAAGGGTCGTTTTCCATATCACTTTCGAAGTAAGCGGCAGGTAAGTAACCTGAACGCACTCATTCTAGTCATCATAAGAAAAATGAAAAGTATACTATCAACAATGATTTGCGTCTTGATCTCGGGTTTTCTTCAGCTTTTTGCGCAGGAGTACATCACCTTACAACCTTCGGATGAAGCATGGATGGATTCAATTCTGCAGGAGCATCTAACTGCAAGCAAGCTTCCCGGAATGGCTATTGGAATTGTAGGGAATGGTCAAATATTGTATGCGAAGGGCTTTGGAACTAAAAAGCTGGGGACGGAAGATCCGGTGACGGCCCAGTCTAATTTTCACATGGCGTCTGTTTCAAAAACCTTTGTAGCCACCGGGGTCGCACAACTAGTGAAGCAGGGTGAAATTCAGCTCGATGATCCGGTGACTAAGTATCTACCCTATTTTAAATTAAGAGACCCCCGGTACAAGGAGATTACCATCCAACAGTTGATTACACATACTTCAGGGGTCCCAGATGCGCATGGTTATCATTGGGGAAGACCAAAACACGATCCATCTGCTTTAGAAAATTATGTACGTCGCTTGAAGAAGCGGGGATTGAATTTTGCGCCAGGTACGAAATTCAAGTATTCCAACAATGGCTTTGAAGTGTTGGGCGATGTCATCGCCAAGGCATCCGGTATGTCATTTGAAGATTATATGAAAAAGCACATCCTGAAGCCCATTGGGATGGATAATAGTTCTTTCATCAGGAAGGAGATTTCACCGGCACTCGCCACCACCCCGCATGTGAAAAGGCTTAAAAGAAAGGTGAGCAAGATCTATCCCTACAACAGAGAGCATGGACCATCCAGTACCCTGAATTCCAATGTAGAAGATATGCTCAAATATGCCATCACCTACCTCAATCAAGGGTCTTTTAACGGCGTATCCGTCTTTGATACTGCTACTTATCAGTTAATTACCAAAGAGCACAGAGATATCTCAGATTCCTTTCACATCGGCCTCAGTTGGTTTATGAACCCGTCACGTTGGAATAAGGAGTGGAAGATGTATCACCATTCGGGAGAAGACACGGGCTACCAGAGTTTTCTGGGGATCATCCCTGAAAAGTCATGGGCGATTGTCATCCTGTACAATGCGGACTGGAATGTGTCAAATAGACGTGCCGTGTTCAAAGCAGCATATGAGTTGGCGGAAAAGTATGAGTAGTGTCGGATATCAGAGTCCTCCGTTGAGAGACTCTGATAGGATTTATCGTCCTCCCTTGAGAGAATCTGATAGGAACTCGGTTGTAGTCCTAGGTTGAGCGACTCTGATGGGACTTCGCTATATCCTTAATATTGTTGCGGAACATTTGCGAAACAATTCAGTGAATTTGCGGTAAAAACAGGGATAAAAAGAAAAAGGAGCTGCATTTCTGAGCTCCTTTCTGTATATGAGGTCGAAAGCGGATTCGAACCGCTGTAAAAGGTTTTGCAGACCTCTGCCTAGCCACTCGGCCATTCGACCCTATGTCCCTTTAGGGTTTGCAAATATATACGATTCAAATAAAAAAGGGCATCGAGATGCCCTTTTTTTGTAAATATTTAAATGAAATTCAGGAAGACTACTTGTTGTCTTTTCCTCCCTGCATTTGCTCTTTCAATTGAGACAATGCATCAAGGTCGCCAAGTGTCGCTTTCTCATTATCATTGTTGATCTTATTGATGGTGTTCTTCTTGTTGCCACCACCACTTTTTCTCTTAGGATCTTCAGCAGAATAATCTCTGGGCTCCTGGTAAGTAGCCGCGTGCGATAAGATGATTCGCTTGTCGTCTTTAGAGAATTCCAAAACGATGAAGTCAAGAGACTCACCATTGTTGGCGATAGAACCGTCTTCTTTCTTCAGGTTCTTACCAGAGCAGAATCCTTCGATACCATAAGGTAACTCAAGAATTGCACCTTTTTCGTTCTTATTGATGATGGTACACTTGTGAGAAGAACCTCTTGTAAATACTGTTTCGAAAGTATCCCATGGATTCTCTTCCAATTGCTTGTGACCTAACGCCAGTCTTCTGTTGTCTACGTCAAGCTCCAGTACTTTCACTTCCAGCTCTTCGTTTACTTTTACGTACTCAGAAGGGTGCTTGATTTTCTTGGTCCATGACAGGTCAGATACGTGTACCAGACCGTCGATACCTTCTTCCAGCTCGATGAACAGACCAAAGTTGGTCAGGTTTCTTACGATACCTTTGTGGATAGTACCCACACCGTACTTCGTCAATACATCTTGCTTTGTCCAGGGATCCTCAGTCAATTGCTTGATACCGAGTGACATTTTTCTTTCCTCTCTGTCGATTGTCAGGATCACTGCTTCCAGCTCGTCACCAATGTTGATGAAGTCCTGAGGGTTTCTCAGGTGCTGAGACCATGACATTTCAGATACGTGGATCAAACCTTCAACACCAGGAACGATTTCGAGGAATGCACCGTAATCTGCAACGTTTACGATCTTACCAGTTACTTTAGATCCGATATCGAGGTCTTTGCTCAGTGAATCCCAAGGATGAGCAGTCAATTGCTTCATACCCAAAGAGATTCTCTTCTTGTCGTCGTCGAAGTCGAGTACGACCACGTTGACTTTCTCGTCCAGATTGAGCATTTCCTCAGGGTGGTTGATTCTACCCCAGGAGATATCTGTAATGTGTAGCAGACCATCCACACCACCAAGGTCGATGAATACACCGAAGTTGGTCATGTTCTTGATCACGCCTTCCAGTACCTGTCCTTTTTCCAGGTTCTCGAGAATCTGAGCTTTTTGTTTCTCCAGATCTTTCTCGATCAGTACTTTGTGAGATACTACTACGTTGTCGTTAGTGTAGTTGATTTTTACAACTTTCACTTCCATTTTCTTACCAACAAAAACGTCGAAGTCTCTGATTGGCTTCACATCTATTTGAGAACCAGGTAAGAAAGCCTCTACACCGTAGATGTCTACGATCAGACCACCCTTGGTTCTTCTCTTCACCATTCCTTCAATCACCGAGTCATTGTCAAGTGCACCCTGGATTTGCTCCCATGCCTTCACAATTTTCGCTTTCCTACGAGAAAGTACCAACTGGCCTTTCGCGTTTTCCTGCTCTTCGATGTACACTTCTACTTCGTCACCGATCTTTAACTCAGGGATGTCGCGGAATTCCGCAGCAGATACCAAACCGTCAGACTTGAATCCAATGTTCAGGATGACGTCACGGCTGTTGATACCAACTACTTTACCTTTTACAACTTCTTTTTCCTCGATAGAAGTGAGCGTGTCAGAGATCATTCCCATCATTTGCTCTTTCTCCTCATTCGAGTAAGTCTCACCAAACCCTCTTGTATCAAGAGAATCCCAGTCAAAATCATCGCCAATAGGCTCTAACTCATCAACTGGTGCCGCCTCAGGTGTGGCCGACGCAGGCGCTGGTTCTTCAGCTTTTGCTTCTGCAACAGGTGCCTCAGCAGTAGCTGTAGTTTCCACAGAAGCCTCCTGATTCTCTACAGTACCTTCTGCCGCAGTGGACTCTGCCGCAGTGGATTCTGCCTCAGTGGACTCTGCCGCAGTGGATTCTGCCGCAGTGTTCTCAGTGTTTGCTTGTTCGTTACCTGATTCGGTAGCGTTGTTTTCTTTATTTTCTTCCATTATGAAATATGTAGATCCGATAATTACGCTATCCGGTTTGGATCAATTCCCGGATAGATTAGTTAAACATAAAATAATCCCGTTCTCTCAAACGGACCGCAAATATAGGGGTTTTAAGTAGTCGTGTCAATCATATTAGTTATTAAATAACTACTTTATCATTACGTGATGAATAATGATGGAAGTTTCTATGATTTTTATCCGCACCACATCACCCACTTTGACCATTCAGTGCATTGGACGATGGTAATCACGGTAGTTGTTATTAGTTTACAGGCAGTTATTAAAAAGAATTAATCTAACCAAACAGATGAATTTACTTAAAACCAAGAGTTTACAATCTATTACGTTGATCTGTCTGCTGGGGCTGGCGTTGTTTTCGTGCGAGCGTAAACCCGAGAATCCGGCAGATATGATTGTTCATGGTGGCAATATCTACACTGCCACTACCGAGCGGCAGGCAGAAGCCGTCGCTGTGCGGGATGGTAAAATCGTTTTTGTGGGTGCTGAAGCAGAAGCCATGTCGATGAAAGGCGATAGCACAAAAGTCCTCGATTTGAAGGGGAAAACAATGACACCTGGCTTCATCGAAAGCCACGCTCACATCATGGGCATCGGTTACAACCGTCTGAATGTGGACCTACTCAAAGTCAAGAGCTATGAAGAGTTGATCCAAAAGGTAGAGGAAGTAGCAGCCAATACGCCTAAAGGTCAGTGGATCCTGGGACGTGGATGGCATCAGGATAAATGGGAAGAACAGACCGAAACCAGATTCAAGGGTTTTCCCACACACCACGACCTGAGTGCGAGAGTCCCTGATCACCCGGTATGGCTGGCTCATGCGAGTGGGCATATGGGACTGGCTAATGAAGCAGCTATGAACGTTGCCGGTATTAATCGTGGTAGCAGCCAACCTGCCGGTGGGGAGATTTTTATGGGACTGGATGGAAACCCTACCGGAATCTTCAATGAAACGGCTCAGAGAAGTATTGTGAGCACTGTGCCTGAAAATACCCCTGCGCGTGATGCAAAAGCATTGGAACTTGCGGTGACGGAGCTACTTGAAAACGGTATTACCAGCATGCACAATGCCGGTGCAGTGAAAAGGGAGATAGACCTGTTCAAGCAGTTTGGGGAGTCAGGTAAATTGAATGTGCGTGTCTACACCATGTTGAATGGATTGGACTCGGTACTGCTGAATCAATACTATCAGTCTGGTCCGGAAGTAGGGCTGTACGATAACCGTTTGACAGTTAGGTCAATCAAGTTGTATGCAGATGGTGCGCTGGGTTCCCGTGGTGCGTGGTTACTAGAGGAATACACTGATGCCAAAGGGAAGTTTGGGCACAATGTAATGCCAATGGAAGATGTCCAAAAAGTAACGCTTGACGGCTATGCCAATGGTTTTCAGGTATGTGTTCACGCCATTGGCGACAGGGCCAACAGAGAGGTGCTGGATATTTTTGAGAGCACATTTGCTGGTCAAAAGACGGATCACCGTTTCAGGATAGAACACGCACAACACATTCATCCTGAAGACATTCCGAGATTTGCAGAGCTGGATGTCATTGCCTCCATGCAGGCTATTCATATGTCTTCAGACAGGCCCTGGGCCATCTACCGCCTGGGTAAGATGAGGATAGAACAAGGCGCTTACATGTGGCGAAAACTCATAGAAAGTGGTGCGAAGGTGATCAACGGAACTGACGCGCCGGTAGAGCCGGTGAGTGCAATTGCTTCCTTTTATTCATCTGTAACGCGTAAAACACTCAAAGGAACCCCGGAAGATGGCTATGAGCCCGATCAGAAGATGACGCGTGATCAGGCGCTGAGGGCCTATACGCTTGACGGTGCCTATGGTTCATTTGAGGAAGACGTCAAAGGCTCTATAGAAGTAGGTAAGCTAGCTGATTTTACCGTTTTTGATCAGGATTTGATGACCGTCCCCGACAATGAAATTCTGAATACGCAGGTGGATTATACCATCGTTGGCGGAGAGATCATGTATCAGCGATAAAGCTTCGAAAACTGGTCGTAGACCTCCCCGAGGGAGGAGGGTTCCGATCTACGGCCTACGTATTTTGTAGCTTTCATAGCGATTGTAAGGTAGTACGAAATAGAAGAACTTGATGCTGAAGTGTCTGTAAGAAACAGACGGGATACAAGGGATGTAGCTTTAAGCTACACCCAGTATGTGGGGCCGTCGTTGGACTTTTGACCACCGACTACTTTCTCGGCTGCTTAGGATTAGACACGTGATCTACCAGAAAAGACCGGCTCACCTTGCTGAGGTCAAGCTCGGGGTCAAGAAGTAAGTTGCGTTGTCGACCATTGAGTTTGGTCATGACGCGTCCATAAACAGAGACATCGTCATGCCCGAACTCAGCGGCATACTTGTCCCTCAGATAGTGGGCGAAACACAATATCAGGTCCGTCTCCCCTGCCATTTTACGATACTGTCTCCCGGTTAGCATCGGCCTTGGGGAAACGGCAATTCTCTTACCCGTCTGGTTATTGACCACAATGAAGTTAGCGGAACTCCCACTTTTTGATCGGGTCATCAGCCGCCAGGAAAACCGATGTCCTTTTTCCGTCCAGTTGACTTCTGTGCCAGCGATGAAATGCCTGAAGGGTACCAGTACATTGATGAACATGAAGAGAGCCAATCCTGCAACAATCCATTTTTTCTGTGATAGTTTTACCGGCTCCATCGGAGTGGTTTCCATTGATAACTTCAGCTTGCGTTTGAGCCACGGCGTAGGAAATAGCAGCCAGGTGATCGCAATGGAATAGAGCGAAAGACTCCCGATGTGCAAAATGGCGAAGTTGAGCAGGTGGAATGAAGCTTGTAAGAGATTGCCCACCAGATTGGTTTTACGATAGGCCAGCAGCCAACTGATCGTCAGGTCGAAGGTCATGCCGCAGTAGCTGAAAACAAAAACCATGACCGTGTAGACATCTGATGGGAGCCAACTGAACGGAATCCTTTTTTTATAAAAAAGCATCAGGGGTTCTGCATGCAATAGCCAATCGGGATTGAGCTTCGAGACACCGGATAACGTGTAGATGAGTGCGAACAATGCCTGAAAGATCAGGATTTGCCAGTTATCTACCTGATCGCGCTTTTCGGATTTGTTGATAAGGCTCATGCCTTTGTGGGCATCAGTGAGTAACAGCACAAAGGCCAGTATGAGAAAAAGATAAAACTTGTTGAGCGTATAGACAATGTCACACATGAAGACATAGGTGAATCCTATCAGGAACACGGTGAGGGAGAGTCGGTAGCGATAGCCGGTGATGATGCCGATGGTCACTATGGACAGCAATACAAAGAGCCAGTACATACCATTCCCAGGCAGTGGTTTGATCCACTCGAAGCCGTAGAAGGCGAAGTTCATTTCCGCTTCCACATAGGCTTCTTTGACATAGCCCGATACCAGCATGCTCACCAGGTCTACAAAAAACCAGGTCCCGATGATGATCCGCAGGATGGCCAGTTGTTTGATGTCTCTTTTCCTAAAAAGTAATTCCATTAATCTATCAAAAGCGATCAAGTTAATTAAATCGTTATTTCTTAAAAAGCAGCTATTGAAATTATTGGAACGTTTCTCATAATTTCCTTCTAACATTGCGACTGGAAAGCGCATTGTTTTTTCATTGTCGCTTTGTAGGATCATTGGGTCAATAAAAACGGGAATATGCTCATAGCCGAACAAGTCAGTTTGCAACCTTTCAATTCATTTGGCATCGATGCCACTGCACGCTATTTTTTAGCCATTACCACTGAGAAAATGGCGCAGGAGCTAGTGGTGATGCTTCAAAACGATCAACGATTTCTGAACCTGCCAGTCATGATCCTTGGTGGCGGTTCCAATATCCTGTTGACCAAGGATTTCGATGGTTTAGTGATCCATAATCAAATCAAAGGCATTTCTGTCGTTTCCGAATCCGCAGAGGAGGTACATGTGCAGGTAGGTGCCGGAGAAAACTGGCATGAGCTGGTATTGCATGCCATCTCAAAGGGCTGGGGAGGTATCGAAAACCTGAGCCTGATTCCCGGTACTGTGGGTGCAGCGCCTATGCAAAACATTGGTGCCTATGGCGTGGAAATTAAAGACGTGTTTGTGTCTTTAACAGCTATCCACAGACAAACCGGTGAGCGTGTGATATTCTCTAATGAAGCGTGCCAGTTTGGCTACCGACAAAGTATTTTTAAAACGACCCACAAAGACCAGTACATCATTACTTCAGTCACCTTTCAGTTGAAAAAGCAGCATGAGGTCAATGTCTCTTACGGTGCGATCCAACAGACGCTGAAACAGGAGGGGGTTGAGCATCCTGGGATCGCTGATGTGAGTAAAGCGGTGATTGCCATTCGCCAGAGTAAGTTGCCAGACCCGGCGCAGATCGGGAATGCGGGAAGCTTCTTCAAAAACCCCACCATCGACCAAGTACAATTTGATCGGTTGAAAGTGTCGTTTCCTGATATTGTGGGATATCCCAATGACACAGGCGTGAAAGTACCTGCTGGCTGGCTTATCGAACATGCTGGCTGGAAGGGAAAGACCCTGGGGGATATTGGGGTGCATAAAAATCAGGCGTTGGTATTGGTGAACTATGGCGGAGGCAAGGGGCAGGATATCTATCAATTGTCGGAAGATATCAAGCAGTCCGTCGCGGAGAAGTACGGGATTGAGCTGGAGCGGGAAGTGAATGTTGTTTAGAAGACGGGTTTAGAAGACGGCTGTGGGGACACAGTCTTCAGCCCCTGAGAGTGATGTCGTAATCAGGTAGTGCCGGAATATCGTAATTAGGAATTTTTTAATTATTGATTCGTGATGTGTGATTAGTAATGTTCCGCAACTGGCTCAAGCTTCCAGCTTGAGTCCGCCAATCACAGGAAGCTTGTAGCTTCCGAAAGACTTCATCAAAATGATATTCTGTACTCCTTATTTTATGATGGCAGCTACAAGCTGCTATTTATCGGTGGGCTTAAGCTGGAAGCTTAAACCAGTAAACGTGGGCCCCAGATGCAATCTGGCGCCAGGCTTAAGGTCGACTATGTCTACTACATAAAAAAACGGTCGAGCGAGACCTTGTCCTTAGTGAACACCAGCGGACGCTGGCGTTAGTTTTGAGAAATACTTCTCAATGTGAACACCAGCGGACGCTGGCGTGAGCTTATGAAATATTCCTTAATACCTTTCCTGCAGCGGCCAGGGTCTCGTCTTCTTTGGCGAAGCAGAAGCGGAGGATGCTGTTGTCTTCTGGCTCGGAGTAGAAGACGGAAATGGGGATGGAGGCGATTTTATGTGTTTTGGTGAGCCTTTCTGCAAATTGCTGGTCTGGCTCGTCGGAGATGTCACCATAGGAGAGTAGCTGAAAGTAGGTGCCCTCGCTGGGAATGACCTTAAAACCCGATCCTTTGATCTCTTCCAGGAACAGGTCTCTTTTCTTTTGATAGAATTGCGGGATGTTGCGATAATGTGCCTCATTTTCCAGGTAACTGGCGATTGCAACCTGTGTGGGGGTATGTACACTGAAAGTGAGGTACTGGTGCACTTTGCGAATTTCCTTTGATAACGCTTCGGGAGCCACTACATACCCCACTTTCCAGCCGGTCGCATGAAACGTCTTGCCGAAGGAATAAACGGCGATGCTTCGCTGCTGCAGCAACGGATCGTTTAACACGCTTTGATGGTTGGCGCCGTCAAAGATGATGTGCTCATATACTTCATCGCTCAGCACCAGCAGGTTGGGATTTTCCTCCAATAGTAGACGCAGCGCATCGGTATCAGCCGCTTTGAGTGTTGTGCCCGTTGGATTGTGAGGCGTGTTGATGATGATCATACGGGTGCGGTCATTTGTCCGCGCATTTACTTCCTGCCAGTTGATATTAAAATCAGGTTGCTGTAACGGAATGCTGACCGGTACGCCACCTGCCAACTCAATTGCAGGGATGTAGGAGTCATAGGCGGGCTCCAGTACGATGACTTCATCTCCCGGATGTATGATGGCCGCGATGCTGCCAAACAATGCCTCTGTAGCTCCAGCGGTCACAGTAATCTCTGTGTCTGGATTGATGTCGACACCGCCCATGTTTTTGATTTTCTCCGCAAGCTGTTCTCGTAAAGCTGGCAGCCCTGCCATCGGCGCATATTGATTATATCCCTTCTTCATGCTTTCTGAGATCAATTCGATCAGTTCAGGAGCCACGGGAAAATCGGGGAAACCCTGGGATAGGTTGATGGCACCGTGTTCTGCAGCCATTCTCGACATCACCGTGAATATGGTGGTTCCTACGTTGGGTAACTTGGAAGCTATTGTTTGCATGAATGTTTGGGGTAATGATTGTTATAGCTGATCAGCGACCGGCATTGTTTTAGGCTAAGTTAAAACAGATCAGTGTTAAATTAAGCTAAAACCTACGCATGTTATGGGTTATCTTTTGTCCCGGCGGGGAACCGCTTGACCTAAGCCAAAACTTAAGGCCATCCTATACGTCATTTCAACGTTAACTTAATACTAAATCAAATCAGACTGATAGTCAATTGTTTTGGTGTATCGCTCTACGGTGACGCCAAATTTTTGGAGGAAATCTGCTCCCTCGTCGCTGGCGATTCCTTTGTATTCAGCATAACTGTTGAGGAAGACCACTTTTTCAATTCCTGAAGAGTAGATGATGCGGGCGCAAGCCAGGCAAGGGGCGAGGGTGACGTAGAGTGTGGAGCCTTCCACGCTGGTTTTGTTCTTGACGGCATATAGGATCGCATTCTGCTCTGCGTGAATTGCCAGGGAACAACCGCCTTTGGAATCTCTGGGGCATCCCTTGTCGGGCCATTCGTCGTCACAGTTGTGCGTGCCAGCGGGTGGTCCATTGTAGCCTATGCTGATGATCCGGGTGTCTTTGGTGAGCACAGCACCCACATGTCTTTTAATACAGTGTGATCTTTTGGCAAGGTTTACTGCCAGCTCCATGAAAATGTCATCGAAATCGGGTCTGCTTTCCATTGACTTAGAAGAAGCTTGGGACGATGCCTTCTCTCATCAATAGGTATGCCATGTAAGCAACGAATCCTATCAAATATACCACTCCCTCTGATCTGTCAATCTTGTACTTGTTGAAAGTGAACATGAAGATGAACAGCATGAAAGTCCCCAGCATGACCAGGTACAGGTCAGTATTGAGTATCGTGTCATATTGCAGCGGACCGTGTGTCACGGCTGTGAGGCCTAAGACCAACAGAATATTGAAAATGTTGGACCCAACGATATTTCCAACAGCGATGTCAGACTTCTTGTGGAAGGCAGCGACTGCTGTAGTAGCTAGTTCAGGAAGCGAAGTTCCTGCGGCCAAAATTGTCAGACCTACCAGCTTTTTGTCAATTCCAATTACTTCAGAGATACTTATGGCACTGTCAACGATCAGCTTTCCTCCTGCTGCCAGGCCCACCATTCCTCCTATGATCATTAGAGTAGTTCTGAGGCTGCCATATATTTTGATATCTTCCAATTCTTCGATGTCACCTGATCGGCGCATGTTCAAAAAGATGTACGTTAGGAAGAGTCCAAACATGACCAGCATAATCACTCCATCCAGCGGCGTCATCATGTTAGTTTCCGTGCCGCGGAACATGCTGTCATTGAGTAATACAAAAAAGACGAAAGTGATTACCAATGAATAGGGCACTTCCTTCCACAGGGAGTTCTTCTGTACAGTAATAGGATAGATAATGGCAGCTACCCCAAGGATGAGGAATAAATTAAATATGTTGGAGCCGATGATGTTTCCAAAGATAATTCCATGCATACCGGGATCTGGCTTGGCTCCGGAGATAATATTGATGACCAACTCAGGCGCAGACGTACCCATTGCAACAATTGTCAATCCAATTGCAATGTCTGATACATTGAATCGTTTAGCCAAGGAGGAAGCGCCATTTACAAGAAAATCAGCACCCTTGATCAACATAACAAATCCTATTGCCAGTAATGAAAGGTTGATGGCTACATCCATTAAACTCCTACACTTAAGGTTATTGGTGAAAAATTAATTAAGGTCAACTATTAAATTCCGTCAAAAGTATGTGCAATACTACGAAAAAAAAAGAAATCACGGCACTTTGCTATTTAAAAAGTACAATTCCATTCACTGATCTTTCAATAAGTCGCTTTGGATTTCCTTGATTTTACCTTGTAATTGCTCCACTTTGTCAAAGTAATTCTCGTCGCTTCCCAGTGATTCTTTCACACTGAAATAAAACTTGATTTTCGGTTCTGTTCCCGAAGGACGGGCAGAAATCTTGCTTCCGTCTTCCGTGAGGAACTGCAGTACGTTGGAGGTAGGCTGGTCTATTGCAGATACCTCACCGCTGATCAGGTTTTTTGATTCCTGAGTGCTGTAATCCAGTAAGTTAATGACTTTTTTGCCTGCCAGCGTTTTCGGAGGGTCAGATCTCAGGTTCTTCATCATTTCCCTGATTTCTTCAGCACCACTCTTTCCTTTCTTGGTAATAGAAACCAGCCCTTCCAGGTATTGGCCGTGGGTCCTGTAGATTTCTACCAGTACATCAAAAAGTGACTTTCCCTGGTCTTTATAATAGGCAGTCATTTCAGCGATAATAGCACAAGACGCGATGGCATCCTTGTCCCGCACAAAATCGGAGATCAGGTAACCGTAGCTTTCTTCACCACCGCCAATGAATGTTTCTTTGCCTTCCAGCTTTGCAATGAGTGATGCAATGAATTTAAAACCAGTGAGCGTATCGTAATGCTTCACTTTGTATTCTGCAGCGATCTCGGCAATGAGCTCGGTGGTGACAATGGTTTTTACTACGTATTCTTTGCCGGTGAGCAGGTCGTTCTCCTGCCACTTAGACAGCAGGTAGTTGACAATCAGTGCGCCGGTTTGGTTACCGTTGAGTAAGCCGAAGTTTCCTCTGGAATCTTTCACGCCTATTCCCACCCGGTCACTATCCGGGTCGGTGGCCATGACAATGTCAGCATTGGAGTCTGCCGCCTGCTTGAGGGCAATGGACATTGCTTCGCTCTCCTCAGGGTTTGGATAAACCACCGTGGGGAAGTTTCCGTCTGGTTCTGCCTGTTCTTTGACCACCTGTACATTGGTAAATCCCAATTTTTCCAGAATGGGCGGTACCAACGTGATACCCGTTCCATGGATAGAAGAAAAGACAATGCCGAGGTCGTGCTGATTTTTGACTGCTTCCGGAGACAGACAAATGCCTTTGATGCGGTCCAGGTACTTGTCATCGATTTCTTTTCCAATCAACTCCACCAGCTCGTCATTCTGCTCAAACTTCACCTCATCGATCCCCGCGATTTTGTTGACCTCATTGATCACATTGTGGTCGTGTGGTGCGGTAAGTTGTGCACCGTCATCCCAATAAGCTTTGTAGCCATTGTATTCCTTAGGGTTGTGTGAGGCCGTCAATACCACGCCTCCCTTGCACCCCAGTTCTCTGATGGCGTAGGATAGCTCGGGTGTAGGTCTCAATGCATCAAATAGGTAAGTCTTGATCCCGTTGGCAGAGAATACTGCTGCGGTGGTTTCTGCGAAGAAGCGACTGTTGTTCCTACTGTCATGCGCCACAGCCACACTTACCTGCTGGCCGGCAAAAGATTGGTTGAGGTAATTGGCAAACCCCTGAGTAGCCATGCCTACCGTATACTTATTGATCCGGTTGGAGCCAGCGCCCATGATACCACGAAGTCCGCCTGTTCCAAATTCCAGGTCTTTGTAAAAAGCATCTGTTAGTTCAGTCTGATCTTCATTGCTGATCATGCTTTCAATGACCTTTTTGGTCTCTGCATCAATGGGTGCATTCAACCATGCCTGTGCTTTCTCAATAATTTCCTTACTCATGGGTTTACTTTTTCTAATGCAATGTCTATTTAATCTATTTCAGCTCCTTCAATAGCCGAGTTTCTTTCTTACTTTATCCAATACTACGGAGGAGATTTGCCGTGCCTTCTCTTCACCAGCTTCCAGTTTGCTGAATAGCATGCCTGGATCTGCCATCATCTCATCGAAGCGTACTCTTTCGGTCGCGTACTTGTCGAGGATGAGCCCCAGCAATTCTTTTTTGGCATGGCCATATCCATAGTTGCCTCCAAGGTATTTCTGTCGCAGATCTCCTGTTTGTTCTGTGGTGGCAAGCAGTTGATAGATTGCGAAAACGTTGCACGTATCCGGGTCTTTGGGGTCTTCCAGCGGCGTACTGTCTGTGACAATGTTCATGACCTGCTTCTTCAATTGCTTTTCAGGCAGGAAGATGTCTACCGTATTGCCGTAGGATTTACTCATCTTCTGACCGTCCGTACCTGGAATAGTCATCACCTCTTCACTGATTTGTGATTCGGGAACGACAAATGTTTCACCGTACTCCAGGTTGAAGCGCGTGGCGATGTCACGGGTGATTTCCAGGTGTTGCTTCTGGTCTTTGCCTACCGGGACAACCTCCGCATCATAAAGCAGGATGTCGGCAGCCATGAGCACGGGATAAGTAAACAGTCCGGCATTCACGTCTGCGAGCTTGTCGGCCTTGGCTTTGAAAGAATGCGCATTGGCCAGCATGGGGTAGGGGGTAAAACAGTTGAGATACCAGGTAAGCTCTGCCACTTCCGGCCTCATTGACTGACGATAAAATATGTGCTTATCCGTATCAAATCCAAACGCAAGCCACGCCGCCGTAGTGGCAAGCAGGTTTTGTTGACGCTGTTCGGCGTCCTTTATAGAGGTCAGTGAATGAAAATCTGCAATGAAATACAGCGACTCGTTTTTCGAATCCTTTGACAATTCAATAGCGGGAATAATTGCTCCCAACAGGTTGCCGAGATGCGGTCTTCCTGAACTTTGTATGCCTGTTAAAATGCGGGCCATTTGGATTTTTTATTTGCAAAATAAAAGAAAAAATTAATCTAGTCTCAATTCATTCCATTAATCGTAAAGGGTTGGTTAATTTTGTTGAAATTCTATTTTTACATGGAGTCCATGAGACAATTATACAAACCCCTGCCGTTCAAAGCTGTCTTACTAGTTTTTGCATCATTTTCTAAATGGACTTTATCTGATATGCACTTAAAGCTAATGTGTTTAATACCTCTTTGCTGGTGCGGACTTACCTGTTTTGGACAGGTGGCTGATGCCACGTCAGCGTCTTACTTTTTAGAAAAAAATCACTTTTTTGGAGAAGTCCTTGAAGAGGATCAGCTACTGACCAGGGACTTTATTTTCGTCAATCGCCAGCCCGATTCCATCAAAGTAGCCGCTGTCAGTCCTTCCTGCGGTTGTCTGGTGCCACAATGGGATAAAGAATACATAGCTCCTGGTGATTCCGGGGTGGTCATCATCGGGTTTAACCCACTCAACAGGCCTGGTGCCTTTGTGAAGACGACAGAAGTGCTCTTCAGTAATGGACGATCAGAAACCTTGCAGGTGACGGGGGAAGTGCTTTCTGGTGTTTCTGTGGAGAAGCGATTTCCGTTTGACCAGGGACCGCTGAGACTGGCCCAGCGCAGACTGATGTTGCCTACTTCCGCAAAAGGAGATACGCTGGACTTTGAGTTGAAAGTATTCAACATGGGGCCTGATACTGTTTTTTATGTAGACAGTTTGACCTTCTTGCATGCCAGTATTTCATTGGCCGAAGTGCCTGCTTTGATAGCGCCGTCTACCACTGTTGTGTTAAATGGCCAGGTGACGATGCCGCAGCAGTCGGGCTATGTGGAACTGGGAAATCAACTGGGTTACAGTCACGAAGAGGGTGTGCTCAATTTTGAGGTGATTGCCAATGTGGTGCCGGAGGCGGCCCTGCAAAGTACAGAGGCAGGGGGTGAACTCTTTTTTGAGAAGACGATCATAGACCTGGGAGAACAGTACAACGACGGCTCGGTACCTGTAGTTTTTGAATTGGTCAATAAGGGATCGGCAGCGGTATTGGTAGATCGGGTGATTGCCAACTGTTCATGCCTTGCTGTGCCAGATCAGCAGCTGCGCATTGCGCCCAATGAAACGTTTTCGCTGGAGGTATTGCTGGATACCGGCCAATTGCTGGGGAGGCAGCAGAAGACACTTCATCTGTATACGAACGCCCGCAACCGGCAATTACACCAATTGATGATTAAGGTGAATGTGAAGCAAACAGGAGAGAAAAAGTGACTATAAAAAAAGCCGCTTCCCTTTGATGGAAAAACGGCTTTGTCAATTCTTTCCGCTCTGTTTGGTTCTTTGTAGAAAATTCCGATTAACGATTAGTTAGCCTTTGCTTCGTTATTATCACGCTCAATATCGGCCATTCTTCCCGATGGGTCTATGACTACACTTTTGATTTCCTTCTCTGTCTTAAAAGAATAAGTAGGGTGCGTCCATGGCCAGTCTGGCAGCACGGTTCTTTCTAAATCCGACTCGTTGGCCTTCTCGCCTCTCATAATCCGCAGCGGGATATAATATAATTGTTTAGAGCCATCAGAAAAGGTGACTTCTACATCCAATGGCATAGGCATTTTACCTACTCTTTCCAGGTTGACGGTGGTTTCTTTTTCTCCTTTTTCTATAGAAGCTACTGCGTAGTCAATGGTATGGGTGGTATTGACCCAATATTCATAATACCAATCCAGCTCCAATCCAGATTCTTTCTCCATTACCCTGACGAAATCGTTGAGGTTGGGATGTTTGAATCTCCATTGGTCATAATAGGATAGCAGGCCTTTTTTCATCACGTCTGTCCCGATGATGTAGCCCAGCTGATTGATGGATACCGCGCCTTTACCGTAAGATCCTGCACTATAAGCGGCGTTGGTGTTGAAGTGATCCGAATGCGTAGACAATGGCTCTTCACGTCCGCTTTTGGCTAATCTGACATAACCACCATAAGAGGCTTGAGATAAATCGGTGCCGTTGAGAAAACCTGAGGTGAGGTTGGAGCCATAACTGGTATATCCTTCATCCATCCAGGCATAGTAGCTCTCGTTGGTGGCCAGCAGCATCTGATACCAGGTGTGCATCATTTCGTGGATGGTGACCCCCAGCAGACTTCGGTACGGTCTCTTACCCGTGATGAGTGTTGCCATGGGATATTCCATCCCACCGTCACCTCCCTGGATGACCGAGTACGTGCTGTAAGGATATTCACCAAAGTTTTCCTCCATAAATGGATAGGCTTTTTTGATGTCTTCCTGAAGCTTTTTCCAGTTGTCTGTGATCGTTTGGGTCTCCGGTTGATAGAAGAAGTGTACTTCAGGTCCGTTGCCATCGATGGTAATGACATCGTGGGCGTAGTCAGGGTCTGCAGCCCAGACAAAATCATGTACGTTTTCTGCCTTGAAATGCCAGGTCGTCTTTTTAGGTCTTTTTTTGATTTTGACATCGGCATAACCATAACCTATTTTATCTGCGTTTTGTAAAACACCAGTACCTGCGATGATGTATTTGCTGTCCATGGTAATTTTTACATCAAAGTCGCCCCAGGGCGCGTAAAACTCTCTTGCGATATAGGGGTGTGCATGCCATCCTTTGTAATCGTATTCTGCTACCTTGGGAAACCACTGTGCCATGGAATAGTCTATGCCTTCTGCATTGTTTCTTCCGCTTCTTCTAATCTGTACAGGTACCTGTCCTTCAAAGGTCATTTCAAATACGACACTTGCATTGGGCATGATTGGCTCAGGCAAGGTGGCTTCTAATACAGTGCCTTCTACAATAAAGGAGACGTCTTTGCCATTCATCTCCAGGCTTTTGACATCATGGTAGCCTATTTCATCTTCACTCAACTTGGAAATTCTGTCTCTTACCCGCCGATCAGGATCAGGGAGTGTTCTGCTTCGAACGTCCATCATGCTGTTTGGCTGAAACGCGTTAAAGTACAAATGATAGAAAATCTGATTGAGGGTGTCGGGAGAGTTGTTGGTGTAGGTCAATTTCTGGGTTCCTTTGAACTGATGCTTCTTCGCATCCATGTCAATCTCCATCTCATACGTTACACGCTGCTGCCACCGGTTTGTCTGCGCACTTGCAAACCTTATGGTAAAAAAACAGTTTACAAGTATAAAAGCAACGTAAATTGTTAATTTCATAAAATTTAATTTCATTTTGGAAAATTTCTCAGTATTCGTGCTTTAAATATCGCACGTATTACTATATTTATATAATCAGCAAAATTTGAAAGGTCGATTATCAGTAGAGATGGTAATTTATCTTTTTTAACAGGAACTATACAATCTACAGAATGACAGAAAATCTTGGAATAATTCAATTGATTAGGCTATTTGCATCAGCGATACTCGCAGTATTCTCTTGCATTATATTTATCCTGGTGATGATTTTAAAGTTAGCTGAGGCTTTCTTTCAGATCATATTCTTATCCAGAAGAAAACCTCAGCCTGAGGTTGCTGAAGTAGTCAACGCGGAAGTGGTCAACTAGGACTTTCCAACGTCAAACGAGCAATTACTAAATATCGACGTTCGCGTACTTCGCATTCTTTTCGATGAATTCTCTTCGGGGAGCCACTTCGTCGCCCATGAGCATAGAGAACAGGTGATCTGCCTCTGCAGCAGATTCTATTGTTACTTGCTTCAAGCTGCGGTGAGCCGGATCCATTGTGGTTGACCACAATTGTTCAGGGTTCATTTCCCCGAGACCCTTGTAACGTTGTATGCCAACGGACTCCTCTTTCTCCCCACCAATTTCTTTAATCAATCTGTCGCGGTCTCCGTCGCTCCATGCGTAGCGCTCCTGCTTGCCTTTCTTCAAGAGGTAAAGAGGAGGAAGTGCGATGTACAGGTATCCGTTCTCAATCAACTCCCTCATATAGCGGAAGAAGAAGGTCAGGATCAATGTACGGATATGGCTTCCGTCAATATCGGCATCCGTCATGATCACAATCTTGTGGTAACGAAGCTTGGTCATGTTGAGGGCTTTTTCGTCCTCTTCAGTACCAAAGGAGACCCCTAAGGCTGTGATGATGTTCTTGATTTCCTCGTTATCATAAATCTTATGCTCCTGGGCTTTTTCTACGTTCAGGATTTTACCCCTCAGTGGCAGAATAGCCTGGAATTTACGATCTCGTCCCTGCTTGGCCGACCCACCTGCGGAGTCACCCTCCACCAGGTAGAGCTCGCAGATAGATGGATCCTTGTCTGAGCAATCTGCCAGTTTACCGGGTAGTCCCGTTCCGCTCAGTACGTTTTTACGCTGGACCATTTCTCTGGCTTTTCTTGCAGCGTGCCTTGCCTGAGCTGCCAGGATGACTTTCTGGACAATCTGTCTCGCTTCTTTGGGATTTTCTTCCAGGTAGTAGTTGAGCATTTCACTCACACAAGTATCCACAGCTCCTGAGGCATCGGAGTTACCCAGTTTGGTCTTGGTTTGTCCTTCAAATTGAGGCTCGGCTACTTTGACGGAAATGACCGCCGTGAGGCCTTCTCTGAAGTCATCACCACTGATGTCCACTTTTACCTTGTCCAACAGGCCCGATTTATCCGCATAGGATTTCAAGGTCCTGGTGAGGGCACGGCGAAATCCTGCTACGTGTGTACCACCTTCAATGGTATTGATATTGTTCACATAGGAAACTACATTCTCAGAAAATGAGGTATTGTAGCTCAGTGCCACCTGTACGGGGATATTTCCTTTCTCACCTTCCATGAAAACAGGATTCTGGATCAGCTTTTCTCTGCTGGCATCCAGGTAGGCAACGAATTCCTTCAGGCCACCTTCAGAAAAGAAGTCCTCAGTGAGATGATTGCCTTCTTCGTCTTTTTCTCTCAGGTCCGTTAGGTTGATCCTGATACCAGCATTCAAATAAGAAAGTTCTCTTAATCTGCCGGCAATGGTTTCCCATTTGTATTCCAAGACGGTGAAAATAGTGTCATCGGGATGAAAGTGTACCGTAGTACCCGTGATGTCTGTAGTTCCTACTTCTTTGACATCATATTGCGGTATACCACGCTTGTACTCTTGCTGAAATATCTTTCCCTTTCGGTGGACAGTCACTTTGAGGTCCGTGGATAGTGCGTTCACACACGATACCCCCACTCCGTGGAGACCACCTGATACTTTGTAGGTGTCTTTGTCAAACTTTCCTCCCGCATGGAGGACCGTCATGACGACTTCTAATGCTGATTTTTTTTCTTTTGGGTGTATGTCAGTAGGAATTCCACGACCGTCATCCCGTACAGAGATGGAGTTGTCTTCGTGAATGGTGACAAAGATGTTGTCACAATACCCGGCAAGTGCTTCGTCTATGGAGTTGTCAACCACTTCCCAAACCATGTGATGGAGGCCTTTTACACCTACATCTCCAATGTACATTGCTGGTCTTTTTCTTACTGCTTCTAGCCCTTCTAGAACTTGGATATTACTGGCTGAATATTCAGTCTTCTTATCTTCCTGTTGATCGCTCATATACTTTCTATAAAATGTTCAAAAATAAGTAATTCGACTGGATTTCAGGTTTTTTTTCATCCCTTTTTATAAAGTATTTTCCAGTAATTGCGTTAGCTATCCAAAAAGAGTGTTATTTTTGAACTAAACCTTTAGTTGAATAAATATGAAACCAACGAAAATATCCCTCGTCCTACTGTTTTTATTAGCTTTCGCATCTACCTCGTTTGCACAGGAAATTGATCTCAACATAGAGACTACAGAGGGCTCTACGCCTACCAAAAAGAAAACCAGGTTTACCAAAGAAAGAATGCAGGCGATCAGAGATTCGCTCAATGAAGTGTTCAAGATCAGATTTGCCAAGGAAAAGGTAACCTCTCGTGAATATGCTGTGAAACGATGGGAAAAATTGAAAGCAAATACCAGAAAGGATACAATAAAGGCATTGGATTTATCCTGGCTTGTGGCCGATAAGTTGCCACCTGAGGTGCTTGAGTTTCGAAATATAAAAACACTTGATATCAGTCGTAGTACCATCACTAAGCTGCCAAAGGGCCTTGCGAAGGTGGAATCCCTGGAGACTCTGATATGGACAAGGAATGAAATTGAAGTGGCTGAAGGAGAGGAGCGTAAGATCGCCCGAAAGATGAAAGCCCCCCGGTTGAAGCAGGTCAGGAAATTGTACATGTCAGGTAGCCGGCTGACTGAAGTGCCTAAGTTTGTTCGTAAGTTTCGCAATCTGACGCACCTTGTTCTCTCAGGTAATGAGATTGCGACCCCTAAAAACAGGTTACGCAAAATGGGCAATCTTAATTTGTTGAACCTGGATGAAAATCCACTGGACCTGACAGCTTTCAATTTCAAACACATTCCAGATGGTCTGGAGTTACTGAAATTCAATAAGTGTGACTTGACTTCAGTGCCAAAGGAGATTTATCAACTCAAAGTCAAAGACCTGCAACTAAGAGAGAACCAGATTACGAAATTGCCAGATGGGATTGGTGCTATGACCAATTTGCGCAAGTTGTCTCTTTACAAGAATAAATTAAATGCCCTGCCATCAGACTTTTACGAGTTAAGCAAGCTGGAGTCCCTCGATTTGTACCACAACCAGTTGAAATATGTAGCGCCGGAGATTCAGTCGTTTGATTCGCTACAGATCTTATACCTGGCGCATAATAAATTATTGTCGGTGCCGGAAGAGATTGGTGAGATGGTCCAATTACGTGAGCTTTATTTGCACCATAATCAATTGAGTGGGGTGCCGGAGAGTTTTAAGAAACTGGAGAACCTGCAGGTTTTCCGTATCAATGATAACAACCTGCCAGAGTTTCCCAGTGCCATCCTTACTATGAACCAGTTGGAGTTCCTGGATGTGTCAGACAATTTACTGGAAACCATCCCCGAGGGGTTGGGATCTCTGTCTTCCCTGCAGCAGTTTGATTTTGATAAAAACCAGATTGAGTTACAGGCTGTCAGTAATCGTCACATCGCACCCATGATCTCAGATATGATCAAAAGCGGTGTGGTCTGTATTCCTTCTATCAGAGAAGTGGAAGAGGAAGTAGATAACGAGGATGAGTAGGTTGCAATACTTTGTGAAAAAGTCCACCCAAACGCGATTTGAGTGGACTTTTTTTGTGTCCTTTATAACGAATTAAATGCGTACGTTTTTTCCTTTGTAAGTCATGTAATCGTAATCACTGGCTTTCATAGAACATCTATTTGTTAGGTTTGCTATCAAAAAAAGGCATGCCATTGATTAATTGAGCACCTTTTGCCTACTGCAAGTTGCCTACTGCCAACTATTTACCCTGAGATCAATTCGGTTCCTTCTTCCAGTATCAATTTGATCAACGCTTCCTAATAGCTATTAGCTCGTAGCATCACCAACGTACAGCCGATCACCGTTTCAATGCCGGCTTCCTGTGCCTGCTTGATCAGGTCTGGATTTTCTGTTCCGGGATTGAAAATAATGCGCTTGGGTTTCAGGCTTAGAATGTAGGGAATCCAGGGAGTAAGGTTGAAGACGCCGATGTACAGTGTGACGGTATCTACCTCATGTACGAAAGGCTTTTGATTCAGGTCGAGGAAGTCGGTGCCATGCAGTGCTCCCTTTTTAATGCCTACCGGAACCACTTCATGACCGTACCTTACCAGGTCGTTATAGGCCAGGTATGCGTATCTCTGTGGATTCTCCGTTGCGCCCAGTAAAACTGTCTTTTTCACTATGTCACTCATTTTGATGTTGCTAACAATATGATGCTTTTTTTGTGTAAATAGTTCCGTTTTGATAGAATTTTTGATGATGATTTGGATGGATGTGGGAGGTTGTTTTCTCGGATGTGGAGACCTGTCTACAGGCAGACACATCCTTAGGCAACCTGGCATCCCTTTCTGAGTGAACCCTTTCGGGGTAGCTTGCAGCTTCACCCCACTATTCTTGCTGCCTCCTACAAACCGACCTCATGTCAAGCATGGGAATCTCGCTATGAAAGCTACGGGATAGGAGGGATGTAGATCGGAATCTACATCCAGTCTAAATCAATCTAACGTCTAAAATCTATTATATAACACTTAGATTATTGCAACTGAATTCTTGAAATATTTATAAATATA
>ERZ1740068.374-NODE-374-length-23740-cov-6.464598_pt1 | contig 23740 bp, 27 predicted proteins | sample MGYA00581735_ERZ1740068 | MGnify/ENA primary metagenome ERZ1740068 (study PRJEB43018, sample SAMN04849740) | marine metagenome | isolation source: floating plastic debris | place: Pacific Ocean | collected 2008-08-30 | study: EMG produced TPA metagenomics assembly...
CCAAAATTCTAAACTCGGGTGTTATCCTAGAATTAAAACTTTTATTTGAACGTAAAGGTGTCGCTCAAGGCAGTATTTTAAGCCCTTTTCTTTTTAACATTTATTTACACGAACTTGATAAAAAGATAGCTAGTATTCAAAAAACTACATATGATACTCACCAATCTCATGAAAGCGCTACGTATGGTAATATAGAAGCGGAAAAAGCATATCGTAAGATCTCTCGCGATTTTGCTACGGATAACCTTAAGAGGTCCCTAAAGAAATATGGTTCGAAAGAAGCTTTATTGGAAGCACGTAAAACTGCGTACAAAGAGCACCATAAGAAATATGGGCGTCGTAAAAGTATCGATACCGATATTCGACATATACAATACGTGAGATATGCTGATGACTTTTTGATAGGAGTCGTGGGCAGCCGGGAGTATGCGGTCCAAGTAAGGAAGGATATTAACAACTTTCTTAAAAGCAGTTTACACCTAAAAGTTAAGAAAGACAACCTGGTCCATAGGAATGATGGTCCTGTCATCTTTCTGGGTCACAAAATCCGCCTTAGCGAATTCAAAGTGAAAACCTCTACCTTACCCAAACAAATTAGAGCTGCGAGGAAGAATAAAAATAAGTCAATTGCAAGATTTTTAGAGGTAGACAAACGCATAGGAAGATCTAAAAGCTACCAACTATATTCTAAGGTACTTTCACAATTCAGTGTAATTTCAGAAGAATTGAAGATCAGCTTAAAAAGTAAGACCAGCGCAGAACACCTTTCTCTTTTTTTTGCTTTCCATAACATTGGTCAGTTGTTAATGAAAAAACTGTCTATATCGGATTGGAAACAATTCCTGGAGATTCTTACCCTTGCAAGTTCCTCGGATTGGTATAAACAAGAATCCAGCAACCCGGCAATAAATAGATGGATCACCTATCTTAACAATGAAGCGGACCGACTAAATGAGCTTAATGCCACTATTTTACGCGACAAATTATCTTCTCTCGCAAAGTTGGACTACTCCGCTGAAATGTCGAAAGGTACGGCTGATAGCTTTAAAGAAATACAGCTTAAATACTTAAAAGAGGCTGAAATTGCTGCTGAAGCATCTTTAGTCCCTGAGATTAAAAAAAGACGTGACAAGATTATAAAGAAGTTTAATATCAACATGAAGTCCCCATCTACTTTAAGCAAAGAGGAAAAAGACTCACTATCGCTGGCTAAAGAACTTACCATTCTTGGTTCAACGAAATCTTCTCCGAGACGAATATCCATTAATGCCCAAATTGGCGCTACTTTTGCTAAATTACGGGTCAAAGGGTATATTCATCCGTTAAAAGAAAAAGCTATGGGCAACTCAAGCTTAGGGTTTCACACGGATTCTGAAATTGTCCACCATTTTAACCACCTCATACACGGTTTACTTAACTGGTTTTCGGGGGCGGATAACTTCTCTAAGGTTAAAGGCTTAGCCCAGCTGCTACGTAAGAGTTGCGTGCTGACGCTAGCGAATAAACATAATAAAAGCCAAAACTGGGTCTACACTGTTTACGGAAGCGAAATCGTTGTGAATAAGGATAAGCCAGGTATAAAAGAGGTTCCATTAATTAGTAGGTCGTCAATTCTCAATCACCCAAGTAAGTTTAATTTGAAATCGGACAGCTCGGCTATAGACCATTTTGACCTTGATAATATGATGGGCAAAATCTTTAAACTTAATCACAGCCTAGAATTCTTTCAAGGTTGTTCAGTTGAGGGCTGTAACGAAACTGAATCTATTGAAGTACACCACATTGTGCGCCTTCATCGTAAAGTAGACTCTGATGGTGGTACTTCTGTTATTGACCGAAAAGGTAAGCGAGTAAAAGGTCTTCCTGCTATCCTGACTATGCTTAACCGGAAACAACTTCCTTTGTGTCGGAAACACCATTTGGAGTTTGAGAAAGGAATATTTTCAAACCTTGACACTGGCAAACTTAAGTCTGTCCTTGGCAAGGTCCCTACCCCTAAAAATTCTGACTTCAAGCCTGTATTTACCGGTGATCCCTACTTTATTGAGAAGTAAATTTTATGTGAGCTACTAAATTTTATGGCTTTACTGTTACAAGTTACATTAGTGTCACATTTTTTCCGCTCTTCAGTCTTCTGTAATTGTATTTATTAGATTTTGAGAAAGCTGAATACGCCGAAAAGTGTACGTTCAGCTTTGAGAGTATCGCTTAGATAACTCACCTTGTTTGGTTGTTCCTATTTATTAATGTTTATTGGTGGAGTAACAGTGAAAACATTCCATCAGCGTCGTCTGATGGATTTTCTAAATTCGATATTATAAAAGATGTTTTTACTTTTCTGTTGAAAAAAGGGGGCTCTCTGTTTTTCTGGTCAAGCGAGTTTTTTTTCATCGTAAGTACACTATTACTTTTTATGTTATTGTACTTAACTACTCATAAAACTGATCTTTTTTACAAAAAATTTTTTGAGCTTTATGCTCCTATGCCATTTATATATAAAATGGCATTGTTTAGTTTTTCAGTTTCATTAGCAATCCCAGTTAGGATATGGATCAAAACTACCTTACCTAAAACTTTAACTACTGTTATATCGTTTATTTTAATATACTTAGCAACAATTTTTCCATTAGTAGCTATTTTTGTTTTTTTCCAGGTAGTTTTATTGCTCAATAGTTTAATATTTGTCTTTAGCTATGAAAACTTTCCATCTTTCAAAAATTTTATATGTAAAATCTTATTCGGAGGTAATGAGGCCTTTGCATCACTTTACTTTGATTTTTTTTGGGGGAATATGAATTCCGGTAATCTCCGCCGGGTAGGGGAAGTGGTTGCTGGTGGAGTTGGTACCTACTTTGCTCGCGAGGCTCGCGAAAAGGCTGTGCAAGAAGCTGAAAAAAAAGGTGCCGAGAGGACCGAACGTGCCATTAAGCAGTCCTCTGAGCCTGTCACTTCGCAAGAAGCATATGACCTTGAGCGTAAGGCCGTGAAAGAGGCACGGTCTGAAAATCCAATCCTACATACGGAGGATACCATAAAGGAAAAGGCTTCAGAACTAAGTAGTTGGTTTTTTGGATCATAAACCTCGGTATTGTTTACGACCTTACGGTACTAAAATCCTTAAATATCTTTGTGGTTTGGCTTCGGTAATGCCCATATATATTTTTTTTGTTTTCACTGTGGCAAATATTAGTTTTCTAGGAATCAATAGTTTTATTGGAGAGTTTTTTGTTCTTATTTTCTGTTCCTTATCTTTCTGTAATTGTATTTATTAGATCTTGAGAAAGCTGAATACGCCGAAAAGTGTACGTTCAGCTTCGAGAGCATCGTTAGATGACTCGCCTAGTATGGTTATTCTTATTTATCAATGTTTATTGGTGGAGTAGTCGTTAATTTTTATAAATTAAATTTCTACTTGGAATATAGCCAAGAGGGAAGGCAATCGTTTTTGGTACGATCATTCAGAGGTTCGAATCCTCTTATTCCAAAAAAAGCAATACATATACACGTATATATGTATGCGTCATACTCTTAGAAAAAATCCAAATTAATGTTTGCACATTCTCAAATTTGGAGTATATGGATGGGTGATTGCTCATCAAATTATCAACTAGGATTCCAAGACCCAGCCACTGCTGTCATGGAAGGAATTTACTTGTTTAATTTACATTTAATGTTTGTAATTATCGGAATTGTTTTGTTAGTTGGCTGGCTTTTGTTTTTAGTTATCAGAAATTTCGCTGAGTTGAGTAATAGTCAATCAATGAACTTTCATCATAATAATCAAATTGAAATTATTTGGACGTCAATCCCAGCATTACTTTTATTGAGTTTAGCGTCTCCTTCATTTTCATTACTTTATAGTTTGGATGAAATTTCAAATTCTGATTTAACTTTAAAAATTTTAGGACATCAATGGTATTGGAGTTACGAGATTTCAGATTTTAATTCGTGTTCAGGAGCACAGCATTTAAAATATTCTTGTTACATGCTTACTGATGAGTCTTTAAAAGATCAAAAAGCTGTTGGGTTTTTACGTAACTTAGAAACAAACAAACGTGTAGTGCTTCCTACAAATACCCATTTACGACTTTTAATCACTGCTGTAGATGTTTTACATAGCTGGACAATTCCTTCATTTGGAGTAAAAGTAGATGCTTGTCCAGGACGTTTAAATCAGGCAAATCTTTTTATTAAAAGATTTGGTATTTTTTTTGGTCAGTGTAGTGAAATTTGTGGAGTAAACCATGGGTTTATGCCAATTGTTCTTCTAGCGGTACCTTCAGTGCAATATCATTATTTGATAATGTCAAATTTAGAGTTTAATTAATATACTAAAAATTTATAAGAGCCTATAGCTCAGTTGGTTAGAGCGTGTGCCTGATAAGCGCAAGGTCAGTAATTCAAGTTTACTTAGGCTCATTAAAATTTAAAAGAGTGGTTAACTCAATTGGTAGAGTGTTTCGCTTACAACGAAACGGTTAGTGGTTCGAGTCCGCTACTACTTAAATACACTTTTTTTAAATTTTAACACACACGTAACTACTACAGTACGGTTATTTGTACGTTAAAATTAAAAAAAGTTTGATTGTTTTTTTCTTAATATTTTTGAGCAATTAGTTAAAACTAATGAATTGTTACTATATTCGTCTTTACCGTCACAGTAAAAGTCATTTAACCAAAATTTTAGTTTTGACATTTTTAATTTTAATTGACGTTCTTTAAACTTTTTAAACTTTAAATTAAGATAAAATGGTTTATTATGATCAGTAAGATAAAAATTAATGTTTGTCAAAGTTTGGGTAACTTGGTAATGAAAATTGGAATAGATTCTAAGATTAGCCAGTTTTTCAGAAGAAAAACTTATTGAATGGTTGTGTTTAGTTTTTAAAGAATAAACGTCTTCGTTAATTAGTTTCGAAAGTTTTCTGAGGATGTGCCAACCGCTTTTTGTTTCTTTTTTAAAGACTAATTTGTTTGTCCGTTTTAGATAACCATCTGTTGAAAAAAAGGTTTCTTCATTTTCGTAAAACATGCTAGCAGGTAAATAATGATAATGTTCAAAAGCCTTAAAATTCGCGTTAATGTAATTATACAGTTCATTGTCAGCTGTTTTTTGAGTGACTTGTTCTAAAACTAAAGGAGCTTTAACTTTACCGTTGTTTTCGAGAATTTTCATTTCTACCAATTTTTTAAAGTTTGTTAAGTTGTTGGTTCCAGTATTTAAAAAATAGATAGAATTAGAATTTCTTAGATCTTGTTCAGTAAAACTTTTAAAATTACTTAATAAATTTGCACCTGTTTCGCCAAGAGAACTGTTCAAAACATTAACTCCATTCCAATAGGTATTGAAAACATTTGTATGTTTTAAAACATCTAAAGCTTTTAGCAGCTCTTTACCGTCTGATCGTTTTGATAACTCAGAATTTAAGACAACGATAGGATTTTTAGCTGCTTGTATTTCTTGACATATTAGATGGTTTCCTTCGATTAAAGATTTTAAGATTCCTAAATTGTTTCCTAAAAATGATACAGGGAAAGTTAAGTCTAATAATGATCCTAAAAGAGCACATTTGAAATTACCTTTAAAGTAACGTTGCCGTAAATTTAAGTTTAATTGGTAGCCTTCAAATCTAGGATTTGTTGTTATCAGCAAGCAAAAAGTAGAACTCAAAAGTTTTGGCCGAGTTAAACTATTGTGTAGTTGGATTTTTGTTTCAAAATCATTGTTTACATTTGTTTTTTCTAATCGTCGTACTTTTATAAAGGATCTGAGCTGAGATAATAGATTTAATAATCCCAGTGTTTCCAAACTTACGTTTTCAAAAACGATGGTTAAAGAGTTTTCTTTTCCCTGCTGTAACTGACAATACTCATTGATATATAAATTTTGAATAAGAGATTCAAAAATTAATGACCAGTTTGTATTTTCACTTACCTGATTTTGAAAAACACTATCGAAAAATTGTCTTCCTTTGTCTGTTAACCATGTATTCTCTGAATTAATATCATAATTTGGCTCAACTTGAACAATTTTATTCTTGTTTACGTATACAAGTGTATCAGAACCAAACGCATCTGTTGGATCTACACTTTCTAGTTTTTCTATATCCCACCCTCGTAATTCAAAAGGAAAAGTTTTTAAGGTCAAAGCTCCCATTTGTATTTATTTCTTATTTGAAAAAATAATATTTAAATGTTATATTTCCAACTGGACAAAGATCGATCACGTTACCTGAAAGTTCTGAAGATAGAGCTGCGTCGATATATGTACCAATTTCACTATTGACACCTCGACCAAAAATACCTAGTTCTTCAACACCAGTAATTTCTGTAACAAAACGCACACATCTAGTACAATGAATACATCGAGTCATTACAGTTTTAACGATTGGTCCTAAATTTTTATCTGAGGTTACTCGTTTAAATTTATAAAATCTTCGTTTCGTAAATCCAAAAAATAATGATTGATCTTGTAAATCACAATCACCACCTTGATCACAGATTGGACAGTCTAAAGGATGATTTAACAATAAAAACTCTAAAATATTTTCCCGTGCCTTTTTGACAAGAACACTATCATGATAGATTGTATTATTTTGTAGTGCTGCTTTCGCATTTGTAGCGCAAGACACTACTGGTTTCATTGAATTTTTTAATTCGATAAGACAAACTCTACAATTCCCAGCAATTGATAAGTTATTATGGTAGCAATAATGTGGTATAGATATACCATTAGCTATTAAATACGCAATAAGAGAGATTTGATTGTTGATCTTTTTTTTAATTTTCATATTTGTTTAAAAGAAAAAGTAGCTTAGTTGGTTAAAGTGTCGGCTTGTCACGCCGAAGAGCGCGGGTTCAAGTCCCGTCTTTTTCGTTATATCTTATTTGTTGTTTTTCTTTTGATGGGTTCTAATTCAATTGAGTTCTTCAATCGGTAAAAAACGGTTAAGATAGCAAGTCCAATAGCGGATTCTGTTGCTGCGATTGTCAAAATAAATAAAACAAAAATTTGACCAACAACATCGTCTAAATAGATCGAAAAAGCTGCAAAGTTTAAATTTACAGCTAACAAAAGAATTTCGATTGACATTATAGTAATTAAAATATTTTTTCGGTTTAAAACAATACCAATTAGTCCAATAATAAAAACAAAACTAGTTACATATAAAAAATAATTTACGTTTATAATTAACATTTTTGAGTGTACTGAGATTTGAACTCAGAACCTGTGGATTAAAAGTCCAACGCTCTACCTAATTGAGCTATACACTCAGAACAAATTTTCAGTATTAAACTGCGAAAAGTAATAAGAAAACAATCATTAAAACGAACAAAGCAATAGCCTCTGTTAGAGCAAATCCTAAAATAGCCATTTTGAATAATTCATCTTTTAATGCTGGATTTCGTGAAATTCCTAAAACTAATGCACTGAATACGGCACCGATTCCGACACCTGCTCCTGCTAATCCAATAGTTGCTAAACCTGCACCTATAAATTTTGCTGCTTGTGGTAGCATAATAATTTTAAATATTAAAATTATTAGAAGGCACAGAGATTACTTTTATCTAATCTAACTTGTATGTTTTTACTAAGAATAGCTCAGTTTTTAAACAACAACTTTAGTTTTAATTGGTAATTTCGCCCCTCCGGTTTTTAAAGCTAATAAGATCATGTTTAAGTTAGATCCTGCAATTTCAAACAGCATGGTTCCTCCTCGAACTCTAGCCGCCCAATGAGAAAATTGTCCTTTACCTTTACCCATCCGTACTCCTGTTGGTTTTGAGGTCACAGGAATATCTGGGAAAAATTTTATCCATATTTTCCCTTTACGTTTTAATTTCCTGGTTATTGCTTGTCTTGCTGATTCGATTTGTCTAGCTGTGATTAGGCCTGACTCAGCTGCTTTCAAGCCAACTTCACCAAATACTAACCTGTTATTTTTGAATTCGAGTTTATTAAGTTTTCCTTTTCGAGTTTTTTTGTATTTTAATTGTTTTGGTCCTGTAAACATATCGATTTTATTTTCCGTACAACCAAACTTTGACTCCAAAAGTACCTGCTGCAGTGTAGGCAGTTGATTCTGCATAATGTATTTTAGCATCAAGTGTTAAATTTGGGATGTTAGTTCCTATCAGAATTGTTCGACTTCGTGCTCTTGGAGCTTTGTTGAATCGACCACTTATTTTAATCTTGATTCCTCTTAGAATCGAAAAAGTTTTTAAATGCAAAACTGTGAGTGCAGTTTTAACAAATCTTAAAAAAAAATTATGTCGCATGTGCAATTTCAGTTGAGTTGCAAGAAAATACGCTAAAAGATTTTCACAATTTTTACGACTTAAAACTAAGTAAAAAATGTTAAGACCTTCTTTGAAAAATGTGTTTTGCTCATATCGACGCAACTGAATTAATTTTCTTTTTAAAATGTTCGATGTTTTATTGTTTATTTGTGTTTTAAATTTATAATTAAGTTTATGAGTTACCAGTTTTATACGAAATTTATTATAAGTAAAATGCTTCAGTGTTTTTAAAAAATTTTGGATAAACAAATTTTGATTGCTTTGTTTCGTTGTTCGTATAGGAAATCTTAAAAGGTTAGATATTTTAGTAACCCAATTTTTTTTATAAATGGATGGAAGTGTCTTATTATTGTTAATGTTGTGTATATAAGCGATTTCTTGATAATTCGCTTCGTTAATTTGTGTCTTTTTATGGTACTTGAATTTTTTTTCCTTGAAATAAGATGTTTTTCTATTCTCATCTTTATTTACATTTTTAACGATTGAAAAATTCTGAAGTTTTGGGAAATAAAAGATTTCAACTATTAAATTGTCTGAAGAATAATAAATATTTGTTTTTTGTACAATTAGCTGATTATCTTGAAAATATTTATCTATAAATTTTTTTAATTCTACATCTTTGTAGGTATAAATTTTGAAATCTGATAATTTTTTTTCTGTGTAGAATGAACTCCAATCGTTAGTAGTATTTAATCTAATAATATTAGGATTTGCTTTTTGACCCACTTTATTTTTTTTTTATTTTTTTTTTGAAAGAAAAAACAGCTCGAGTAGTCACAAATTCCCCAAATTTATGGCCAACCATTTCTTTTGTTATTTTTATTTCTTTATAGTCATTACCATTATGTACTTTAAAAGATTGTCCTATAAATTTAGGAAGTATATTCGAATTGCGGGCTGCAATGATAAGATTTGATTTTTTAAAATTTTGATTTAGAAGACGCTCTGAGGCGTATGGTCCTTTCCATTTAGCTCTACTCATTATTTACGTTGTTTAGCTTGTTTCACTGGTCTACCCCAGGGAGTTTTTCCGTTTCCTGACTTTTTACCTTCACCACCACCATGAGGGTGATCGACAGGATTCATGGCCACACCCCGCACTGTTGGTCGAATGTTTAGCCATCGTGATCGTCCAGCTTTACCTGATCGAGTTAAAAATTTCAGTTCGTTTGAAACTATCCCTATTGTAGCGTAACATGATGGTGAGACGAATTTCAACGCCCCCGAACTTAATTCTAATTTAATGTATGACAACGTTTTCTCTCTAATTCTTCCAAATGTTCCGGCTGATCGAGCTAGCTGACCTGGTTTTGTTTCTCTTAATGAGATGTTATGGACATAGCTTCCCAAAGGAATGTTTTTAAGTGGTAAAGCATGACCAATTTTAATCTCTCCGTTGATTCCAGACTTTATTATGTCACCAATCTTAATATTTTTAGGTGCTAAAATGTAAAAAAAAGTTTTACTTTTGATATCATATGCAGATGCTATAAAAGCTGTTCTATTTGGGTCATGTTCAATACCAATAATAATCGCAGTTCTTTCTTGATTGCGAAAGAATTCAATTTCTCGATATCGTTGTTTATGACCTCCACCTTTGTGTCTGACTGTTAGTTTACCAGAATTGTTTCGTCCTGCCATCTTTGTTAGTTTCTTGATTTTTTGTTTAATGAGTGGTTTATTAAAATGCTGGTTATTCAATCTTATTAGATGTCTTTGTCCTGCTGTTATTGGTTTTTGATTTTTAAATTGCATAATTTTAATCTAAAAAAATGTTAAAATCTTTTCTTAATAATATTTCACATAAAAAACAGTATCTAAAAAGTTTAAAAAATAAAAATAATTCTTTATTTGTCAATGAAAACGTTTCTACTAAAAACTCAGCACTATCACATAAATACTCTCAATTAATGATTAATGATTCTGTACATTATATCATAGATATAACCTTTTTGCCTTCTAACAGTTTTTTACATATTATGAGTTCTTGCGGAAAAGTTTTATTTTTTTGTTCAGCAGGTTCGATGGGTTATACTGGACGAAGTAAAAAATCTAAATATTTGGTTCTAAAAGAGTTTTACAAAATTTTACTTACTAAAAAAATGATTTTTAACAAAACAATTAGCACATTGCATTTAAAAAATGCAGGGTCTATAAAATTTAGAGTAATAAAAACTTTAAAACGTTTGTTCTTTATAAAATCAGTGAGAGTGTATAACTGTTTTCCTTATAATGGTTGTAAAAAACGTAAAGTGAAACGAAAAAAATTTAAAAAAATGAAGATGTGGCCGAGTGGTTAAAGGCGGCAGATTGTAAATCTGTTGAGGTCTCTCATCGCAAGTTCGAATCTTGCCATCTTCAATTTTCGAGGCGTAACGTAGTGGTAGCGTGTTTGCTTTGGGAGCAAAAAGTCATGTGTTCGAATCACATCGTCTCGAAAAATTCTATTTTATTATATGTAATGAGAAACTGGCATAAGAGAGTTTTGTGTTCAGAGTATTCAAGAACGAGAAGGTGTTCTATTTGAGGTTTCGAATAGACTTTTGTGTTGAGTTTTAGCGCTAGAGGAAAAAATAAATTATCTGATGTTAATTTACGCATAGAAGAAAGTTTTTTATTAAAATATGGTGTCATAAAAAATGTAACTGCATTTATGATACCAGATACTTCGGTGTAAATTGATCTATTAAAAACTTTTTGCGATGTTTTATTGAAAGTTTTATAATAACTTACATTCAACCTTTTTAGTTTTTGTTCTGTTTTTATTCGGCTTTCTGAGTTTTGATTCACCCCATTTAAAAAAAATAGGAGAGTACTGGTTTTTAAATAGTTTCGTGTTTTTGCAATTTTATAAGTTTGTAAATTAAATTTCACAGTCCTAACTCTGTTCGTCAATGTTTAATAAGCCCAGTAGGAATCGAACCTACGACTAAACCGTTATGAGCGGTACGTTCTACCTCTGAACTACAGGCTCCAATTTTAATCCAATATGACAAATTTAAGTATAAAACAAATTCTTATTATCATCATTTTTTTAGTTTTTTTATTCGGTGATTTTTCGTTAATTAAAAAAAAAGTTATGAGCTATTCAAAAAAGATTCTATTAATTTTCAAGAAGAAAAGGGATTGAACCTTTGACCTTTGGTTTTGGAAACCAATGTTCTACCAAACTGAACTATCTTCCCAAATTTAGAATGTCAAAATATATCATCGAAATTAAAAATAGGTTCATTTTTTTAGCTGTTTGCTTCAGCTCATTATTAGTTATAAGTTATTATTATAAAGAAGCTCTTATGTTTTTTTGTATCGAACAAAACAATAACCAAGTTACAGACTTTTCATTTTCTTATTTTATTTGTACAGAAATATTAGAAGTTTTCAATTCAAATTTACAAATAACTTTTTTTGTAAGCTCACAATTTACTTTAATCTTTTTGATCTATCATTGTTTCATTTATTTAAGTAGGGGTCTTTCCTGCTTAGAATACTATCGTTATAGGAAGTTACTGATTTTAATACTATTCGGTTGGTGCTTTTCGTTTATAGTTGCGAAATATTTGGTTTTCCCTTTAAGCAGTTCTTTTTTTCTTGATTTTTACAATTCAAGCTATTTGAATCTACGATTTGAAGCTAAACTAAGCAACTACATAGATTTGTATTTAACAACTTATTTATTTGTTTTATTTTACTTCCAAATTTTTGTAGGTTTTACATATTTCGCATTGTTAAATAATTTTTCATTATTTCAGCTAAAAACGTATAGAAAAGCTTTTTACTTGATTTCAGCTGTACTTGCAACTTTAATAACTCCTCCAGATGTTTCAAGTCAAATTATGCTAAGTGTTTTATTAATTATAGTTTATGAAATGTTTTATATCTATATAATATTAATGTTTACGCTTTCTTACTTTTTTAAAGATAGCGCTAATTTGGTAGCCAATTAAAGCTAGTAAGTACTCCTACGGTAAAAATTAAATAACCCAGTGTTAATGGTAAGAAACATTTCCAGCCTAAATACATTAATTGATCGTACCGATAACGTGGTAAAGTTGCTCGAGTAACAATAAAAAACGTTGCCCCGATTAGGATTTTCATACTTAACCATACAGGTCCAGGAATCAAAGTAAATGGTGGAACATCAAACAAAGGCAACCATCCCCCTAAAAACAATAAAGCGGCAAAGGTACTCATTAGAAGCATATTAGCGTATTCACCCAAGAAAAATAAGGCAAATGTCATTGCTGAGTATTCTACATTGTAACCTGAGACAAGTTCAGCTTCAGCTTCAGGCAAATCAAATGGATGTCTGTTTGTTTCAGCGAGCATAGAAATATAAAAAATGATGAATATTGGTAACAATGGAATTATAAACCACACTTTTTTCTGAGCTAACACAATTCCACTAAGGTTAAAAGATCCTGCACAAACAGCAACATTTAGAACGGTAAGTCCTATTGATATTTCATAGGAAATCATTTGAGCGGCGGATCTTAATGCTCCTAAATACGCGTATTTTGAGTTACTTGACCAGCCTGCAAAAAGAATACCATAAACATTTAAAGATGAGACTGCGAATAGAAAAAGAATTCCAAGATTTAAATCACATAAAACAGCACCTTCTGAAAATGGGATAACAGACCAACCGATTAAACTTAATATAAATGAAAGTGAAGGCGCAAGTAAAAAAATATTTTTATTAGCACTCGTAGGTAAAGTGGTTTCTTTGACAAATAGTTTTAACCCATCGGCTAAAGGTTGTAGTAGACCTATAAAACCGACAACATTAGGTCCTCTTCGCCGTTGAATCGCACCCATAATTTTTCGTTCTGCGATTGTAAAATAAGCAACAGCAATTAATAATGGTAATACAATACTTAAAATTTTGAAAATTGTAATAATAATGAAAATCATAATAAGTTTTTAGGTTAAAACTGGACTTGAACCAGTATTCTAAGATTTGCAATCTAATACATTTTCCAATTATGTTATTCAACCGAAAATCGGATAAGAAGGGATTCGAACCCCTGGTATTTTTCAATACAATAGCTTTCAAAACTAACGCCTTAAACCACTCGACCACTCATCCTTTACATATCATTTTAACGGTAAGAATTTCATCTATTGTTTTGTACGATGATATTAGTTTGTTTAAATAACAAATAAAGGGATTCGAACCCTCAACTTCAATCTTGGCAAGATTGCACTCTACCAATTGAGTTATATCTGCTTAGTTTCGGGAATTTCAACGCATTTAAGATAAAAGCAGATTCTTTTGAGCTAGGTCCTTTTTGCACAAGTGTTAAATTTAGAGTTGATAAATTATTAAACAACGAATAAAATTTTTGTAAGTCATCAAAATTTAATAAATTTCTCAGAACACCAGAATAATTACTGTGGGTAATTTCTTTAGTTTTTAATAACGAAAGTTTATCCATATTAGGAACTATTTCTGTAATAATTTTGAAAATAAACTCAATTGCTTTTTTTTTCCTTATCGTTACCTTACAACCAACAATTCCACCTTTTTTAATTCTCAATTGAATATTAGGTTTTGTCGTTGTTATGATGCTGCCTTTTTGGTTTGTTAATTGTTCTAGCGCAACAAGATGTTTTGTCAAAGCGCGAATATCACTCGCTTGTCTCAAGTTAAATGTTAAGACTATTTTTTTTAATTTTGGTAACTCTTTTGTGTCAGTGTAAAAAAATTTATTGATTAAACTAAACTTTAAAGTTTTTAAATAATAATTATTTAATGATTTCATAATATTTTTTCTTTAAATGAGTCCTGAAGATATACTTATAAATTTTTGAAATCTTTTTCGTTTCAATATTTTAGGTAAAGGGCCTATTACTCTTGTACCTATTGGAGTTTCATTTTTATTTAATAAGACAACAGCGTTTTCATTAAATTTGGTTCGTAAACTGTTATCTTTGTATTTATAGAATATTTTTGTTCGTATAACTAAAGCCCTGTAAACTTCTCCTTTTTTTATTTTGGAATTTTTTTTCTTTTTGTTTCGTAGTTCTTGGACAGAAACAACAATCGTATCACCGAGATGAGCATAACGTTGTTTAAATCCGCCCAAGACTTTTATGAATCTTACTGTTTTTGCACCAGAGTTATCTGCTACTCTAAGTATTGTTCTTTGTTGAATCATATTATTTTGCGTTTGTGGCTCAATTGGATAGAGCGTTGGATTTCGGTCCCAAAGGTTGTAAGTTCGAGTCTTACCAAATGTAATTCAAAATTATTTATAATAAAATAGATATCGTTTTTTCAATAAAATTTTTTTTTTGGCCTGATTATTTATCTGAAAAGCTTGACTTGTTTTTTTAGCACTTAAAATAATGTTTGTACTTAATTTTTGAGAAATTTGTTCTTTTTTAGTTTTTGACCCATTTATTACTGTTTTAATTGCTGCAGAAATTCGTGAAAGTTTTTTTCTAATAAAACTAGGAAGTTCTGTGAATTTTTCGTCCTTACGTTTTCGTTTTTTTCGCTTATTTTTTATTTTTTGGATCTTAAAAACAGGTGCTAAATGTAACAACGCAAGTTGAGTTATTTGTTTACTTTTTTTTTTCGACTTTTTTTGCAAATTTTTGAAACTAGTAAGAGTTTGATGCTCACTAGTGTGTTTTTGACCATTTAAAGTTAAATGGTTAATTATTTTCATTTTGATATTCACTGTCTTTTTTTATAAATAGCGACGTAAGTTTTTTGTTCCGTATTTTGATCGAGAAGTTTTTCGATTTTTTAATCCTAAGAAATCAAATTTTCCTCTAATCATTTGATATTTAACTCCAGGCAGGTCTTTCACTCTACCCCCTCTAATTAAAACAGTTGAATATTCTTGTAGAGTGTGACCTTCTCCTGGTATATAAGCGTACACGCGTTTTTGATTTGTTAACTTTAATTTTGCCAATTTTCGCAATGCAGAGTTAGGTTTTTTAGGGGTTCGAACGACTAACTTTGTACAAATTCCTTTTTTTTGCGGACAACTTTGCAATGCAGGAGATTTTATTCTTTTTTTACGCTTTTGACGTTTTTGTTTACAGAGTTGATTGTATGTGGTCATTTAAAAAAAATTAATTATCAAAAAAGGGACTTGAACCCTTACTCTTTTAACAAGAACTAGAACCTAAACCTAGCATGTCTACCAATTCCATCATTTTGATATGAATATTTACTCATTACCGGACTTGAACCGATACTCTTTTAACAAGAAACAGATTTTAAGTCTGACGCGTCTACCGATTTCGCCAAATGAGCTTTTTGAATTTTAAAGTATCCCTGATGAGATTCGAACTCACGTTTTTGCCGTGAAAGGGCAATGTCCTAACCATTAGACGACAGGGACCTCTTTAATTTAATTTTTATGGCACAACTTGATTCATTAATAATATTTTCTTTACTATGGTCTCTAATAATTGTTTTGTTTATTTATTATACTATTATGTTAAAAATAACTATTCCATCTTTTTCTAGCATTAAAAAACTACGAACTATAAAATTACAAACCTCTGTGTCTTCGTTTTCTAATATTACTTTTTAAAGATAGGGGATGTAACTCAATTGGTAGAGTGTATGCTTTGCAAGCATGAAGTTGCTGGTTCAAATCCGGTCATCTCCAAAATAAATACATAAAATTTATAACTCTTCAGGCTGGTTTCGAACCAACGACCTAATGGTTAACAGCCACTCGCTCTACCTCTGAGCTACTGAAGACCTATTAATGCATAAAATCAGTTATTATTTTTTCCGAGTTAAAATAAAACGGAAAACTTGCAGATAAATTTGTATGCTTTATCTCAGTAAAAATAATTTCAGCTGTCCGATAATTAACTATTAGATGTTTAGGGAATATTGGCCAAGTATCTAATTCATACCCATCGTTATAACTTCGCTCAAGACTCAGTAAACTAACAGAAACTAAATCACCAGGTTTTAATAAATAGTTTTTACTATAAACAACTTTACCATTTACAAAAACTTTACCATGAACTATGTATTGCTGAGCACTTCTCATGCTATGACAAAACCGAGCTCTATAAAGTACAACATCTAATCGGTGCTCAAAAACTTTAATAAAATCTAAGCAATCTCTGATTTTTTTTTTATTTTGCACAAGAGTTCTCTTCAAATTCTTCTTACCAATAAAACCGTAAAAAAGGTCAAAAATTTTACGAGTTACAAGAGTCGATTTGAAATTTTGCTTATACGAGTTGTATCGATTCGGGAACTTAGACGCAACAAGGCGATTTTGATATTTCGGTTTATATTTGTTAAACCATCTTTGTTGTTTTAAATAATACTTATTAAATTTTTTCCATTTTGCTTTTTGAAACAAAAGGACTTTTTGCTTGTTTTGCGCATTTTTTCTTAATTGAATTAATTTTTTATATTGCGGTTTTAATCTAAATTTTTTTTGGTTCATTTTTTTGGTTCCCATTTTTTTTTTATAACTGCTTCTAAAATAGAATATATAAAATCTCGACTAGATTTATTATAAACTTTGAATTCAAAATTTCCAATTACTGTAAAGCTTGGCTTTAGTTTAAAATCAAAAAAAGTGTCACTTATCAAAATAGTAGGCTTTCGCAACGCAATACTTTCCTCTAGAAAACTCATTAAGTTAGGTTTACCTAGAACAACAACAAGATCTGACGACTGCATCTCTTTTATCATACTTTTTTGAAACTCTATTCTAACGAATGCTTCATGCTTAGAACTAGCGTTTTTTAAAACCGAGCTCGTGTTTGTTATAATTCCATTTTGCCACTCATTTTCATGAATAGATATATGATTTGTAGGTCGAAGTATTTTTTTTAATTCGAGATTATTTATTACACCTGTTTCAATAAATAAAATTCGCTTTTTAAGTTTATGATATTTATGTATAATAAAATATAGTTTTTTTAATCTTAATTCAACATTTTTTAATGCTATGTTTTTTAGATATAATTGATCATCATAACTTTTTGACTTTATTAATTTTAATTTTAAAAGTTTGTTTCTTATTTTTGAAAATTTCCGCAACTTCATAATAATTACACTTTTTTTCCTTCTTTTAAAAGGATTTTTTCATTCTGATGTAAAATACCTTTTCCTTTATAAGGCTCAGGTTTTTTGTAAGACCGTATAAAAGCAGCTAACTGTGTTACTCTTGCGAACGATGTATTCGAAAACGAAAAATTAGTCTGCTTTAAATGAGATATTGTAGTATCATTTGGTACTTGAAAAAAAATTGAATGACTGTAGCCCAATTTTAAAACTAATAATTTTTCATTAATTTTTTTTAGATCAGTTACTCGATAACCTACACCAACTAATCTTAATTTTGTATAAAAAAAATACAAAGTTTCGATAATAGATTGCTTAATCATTGATTTTGCGACAGACTTTAATGCCCGAATTGTAGGATTTTTTTTTTTTAATTTATTATCTGATTTTAAATTTATTTGAAGAAAATCTTTTTCTATCGCTAGAATTAACTCAGGTTGAATTTTTAATACTTTTTGTCTTAATGGACTTTGAATAATGAGCAATTTTTTTTTTTGAACGTATATAATTTTTAAATTATTTGGTATTTTAATTCTGTTATTTTTCATTAATTTATTAAAATGACAGGCTCGCCGCCTATTTTTAACTTTTTACATTCTAGAGTTGACTTAAAATTTTTGCAGGTTGAAAAAAGAACAGTAGACTTTATCGACCCAAGTTTCCAAATTTGATTAATAGAATGGTATACTTTTTTACTTGGACGAGATACTAATCGAATGGATCGTATTACAGGTTTATTTTGTTTATATTTTAAAAAAACTTTCAACTTTGCGGCATTTTTCACCTTAACTTTTTTGTAACCTATAATGTAACCTTCGTTCCACAGAGCTCTTAAAAGTGCGGCACTGCTTTTCTTACAATCAACAATAATAAAACTTCTTCTTATAAGTTGACCGTTTTTTATCGCAGTAAACATATTATATAAATGATTTTTCATTGCTTACAATTAAAATTGTTTAAAGGCAGACTCGAACTGCCGACGCAAGGATTTTCAGTCCTCTGCTCTACCTACTGAGCTATTTAAACATTAGTTTTTGAATGCGCAACTTCGCCATAAATATCCATTAATTTTAAAAAGTAAACTGTTTTCAAAAGTGTTTTCTCATTAAAACGCTTGTAAACTGAACCGGAGACTGACACGTTTTTATAAACTAATCGCAAATTATTTAATTTTATTTTCGAAGCTTTAGACAACTTTTTACCAATTATATCTAAATCTTTGTAAAACTGCACTTTTATACTTGTAAGTGGGAACAATACTTTAGATTTTTTAAACAAGTATATGAAATTTGAACTCTTCGTTGATCGAATCAAAAAGACCCTTGAAAAAGTTCTAATTTCAAATTGTTCCTGTGCCGTTTTATTGACATGTGGAGATTTAAGTAAGGTTAGAATTTTTTTCCTATTTTTATTTTTAGGTTGGTTTTCAAAAAAATAATTACTTTGAGTTAATTTTTGTTTGAACCAACGAGCCGTTTTTTGTAAAGAATCTAAATTTTTGGATGATAGTTTTAAGATATAAATATTCATAAATAGAACAAATCAAATTAGAATTTTTAACTTCCATCTTGTATATAAATACAAGTTAAAATAACAAAAACATAAGTCTGAATTAACGCAACACCTAATTCTAGTCCAAATAAGATTACAACAATAAGCATCGGCAATATTAACCCCATAGACACTATATTTTCAACTAGTAACATACTCCATGCAAATCCAATAATTACTTTTAATAAACTATGACCAGCCATCAAATTAATAAAAAGCCGCATTCCTAAACTTACAGGTCTTGCCAAATAAGAAATAAATTCTATTGGAACAAGAATTAAAGCTAAGAAAAAACTACTATTCGCAGGTAAAAACAGTGAAAAAGCTTGCATTTTATATTTTTGCACTGTTATAAGAGTAATACCTGAAAAAATAGAAAAAGAAAGAGCAAAAGTAACAATTACATGACTTGTCGCAGTGAAAGTATACGGCACCAATCCTATTAAGTTACTAAACAAGATGAAGTTAAACACTAAAAAAATTATAGGGAAAAACTTCTCGTTATCGCTTAAAATAATGTCCGAAACTAGCTGTGCTGGCACATCATATGTAACTTCTAAAACTTTTTGCCAAGAATACGATGCAAAAAAAACTGAAGTCTCATTGCTAAAACCATTTTCAATTTTTGCACCAGAAAAAAAAGTTAAACTGATAAAAATTAAAATTGCTAAAAGATTAATAAACAGAAAATTAGTTAAAGAAAAATCAAGATTGAATATTTTTATTGATATTAACGATAAAATTTGAAACTGCTCCAGTGGTGCGTTCAACATTTTTTTTACACTGAACAAAATTAATTTTTAGTGTAAAAATTATTTTATTCTTTTAGAAGTTCTTGCATTTGTGTGAGTCCGTTGTCCTCTTATAGGTAGACCTATTCTTCTTCGCAATCCCTTAAAAGATTTTATAGATATTAATTTCTTCTTTATTTGTAAATTCTGCATTTTTAAATCTTTTGATAAAACCATTGAATTACAGAATTGTGTTAAATTTAATTGTTGTTTTTCTGACAAAGAATTTACTTTGAGATTAGACGAAAAACCTAACATCTTAATTATGGTTAAAGCCTGCTTCGTACCCAACCCATAAATTTGAGTTAAAGCTGAAAAAATAGACATATTTGAAGGTAATTCAGTTTCGCTTATATAGATCATAATGATTTTTAAAAGTATAACAATTCAACTAAATAGTTGACACTTACATGAATTGAATTTAAAAAAATACTAGGATAAACTCCAATACCCAAAGTACCTAAGATTAAAGGAAAGAAAAGAACACATTCACGTAAACTTAAATCGGAAAAATATCTTGAATACTGGGTTTTCAAATTACCAAACATTATTCTGTTTAATAACCATAAAGAGTAAGCCCCTCCAATAATTACGCCAGTAGCTCCTAAAAACGTTATTGTTGAATTTGCTTTAAATACACCGACAAGAATTAAAAATTCTCCCACAAAACTACTTGTTCCAGGAAAACTTATATTTGCCATAGTGAAAAATACAAAAACAACCGCATATAAAGGCATTACGGTTGCAAGGCCTCCATAATATTGAACTAATCTGGTTCTATACCTGTCATAAACAACACCAATTATTAAGAAAAGAGCACTCGCAACAAAACCATGACTTAAACTTTGAAGAATAGCACCCTCTAAACCAATAACATTAAAACTAAAAATCCCTAAAATAACTAAATTCATATGAGCAATTGAAGTATAAGCTATTATTCTTTTAAAATCAGTCTGCCGAATCGCAGTAAAAGACGTGTATATTACACCCACAACTGCGACAGTATAGACTAACGGAGTAAAAAAGAACGAAGCTTTTGGAAACAACGGAAGAGAAAAACGAATAAAACCATAGGTACCTAATTTTAATAAAACACCTGCAAGAATAACAGATCCTCCAGTAGGAGCCTCTACGTGAGCTTCAGGTAACCAAAGATGGACAGGAAGCATGGGTACCTTACTTGCAAATGCTAAGAAAAAAGCGAACCACATAAATTTTTGCTCTAACAACGAAAATGAAAACGTTAAAAGAGTCTCGTAGTCTGTTGTTCCCACTTGTACATAAATATAAATTATTGAGATAAGCATGATTACTGACCCAAACAAAGTATATAAAAATAGATAATAAGCAGCTAGAATTTTACGATCTCGAGAACCCCATACACCGACAATAATATACATCGGAATTAAAACACTTTCGAAAAAAATATAAAACAACAAAACATCCAAAACACAAAAAGTTCCAATTAGGAAAAAATCTAATAACAAAAATGAAATTAAAAATTTTTTTAGACTTGTAGTAATATTCCAACTAGTTAAAAGACAAAGTGGAATAAGCAATGTAGTTAATAAAACAAAAAATAGAGAAATCCCATCAACACCTAAAATTAAGTTTATATGAGAAATAGGAAACCAAGAAAGCTTTATAACAAACTGGAAATAACCTACGGAATTTTGAAAACACCCAAACATACATAAAGCAGCGATAAACGACAAACAAGCTGAATTCAAAGCAACAACTTTTAACAATTTTTCTTGCTTTGCTGGAATAATCAATAACAATAAAATCCCAAAAATCGGGAATACCATAATTAATATCAAAAAAAAATTTATTGAAAACATTGTATTACATTTTACAGGACTCGAACCTATCACCGTTAGTTTAGAAAACTACTGCTCTATCCAACTAAGCTAAAAATGCAAATTTTAATGAAAAAGGGACTCGAACCCCTGTCATTTGGATTATGATTCCAACGTTCTTACCAACTGAACTATTCCATCGTTAAAGGTCTTTTTTAACTAATAAAAATAATTTTACAACAAATCAAATATAATAGAGTTGGATTCAAAAAACAAAAAATAAGCAGCAGTGTTAAAATACTTATTATTAAAGTCTTCTCCGTGTTAATAGGATAGTAAAGTTGACCTACTAAAATATTTTCAAAATAAATTATTTTAATTAAACGAATATAATAAAATGTAGACACAATAGTAAGTAGGATACTTAATAAAGCAACTCCATTATAATGACCTCTTATTAATGGTAAAAATACACCGAATTTTGTGATGAAGCCTAACAAAGGAGGTAAACCAGCTAATGAAAACAAAGTAATCAAAAATACCAAAGCAAGTGAACTATTCGACTTACTTAATAAAGCAAGATCTCCAATATTTTTACTGAATTTAGAACTCACTGATTTAAACTTCAGTCTTAAAAAAAGAAGGAGTGACCAAATAATTAGACTTGAAAACATATAAGCTATCATATAAAATAAAAATAAATGAACGCTGAAAGCAAAGCCAGTAGCAATAATAAGTATAATATAACCCATATGACTTATTGAGCTATAAGCAAGCAAAGTTTTTAATTTTCTTTGCTGTAAACCTCCAAACGAACCTGCAAAAATACTTAAAATTCCGATAGTACAAAAATAAAATTGCCAACTATCACTCAATGTATAAAAACATGCATAGCATAATCTAACTAAAACAACAAAAATACTAAGTTTAGTTATGACAGCAAAAAAAATAGATGAACTTGTTGGAGAACCTTCATAAACATCTAAAGACCATAAATGAAAAGGTGCCAAAGACAGCTTTATAAATAAACTAAATAGAATAAGAACTAAACCAATTTCAATTAAAGATGACTGAAATTGAGCTAAAGTAGGCAATCCATAATCTTCGAGAATTAAATACAATAAAATGTACATACTATTATGTTCATCCCAATAGTATGACCTAAACGCCATAAAATGAAGATTACGAAAAAGATAGTGGAAATCTTGAAAATTTATTGAACCACTTATACCATAAAGAATAGAGCTTCCTAAAAGAAAAAATGCTGACGAAATTGCACCTATAATAAAATATTTTATCCCGCTTTCTATAGAATAAGTTGAAGTCTTCTTAAATGATGCTAAAAGATATAACGCTAAACTAGATAACTCTAAAGCCAAATAAGTAATTAAAAGATCATTACTACTACACATTACTAAGAGACCTAATGTTGAAAATAAAGCAATAATCAAATATTCAAAAGTTATAATTTTTTGTTCTTGAAGAAATTCAGAAATAACAAGAAAATATAAACCAGCAAAAAAACAAAGAATAAATTTTGTTAAAAAGGATAAATAATCATTTACAATTGAATTGTTAAACGATAAATAGTTCAATGTAATTAGATCATCATTTAACAACAAGTAACAAGACATAAATAAAATTAACGCGATAGATTCACTTACAGATTTTTGTAAAATCAACACTCGAGAACTGTATACCAACAACGAAACAACAATTAATAGATAAAGTAGACTAAAAGTAATAAAATACTCAGGAAAAACTGAAAATGATTTTAAAGATACTAGACTTTTCATACTGTTTAATTCTTAAAAAAAAATCGTGAAGTTCGAGAAAGTTGTTTTAATGCTGATTGCGCTAAAATATGCTCATTGTTAAATGTATTTGTTAAATAGACAACACCAATTAATACAACCAATAATACGAGACCGGCAATTAAAAAATGGAACACAAAATATGAGTATAAAACTTGACCGTAAGTTTCTATATCACTTACAGAATCAATAAGATCATACCAGTTCTGATATTCATTTAAATAGAATGAATCAGAAAAACTGTTTGGATTAAGATCAGTCATTATAGCATTTAACAAAGGTAATAAAAAAAGTATAAAGAATAATAATCCTACAGGAATATATTTTATAAGATTTCGTGATAAATTCACTGCTTTCGATTCTAGCATCATAATTGCAAATAGAAATAATACAGCTATTGCACCAACATAAACAACGATGAAA